>Ga0207709_10000715_pt1 | contig 26688 bp, 22 predicted proteins | sample KBSM34metaG_FD_184397 | JGI IMG/M metagenome (GOLD analysis project Ga0207709, IMG submission 184397) | Miscanthus rhizosphere microbial communities from Kellogg Biological Station, Michigan, USA - KBS M3-4 metaG (SPAdes) (version 2) | ecosystem: Host-associated > Plants > Roots > Rhizosphere >...
GCGCCCGGGAGAAAGCGCCGTGCTGGAAAGCGAGCGGCTGGGCTACTGGCTCAGAAGCCGCACAGGACTCAGAGAGGACCAGATCGACTGGCGCGGGCCACGCCAGACGGCCATCGTCACGGCCGTGCAGGAGATTGCGGGCGAGCAGGTGGCTGCCCAGGCGCAGGCTGCACTGGCCGAACACCTGCGGTCAATGGCCCGGCAAAAGGGCCTGGTCCTTTCACGCCTGGACATTGATCCTGTGGCCCTGCCTGTGTCCGTGGAGGTGCCCATGCAGGGGCGTCGCCTGCAGGTGCGGCCTCTGAACGCGACACGGATGGGCCCGCGCATGCTGGTCTGGGTCGATGTGTTCTCGGGTGATCGCCATGTGCGGGCCATTCCCGTGCGATTCGAGGTGGCTGCCTTTGCCCGGCTTCCCGTCGCCTCGCATGCCATGCCGGCCGGCTCGCCCGTGCAGGCCGACGGCATGGAAATGCGCGAGATCGATGTGACCGCAATGCCAGGCCTGTCCGCCTTGCCCGGTGGCGTCCGGGTGGATGCACCGGCCGGAGCCGATGCAGACGCGCCCGTGCTGCGCCGCGCGCTGCAGGCAGGTGACGTCGTTTCTGCAGACAGCCTGCTGGCCAGGCCTGCCGTGGTGCGGGGTGAATGGGCCAGCCTGGTGACGCGCCAGGGGCCGCTGTCGCTGGAGAGCCGGGTGGAAGTCCTGCAGGACGGACAGCCCGGGCAGATCGTGCGTGCCAGGCCGGCCAATGCGACGGGGGTGCTGTCCGTCCGCGTGGTGGGCCGGGGCCAGTTGGAGTTGCAACCATGACGACGGCAATCAAGATGACGGTGAAAGCCAGGGCCGCAGTCCTGGCGTGGGCCATGGCAGCACCGCTGGGTGCGCTCCATGCCGAGAGCCTGTTCCAGGAGCAGACCTTCAGGCCCTTGATGGCCGACAACAAGGCATTTCGCGTGGGAGACGTGCTGACCGTGCAGGTGTTCGAGAACTCCAGCGCAACCACCTCGGCCGATACGGGCACGCGCCGCCGCAACGCGTTGTCTGCCGACCTTTCCCACGGCAGCGGCAGCGTGGCACAGACGGCAGCGGGCCTCGGTGGCACCTTCGACGGCGGCGGACGCACCCAGCGCACCAACCGCGTGCTGGCCACGCTCACGGTTTCCGTACAGGAGGTGCTGGCCAACGGGGACCTGCTGGTGGGCGGGGAGCAGACGCTGACCGTGAACGAAGAGCCGCAGAAAGTGACCCTGCAGGGGCGGGTCCGCCCGCTGGACATCTCGGATGGCAACGTGGTGCTGTCCACGCGCCTGGCCGACGCGCGCATCAGCTACGTGGGCGAGGGCGATCTTGCCGAGCGCAGCCGCCGCCCCTGGTGGCGCAGCCTTCTGGACAACCTGGGGCTTTGACATGGCGTATTGCATGAAGAATTTGTGGAGCTGCGTGCTGGGCGCTGCATTGCTGGCGGGCTTGCAGATTCCCCTGGACGCACAGGCCGAAAGTGTGCGCGTCAAGGACCTCGGAAAACTGCAGGGCTGGCGCGAGAACGCCCTGGTGGGCACGGGCATCGTCACGGGCCTGGCGGGCACGGGCGACTCCGCCTCCAGCCGGGGTGCGCGCCAGGCGCTGTCCAACGCCATGTCGCAGTTCAACCTGAACATTCCCCCGGAGCAGATCCAGAGCCGCAACGTGGCCGTCGTCATGGTCAGTGCCGCGCTGTCGCCCTTCTCCCGCGAGGGCGATACGCTGGACGTGACCGTCACCTCGGTGGGCGACGCGCGCAGCCTGGTCGGCGGCAGCCTCATGCTCATGCCGCTCAAGGCGGCCAACGGCCGCATCTACGCACTGGCCCAGGGGGCCTTGTCGGTGGGCGGCTACCGATACGACGCCAACGGCAACGTGGTCCAGAAGAACCACCCCACCGTCGGCTCCATTCCTGGCGGGGCGACGGTCGAGGTCGGCGTCACCGCACAGGTGGTATCGCAGGACAACCGCATGACCTTCGTGCTCAACGAGCCCGACTACACCACGGCCGACCGGGTCGCCGAGGCCATCAACCGCCAGTTCGGCGACTCGCTCGCCCAGGCGCGCGATGCCTCCGGCATCGACCTGTTCGTGCCCGAAGGGCAGCGGCGCCGGCTGGTGTCCTTCGTCTCGCGGCTGGAGTCGGTCTTTGTCGAACCTGACCGGCGCGCCAAGGTCGTGATCAACGAGCGCACCGGCACCGTGGTATCGGGTGGGGATGTGCAGATATCCAAGGTCGCCATCTCGCATGGGGACCTGAAGCTGTCCATTCGCAATGAGGTCACTGCCTCGCAGCCCGGCTTCATCGGCGTGGCAGGCGATGGCGTGCGCACGGCGCTGGTGACGAACACCCGCGTGGATGTGGAAGAGCGTCAGGTGCCGGGCTTCGTGTCGGGCAGCACCACGGTGGCCGACCTGGTCCAGTCCCTGGTGAGCCTCAAGACCAATACGCGCGACATCATTTCCATTCTCCGGGCAGTCAAGGCCGCCGGCGCCCTGCACGCCGAGCTGATCGTCCAGTAAACATTTTCCAGGAGGGAGCACCCAATGACCCAGGCAATCGAGGCCGTCACCGTGGCCAGCCTGTCCATGGCGCTGGATGCGGCATCGCTGCGCCACCAGGCCATCGCACGCAACATCGCCAATGCCGGCACCCAGGGCTACGTCCCGATACAGGCCAGCTTCTCCGGGCAGATGCAGGAAGCACGGCGTCAGCTGGACCAGGGCCAGCTGTTGAGCACGGCGCAAGTCGATGCCATGGCGCAGGAGAGCCTGCGCCTGGAGCCCCGGCGCGATGCGACGGGCCTGCCAGCCGGCGTGCAGCTGGACTCCGAGGTGGCCCAGATGGCGCACAACGCCGTCCACTACCAGGCCCTGCTCAAGGGCCTGTCGCAACACATGTCGCTTTTGTCATCCGCCGTCTCTGACGGCAAGCGTTGAGGAACCTTCGCATGGACTATTCACAAGCCTTCGCCATCAGCGCCAGCGGCATGACGCTGGAGCGCACCCGTGTCGAGGTCGCGTCGCTGAACCTGGCCAATGCCAACACCGTGGCGGGCACCGACGGCAAGCTCTTCCAGCCGCTGCGCGTCGTGGCGCGCACGTCCTTCTCGGAAACCGTGGCCCAGGGGCTGGCAGCGAATCCCGTGGTCTCGCTGGAGCCTACGCAGCAGCCGGCGCGCATGGTGTATGAGCCAGGCCATCCCATGGCCGACGCGCGCGGCTTTGTCTCCTATGCCGGCGTGGATACAGCCACGGAAATGGTCACCATGATGAGTGCCATGCGCGCCTACGAGGCCAATGTGGCCGCGATGAACACGGCTCGCAGCATGGCGCAGAAGGCATTGACCATCGGAGGTGGCGCATGAGCACCGAAGCCCTGGGCGCGGTGTCCGCAGCCCTTTCCTCGATCGCCGAGCCTTCGCTGGCCCCTTTGCAAGGCACCATGCATGCAGGGGGCACTGGTGCGTCCGCTACCACCGGTGCCGGCTTTTCCAGCATGGTCACGCAGGGCCTGCAGCAGGTCAACGGACAGCTGCTGGCCAGCCAGACGGACTTGCAGCAGCTGTCCGTGGGCAATGTGCAGAACCTGCACCAGGTCATGATCCGCCTCGAGGAAAGCCGGCTGGCGTTCCAGCTGACCATGCAGGTGCGAAACCGCCTGCTGGAGTCCTACCAGGACGTCATGAGGATGCAGGTGTAGCCGTCCCTGGGCAGCGCAGGCAGCAGGCTTGCGCGCGCCCCGGATCACACCGCTGAACTTCGCAACGCATCAAGAGCAAAAACACATGACTGAATTCTGGGAGGGCCTGGGCCGAGGCGCTCGTACCAGCCTGATCGCCGGGCTGATCGCCATCGTGCTGGGCACAGCCGCGCTGGCCTGGTGGCTGTTGAGAGCCGATTACCAGGTGCTGTTCTCGGATCTCAAGCCGCAGGACGCGGCTGCCATGAGCGCCGAGCTGGACAAGCTCAAGATTCCCTACCGCTTCGACGAAGCCCAGGGAGCCCTGCTGGTGGACAAGGCGCAGGTCTTGCCGACGCGGCTCAAGCTCATGGGCCAGGACATGCCGCTGCAGGGGGCCGTCGGCTTCGAGCTGTTCAACAACACCGACTTCGGCATGACCGAATTCGCGCAGAAGATCAACTACCAGCGCGCCCTGCAGGGCGAGCTGACGCGGACCATTCTGTCGCTGTCCGAGATCCGTGATGTGCGGGTGCATCTGGCGTTGCCTGAGCAGGGCCTGTTCAAGCAGGCGCAATCGCGGCCCAAGGCCGCCATCACCATCACGCTGCGGGACGGGCAGTACCTCAGGCCCGAGCAGGTCAATGGCATACAGCGCCTCGTGGCGGCCGCCACGCCGGGCATGACGGCCCAGGATGTCACCGTGGTCGACAGACAGGGCGTGGCGCTGAGCCGTTCGAGCGAGGAAAGCGCCGATGCTGGTGCGGCTGCCGCAGGCTCGGGGCGGCTCGAACTCAAGAAGGACACGGAAGCCCAACTGGCCCGCAAGGCAGCGGCTGTGCTCGACCGCGCCTTCGGCCCCGGCCAGGCGCTGGCCAGCGTTGATGTCACGCTGAACATGGACCAGGTCCGCATCACGACCGAGGACGTGATTCCTGCCGCCTCCCGCACGGCAGACAGCCGTGGCGTCATCGTCAAGGAGCGCGAATCCGTGCGTGACGGCGGCCAGCCGCCACTCGATGCCGCGCGCGCGGGCAGCGCCGGTGGCGCGAGCACCCAGCGCGAGGTGGACTACCAGGTTGGCCGGCGCGTGGAGCAGGTCGTCAGCCAGGCCGGATCGGTGCGCCGTATCCAGGTCGTGGCCGTGGTTCGCCAGCCGCTGGACGCTGGCCAGGAGGACAAGCTGCGCCGCCTGCTGGCAGCTGCCGTGGGCGCGAGCACGGAGCGCGGCGATACCGTCGTTGTCCAATCCATGCAGGCGCTGTTGCCTGTGAATGCAAATGCGGATGGCGCTGCCGCGCAGCAGCAGGATGAAGCGCCGCTGTCTCCAGGCCAGGCCGTGCAGCCGGTGCCATCGGTGGCGTCGCATGCCGTGCCCAAGGGCCGTGGCCTCGATATCGATCTGCCCTTGCCCGTGCAGGCTGCGGCGGCTGTGGTCCTGTGCCTGGTGGTCGCACTGTTTGCTGTGAGCGCCGCGCGGGCGAACCGCAAGGCGCCGTCTGCCATGCCCGCAGGCCTGAGCGATGCCGAGCGTCAAGCGGCCCTGCGCAAGCTGCAGCAGTGGATGCATGCCGATGGCGCAGGCCATGCCGCGCGGCCCATGGAAGGGCAGCAGACATGAGCTTTGCCGAACTGGCTTGCGCGCCCCAGACCGATCCGAGAAGAGCGGCTTTGCTGCTGCATGCCATGGCGCCCACCGATCGCGATTGGCTGCTGGAGCGCATGCCGGCGCCTGCGGGGCAGGCGCTGCGCGGCTTGCTGATCGAGCTGACGGAATTGGGCATACCGCCCGACACCGAATTGCTGGGCAGCGTGCTGAAGGCGCCTCGTTCGCATGAGGCGCTGGCTGCGCCGGCGAAGCATGCTGAGGTCTCCGAAGATGCGTCTTTCCTGATGGCGCTTGATGCCGGCGGCATCGACGCGCTGGTCCGGGCCTGGCAGGGCCAGCCGTCCAGGCTGGTCGCACGGGCGCTGTGCCTGAGGCCCTGGCCCTGGCGCCCTCTGGCACTGGAAAAGCTGCCGCTTCCTCAGCGCCGCCGTGTGATGGACCTGATGGAGTCCATGTCGCTGGATGCTCCGGGCGACAACGCCATGGCTGTGGCGCTGATGGCCGCCATGCGCCACTGCTGCGAGCACGCTGGCGATGCCGTCGGCGCCGTGCCCACGGTCCGGCCTGCCGGACGTGGCAATGAGCGTGGCCATGGCCTGCTGCGATGGCTGAAGAGAGGTCTTTGATGCCGGGCGAACCCCTGATCCTGCGCGCTGCAGACTGGATGCCCGAGGCGCTGAAGATCGGCAGGCCGCGCAGCGCCGGCGTGGCCGCGTCGATCGCTGCGGCCGCCCATGCGGCTGCGCCGGCCCCGGCCGCAGCGCCTGCGCCTTCTGCCCAGTGGCTGGAGCAGCAGCGCCGCGCCGCCTATGAGGAAGGCCTGAAGGCAGGGCGCAAGGCCGCGGACGCCGAACTCGAGCAGCGCGCCCAGGCGCTGTCCCATGAGCAGGCGCAGGTGCGGGAAGCCACGGCTGCGCTGCAGCGCGAGCAAAAGGAGTTGCAGCAGCGCAGGCAAGCCGGTGAGCAGCAGATGTCGGCTCAGCGGGATTCGCTGCAAAGGCTGCTCCAGCAACTGCCAGCGGCCTGGGAGGGCTTCCTGCAAGATGCCGAGGAAGACATGCTGTCGCTGGTCTTTGAGGCGGTCTGCCGCATCACAGGCGAGCAGGCCGTCAGCCGCGACGGGGCGCGTGCCATGCTGCAGCGCACGGTGCAGGCCTGGCATGGCCGTCGGCCCTTGAGCGTGCATGTGCATCCCGACGATCTGGACGCGCTGCAGTCCGATGCGCAGCTGCGCCAGATGCTTTCCGCATCGGGCTTCACCGCCGAGAGACAGACACTGCGCTGGGTCCCCGACCCCGAAGTGCAGTTGGGCGGCTGTCTGCTGCGTTCCGAAGAGGGCGCGCTGGACGCGCGCCTGGAGGTGCAACTGCAAGCCCTCAGGGCCAGCCTGGCGCAGACGCGGGAGGTGCGGCGGGAGATGCAGCGAGAGGGGCAGCGGCAGGGGCAGCAGCAAGTCCAGCACGATCAGACAACTGCTGCAGACGGCGGCCCGTTCAAGCCCGCAGGGGAGGCCGCACGATGACCGTGCCCTTGCCATTGCTTGATGTGCGCGCCATTCTCGGTGAGTACCGCAGCGCCCTGCGCCAGGCCGAGCTGTCCCGGCGACTGGGCCGCGTGCTGCAGATGCAGGGCCTGGCCATCGAGGCGCAGGGGCCTGATGCCACGGTGGGCGAGCTGTGCCGCATCCTGCCGCGCCAGCGACCGGCCGAGCGTGGCGGGAGTCGGCAGGCACCCCTGTCGCCCGAGCAAGGTGTTCTGGCCGAAGTCGTGGGACTGAGGGGCGACGTGATCACCCTCATGCCCTACGGCAGCATGCAGGGCGTGGCAGCAGGCTCCGAGATCGTGGCGCTGGGGCGCCAGGCGAGCTTCGGCGTCGGGCCCGCACTGCTGGGCCGCGTGATCGACGGTTTCGGGCATGCGCTGGACCAGCGGCCCGATCCCGTGGCGCCGCTGCAGCGTCCGCTGCATGCCTCGCCCATCAATCCCATGCAGCGCCCGCGCATCCACGAGGTGCTGCAGACCGGTGTGCGCTGCCTTGATGGCCTGCTGACCGTGGGCAAGGGCCAGCGCGTGGGCATCTTCGCGGGCAGCGGCGTCGGCAAGAGCACGCTGCTGGGCATGATTGCCCAGCACGTCAGCGCCGATGTCAATGTCATTGCGCTGATCGGTGAGCGTGGGCGCGAGGTACGCGAATTCATCGACAAGCAACTCGGCCCCGAAGGCCTCGCGCGGTCCGTGGTGGTGGTGGCCACATCGGACCAGCCGGCCCTGGCGCGCATACGCGCTGCGCATGCGGCCGTCACCATTGCCGAGTACTTCCGCGACCAGGGACGCCAGGTCCTGCTGACCATGGATTCGGTCACGCGCCTGGCCATGGCGCGGCGCGAGGTGGGGCTGGCCGCAGGTGAGCCGCCCACGGCACGCGGCTACACGCCGTCCGTGTTTGCCGAGCTGCCCCAGCTGTGCGAGCGCTGTGGCACGGCGCCGTCGGGAGGCTCCATCACCGCGCTGCTGACCGTGCTGGTGGAAGGGGACGACATGAACGAGCCCATTGCCGACAGCCTGCGCTCCATCCTCGACGGCCATGTGGTGCTGTCGCGCCACATTGCGCATGAAGGCCAGTACCCGGCCATCGACGTGCTGCGCAGCGCCAGTCGGCTGCTGCCTGACCTGACCACGCCGCAGGAGCGCGAACTGATTTCCGATGCGGTGCGCCATCTCGCCCTGCTGGATCGCAACCGGCAGCTGGTGGACATCGGCGCCTACGAAAAAGGCATGAACCCCGAACTGGACCATGCCCTGCTGCTGGCTCCGGGCCTGAAGCAATGGCTCAGCCAGGCCGAGGGCGGAATCTCCCGCAGCCAGGCCATGGGCGAATTGCGCAAGCTGCTGTGGCCCGACAGGCCCGCCGTGGAGGCAGGGCCTTTGCTCGCGCCCGCCCCGGCGGCGGCACCGGCCCGGTCACCGGCCAAATTCAGCTTCTCGCTGACCCCTCAGAAAGGCAAGCGATGACCAGAGATGGACAGCCCGCATCGCAATCCGTGCCGAATGTGGACCTGCGCGGCTTTTCCTATGCGCTCACCCCCTATCTGCGCAAGCAGGAGTGGCAGATGGAGCGGCTGCAGGCGCGCATGACCGGGCTGCAGCACAGCCTGGCCCAGGCCGAACACGCGTTGCAGGAGCAAGAGGCATCCTTGCAGGCACATGCCGCCCAAATGCGGCAGGCAATGCACTCGCGCCCTGATCCGCTGCTTCACCGCAGGGGGCTGGCTTTCCTGTCAGGCCTGCACGCGCGCATCGATAGCCAGAAGCAGGAAGTGCAAGCTCTGCGTGCGCAGAAGGCCGACCTCCAGGCGGAGTGCCTGGCCCAGCAGCGCAGCATTGACGGCCTGCTGGAGCACAGGACGCAGGCCCTGCATGAATATGCGCTTGAAGCCGGGCGCGCTGCAGCGGCAGAGGCAGACCGTGACTGGGTAGGCCGCTTGGCCATGCGCAAGCAACTGCGTGAATTCCGCGTGGAGCAGTCCGAATGAACAGTCTCGACGTTCACTCCGCAGGCCTGCCCGCTTTGCCTGCGCTCCCTTTCGGTGAAAAAGGCGTGGGGCAGGGCGGCGGTGCACCGCAGGACCAGGCACCGACGGGACAGCGCTCGCGTCAGGCCTGGTTGCGGGAAATGGAACGGGCCCAGCTGGCAGGCTGGTTCCAGCCGTTCGGCACGGCGACAGGTGACATTGCGCAGCACAACCCCAAGACGCAGGCGCGTCCCGTGCAAGCCGGTGCGCCAGGTGCTGCTACGCCGCAGGCTGCACAGCGGCAGCCTCAGATGCCCATGCCCGGGCAGGCCCAGGCGCGCCCGGTCGCCACGACCGACTCCGGGATCACCCGGACTGCGTCGGCGTCGGGCGCCGCGCCGGCGTTGGCCGAGAAAGCTTCTTCCGGCTTGGCGGCGGCTGGCCGTTCGGGAACGTGGGAGTCACTGTCTCCGCGTTCGGGCCACGGCCTGTCCATGGGCGACTCCTCTGCAGCCGTGGCTGCCTATGCCGCCGCCGGTGCCGACGCGGCGTCGGCATCGGCTGGCGAGGGCGGTGCCCCCGGCCTTGCCAAGGCTGTGTCCGCAGCGGCGTCGCAGCAGGCATCTGCGGCATCGGCGACTGCAGCGGCCCCAGCCGCAACAGAACACGCGGGCATTCGTGCACCCATCCAAATGGCGCTGCAGACGGCTGCGCTCTTGTCTGCCTCGCCATCCGCCGCGCTTGCCCTGCTGGCCGTGCGCGACGCCGCGGCCCCGGCAACTGCCGTGCCTGGCGCAGATCGGCCTTCGACCCGTGCGTCGCAATCGCCGGCAAGCCCCTCGGCCGCGTCAGGCCCTGCCATTGCTCGCTGGCAGGGTGCCGCACAGGCACAAGGCATGCGCATGCATGCGCAGTGGACGGAGCGCGGCGTGCAGCTGTGGCTGGGCCTGGACGGCAGCGCCCAGCAGGTGGGGGTGCAGGCGCAGGCTGTCGTGTACTCGCTGCATCGCCTGCTGCGCGACCAGGGCCAGCAGCTCAGCCGGGTGGTCTGCAACGGGCAGGTGGTATTCGATGCCGTGACGGCCCGGGCAGGCGCGGGCCGTGCACTGCATGAGTTTTCTGACCTCTTCGACAGGTATGCCTCGGCCACGCCGGGCATGCCGGCTTTCCTTCCATCCTCCAGCAAGGAGATTTCATGAGCATCGACAGCATCGGCAGCGCCACCACGGGACTGCGCGGCAACAGCCTGGGACAGGAGGATTTCATGAAGATCCTGCTGACCCAGCTGACCTACCAGGACCCCCTCAAGCCCATGGACAACCAGCAGTTCATGGCCCAGATGGCGCAATTCACCAGCCTGGAGCAGACCCAGCAGCTCAACCAGAAGATGGCCACCCTGATCAGCAACCAGGCAGCCCTGCAGTCCGTGGGCCTCATCGGCCGCACCGTGGACATCAACACGGGAGGCTCCTCGCTGACCGGCACCGTGGCCTCGCTGTCGCTGTCTGGTGATTCGCCTTCCATCACCGTGCGCACCAGCTCCGGCGCCACGCTTCAGAACATCGCCCTGAGCCAGATCACCGCAGTGCGGTGAAGCGCTCCCATCCCGAGGACATTCCATGATCGAATCCATCTACGTCGGCATGACGGGCCTGGCCAGCTTCTCGCGCGGGCTGCGTGTCATCGCCAACAACACCACCAACCTCAACACGCCCGGCTTCAAAAGCTCCACGCTGCGCTTTGCCGATGCCTTCTATGCGGGCGGAGGTTATTCGGGCCGCCAGTTCGGCCAGATGGGCTATGGCGTGACGACCACCGGCACGGCCATGTCCTTCAAGCCTGGCGAACTGCGCCAGACCGGCAACGGGCTGGACCTGGCCATGGACGGCCAGGGACTGTTCATGCTCAAGGCCGAGGACGGCAGCATCCGCTACACGCGCGCGGGCCAGTTCCAGTTCGACAAGACCGGCGTGCTCGTCAGCGGCAGCGGAGCCAAGGTCATGGGCGTGGGCACCAACGGCGCGGCGACCGAGATCAGCATCGCCAATCTCAAGACCACCACGGGCAAGGCCACGACCTCCGCCAAGTTCACGGGCAATCTGTCGAGCGCAGGCACGGACCAGACGGTCAACGGCGTGCGCGTCTATGACGCGGCGGGCGGCGAGCATCTGCTGACCCTCAAGCTCACCAACACCAATGCCACCACGGCAGGCAGCTGGAAGGTGGAGTTGATGGATGGCACCACCCTTGTCGATACCAAGCAGATCGTCTTTCAGGACGGCAAGCCCACGGCAGCCACCTCCAGGCTGTCCTTCACCTACTCGCCTGCCGGCCAGGCCGCCATGCCAGTGACGCTGGACTTCAGCACCGATGTCACCTCCTTCGCTTCGGGCACCCTGTCCACCCTGGCCTTTGCGTCCCAGGACGGCTATGCGCCGGCGGAACTCAGCTCTGTCTCCTTCGATGCGACCGGCACCCTGGTGCTGACCTATGGCAACGGGCAAACCACCAAGGGCCCCCGCCTGTCGCTGGGGCGCTTCGACACGGTCGATGCCGTGGGCACCGTGGGCAACAACGAATTCGTGGCGCTGGACGGCGGTGCCTGGCATACGGGCGTGGCCGGTGGCGCCTTTGGCAATGTGCGCGCGGGCTATGTGGAAATCTCCAACGTCGATCTGTCGCAGGAGTTCAGCGACCTGGTCATCATGCAGCGCGGCTACCAGGCCAGCTCCCAGGTCATCTCCACGGCCAACGAGATGCTGCAGGAGCTTTTCTCCATGAAGAGCCGTTGATCCATGGTGCGTACATTGCAGGATCAATGCGTGGCTGCAGGTCTGCTGTCCCTGCAGGAATCGGGTAGGGCCAGGCCGCTGCGGGTCTGGAGCGCCCGCCAGAAAGAGAACGTCTGCGACGCCGTGCAGGCCGTGCTGCTCCAGTGGCATGCCGACTGGAGCGTGCATGGCGATGCCCCGGGGGCGCCTGCGGCATTGCGCGTGCAGGACCCCGGTGCCAATGAGGGCGAAGGCGTGGACATGCTGGACGAACAGGCCGCGCCACGCGCTCTGCACGCGCTCCTGTTCGGCCAGCCTGCGGCTGATCCCGACCGGCGCGGTCCGGCAGCACCTGCCCTGGACATGGCTGCAGGGCTGTGCGCACAGGCCTGGCAGTCCTTGAATGGCGAGCTGCGCCAGCTGGCGGGTGCCAGCCTGGGGGAACATCAGGGCGGTGCCCCCGGACCCTGGTCCGGTGCCGTTGTCCTGGCGCTGGACTGGGGCGGGGTGCGCTGGGTGCTGCACCTGAACGCATCTGCCGTGGAGCAAGTCCTCGCCTCGTGCGGTGAGCTGGGTGCCGGCTCGTGGGATCAGGCCGAAGGCGCCGTACGCAAACCCCTGGTCCCGCTGGTGCCGCTGGCAAGTGCCCTGCACAGCCAGACGGTGACGGTCCGCCTCGAGCTCAACCCCATATCACTGAGCCTGGGACAGCTGCAATCGCTGGCGCCGGGCGATGTCATCACCTTGACGCACGCGCTGGAGCAGCCTGCCCTGCTGCGACTGCAATCCCGGCAGGGCATGGATGCCGGTGAGCTCCTGTGCACCGGCTGGCTGGGGCAGTCGCAAGGCCGCCTGGGCGTCGAGCTTCAACCTCTTTCCAACACATCTTCCTGAACTGTCTATGTCTTTGCAGAACACGCCGCCGCAAGCTCCTGGCGCGCAATCCATTCCGTCTCCGGCCCCGCGCATGCAGCGCATCGAACTTGCCGAGCTGGATGCTGCTGCCCCTTCCCCGGCTTCCTCCGCCTCCTCTCAGCCACTGGTACCCAGCCTGCACCCGCTGCACCAGGTCAAGACCACCGTGCAGGTCTGCGTGGGCACTGCCACGCTGACGGTCGGTGAACTGCTGGGCGCCCAGGCGCAGCAGGTGCTGGTGCTGGACACGGCTGTGGAGCAGGCCGTGGACCTGCTGGTGGAAGGCCAGGTGGTTGCGCGTGGTCAACTGGTGGCTGTGGGCGACCGCTTCGCCGTGCGCCTGACGGAGCTGCCCACGCCGCTGGGACTTCAAGCCAAGGCCCATCCATGACCGTGGCACTGCCGGAGTCCATCCCCCTGCGCCGTGAGCCAGCGCCCGTTCCCGGCACGCCCGCCGAGGAACTGGCGTGGATGGGTTTTTTCATCGTCCTGCTGCTGCTGGTCTTCGTGGCCTGGCGCAAGTGCCGGCCGGGCGGCGCTGCCAGCGAGGGCAAGGCGCCGGCAGCGGGCTGGCTGGGACGGTGGATGGGCAGTCTGCAAAAAAAGCAGGAGCTCCGTACCAGCCTGGTCTCCAGCGCACGCCTGACACCCCAGCACAGCGTGCACGAGGTGACCTGGCAGGGCAGGCGGCTGCTGATAGGCTGCGCACCCCAGTCCATCGCCTTGCTGGCCGAGGCGCCGCTGGATGAGAGCGCGGCGCAGCCAGGCCTGTCCACCAACGAAGGCAAGGACGGCACGCCATGACACAAGCCGCATCCAGCAGCCTGCGTCAGGGCCTGCGCAGGGCCGCAGCCGTGGGCGCCCTGTTGTTCATGGCGGGCGCCGCCTATGCGCAGGCCAGCGGCAAGGCCGGTGCAGCCACGGAGACATCGCAGGCCCTGCGCATCGTCATCGGCCTGACCCTGCTGGCCGTGTTGCCCGCCTTGCTGGTCTGCGTGACCAGTTTCCTGCGCATCATCATCGTGCTGTCCATGCTGCGCCACGCCATCGGCATGAACGAAACGCCGCCCAACACCGTGCTCATCGGACTGGCGCTGTTCCTCACCCTGTTCACCATGGCGCCCGTTCTGGAGCAGGTCAACCGCGAAGCCGTTCAGCCCTTCATGGAAGGCCGCGCCGGCATGCAGGAAGGCTTTGCCAAGGGCATGGCGCCGCTGCGCGACTTCATGGTGCGCCAGACGCGCGAGCAGGACCTGGCCCTCATGGTCGAACTGTCCAAGGCCGAGCCGCCCGCGTCCATGGACGACATCAGCAACGTGCAACTGATTCCAGCCTTCATGCTGTCCGAGCTGCGCGCAGCCTTCCAGATCGGCTTTGTCGTCTTCCTGCCCTTTCTGCTCATCGACCTGATCGTCTCCAGCGTGCTCATGACGCTGGGCATGATGATGATGCCGCCCACCACCATAGCCTTGCCTATCAAGGTGCTGATGTTCATCCTCATCGACGGCTGGAGCCTGCTGCTGCGTGCGCTGGTGGGCAGCTTTCACTGAGGCCTGCGCGTTTGCCCGCCATGGCTGCCGCCGCACCTTCCGCAAGCACGGACCTTCTCCTGGAGGAAGAGGCGCAACTGTGGTCGCGCTGGCGCGGGGCAGGCGATGCGACGGCCCGCGATCGGCTGGTGCTGCACTACCTGCCCTTTGCCCGCACCCTCGCTGCCGTGCATTACCGCGGCCGGATCCACGCCGATGTGGAGTTTGACGACTACCTGCAACTGGCGCGCCTGGGCCTGATGGAGTCCGTGGACCGTTACGAGCCGGAGCGTGGCGCCCAGTTCAAGACCTATGTGGCCCATCGCATCCGTGGTGCCTTGCTCAACGGCCTGGAGAAAGCCACCGAAAAAAGCCAGCAGATCGCGGCCCGCAAGCGCCTTCAGGCCGAACGGCTCGAAAGCGTCAAATCTGCGGCGCTGGACGCAGCGGCGTCCCATCCCTTCGATGAAGGCCGGGCAACGGCGCGCGGCCCGGCGGCCCGCTCGCGCCAGAGCACCTTGCTGGCCTACCTGGCCGAAGTCGGCATAGGCATTGCGCTGGGTGTCATGCTGGAGGACACCGGCATGGTCGCCGCCGACGGGGAATCCGAAGGCGGGGACGTTGCCGCCGTGGCCGCCTCCCCCGACGTGCTGTACTTCCGAAAGACCGAACTGCAACGCTGGCGGGAGCAACTGCGCGAGGCATTGGCACGGCTGCCAGCCCAGGAGAGCAAGGTCATCCGCTACCACTACCAGCAGGAAATTCCGTTCGACGAGATTGCCGCCATGCTGGGCGTCTCACGCAGCCGGATTTCGCAGCTGCACCGCCAGGGGTTGGGCAAGTTGCGCCACATGCTGGGACAGGGGCCGCCCTGCGACGTCTTCCTCTAGACGCCTGCCCATACCCGCCAATCCCACCACAGCTTCAGCCCCCGTGGCTGCCCTGACAATCACCACCATCCGAGGGAACATCCATGAGCGCACAAACTCCCCAGCCTGACGAAGGCTCCACGGCCAGGCTGGAACGCCTGGAAGCCTATCTGCGTGAAGACCCGTCCAACCCCGGCCTGCTGACCGAAGCCTTTGGGGCGGCGCTGCAGTGTGCCCAATGGGAGCGTGCCGCCTTTCACCTGCGGCACGCCCAGGCGCTGCAGCCCGGCAACCTGGCCTGGTCGCTGCGCGAAGGAGACCTTCTGCTGGCCCAGGGCCAGTACCAGCTCGCCACCGAACTGCTGGATACCCTGCTATCGCTGGGCGGCACGCCCCGTGAATTCACCGATGCCGTGCTGCACAACCTGGCCTGGATCGCCTTCCAGGATGGCCGCTACCAGGACTGCGCAGACAGGCTGACCCCCCGGCTGCAGGATCTGGACCACCCTGCATCGGCCGCATCGGCCGCATTGGCCAGCCTGTGGCTGCGTGCACTGCACCATGCAGGCCAGGTCGATCAGGCCGTGGCCTGGGCTGGCGCTGCGGATGCAAGGCAACAACTGCCCGCCGCCGCCGCGGGCGTGGCCAGCCTCGCAGCTCTGGATGCGGATCAGTTGGAGCGTGCAGGCCAATGGGCCGCCCGTGCGCTGGAGCAGGCCACGCCTGACGACCGCCCCATCGAGGCCTTGGTCACCCAGTCCTCGCTGGCGCTGGCCCGCCAGGATGCGGCACAGGCCCGCACGCAGGCCCGCGCCGCCCTGCAGATCAGCCCGCGCGATGGTCGCGCTTGGTCCGCCCATGCCATGGCCGACCTGCTGGCTGGCGACCTGCCCACGGCCCTGGCCCACTTCGACAACGCCCTGGCCACCATGCCGGGCCATATCGGCACCTGGCATGGCAAGGCCTGGGCGCAACTGCTGTCCTCCGACCTGCAGGGAGCGCAGCGCAGCTTCACCAGCGCACTGGACCTGGACCGCAACTTCGCCGAAAGCCACGGCGGCCTGGCCGTGGCCCTGGCCCTGCAGGGCCGCACGGAAGAGGCCCAGCCACACATTGAGCGTGCCCTGCGCCTGGACGCCTTCAACCTCTCCGGACGCTACGCACAAGCCATCCTCGGCGGAGAGATCCGGGACCTGGAATCCTTCCAGGCGCTGGCCAAGCGGCTGTTGCGGGGGCAAGATGGGTTGCTCAAGGCGGTGCTGGGCGCCTCAGGGGCTGGGTTGTAGGGGATTGGTGTTGTTGAGCTTGCGGGGATGCTCAGGGACTGGCCAGCCTTCAGCTCGCACGGCCAGGCCGTTGGCCTGCGCGAGGCGTCACCACAGGCTGCCGTCGTGCAGCTTCGGGGGAGGGGAATTCAGGCGGAATTCTGCGGTGCTGATGTACTTGGGGACGTCTCCTAGCCAGGGCGGGTTTTCAGAGTTGGGGGGCGTTGCCGTGGCGGGCCAGGACTTCGTCCCAAACGCATTGCGCCCAAGGTGCCGTCGTAGCCCAAGCCAGCACCGGCGCGGGTTTGCAGGGCACGCGGGCACGGTGGATGAGCGCGTGTCGAACCTCGTATGCGCATAGGATGGCCCTTTGGTCTGGCTACAGCTTTAAGGTTGGATACGCTTGGCTGGCCTGCAGCGACTGCCCTTCGGCCTCCGGCTCCACGCCTCCTTCTGCAGCTCTCGCACATGGCTAGCAGCAGCGGCTCGCGATCATCGGTGTAAATCGATGATGCGCCTTAGCATGCGCGGCTGATGGCCGCATAGAAGCTTGCCTGATGACTGGTCAGGCTGTTCGCATCGGCATCAATGAACACCTGCTCGCAGGTTTGCCGTTGCGCCGCGTGCACGTTGAACAGTAGATGTAATCGAACTGCAGTAGCGCACGGCCATCAAGCCGTAGTTGGCATCCATCGTCCAGCGTCACAAGCCATCCCCGTCTCGGTCCTGCCGACGGTGGCGCACGCCCTGTCATTGTCGCTCGATGAATTGTTCGTCTAAGAGCCACATTCGGCGCGCTCTAAGATGTTCAGTCCCACAGTGAGATGGTGCGGATGAAGTCTAAAGCGGCTTGGATCTTTTTCCCATGCCTCGCAAATCGCCCGGAATGGTGTCTTCCACCTGAGCGCCTTCAAGTGTTTGCCGAAGTTGTAGCTTTGTATGAAGGCCTGGACATGCTCCCGTAGCTGCTCCAGTCCCTCGTACTCGTAGGCCTTGATCGTGGATTCCTTGATGGTCCGGTTCATGCGCTCGACCATGCCGTTCGTCCAGGGGTGATATGGCTTGGTGTGCCTTTTATCGACGCCATTGAACTTGCAGATGCGTTCAAAGATGTGACCGATGCATGTGTCGGTGACGCCGCCTCTGAAGCGCTCTTGCCCTGTAAAGGCCATGCCGTTGTCCGTCAGGACGGTATGTATGCGGTACGGAAAGGCTACAAGCACCTGCCGAAGGAACTGCGCTGCGTTGGCTTTCGTGGCCCTGTCAAAGAACGCGACATGCGTGAATTTTGTGACGCGATCTATGGCGACAAACATGTGCTGTCTGCCACTGGAGATCTTCATTTCAGCGCTGTCGATGTGCACGAAGCCGAGCGTCGTTTCTTCAAACTTTCCGTGCCTTCGTGGCAGGTGCGTTGCGGGTTGTCGGCTGATTCCGTGACGCTGCAGGCATCGATGCAAGGCACTGCGGCTGAGCTTGGGTGCTGTCTCCAGGAGCTGTCCCATGAGATCGTCCAGCGACAAATGCCCTTGCTTGCGTAACGCAATTGCCAGGTGTTCTTGCTCTTGAGAAAGATGCCGGCTTGCTCTGTCCCGAGGACCCATGGGCTCGTCGAGCACCGAGGTGCGCGCACGCCACTTGGCCACGGTCTTGGGATTGATGCCGTAGAGCTTGGCCAAGGACCGATGGGAGTCGGCCGCTAGCTGGAGTTCCGCGCGGATACGCGGCGTTGTGCGGGCGCTGCCATGCAGGCGGATTGCCATAGTGCTTTCTCCTGTTCCAGCTGAAGAATGCACCATGACTTCCTGGGACCGTACACGGCAGCGGCATGACTTGCTGGCGGCGCCTGCGCGACTGGAACGCCGCTGGTGTCTGGGAGCAGCTGCACCAGGCCATGCTGACTCGCTTGCGTGAACATGACCAAATCGATTGGAGCCCGGCCAGCATTGATGGCTCCTCGGTACCAAGCCCCCGGGGGGCCAGGAAACGGGCCCAAACCCAACGGACAGAGGCAAGCTTGGCTCCAAGCGTCACATCGTCGTAGATGCCAGAGGCATCCCACTGGTGATCTTGATCAGCGGCGCGAACCGGCAGCGGCCCACAAGGCCAAACCCTCGCGGTTGGCATGCGGCTGGCCTTGACACGGCTGCTCGCCGCAGGTTCAGCTGCCAAGTGCTGAAGCTACTCGCCCAAGCTGACCTGGATTCCATCAGCGACCTCCATCACCCGCACGCGAGGAATCGACACCAGTGCGCGCCGGCAAGCTTCCACATCGTTCGTGGCGGTCAGTCCTCCCAATGGCACTGACTCCATGATGTCCATCTGTACCAATTCGTCGAAGCGCACGTCCGAATCAGGCTTCACTGTCTCATCCCCCATGTCCTCCGCAGCCGGAACGTACATATACAACCTTGCGCCGGAAGCCAATCGCCACCGAGCCATGACTTTGCCAACGCTCGCCAAGCGAGTAATAACGTCTTTCCACATATTCGATCCAATGAGTATTTAGCGAGAGGGATTCGGAACAAACAGCGAGGGTTGCGAGTAAGCCCCTTCCAGGCTGTCGTACAGCACGAAGTTGACGGGGCGAGCGGCTTGGAGGCTTAGCCTCTCTGCGAGATTTCCCAGTCCAAGTTGAGCCGAGCTATTCGCATCCAGCGGCCCGAGTCTTGTCGGCAGCGTCTTGACTCGCATACCGTCCAGCAGCGAGGCCTGCGTGGCAAGGTCTTCGCTGATGAGGCCAATGTCAAAGTCGCTGATGCGTCCTTTGTCGAACGGAGTACGTGCCTTGATGCCACCGCTAGATACTGCCTTGACGCCAGTGACCGAGCTTCCTTGGAAGACCGGCTCCACCCCCGCAGGCAAGCCGGCGCGCAACGCGGACGAGAAGTCCATGAACTCCTGCTCGCTCTTGAAGCCGAAGGGAATCTGTAGCCCTTCCGAGGTGAATCTCGGGGTGGGACGCACTAACTCAAAGTTGAGAAACGAAGTCGCCCCACGCTGAGACTGCACCGGCATCGTACCGATGTCCCCCGGCGCCCAGCGCACACCGTAACCACCGTAGGCCGACGTCGCCTTCCCAAGCGCAAAGCCACCGAGCAAGCCACCACTCATTTCCGCGACGGTCCCCCAGTCACGGTTCATCGAGGCAGTGGTCAGGTCATAGCTGACGACCCCCATGCCCGTCAGAGGATTGGACTGCAGCAGTAGGCGCGTTTGCGAAGCTCCGGCGTCATAGGCCTGCGCCATGCCGCTCTTTATCTCAGGGAACCACTGTGCGTCGCCTTCGCCTCGAATCAGCTCGTTGTATGTCATCGAGAGAAGAGCCGCTCCCATGTCCCGAGCCTGAAGCACCGGCTCAACCGTTACAGCCTTGACCGCACCCACAAGCCCGTGACCAAAGCGCTGCGCCAGTTCAACACCCGACCACCCACCGTTCACCGACTCCAGGCGTAGCCGCGCGGCATTCGCAATGGTCGGAGCCAAACCATCTCCATTCTGGCTTGCCATGTCCACGATGACCTGATTCGTGAACTCGAAGTCGGCACTCGTCATGGCAGCTCGCGTGCCGGCAATCTCCACCCGGTACGGATTCCCCAAGGAGCCTAGCGCTTCAGGCGCATTGGCGAGCCGCATGATGCGAGCGAGTTGCTCCTTTCGGAACTCCGAGTCGCCGCTCGCGACCGGCTGCGCATCCACGCTGCCCGTGCCCAATCGCACAGAACCGCCACCGGCCAAGCTGTAGTCCGTGGGCAGTACCGCGTCATCGAAGCTGTACTTCGGCCCCCAGTTCTCCGCCATGCCAGGTTTAAGTTTCAACCCGGAGCCTGCGACAGGCTCAGGCTGCACCCCCTCCGCGAGGCTGCTGCCTAAAGCATTGCCAAACGCATCGGTCGCCACCTGCTGAATGCTGATGCGCCCACCGCGCGTCACGGCAGCAGCCGTACCTGCAGCGAACCCGCTGATCGTGCCACGCGCGATGCCTGCCGCAGTCTGACTCCAGTCGCTGAACACGGTGGATGTCTTGAGCTGGCCCTCCACATAGCTGCCTACGGCGCCACCGGCTGCGCTGGCTGCCACACTCTTCCAGTCGAATCGGTCTTGTAGCCCCGTGACCACGCCAATGCCCTGGGTCATGGCATTGGCCGTAGCTGCGCGCATGGCTGCCGATTGCCAGTCCGTTCCGCCGAGCAGTTCCGTTCCTGCAAGGCCCTTGGTGATGCCACCGCTGAGCGCAGACAGAGCCACGCTCTTCCAACTGAAGCCGTCCTGTACCCCCATCAGATTGCCAGCTACTTGGCTGGCAATGGAGCCTGCGGCTCCTCCTACCGCAGCGCCAAGTGGAGTGACCGCGCTGCCCGATACCAGCAGGCTGCCCGCTCCAACCTGGTTGAGCATGTAGGGGGCATAGACGGCAACGACTACAGCCACCGCCACCATGATGATCTTGCCCAGCGCCCCGCAGCCACCATCCTGCGCAGCCGGAGCCGGCAGCACCGAATCCAGGCTGCCCGTGACCCGGCTCGGGTCATAGGGCTGGAAGGTGTCGGCGTTGTTGGCATTCAGGGCCAGCTTGGGAATGCTCAGGGTCTGGCCTGCCTGCAGCTCGCCGTCGCCCGAGACGGCCAGGCCGTTGGCTTCCGCTATGCGCCACCACAGGCTGCTGTCGCCCAGCACGTTGCGGGCGATGGTCTTGAGGGTTTCACCGCCGACCACGGTGTAGTTCATGGCGCTGAAATTGCTGTCACGCAGCTTCAGCGGGGCGGCGTCGAGGTGGAATTCCGCAGTGTTGACGTATTTGGGGACGGCGCCGTTCTGCGGCGGGTTCTCCGAGTCGGGGGCGTCGCCGTAGCGGGCCAGGACTTCGCCGTTGGCCACCAGTTGCCGCTGGATGTGACCAGGGTTGAAGGCGTCGCCGATGAAGCCGCCGATATAGCCGCCGGGGCGGTTTTCTATGCGGCCGCCCTTGTCCGAGGCCGAGCCGGCGCTCTGGTTGACGTACAGGGCGTTGCCCCGAGCGTCGTTGACGAAGGCGCGGTTGTAGCGGTTGTCCACCACGCCGTCTTGCTGCTCGATGTTGCTGATGAAGCCGTTGGCATCACGCCAGGTATTGGTGGTGGCCGTGCGTCCGCCTTGGGTGGTAGTGGAAGAGGTCTGCTGGTAGCCGCCGTTGAACTGGTGCTGGTAGGTGGTGCGCACGGCGTCATTGGTGCGGCCATCGGTGGTCTGCAGGTTTCCGCGCAGGTTGCCTGCGGCGTCATAGCCCAGAGAGGTGTCGCCGGCAGCGCCGTGGTAGGCGATGTCGGTGTGCTGGGTCTTTTGCTGGTTGTCGGTACGGCGCATGACCACGCGGGTGTCCTGCAGACGGCCCAGGTTGTCGTACTGGTTGTAGCGGTGTTCGTCGTTCCAGAGATTGTTGCTGCGGGCCAGCGACATCGCATAAACCTGGCGGCCGGCACCATCGTAGCGGATGGTGTCGGTGCGCTCGGCAATGCCGTAGCCCGAGTAGCTTTCGATCCGGTTCAGGTCGTCGTAGATGTATTGGTAGGTGCCCCGCGTGTCGGCGACACCGGCCGTGGTGCTTTTCTCGAAGACGGTGTCCTGGATGCGGTTGCCAGCCTGGTCGTAGAGGTAGTCATGCGACTTGAGCAGGGTGCCGTTGGGGGTGGCACCCTGGTATTCGCGGCTGGCGAGCTGCCGGTTCATGGCGTCGTAGCCGTAGGTCGTCACGCTTTCGTTGACGAACTGCTGGTACTGGCCTGGGGACTGGTAAGTCTTGCCTTCGTTCTTGATGGTGTAGAGGTTGTTGATGACACTGGTCTTGACCTGATTGCGGTTTCCGGCCAGGTCGTAGCTGATGCGCACGTCGGTGCGGCCATCGAAGCTGGCGCGCAGGCGGTTCTGGGCATCGTAGAACAGGTGGTTGTCCTGGTAGACCACGTTTTCGATGAGGCCGGAAGCCAGCTTGGTCTTCTGGGTGAGCTTTTCGGTGAGGCGGTTGCCGGCCAGGTCATAGGTGTAGCTGCTGAGCTGGCCCAGGTAGTTGTCCTTGATTTCGATGAGCTGGCCGGCGCCATCGTAGCGGTAGTCCAGGCTCTTGCCCTTGGTGTTGCCCTCATGGGTGAGCTGGCCGGCCTTGTTGTAGTCGTACTGGTAGTAGACGCGTGCGCCGTTACTCAGCTGCGAGTCGCTGCGGGCTGTCAGGCGGCCGAAGATGTCGTAGCTCCAGTCCTGGCTCATGAGGTTGGGGTCGGTGAAGCCGATCTTGCGGCCCAGGGCATCGTAGCGGTAGTAGCTGACGTTGCTCATTTCGCCCAGTTTGACGGTGGGGCCGGGGGCAGGGGACGAGGCGGTGGTCCTGACCTGCTCCTGCCCGCTCATGGTCACGTTGCCGGCCAGGTCGTAGCGGTAGCGTGTGGCCTCGTTGTTGCCGTTGATGACGCGCACCTTGCGGCCGGCCTCGTCGTACTGGACGGTTTCCAGGACGGTGTAGCTGATGGGGCCGGTAAGGGTCACGCCGTTGGCACCATGGTCTGCGCCTTTGCCCGCTGCATGGGTGATCTGGCTTCCCATGGCCTGGACTTCAAAGCGCGAGATGGCCCGGCCCAGTTCCGTCTGCGTCAGCCGCGATAGGTTGTCATAGCTGTAGTTGGTGACCACGGTGCGCGTGGCGGTCATGCGCTCTGCGGCACTGATCTTGTCGCCAAAGGCGTTGTAGCTGAGGTCGATGCGCCCGCCGTCGGCCTTGCGCTCCTGCACCACGTTGCCGGCTAGGTCACGGACCTGGGCGTTGATGTTGCCCTTGCCATCACGCACGCCGACCTGGCGGCCCAGGGCGTCGTAGTAGATGCGCGTGGTGGTGTATTCGGTGGGGCCTTCGTAGCTGGCCAGCTGGGTCTGGGAGGTGAGCTGGTTGCTGGCGTTGTAGGTGAAGCTGGTTTTGAACAGGGTCTGGCCCGCCTGCACGCGCGGGTCGTCCACCCCGGTGAGGTTGCCCCAGCGGTCGTACTCGCGGTTGGTGACGGCGCGGTTGCTGAGGTTGAAGGGCGTGCCGGCCCACACGCGGGTCTGCACGGTTTCCGTGTAGGGCGGGGTGGTCTCGCGCAGGCTGATGGCGCCCGAGGAGGGTACGGTGACTTTGACGATCGATTGGGCAATGTAGGCCGCGCGCTGGGCCGTGGCCGGGTATTCGATCTCGATCGTGATCCTGTACTCGGTGTTGGGTGTGAGCGCGTCCAGCACGATGCCCTGCAGCGGTGCCCAGTTCGGGAAGTGGATGCGGTTGTCGCCCTGGCGCCACAGGGTGGGCGTGCCGCCCGGAAGGCCGGGGTAGGAGGCGCTGACCTTGACGCGTGCACCGGCCTCCGGGGCGCTCCAGTGCAGCATGTTGTAGATCTGCCCGTCGATGGCGGCCTGGCTGGTGCCCACGCCAGCCACGTTGGCCGTGGCGATCATTTCGGCGCTGAGCACCCAGGGCTGGGTGATGTCGTATTCCTGCGTGGTGGTCAGATAGTCGCCCAGGGGCTGGTTGCCCATGGCGTTGCCGTTGTATGCGGCGTACAGCGGCACCATGCCGTCGGCCGGGGTGTTGGAGATGTAGCCGTCGAACTGGTAGGCGCTCTGGTACCAGGTGGTGGGCGCCCAAGGGTAATTGGGCGCGGGCTTGGAGTTCAGGGTGACGAAAGATCCGCCATTGATGTCCCTTGGGTTGGCTGTGAGCCGGTATACGCTGGAAGCACCGTATTTGTACTGGTACAGGCGCCGGTTGGTGGCCGAAGGCGAGGTCTCCACATAGCCGAGGATGCCTTCGTAGACGATGCCCCCGGAAGCGGCCAGCCTCTGGAAGTCGGCATAGACCGTGGGGTCGGCCGTGGTGAGGTGGTGCTGATTGTTCTGGTAGGTGAAGAGAAAGCGGTGCAGCGGCGTGCGGCCCGGGGCAGGGCTGTTCCAGACATAGCCGACCACGCCCAGGTTGGCGACGTTGTTGTTTTGAAGGACGGGCGCGGGCGAGACGTTGGCCATGGAGACATTGCCCGGCGTGCCGACCTGGCCTGTGGCATGCACCTTCTCGCCCGTGGCGGTGTTGGTGGCGATCACCTCGTATTCGATGCTGCCCGGCCCCCAGTTGACGGCGACGCCCTGCCTGTTGATGCCCATGCCCACGGTGCGCCCGTCGCCATAGGCGAACAGGCCGTTGCCGACCGTGCGCGTGGTCACGGCAGAGCTGTTGCCCTGGGGCCAGTAGCGGAATTCCACAGTCCAGCCCGCCGCAGGCTTGGGCCACTGCAGCACGCGGTAGGGGTAGCCGTCGATGATGGCACTGCCCTGTTCCACGCCGCCAGGCAGGGGCGGCAGGTTGCCGTTGGTGCTTTCTGCACCGATGGTGAAGGTGCCCGAACCCACATCGCGCGTCATCTGCGCATTGGTGTTGCGCACGCGGTATTCGTAGTTGCCGGCGGGGAACTGGCTGACGTCGAAACGGTGGGCCGAGCCGAACGAGGTCTGTATGCCCACGGGCGCGGTGGTCCAGCCGTCATTGCTGCCGTAGCGGCGGTATTCGAGCGTGGTCTTGCTGACCAGGTCCTGCGGGTAGCTGACTTCGATGCTCAGGCCCATGACCTTGGCGAACATGGGCGAGGTGTGGGAAGACCCTCCGAAGGTGGCCCTCGGCAATCCCAGCAGGGCGTTGCGGTCAGTGATGGAGGTGGTGTACAGGCCGTCGCCGCGCGCGCTGGCTTTGTTGTCCAGCCTGTAGAGCTTGGTCATGCCCGGCACTTCGGTGGTTGCGCCGGGGGCCACATAGCCCTCTATGCCCTGGTTCTGCCACGAACCGCCGGCCGATGGCGCACCGCCATTCGTGTACAGAGAGACATCGGGGTCGCCTGCCTTTGTCCAGCGGTACAGCGGTATAAGACCGGGTTGCGGATCGCGGCTCACGTAGCCGGCCGTGCCCTCATCCAACCAGCCCTTGGCCTGGTTGAGCAGGCGCTCGCGCTCGGTCAGGCTGGTGGTGAAGTGGTGGGTATCGGTGTCGCGGTTGTAGTAGCGGTAGATGGGAATACGGCCATCACCGGCCTCGTTCCAGATCTGGCCGGGGCTGCTGCCTTCGGTCCAGTTGAGGGTGGAGTTCTGGGCGGGGCCATCCACGCTGTACAGCGACTGCCATTTGCCGAAGACGTCCATCTTCTCGACCATGACCTTCTTGATGGCGCCTATGCCAGGGTTGCCCTGGTTTTCGTTGACCCATTTGAGGCTGTAGCCTTCCACGGCTTCCTCGGCGGGAACGATGACGGTCTTGACCCGATCGCGCTGGCTGGTGACGTAGCCGGTGCCGCTGTCTTCGTTGAAGAAGCTGTAGGGCAGGGAGTCATAGGTCAGCGTGATGCGTACATCGCCGCTGCCCAGGTCTTCCAGCGAACGCCATACCAGATCCACTTGGTTGTAGGGATTGCGGGTGGGCATTGTGTTCGCAACAGGCACCACCTCGTTTTGCGTGATCACCCCATACAGCATGTTCTGCCGCGTGGTGATGCCCATCGGCTGCTCGGTCGCGCGCTCGGGCGCCAGCGTCTGCACCAGCCGGCCCAGCGCGTCATAGCGCATGTCCGTGCGCCGGAACTGCGCCTTGTTGGCCGCCTGCGCGTTCAGCGCCGCCTGCGTGTCCTGGTAGGCGGTCTTCAGGTCCAGGCCTTCCGAGATGAGCTGCGCGGTCTGGCGGCCTTGCATGTCATAGGCCAGGACCTTGTAGACGCCGTCGCCCGCATTGGTGCGCCAGACGCGGCCCGCGTTGTCGTAGTCGTAGGTTTCCACGCCCTGCAGCGCCTGGCCGTTGTCCAGCACGCGCTTTTGCGTGACCTCGCCGAAGGCGTTGTAGCTCAGCTCGGTGTCGCTGACGCTCAGCGTGCCCAGGGCAATGCTTTCCGAAGGGGCGTAGCTGTGCGTCTGGCGGCCCAGCACGTCATAGCTGTAGGCACGCCAGAGGCTGGCCTGGCTGGCGGTGCCGTTCTTGTCGTGGCTGGTGACGGTCTGCCACTCCTTGGCCAGACGGCCCTGGGCGTCGTAGGCGTAGTAGCGGCTGCTGCCCTGCGCGTCCGTGATCTGCGTGGTGTGGCCCTGGGCATCGAATTGCGCGTAGGTGACGCGGTCGGCTGTGCTGGCCGCCCGGCTGTAGCTGCTGCCATCGGCCGCCACGTTGGCACCGGCGGCGTACTGGGTGGTGACCAGCACGTTGCCGTGCGCATCGCGCTGGAATTCGGTCAGCGGGTTGATGGGATTGGCACCCGCTCCCGTGGCCGCCACGCCCAGGTTCATGGCCGGGGTGATGGTGGCACGCACGCGGCCCAGCGCGTCGTAGAAGTTGGTGGTCACGCCGCCCAGCGCGTCCGTGGTCCGCGTGAGGTTGCCCAGCGCGTCGTAGGCGTAGCGGGTGGTGAGGTCGGACGTCTTGTCGTACAGCACGTCGCCTTGTTGCTGGGCACCGGCGTTGACGCCCGTGTGCGCCACGCCGCGCC
>Ga0207709_10000716_pt1 | contig 26635 bp, 21 predicted proteins | sample KBSM34metaG_FD_184397 | JGI IMG/M metagenome (GOLD analysis project Ga0207709, IMG submission 184397) | Miscanthus rhizosphere microbial communities from Kellogg Biological Station, Michigan, USA - KBS M3-4 metaG (SPAdes) (version 2) | ecosystem: Host-associated > Plants > Roots > Rhizosphere >...
GGCGGCGAGTTCTCCATGGGTTCGCTTGACCCCACTGAGATGATGTGTGGGGGCGACCAGCCGATGGATGATGCACGGCCACTTCATCGCGTTTATGTCGATGGTTTCTTCATGGACGCAACCGAAGTAACAAATGAAGAGTTTGCCGCCTTCGTCCAGGCGACGAGCTATGTGACGGTGGCCGAGCGCAAACCCACTCGTGAGGAGTTTCCTGATGTGCCTGAGGAAAGACTGGTCGCGGGATCAGTTGTCTTCTCGCCGCCGCCTCGTCCAGTTCCACTTGACGATCATTACCAATGGTGGAGCTATGTGGCCGGTGCTAACTGGCAGCATCCGGATGGACCGAGTAGCGATTTGAAAGGTCGCGAGAAGTTTCCCGTGGTCCATATTGCTTACGAGGACGCCGCGGCTTACGCGAAGTGGGCCGGAAAGCGTTTGCCTACGGAAGCTGAGTTTGAGTTTGCGGCGCGCGGAGGTCTGACCGGCAAACCTTACGCCTGGGGTGACGAATTAAAGCCTGGCGGCAAGTGGCCCGCCAATATTTACCAGGGCAAATTTCCAGTGAACGGCGGAGACTCGGGTGAGGATGGTTTCAAAGGCATAGCTCCCGTCGGACAGTATCGGCCAAACGGTTATGGATTGTTCGACGTGGGTGGAAATGTTTGGGAGTGGACCAACGACTGGTATCGCGCAGACTACTATTCAACTCTGGCTGCACAAGGTGGTATTGCTCGTAATCCACAGGGACCCTCCAGCAGTCTCGACCCGGCCGAACCTGATCAACCGAAACGAGTGCAACGTGGTGGTTCGTTTCTCTGCACCGATGAGTATTGCACGCGCTACATGGTCGGCACTCGTGGCAAAGGCGAAGTGCGCTCCGCCAGCAATCACCTCGGCTTTCGCTGTGTGAAGGACGCTGCGAAGCAAGTGGCCCAACGCTGAAAACCTACAACAGATTAGTAATGAGGCGCGTCATGCATAAACCGAGAGTGTCGATCTCAATGATGTTTGCCATGATTCTTATGGTGGCTACTCCATCTTTCGCAAAGACGAAGGAGCAGAAGCAGGCCGATGTGCGTAAGAGTGCGAACGAGACGCTGGCAAAGCTCTACAAGGCGCGGCCCTCCGCTAAGGCCACCATCAAAGCAGCTTCCGGATATGCCGCCTTCAGCAATTTTGGCATGAAGATTTTGCTGGCCGGTGGGGGTAAGGGGCAGGGTATCGCTTTCGACAACGGCACGAAGAAACTTACCTACATGAAGATGCTCGAGGTCCAGGCGGGCCTGGGGATGGGAGTGAAGAAGTTCCGCACAATCTTTGTATTCGAGACAAAAGATGCGATGGACCAGTTCATCAACAAAGGCTGGGAGTTTGGGGGGCAGGCTACGGCGGCGGCGAAGTCGGGCGACAAAGGAGGCTCCTACCAGGGAGCGGTGCAGGTGATGCCGGGTGTCTGGATGTATCAGCTCACTGACAAAGGTCTCGCTTTGGAACTCACCGGCAAGGGCACGAAGTACTACAAGGATGACGATCTCAACTGACCCAGCGTCTCACTGAACTGTCTTTCCACTTTCCTCATTCCCCCTGTCAACATTGACAGTTACCCAAGGCCTTACTGCTCGGTATCTTCAGCTTGAGAAATCTTGGCAATCTTCGAGGTTGCCCGAGGTCATGCTAACCAATGCGAAGTTCCATGAAACCGAGAATGCAAAGCCTCATCGAGCAGCATGCCAATTAGGAACGTAAGGCAGAACCACTATGGATAACTACTCTTCGGCCGTACAGCGCCCAGTTCATTACAACTGGTTTCGTCCAATACTAATCGGCTCGGCCTTCGTCCTGCTGGCGTTCGTTTTAGCTTGCAGTCGACCAGCAGCGAATGAGGCACGCACTGCCGTCACCAACGATCCCGATCAACTGCTCCGGCAAATGTCCGAGAGGCTAGCCCACGCAAAAAGTCTAAGCTTCAAAGTTGACCGCAAACTGGATGCGGCGCTGGTTGAGGGTCGAGACATTGCTGAGAACGCTCAGATAGAAATCTCGGTCTTACGGCCCGGCAAGTTTCGAGCAACGTCAGACAGCAAAGACAATGTTCGCCATGTTTTCTTCGACGGCCAGAGCGTTTCGATCTACGACGAGACAATGAAGCTTTATGCCACCGTACCGATGGTCGGCACTATTGATGAATTCGTGGCGAAGGTCGATGAGAAGTATGGCTTCACGCCTCCTCTGGTCGAATTCATTCTCAGCGATCCATACCAGGCGCTGAGCGGGCAAATCAAAAACAAGACTTACAAGGCAAAGGAAAGTGTCGCCGGCGTCGAGTGTCACCATCTGACATTGGGAGGCGACGTAGCTGACTCAGAACTATGGATCGGTACGGCTGATCAGTTACCACGCAAACTAGTGGCAACGTTTAAGAATCGCCAGGGCAGCCCACAACTGCAGGTAGACTTTTCGAGTTGGAATCTGACGCCAACACTCGATGACAAAATCTTTGCATTCACCCCTCCCAAAGACGCCGAGAAGATCGAGATGATAACTGAGGCACAGATGCAAGAGACTGCAGCCAGGGAAAGAGTGTCGCCAGAGACTGGTGCCCCGCAAAAATCCGCGAGCCCAGTCGCAAGCAAGAAGGGAAATTAATACCGATGAAGATAACGAATAGATGTTTCCGCGTGCATCTGGACGAGAGAAGTAGGGCTAGGGTCTGCGCTGCTCTTCTTGGATGTAGTTTGCTCTTCAGTGCCGGGGTTGCGATGGCGCAGGTTTACGGAGTTCGACGCACGGCAGTCGTGAGAGGCCCGAATACAACTGTGGTGGCGAGTCGAACCACAGTCGTTGCCGGAGGAGGCGGGCTCCCTCATGGATACATAGCGGCACTACCGGGCGGTTATCGCGCAGTCGTTATTTCCGGCGCGCGATACTACACCGTTGGCGGCGTTTACTATCGGCCGCAGATGTACGGTGGTCGTACCGTGTATGTCCGTGTCCACATCTAGTTTGAGTTTGACAACTTGCCCTGGCGATAGTGAGTCTGCGGACTTTGGTTCCTTGAGTTAATAGTTACTGGCCAGGCAAAAACGAGACACAGGAGACGCCGAAGAACATTGACGAGAAAAAACCGCGATGCCACTAGACTCGTCCTCTTTCTTTCTTAGTTCGCCGCTGTTTGTTCGTCTCCGTGTGACCAAGATTGGCATTCTCTGGGTGTTTCTCTTTCTCTTGTTGACGGGAACTCACGCGGTATATGCCCAAGACTCCACGACGCGTAGGGAGTTCTGGCCTGAGGTCGACGTTTATATCACGGTCAAGCCGAAGGTCCGACTCTACCTAACTGGCACAATCAGCAAAACGGTCGAGGACGGCGAGCTTCGCGATGCTCAGGGCTACGAAGGTCAAATCGGCGTGCATGTCGATTACATCCCGAACAAACACGTCATATTGCGTACAGGTTATCGGTACGGTACCGCGGTAGGAAACAACAGCGATCCTTTTAAGGAGCACCGGTTACTAACTGAGCAGACTCTCAGACATCTCCTCCCCGGTGATCTGCTGTTGAGCGATCGGAATCGGGAAGACTTCCGCTTCGTCAACGGAGACTTTTCATTTCGATATCGCAATCGTGTGACGCTTGAGCGGGAAGTTCATCTGTTCAAAGGTCGCAGCATTACTCCCTATGCTTCAGGGGAAATCTTTTACGACACTCGCTACCACACCTGGAACCGAAACCGTTTCGCGGTTGGTGTGCAGCAATCATTGCGGAGCGGTCCACTCCGAAAAATGCTGCTGCCCGAGCGTCAGATCATTTTGGATCTATACTACATGCGGCAAAACGACAGCCGCTCTGATATCCCGCACGTGAACGCTATCGGTGCAGCTCTGGCTTTTTACTTTTGAGACTTACTTATCGCAGTGCGCAGCAATGCTCACCTACGCGAACCGCGACCTCGTTGACCAATAAGACGATCGACTCGTGAGACGCTAAAAGAGCGCAGGCAAATCCAGAATAAGCCAAGTACAGAGTTGTACAGATGATCCTTTCTGTGGGTGCCTGTCTGCGTTTTGCTAACGCCTGGCTTGGCCCCTGTAAAAACTACCAGTTGTTTCTTATCGCGGCTGTAATAGATTGGCAGTCAATGCAGAAGCACGCATTGAGTCCAAGGGCGCTTTCTATGTGCAGATGTGAATAATCAGAAGAAGACAAGACATAAAAGTGGAGGGGAAGCCAATGCGAACAGTTAGAAATGCGATTCTCATAGCCGCTGGCATGAGTTTGATTTGTCTCGTGGTGCTGTCCAACAGTAGCACGTTTGCTCAAGGAACGAAGTTGCCCAAACCGATCTTCATTCAGGGCACTGCCAGGGGCCAGGCCCAGCAGCTTGGGCGGATGTTTAGTTTTAATCTCTCGATCAATGAGCTCTCAACTGCCGAGGATCAGAAAGCGCTGCTGGAGGCATTCAACGCCAAGGGCAACGAAGGTCTTGTGAATGCCCTTTCCAAGATGCCAAGCAAAGGGAGAATCTCAATCACCGGCACGCTCGGCTATGACGTGAACTACATCAGAAGATTTAAACAACCGGATGGAACTACGAAGATTCGCCTGGTGACCGATCGTCCGATTACTTTTGGCGAGGCCTGGAGCGACTCGCGCTCGAGCGACTACAACTTGTCAGGCATGGAGATCATCCTCTCGCCGGATGAGAAAAAGAATTCGGGGACACTCTTACCAGCGTGTCAGTTCAAGATCGACAAGGACAATCAACTTCAGATCGAGGCCTTCCAGAATCCGTGGACGCTTGTAAACATCCAGCAACGATAAAGGATTTGTTTCGGTCCAGCGAGCACCGACAACAATGATCGAAACCATTCGTTATCAGTCTTAAAGGAGACGCCAAAGTGAAATTTATTTACGCCCTGATTCTTTGTTTAGCAGCGCTGGCGGTCCCAGCCTTGGCACAGGAAAAGCCTGCGGACACCAACATGCAGATCCTGCTCGACAAAGTTAAGGCCGACAAGAAGCTGGTGGTCGCAGCAAACATGGATCTGACGGAACCTGAGGGAAAAACATTCTGGCCGATTTACGACGACTATCAAAAAGATCTTCAGACCATCAACGATAGACTGGTGAAAATGATTCTTGCTTACGCTGACTTCTACAACAAGAACGCTCTCACCGATGCAGGGGCGAAGCAGTTGACGAATGAGGCGCTCGCTATCGATCGTGACGAGCTTAGACTGCGAAACATCTATACCGCCAGGATCGAGCGTTTCTTACCGGCGAAGAAAGTCGCGCGTTATTTACAGATCGAAAACAAGATCCGAGCCGCGATTCGTTACGAGCTGGCGACTGGAATCCCGCTGGTTCCGTGATGAGCACTCGTTAAAAGAATGAGACTGTAACGAGGTAGCTACGGCTCAGGCTCGAAGAACGGACTCGTTCCAAAAGATCAGCAGTGAGTATCTTGACCAAACAAACAACAGCGGGAGAGTGACAGCATGAAGAGAATAATCTCTTTATTAATTCTCATTCTGGTTTCTGGAAGCATCTGCATGGCGCAGGATCCTGGTTGGCCCAGACAGAAAACGAGTTCAGCGGGCCGGCTGGTTTACTACCAGCCTCAGGTTGATAGTTGGACCAATTACCGCGACGTTCAATTTCGCATGGCCTTTTCACTCACACCGACAGGTGGCAAGCAGGTGGTGGGGGTTGTTCAAGTAAAGAGCAGCACCGACATCAACATGGATGCTCGAACTGTGCTGCTTAGTAAACCCGAAGTCACTGACACTCATTTCCCGTCGCTCGATTCATCCAAGGCGGACGAAATGGATCAGCTGCTACGAACCTTCCTGCCAGCAGATTCCTCTGTTGTAATTTCGCTGGATCGGCTGATTGCCACCGTTGAGAAAACGCAACCAACTGCCACAGTGTCAGTGCGTAATGATCCGCCTGCAATCTTTGTGAGCAATAAGCCGGCGATGCTGGTGCAGGTGGACGGTGAACCGGTCACGGCTGATATCAAAGACACAAAGATCCAATTCATCGTCAACACTAACTGGCCCATCTTCTTCGACAAGTCGCATAAGGCTTACTACATATTTACTGGAAAACAATGGCTAACGAGTGCGAATTTGAGTGGCCCATGGATGAGTACTCAAAAACTGCCAAAGGATATGTTGAAGGTGGCGAAGAATCCCCAAAGGTCTGGTCTGGCTAAATCGATTTCGCCAACCGCGATTGCGGGTGGCCCGGTACCCACTGTCTTCTATAGTACCGGTCCTGCAGAAGTCATCCTCTTCAAGGGCGAGCCGGTCTATTCAAAAATCACTGGAACTGATCTTGTCTTTGCCAGTAACACCGACGCTGATCTTTTTGTTCATGTACCGACCCAGCAATACTTCTACTTGGCAGCCGGTCGTTGGTTTAGTAGCACTAGTTTGCAGGGTCCATGGACTTACGCCACATCAAGCCTGCCTGATGACTTCGCAAAAATCCCGGTCGCTAGTCCTGCCGCGCGCGTACTGGTTTCGGTTCCCGGCACCGAGCAGGCGAAGGATGCAGTGTTGCTTGCCCAGGTTCCGACGACTGTCGAAATCGATCCGAAAGCTGCAGCCGCCCAGGCTCACGTCACATATAGCGGGAATCCAGAGTTCAAACCGATCGAAGGTACATCACTGTCATACGCAATCAACACGAGTGACAAGGTCATCAAAGTTGGAGACGTTTACTATTTCTGTCTGCAAGGAGTTTGGTTCTTGTCGTCGAATGCCCAGGGTCCATGGCAAACCGCGACTTCCATACCGCAGGAGATCTACACGATTCCACCCAGTTCACCGGCCTACAACGTTACGTATGTGACCCAGACCGTTACGTCGAGTGGCACAGTGCAGTCGAGTTATACCGCTGGTTACATGGGGACCTTCATCGTTGGCGTTGGTGTCGGAGCATTCGTCGCCTGCGGCACAGGTTATTATTATCCGCCTTATATTTATTACCCGCTCTACGGCTACCCCATCTATCACTACTACCCCGTCACCTACGGTTATGGAGCTTTTTACAACTCCTACACTGGTGCTTACGGTGTAGCCCGAGGTGTGTATGGACCATACGGTGGAGCGACCGGTTGGGCGGCATACAACCCCTACACCGGAACTTATGCGCGCGGCGGTAGCATGTATGGACCATATGGTAGCGCAAGCTTTGCTCGAGCGTACAACCCCTATACCGGCGTCGGTGCCGCTACACGACAAGGTTCAAGTCCTTATGCCCAGTGGGGCAGTTCAATCGTTAGCAATGGAAATCGAACGGTACAGACTGGTCATGTCTCAACTGCGCAGGGAACTATCGCGGGCGCACGCTCGACCACAGGTGCTGCGGTTATTGGAGGTAGTGGTGCGAATGGTAGTGGCGGTCTGGCAAGAACTTCAGGCGGCGATCTTTACGCTGCAAAAGACGGGCAGATCTACAAGAACACGGGCGACGGCTGGCACAGTTACAACAATGGAAGCTGGAACTCTGTGAATAAACCTACGCCGCAATCAATTCAATCGCGGGCCGGTTCCAATCCAGCAGCACGTCCAGAAATGCAAAGTCTGAATCAGGAATGGCAGAACCGCCAACGCGGAGCGATGCAGACTCAAAACTTTGAAAACTTCCGACGCTCTGGTGGATCTAGCAGCGGACGCACACGCGGTGGTGGCGGCTATCGTGGTGGCGGACGCCGACGTTAACCACGGGATTGAAGTCTCAATCGTATGGGCAAAGCCCAGCGCTAAACCAATCCAAGACGCATACTACTCCTTATATCTGCACTGGAAGACTGGAACCGGAACCGTTTCGCAGAAGCTGTCAGAATTGACAGTATCGAACCCAGGATAGCTATCGCTAAAATTCGTCCATGAGATTAACTAAGGTGATGGCAGCGCTCGTAGCACTCACATTCTTCTTTCTAGCGGCAAACTGCAGCGAGACATTCGCTCAGGAAAGCAATGCATATCTTAGTAAGGTTGCCAGTGGTCAGAAACTGAAAATTCAGGGCATCGTCATCAAACGCCGAGCCGATTCTTTCAGGGTGCGGGACACTAAAATGCTCGAGACCGATGTGCGCTTGACAGAATTAACCAAGGTACGAACCCACCATAATAGTGTTTTTCGTGGCGGCACAACCTACGCTGCCAGCAATATTCTCCGCGGCCTGCGCCTGCAAGTTGAGGGTGTTGGCAATGCAGATGGTCAATTGGTAGCCGGTCTGGTCAAGTTTGACGAACGCGATCTCAGAACTGCGCAAGCCCTGCAGGCAACCGTCGACCCAATCGAAGAACTTGCCGAATCAAATCAGGAACGAGTCACCAACAACGAAAAGAACGCCGAGAAGATGGCGGGACAAATCGAGGAGAATACCGCGCTTGCGAGTGCCGCTCAGTCGAGCGCTACCAGGGCACGAATTGCAGCCGACTCAGCTTTGAAGTCGGCCACCCTCGCAAATGACCGGATCAGCGGACTTGGCTTTTACAACACAATCAAAATCATTACCGTCTATTTTGAATCGGGAAGCTCAACCCTATTACAAGAAGCCAAATACGTCATAGACAGAGAAGCAACATGGACCGAGATCCAAAATTCTCAAGGATACGTTGTTGAAGTGGTGGGATTTGCTGACTCCACGGGAAGCACCGAGTTTAACAAGCAACTTAGTGAAGACCGGACGAGGGAGGTCATTGACTACCTGGTGTTGAAGCATAGTCTTCCCTTGCAGCGGCTGATCCGACCATTTGGTTACGGCGCAAACAAGCCGGCCGCAGACAATGATAGTTCCGAGGGTCGCGCAAAAAACCGACGCGTTGAAATCAGGGTACTTGTAAATAGGGGAATCGCCGGCAGCACTGACTAGGGAATTGTGCGAGCTAACGCGATCAAAGGTCGCGGCCAAACGATTCTTGCTTCTGCCGAAGGCTACAACAAGACAGCGCTAACCTACGATCTTCTTTGTCTGCTAGCGGCAGCCATCATCCTGCAACGCCAATGGGGACGATCGAACAATAGGGTCTGCGAATAATGCTCACTGATCCTATACAACGATATATACGCCTCAAAGGAGCATCTCGTGCAGGTGTTGCGCGAACGCCATCCTTCGTTGTTCCTTAGACCAGTCTCCTGATAGGCTTTCGAGGAACGACGTTTCGAAGGTTCGCCGAAGTAGAGTGACAGCAGACCTCCGCCTTACGCGAAAAGATGTTAAGAGCTTTCTTTGTCATACTTTAAAATCAAGCGCTCACTCAGAGTTTCCTATCAGTTCCCATTCTTTACTGTTCCTTACCATCCCGCTGTTGTTTCTTCTGGCCAGATATTGGCAAGTCGCGGAAAATGGGTTTGTTGGGATTGTGCTTGTAAGCTGTTGAAAACTCGAGATTGGTGGAGCAGAGGGGGGGCGAACCCCTGACCTCCGCATTGCGAATGGGCTTGGACCATCATTGCATGGCTTTTCATGCAGTGCCATCTACATTAACTTACAATTCTTCAACAGGTTGCAGCCATCCACAGGACCCTTTTCTTGTGCAGTACGTTGACATCGATTCTCATCGATTTGCAGAGAGTCGAGTGACGAATCGGTGACATTTTTTCGAGGCTTGGCCTTCGCATTTTCATTAAGAGGGTTAGGTGCGCAAAAACCTCTGCGCACGCACCATTTCATCATGCTCAAACGCAGTTGCCATCCGGTTGATTTCTTCGGTTGAGACTCCGATTCGTTTGGCTTCATCTCTCCATGTGGAAATGGAGTTCACGAGGTCGATTACGACAGCTCGCATATCATCTTCAACCAATCCAAAGTAATCCCCAACTTCAACCGTAAGATCAAACGACGCTGAGTTATCTCGATCATCAATCATTAGGCAGAGGATTCGAGGCTTGATATCTACCGGTACGGGATTCAAGTCGTACGCTGGTGAGAGCCGCCAGCCACGTTTGTCTGTATCGTACAGAAAGCCATGATTCCGCAGGTGGTCATCAACATTCGACACTAATACCGAAAACAAGATTCTGCGCCATAGTTCTTTCAGGTCCTTACGGACATTGGCGCCGTGTTGCCGAATGGCATCTGCGAGTTCGAGGTAGCTATGAGGTTGGTTCTCGTCTGCGCCGATCATGCTCATGGCGGATAAAAATGGAATTCGCGTAGTTCCCTCGCGGTCAAATCTGGTTATAAGTAAGAGCTGTTGATCGAGCACTGTTGTCAATCGATGACGTGGGGTATTAATGCCGGCCTTACTTGCTAACGCAAAGGCAACGCAGCTCCATAGTTCGATGTGGTATTCGTCTCCTTTTGCCGGAAACTTGGCAATCGCCAGGCTACCATCAGCATCAAGCACTGCGGCTTTCGGCCTTGCACCTCCCAGAGAAGAGCCAGGCGCCAGGAGCAGACGTAGATCTTCATCAGTATCGGTATCAGTAAGGATGTGGTCAGACGCCGAAAGCAGTTTTGGTAGTTCGACCAACGGAGGGATTGCAGGATGTCCGTGGGCCAGAAACTCAGTCGTGCCGGCTTCTCGAAATCGTAAAGCTCCCTGGCGAATTCGATCGTCTACCTGAATCAAACAGTCGATTTCCAACAGCGTTCGTTGGGTTCTCTTTTCCCTTTCAGCATTCTTGCGTTCCGCTCGACGCATTAATGTACGTCCCCAACGATCCGGCGCGGAATCACCGATTGCTCCGAATAACGGTTTGCCCGGCTGCGAGTGATGTATACCGGTGTCAATTGTTAGCAGCGGCTCAAGCGCAAAGCGAACGTCTGATGCAATCCACTTCTTATCATATTCAAACGACGCACTCTCACGCCCCTTGAGGGAACGCGACCAAAGACGACCAACAAACTGAGAGGTGCCGTCGAGCTCAACAAAGACTTCAATCACCCGTTCCATGTTTCGGTTTCCTTGACGAAGAGATTCGCTTTGGGAGTTTTTCACTTTCCAGGTCGAGCCCCAGTCGATCATGCGATGCATCCGCGATGTCCTCTAGCCGGTCAGTCATTCCCAAGACGAACACCACGGTGGCGATCACCCCAATCGATACACCCGGATCTCCCTTTTCAACTTTTACCAGGGTGGTGCGGCTAATCATGGCGCGCTGAGCCATCGTACTGGTTGAAATGCGGCGACGTTTCCTTGCGTCAGCCAAATCAGCACCTAGTTTTTTCAAGGTCCGCTTGACTGGCAGAGGTAGTGGTTTTAAAGACTGAGATTTCATAATGTTCAGTATGCCTAACGCTACAGCCATTAATGTACAGAATACTGAACGTTCTGACAACCCGATATCTCATACAGGTGGAATCGTCAACTACACGGCGTTCAAGCTGTCGAACAGAGACTTCATCACCCTTCGATTCCTTGACTTCATCTTCGACGGCAGAGGTCAGCGTTCAGGCTTTGAGACTACGCTCGGGAGTTGGACCGTTGGGTGGACGCACCGCTTCTTCGATCTGATCTTATCTTCCGATCAGCGGCTGCTTTCACGCCAAACGGCGGACATTAAGCACTGAAGACAATGAAATGTGGGAAGGAATGGACTGAGAGCGCTTCCGTTGCTGTAATTCAACAATCCAGCTCTTAACAGTGCTCACCATTTCGGACGTACTTCGCTCGGCTGACTTCTTGGCCTCCGAAGTTTTCGATTCGTTTGACTCCTGCTTGTGCTTCCCGTCCAGCCTCCGCTTTAGGATCTTTATTGACGCCTTCATCTTTCGCCTACCTTTTACTATTTCGGTCGTCGTTCTTAGTGGCAGAAAATAATGTGAACGACTTAATCCGTCTCGCTTGCAGTTGCTCGGAACTATCGTGAGTTGCCGGTAGTCTCACTGAACTGTAGGAAGCGCAAGTTCTAGATAACTGGAGCAAAATAGGAGAAGAAGGTTGCTCGGCCTTGAAGGTTTAATGTACCGGCTGGCCGAGTGACCAGGCTCAGGGATCAGGCGATGGCGCAATCAGTGAACGCTTTCAGCTTTTTCATGTTGGCAGGCTAGCAGCCTTAACTACCTTGATGATCGTGGTGAGCACTTGTTTTGAACTCACCCACGCTCAAGAACCGAGTCATACCGCCTTAGCGTCTGCCGGCGACGTCGGCGAAGCAGAGATCTTGTTCCGGCGTATCAGAAGAAATGACTTGAGACGATTCAAGTTTGCCGCGACAGCGTAGCATTCATTGTGGTTGTAAAGCTGTTTGGCCGGTTACTACCCCCAGCGAATACTGAAAACTACGCAAAAGAAACAATTGCACCGCGCTCGCTCGGCGGTTACTACTACCGCATTCTTACCAGATCGAATCAGGGCTTTCGATTAGGTCGAACCATGATTGAGGCAGATTGACGAACGCTCCGGGCTACACAAACGAAGACAAAAGGAGCGACAATACAGTTTACGCTTCCCGCCAAGCCGGCATGAGTCGTGATCAAAGCATACTGCCAGGAGCGGCCTACCTATGCCAGAGCCAAAACTAGTCTCCTTTGATGTGGGTGGACTTATCATCGACACAATTCCCGCGCTAGCCTGGAGCGCGTTGCCCGATGGCTCTGTCGATTTCCTCAATAAGCGTTGGCTGGAATACACGGGTCTCTCTTTGGAGCAAGGACTAGGCCAGGGCGGGCAGGCCGCAATTCATCCCGAAGACCTTGCACGGTTAAGGGACGAGTGGAGAGCGGCCCTGGCGGACGGGAAACAGTTGGAGACTGAGGCACGGGTGCGGCGGACGGACGGAGAATATCGCTGGTTCTTAATCCGTTCCGTGCCCCTGCGTGACGAGAACGGCAACATCGTCAAGTGGTATGGAACGAATACCGACATCGACGACCGGAAGCAAGTGGAGGAGATTCGAACGGCACAGGCACGGCAGGCGGCGGTGCGAGCTGATGTCAGCGCTGCTCTTTCAAAGTCGGCTCACTTGAGAGAAATCCTGCGGGGCTCCGCAGAGGCGATCGTTCGCCATCTTGATGCGGCCTTCGCACGAATCTGGACTCTGAACGAAGAGAAAAACATATTGGAACTTCAGGCCAGTGCGGGGATGTACATTCATCTCGATGGCCCACACAGTCGAATCCCACTTGGGAAACTGAAGATCGGACTGATCGCTCAAGAGAAGAAACCGCACTTGACGAATGACGTCCTTAACGACCTGCGCATCAGTGACAAAGGCTGGGCGCAAAATGAGGGAATCGTTGCCTTCGCCGGCTATCCGCTAATTATCGACGACCGCGTAATCGGAGTGATGGCGATGTTCGCTCGTCAACGGCTTTCGGCGTCTACGCTCGACACCTTAGCTTCGGTCGCGGACGCCATCGCGCAGGGCATCGAGCGGAAACGCGCCGCCGAAAGAATCCGGCAAAGCGAGGCCTACTTATCCGAAGCACAGAGATTAAGTCATACGGGTTCCTCGGGATGGAAGTCTTCTACCGGAGAGATCCTTTGGTCAGAGGAATCGTTTCGGATCTTCGAATACGACCAGACCACGAAACCGACCATCGAGTTGATCCTCCAACGGGTACACCCCGAAGATGTCGACCTCGTGGCTCAGACAATTGAGCGAGCGTCGCAGGATGGGAAAGATATTAATTTTGAACATCGATTGTTAATGCCCGATGGTGCGGTCAAGTATATCCAGGTTTTGGCCCATGCAGAGCGAGATCAGTCAGGTGATATTGAGTACGTTGGCGCTCTGATGGACATTACTGCCAGGCGGCGAGCTGAGGATGAACTACGTAAAAGCGAGAAGAGGTATCGGGGTCTCCTCGATCTTTCTCCTGATGCGATTTACATGGGGGACGCAGAGGGCAAGCTAGTCTCCGCGAATACCGCTGGTCTCGAGCTGTTGGGGTGCACGGCGCAAGAAGCTGCGGGCATGTCGATGCTTGAGACCTATCTGCCGGAAGAGCTGGCCGCTTTTCGCGAGCGCGTCGAGAAATTGAACGCCGGAGCCCGCCTGCGATACGAGAGAACCTTCGTGCGTAAAGATGCTACGCAGGTGCCCGTCGAAGTTTCAGCGTCCGCCGGCTACGACGGATATTCGCTGGGTCTCATGCGAGACATCAGTGAACGCAAGCACGCCGAGACAAAGTTGCGACGGAGCGAAGCGTACCTTGCTGAAGCGCAGCGATTGAGCCGTACCGGCAGTTGGGCCGGCTCAGCGGATCCTACGGGGAAAACTTATTGGTCGGAAGAGATGTTTCGGATATTTGGATTCCCCGTAGCAGATACTCCGCCATCAAGCGAAGACATTCGCAAGTTCTTTGCTCCAAAGGATTGGGCAAGGATACTCGAACTGTTCGAAACTATACGCCGTACAAAAACCACTTGCGACGGTGAATTCCCGGTGGTCTTACAAGATGGATCAGAGCGAACGATTCGCATTGTAGGGCATCCTGTGCTCGATGCGTCCGGGGATTTCGTCGAGTTCGTCGGAACAACGATCGATATTACTGAGCAAATCAAGGCCAGGGTTGAGTTGGAGAGGGCCCTGGCCGAGATCAAGAAATCCGAAGATCGACTCCGACTTATTATCGACACGATCCCTACGATGTCGTGGGGCAACCAGCCGGACGGCTCGGCGGAATTTCTCAGCCACAGCTGGCTTGCCTATACAGGACTATCGCTGGAGCAGTCGCGAAATTGGGGTTGGACGGTCGTACTTCATCCTGATGACTCTACAGCGCTAGTGGAGAAGTGGCGTGCGGCTGTGGCGACCGGGAAACCGTTCGAGGCTGAAGCACGATTTCGCAGGGCTGATGGAAAGTATCGCTGGTGCATCTGCCGCGCCGTGCCTCTCCGAGATGAGGCCGGAAATGTTGTTCAGTGGTATGGAACAACTACGGATATTGAAGATCGAAAGCGGGCCGAAGAAGTTGCGCGCAAGGCCCAGGCAGAGCTGGCCCACGTCACGCGAGTGATGACGATGGGGGAACTGGTAGCCTCGATAGCCCATGAAGTGAATCAACCACTTGGGGCCATCGTAACCAATGGCCATGCGTGTGTGCGTCTGCTTTCCCGCGAAGCGCCTGATCTTGATAAGTCGCGCGAAGTTGTTGAGCGAATGATCGAGGACGGTTTGCGCGCCAGCCAAGTGATTAAGCGAATTCGCGATCTCCTGCACAAGACACCTGTTGAAAAGGCACCGGTAAACATCAATGAGACCATTCAGGAGGTAATCGCGTTGGTACATAGCGATGTACTGAGGAGTAAGGTTGAGTTGAAATCCGAATTAGCAGCTCATTTGCCCCCAGTCTTAGGAGATCGGATTCAGTTGCAGCAAGTAATTCTGAATCTGATTCTGAATGCCAGAGACGCAATGAGCGGCGAGCATACCCGCAAGCTGCAAATTACCTCCGAAAGAAATACTACCGGAGCGATTGTGGTTGCGGTGCGTGACACTGGTCATGGGTTTGGGACAGAGAACGCGGAACGAATCTTCGAACCGTTTTTTACTACCAAAGAGGGAGGGATGGGGTTGGGGCTTTCGATTAGTCGAACGATCATCGAGGCACATGGAGGGACGCTGTGGGCTACACAGAACGAAGACAAAGGAGCGACAATAGAATTCATCCTTCCAGGGGCAGCGGTAAGTGCATAGTGAAGAAGCAAAAGGTCTCCTAATCCAGGATCTTCTCTGTGCAACCTCTGTGTCCTGCGTGTCTCTGTGGTTGAACTTGCTCGCGAAAAACTCCTCGATACAAAGCGAGACGGCTCCCGCCTTGTGGTAGCAAGTCGTCAGGTTTTGCAAAGGGATCAGCGCGGCGACCCGGTTGCAATTCTTGAGATCAACAACGACATCACTGGGCGCAAACGGACCGACGATGCGATGCGCGAACAAGCCAGCCTTCTTAGATTAATGTACGATCATTTAGGAACCAACGCACAAACGACTTGCGTCCGTGCTTTGTGACTCGTTGCAGCTTGCAATGCCGACACGAACTAACAAGGGATGCTGATCGCGTGGCATTCGCTGAATCCATAAGCGCTTGCCCCTGGACCACTGTGAGTGAGCCGTTGTTGATCAGCGCACGCACGAAAAAGATAGTTGTCTCAATGAACTGAATATCGCTTATGTGCTGAAACCAGTCCGTAGGTTTTATTCTCAGCCCTCCGCATTACACGCGAAGCTAACAAGGCCAAGGAAATGTAAATACTTGCCGCGATAAAGCCAACAGACACTCACATGCGTTGCCATTGCTTACGGTTTTGACGTTGGGTTCTGTTTTTTCTGGCCAAGTATTGGCCAGTTGGCAAATGGGACCATGTTGAGACTGTGCTGGTAAGTTGTAAATGACGTGAGTTAATGGTGAAGCAGAGGGGGATCGAACCCCTGACCTCCGCATTGCGAATTAGACGACCGGCAAAAACGTAAGTATTTGCCTTTTCGAAAGTTGCAGCCACCGAAGAAAATCAAGGGTTTTGCAGTTCTTTCCCATTCGCTACCAGCGCCTCACCGCGATGTGCTGCGAATTCTGTCCACAAATTGGCCACAAGTTTTTCCTTTTGTCTACCCTGACTTTGGCGCCCTTGAGACGCTAGAAACCTTGAGCCTATTCATCCGGCTTCGCAGTAGACTTTTGGTTTCGTCGTTCTTCCGCCATCTCATGAACGGCTCGGCTGAATCTTTCAGTATGACCGTCGGTTTTCTCCGCGTCTGGTGAAGCTGTCTTGAAGACCTGCCTCCCAGAATTTCTCCTATGTATGTAAACAACTACAGCGGTAATGACGCCCAGGATAATTAAGAAGACAAAAGGCGCACCCCGAGGAGGGTCAGTGCCCGTTGGCGTCAACAGTTCGCCGGAACTTGTGCGTCCACCAGAGGAATTGAGTTCGATATTCCCGACTAATCCCAACCCCGATAGAGGTGGCCCCCAGTCTACTCTTTCAAGGACCCACCGTCCGTCATTATATTGTTTGAGAGTGGCCTTACCTGGTCCGGAATAAGTTGCTTTTCTGCCCGGAAACATTTGCTCCATACTAGGAATCTCTCCGGTCGTGTTCGGTTCAGTTGGACGATACTTGCTCGCTTCAATAATTTGACCTTGAAAGGTAATCGCATACTCAAAGCCTTTGAAGCTCAGATCAGCGATAGCGGCATTCTGCTGAGGTAATTCTTGAACGCCTTTAACGCTAACCTCACCGTCAATCCGCACCTTCCGCAACATCATCTCAACTGCTGCTTCTACATTCGTCTCACTCAGATCTCTGCTAATACAGGATTGACCTATCATGAGAACAAGCAGGAGCGGGATCGATACGAAATTTCTCATAAGTTTCTTCAGCGCCTCGCCCACGTAACCCAGCCTCGTGTCGATTCATCTGCTGTCCATCTTTTCTTAGCACAGAAAGCTACAATTCAGTTGATGAGCGTAATTGAGCGGGCATCATTTCGCCTTTGGGTCCTTAAACCAAGGCGTTAGGAATCCAACGTCTCTCCGACCATGGAGTTTCGTTCTGTCCACAGATCGTTTCCCTGCCTCATTGGCGAAGCCTTGAACACCCGCCCCAGTTAGGAAGAGTAGGCAACCGTTTAGGAATATGAGGAAAACCTGCACTAGACTGGTGAGGGTGTGCGCGGCATAGGCACCCACGAAGGAGATCACCAACGAAACGATGAACCCAAAGAGGATGGAGTCGCGTTTGAGCAAAACGCGGAAAACGTTTGTGAGTACCCACACTGCTCCTGTCGCCCCCGCGAACGTGGCGATAGAGCCAGCAGTGAAAAACTCGTCTGGGATTTTTGGTTCCATAAACTCCTCCGTCAGAAGCTAGTGTAAGGCGTGAGCTTGGCAACGCTGCCGGTTCCTCTGTGGGCCTTTAATTGCAACTCAAAAAAGTCGAGCAGCGGTCGGCCCTCTGCTGCGTACGACGAGCCGTGTTCAGTACCTCCGATTACCATGCCAAACCAGATGCCTAGAGATTCCTCCACGACCCAAGAGCCGGAGTCACCCTCGCGGCTGAAATATTTACTTAGGGGATATGCTATGGTGCCAAAAAAGTAACTCGTCCTGTCGGGTCGTATCTCAAGGTGCGGGAATCGGTAAGCCGACCCACCATTTGAGGGAGGAAGCAATGCGACTTGATTATGGATGAAACCCGGTGGCTCTTTCTTGCGTGGGCTGAATTTGAACACCTTCGATCGACTGTTGACGCTGTGCAGCACAATTTGATCATCTGCGCAGGAGAATTTTCGTTTCCGACCGCCATTGAGCTCCGTGAAGCAAGGAGTTGTCGTACTGATTAAGGCGGCATCAGGCTCGTTTTTAACTCCGGCTGGGACGGATGCATAGGGATTACCCATAATTACTTTTGATCCGCATTGGGAAGACAGAACATGCGCGCAAGTCACTGCGAAGGACTCGTGGTCCTCGACCATACCACCCACAACACCGTCCATCCCCTCGCCAACCTGGCAGCGGCCTGTCAATTTGATCTTTTGACGTGGCGCTAGGTCGACACCTATTCCCAACCACTCGTTGAGCGGTGTGAGTGTGCGGCGGAAGTAGTCCGGATCCGAAGTCTCTATCACGGCTTTCCACGGAAATTTACCCTGCGCCTCAGCCCCTTCGCCTAACGGTTCCAACTTTACCAAGGGGTAGTCATCGGCGGATGCTGTCTCTGTTTTGTTAACTCTTAGGGCTGCGTCCCGCCGTTTTAAGACGACGATAGCATCTACTAACCTCTCAATTAGCAGCAGCTCATCGGCGCCAAGTTGCCATCTGAGACGCGCCATCTGGCCGAAGGCTTCAGACGGGGTGTTGTCCAAGAATGCGCGTTCTACACCCCTAATCTCAGGAGGTATTTCAAGAAACTCGCTTCTTAGGTAGCCCGCGTCGCCAACGTCAGCTAAAGCTGCACGTAGATTAACCCTCCGCTCGTCGGCCCGCCGAGTTGATTCCTCGTAACTCGTATACGGAAGGAACGAGGTGCGCCCCACGTTGACGGGGTGCACTCCTAAGCGCTCGGCTATACGCCTCACCAAGTCGCTTAAACGACGTGGCTTATCGTCGTCCGGTCGAGGTGACGTCGCACTCATTATTTACCTCATGCTTGAGTTGAACTGCGCCCGTGCGTCTCTCTAAGTTAATAATTTGAGCGTAACTGACAGATGAGAGACTTGAGTGACAGATTCCCGTGACAGTAAGAGGAAAAAAGCGTGGGCAATCTACCCCCGACCGCGAGAAGTGTCAAGAAGTTTATTCTCACGGTGTCGTGACTAGATAACACAGCCCCCGAAACCCGAAAAGCTGTTGGGACATCCACCCGAAACGGGACCTCCACCGGATGCGAGAAACGTTCGAGGACCGGCAAGGCTGATTTGACCTTGACCTAACGATGCGCCTCTTAGGTTTGACCATATCTACTAACACTATCGCGGATTGCAGCCGTCACGATTAGCTCACTCTACATCTATAAGCGCCTCTTTCCATTTAACTCCGACACAGTTTCCCCCCAAACCTAAACGCCCGTCCGCCTGGACCACTAGTTTTCTGAAATGAGAGCGGAAAGTGTTCTTGCTTCTATTCGGGTGCAAAGAGGAGACTCACAATGAGATTTATTCTTGGCGTTCTGTTGGGTTATTACATGCGAGGCAAAAAGCGCTTGCTGATAATTACGCTTACGGTGTATATCGGCCTTATCATCATGTGCTCTGTGGTTGTTCCCGCAATCGCTCTTTCCTTGCTTGGGCTTTCTGTGATGCGCGAACGAGCTTCACGACCTCCACAAACATCGGTTCCCGTGGTCGTAGGCGCGAACTACAACACAGCACAGATCAAATTGCGCGACGCGAATCTGAAGATCCGTGTTCTTGCCACGCGGCATGATCCGCAGTTTGAACCGGGGATTATCATCGCTCAGACCCCTCAAGGCGGCGAGCGTGTAGATTGCGGCACTGTGATCGGAGTGACATTGAGCGCCGAAGATCCGTGGCGCTGATTGATTCAACCTGCCTAATGAATAGCAGCCTAGTGATCATTTTGACCGACTCTCTTTCTTCCGGCGTCGTCGGCGTCGGATCGGCGTTCGCATCTTGAGCAAATCAGGATGTTTAGTCTCAATTAGCTTTGCGAGGGACTGACGGTTGACTCCAAGTAATTTTGCGGCGTGCGTTACTTTCCCATCGACCTTAACCAGTGTCTCACTGATCAGATCATGCTGATACCTCAGAGTTTCTTCGTACAAGTCAATGCGTTTGTTGAATAGAACCTCAAGCGGATTAGCTGGCAATTTAGTTCGGGTCGAGCCGATTTTCTTTTCTATTGATCTGAGTCTTGGCTTTACGTCTGGACTGTCACTGCTTGCTAACCACTCTCTCGCCTGTCCAAAAGCAACAGATCGAAGCTCAGGTGTAAGAGTATCTAGTTCCTCAATCATTGCGAGCGCAGCAAGTCCGGCTCGATTCAATGATCCGGCGTTGTGCGCGATCTCAATCGCTTCTTGAAAAATGAATTGAGCACGTTGCGGTTCGCGCATCCGAGCCAAAGCGATCCCTTGATTCACCATAGTCTCAGCTAGAAAGCATTGTCGTCCAGCTTTCTCGAAACCTCGTGCGGCACGACTGGCGGTCCATTCAGCTTCTTCATATTTTCCCTCTGCCATGAAGACCTGAGCGAGCGTGTCGTCAATTTGAGCGACTCTTACTTTGTCTCCTACACGGACCATTAAACGGCGGGCTTGCTCTAGGTAAGCGTGTGCTTCCGTAAACTGACCACGTTCACGCAGCACGTTGGCGATATTGTTCTTGACGAGAACGCGAAAGGAAGGATGCTTTGCGAGTCTGAACTCTTCATCCGCTAAGTGATATTGCTGAATCGCGCGTTGAAAATAATTAAGGCGCTTTTTTGAAGCTCCTATGGCTCTAAGGGTGATGCCGAGTTGATTGTGATAAACGCCTTTGATTGTATGGTTGGTAATTCTTTCAAACAAGGGCGCGTTCAAAGTAAGAATTTTTAGAACCTCGTTGTAGCGCGACTCTGCCCACTCAACGGAGGACAATATGAGTAAGGCGTTAGCTTGGGCAGGCCCGCCAGTAGTTAATCGTTCGAGCGCTTTATTTAGCAAGATGCCAGCTGTTTCGTTATCGCCTACTCGCCAGTAACACTGCGCGAGTTCGGCTCGTGCCTCTGCAACCTTCCTTATGTCACCGAGTTCTTCATACAGTCTAATGCTCTCGCTAATCAAATCTCGTGCATATTCGTTGTCTTTCTGAATCTCACGCTGACCGCCAAGCCAACCTGTAAGAATGCCTGCGACCAAGAGCACGCGAGGAGCAAGATCCTCACGCAGCCCGTTAGTGTCAGGCCGACTCCCGATCCCTTTCCAGAGCGGGAACATTGCCTCACGCGCAGCCTCATATTCGCCTCTGTCTTTTAGTTCTAATGCCGTCCGGCATATGAGTTCAGCTTCGTCGTTCTGATCAAGGTGAGCGGTATCGAGCTTCGGAGAGGTAGTTCGCATGAGAAATCGAAACTTTCGGGAAAGATATGAAGGCACACCGATAGTAATGCGCGTTACTCATGCTCTGCAAGAAACGTTGCATGGGTTTTAGTTCTGTTCCCGTTCTTTTCTATGTAAGAATTGTGGCATCTTTTTCAACGTCTAACAGGACCACAAGGAGCAGAACACCTATGAAAAAAATTGCAATCGCAGTAGTGCTGATGTGTGCACTATCGACTTCGATTCTCGCTGGTGACATTCCGCTTACTGGCAAGTCTGCGCCGCCACCGACGCCACCACCAGCAACATCGAGCACGACCAGCACGTCGAGCAGTCTGCTTGTTAGTGTGATACTCACGATCATCAGCCTGAGATAGACCACTAACGCTCCATCTAGGACGAAGCACGCTGGTCATCGGCGGCTAGGGAGAAGTGTGTGCCGATTTTATGTAACGATGGTGGCACCACTCACCTCACAGCCTTCTCTCGTTGCTTCTTGCAATCTACAACTTGCCGAAGCAACAATTCGCGCACCTCGCATTGGGGGGACGAGCTTGCTGGCCCTGTGCTGCTGTATTCACCACGTTTCCACTCCAGCGCAAGCGTTGCGCTGGCGCTGATCGACGTGAATCAGCGAGGGAGCATAGGGCCAGCGGCAGAAACCACCTTGCGGCAAACAAGGGGCTCGAATAGTGAGCGAGTCCTTTGGGGCATGGATTGAAACTCTCCACTCGCTGTGTTGACTTCAGTCCATGCCCGCATCTTTTTCTCCACCGATGAAAAGTGATCTGCGGTGCCTGCCGTACTGGAGGGCGGTACGGTTCAGGTACATACCCGTTACAGGTCCATTCATCGGGAAGTCCTTACGCTTCATCGGCGGCTTGGTGGGACCGCCTGAATAAACGTAAGGCAAGGCGCTTGCGAAGCCCAGGGATCGCCCAGTATCGCAAGGGCCTTTTTGTGGGGCATGGATTGGAATCTCAGCCGTCCATGCCCCCAATCTGATCTACGGTGTAATGAAAATGTCGATCAGAATAAATCTCGATCTCGAACCGGAGTATGAAGCGTTCGTTAAAGAGTGGGCCGACAAACTGGGCATACCTCTATCGGAGCTTATGCGGCGCGTGGTACATGAGACCTGCAACGGCTACCGATACGACGAGAAGATTCCTGACTACTTCCCACTTGAAAGAAAGCCGGATTGGAAAAGACTGGACCGAAGAAGGGATAGGCGAAAGAAACGTGCAGCGGCACGACTCAACTAAGGCATCCTTTCCCTCGCCCTCGCCCACAATGAGCACTGAAAAAGGTCACAACCTCGTTGCACCACCGGATGAAATGCAACAGTTCAAGGGTCGGATTATCTGCGGACGTTGTGGTAACAGGGATTGGACCAAGTTCACGTATATGTTGCCTATGGATGGTCGCGTATTGGTTCAATGTTCACACTGTGGTCTAACGTTTTTTGAGTCGGTTGAACCAAGCCAAAATGACAGCATTCAGAAATAAGTCCAGGACGATCCCAAGCCGCAAACTTCCATTCCAACCGAGCACAACTTCATCAGTTCCCCACCGCTTCGATTGTAAACGATAGCCATCAGCACAACCTCACGCTTTGAGTGCTCCACTGCGTTGCGCCCGCCGTTTTTGGGAGTGACTGCAAGGGGTGAACTTCGCTCGAAAAGTCACCCGAAAAGGAGCACGCAAACAAATGGAAAATCAGGTCAACCAATCACCCGCAATCCCGAAGTGGTCCGCCCTACTTATCGAAGCCGTCACTAAGACAGGTCTGATTATGAAAGCGTATAGTGCGTTCCATTCATACAGCGTTGGGAATCAAATTCTCGCGCTTGTGCAGTGTCAGATGCGCGGCTTACAGCCCGGCCCAATTAACACTTTTCCGAAGTGGAAAGACTTAGGCCGTTTTGTAAAGCGTGGCGAACGAGCGCTCACTTTGTGCATGCCGATTACTTGCAAACGCCGCGAGGAAAATGCAGACGACGAACACACCTTTACCAGCTTTGTTTATAAAGCCCGCTGGTTTACTTTAAGCCAGACCGACGGGCAGGAACTTGAGCCAATTACGATCCCAGAGTGGGACGCAGATCGAGCGCTTTCCGCGTTGAGTATCGAGCGCGTTCCATTCGATCACACGGACGGAAATATTCAGGGTTTTGCAAAGCAGCGTCAGATAGCGATTAACCCGCTTGCTCAACTGCCTTTTAAGACTCTTTTCCACGAACTTGGTCACGTAATATTGGGCCATAGCACTGAGATAGATTTCGCCGACAGTGAAACCACGCCGCGTAGTCTGCGTGAGGTCGAAGCGGAATCCGTGGCGCTTCTTTGTTGTGAATCTTTGGGGCTTGAGGGAGCAGAGTTTTGCAGAGGGTATATTCAAAATTGGCTGCGCCGAGGGAACGGTTTTGACGCGGAAGCGATGCCCGAAAAGAGCGCCCAAAAAATCTTCCGCGCCGCCGATCAAATCATCCGCGCCGGACGCTCCGAAATCGATCCCGTTACAGCATAACAACCTCCTGAGAAGGAACCGCGCCAGCCGAGGCAATAGCACTCGGCTGGCGCTTTTTTTTGGCCGGAAGCAACTGCGCTTGCGGCGCAGTTGCTTTGATAATTTCGCCAACAGCATCCGACCTAAACGGTCGCATTTTCTTTGGCTGTGTTTCCTCCCTGAACTCTTACTTGACGCCCCTTCTCTAGCTCCAAACTTGGGCTATATGTCTCACCCTTTTACTCACCGTCACCTTAGACACTTGCCCACCTTTGGCTATTCTTTTCCTCGCGTCTCCCCAGCCTCAAACGCGGTTCAAATCTCGGTTAAGGCGACGTTCAAAATCAGCCCTCATATTCTCGTCGCAGAGGACGACGCGGACACGCGCGAATTAGTCCAACTCTTGCTACGCCAGGCGGGTTTCGAGTGTCTTTGACGGGCAATCCCGCCGCGGTTTTGCAGCTACTTCTCACCGCTCGTTTTGATGCTCTCTTACTTGATAACTGGATGCCTAAAATTAACGGAATCGAACTCTGCCGAATGATCCGATTTCACGATCAAAACTGCCGATTTTCTTCTGCTCCGGCGCAGTCATAGAGGGGCGATAAAAGGCCGCGTTTGAAGCCGGTGCGCAAGGCTAATTTGGAAAGCCCTTGACCCGGACGAAATCACCATGACCTTACGCGCCGCCGTGAAGATTCAACCGACCTGGACCACCTTTCTCCGCTCAGTCTTTACCTCACTGACGCCTCGATCCCACCGATACACTTTCAGAGCACCGATTGTTAGCGATCAGCCATTCAGGGTTTTTTACCCTGATTTAGCCTCCGCGCTAATGTTCAATACAGGACATTTTGTCCTGCCCTTTTTCATTGCCAACAGTTTGCGGCAATGATCAATCAGCCTGCCGCACGTCTCTAAAAATCTCGACAGCGAACGAAACAAGAGCAAAGGTGCTGCGCACCTGAAGTAACTAGACACGACACCCCCGCGTAACTTGGGGTTGTTGCGTCTCGGCTTGTGTACGTTAGTTGCATCAGCAACTTACAGGCACTCGTACAGAGCGCCCCGTTAACAACGTTAACAGTCACGAATCGAGAGAACGCAGCCCATGAAAAAAAATTTAAATCGGATCAGGATCATTACTTTTCGCGTTACCGAGGACGAATACGCTGGCATCGCAAATGCAGCGTTGACCGCTGACGATGAGCCGAATAGTTGGTGCCGAACTGTGGCGCTGAGCTCGACCAATAAAGCTCAAACTACCATTGACAATCGAGCGATCTACACCGAAATCGCTTGCTTGCGCCATCTGTTCCATCATGGCTTCAACATCCTATTCAGCAACGATAGCGACGCGCTGAAGGCATCCGCCTGGGACATCCTTGTCAAGTTTACGAATGACCGCGCCAACGCCATTTATGAGCAGCTCGTGAAGGACCGGCTGCGGCGACGTCAGGGCTAACCCACTGTCGAATTTTGCGACAGGACCAGCCCGGCCCCTGTCGCTCTGTGCGACAGTACCAGCACAAACAGCGTGGCGACGGCGGCTCCCCCTGTCGCGCTTAATTCTCTGTCGGCAGCCCGCCCGCGCAACGCTCCGCTAACGCTGCGCGTCCTTCGCTGGCGCTACGGCCCTTCGGGTGCGCGGTCAGGCACCCAGCCGACGGAAAATTGGCGCTAAGGGGAAATGCCGTATTTTCGCGGGTTCCGCGAGCATTGGGCGTTTTTCTTGCGCGCAGCTTTTCCTGCGGTCCCAAGTTTTCTTCTTACTCTCATGGCCCATCCTCATGGCCCATCCCTCCGGCTGGTCCAACCACGCGCAAGCCAAGCAACAAACCGTGCAATGCAGCAACGCTAATGTAGTACCTGCGGTGGCATGGCAAGTGCAGAGAGTAGAGCGTGACTAACGGACGGCTCACCTTAGCCGTCCGCATCTTGACTGACGGATTGATCGGATTGGCCCACCTTCCACGTTAGATCAGCCGCCCTCTTGTCCCAATTCTCTAGTCCCGAATCAGGGAGATTTTTGCGTCGTGTTTAGTCCCAAAAAATCAGTCAAAAGAGTTGCGATTTTAGCTTCCGCATTTTACGCCATGATGACCATGAGTCCCGCGCCAATTTCCGTCGAGCAAGCGCTCGATTATTACCGGCAGGAGTACACCAATGCGAAGGAGAATTACTACAGCGAAGCGGGCGCAGTTAAGGGCCGCTGGTGCGGCCAACTGGCCGAGGAATGGAACCTAAAAGGCGAAGTCTCCAGCGAGCAATACGAGCGCTTAGTTGAGGGTAAAGATCCGCACACCGGCGAGCAACTTATTCGCTCCGTTACGGCCCGCGAAATCGTTGACGAGAACGGTAAAGAGAAGCTCACGAGCACGCATCGCGCCGGTTGGGACATGACCTTCAGCGCCCCTAAATCCCCTTCCTTAGCCGCGCTGGTCGGGAAGGATGAACGCGTCATAGAAGCACATATTGAGAGCCTCAACGAAGCCCTGAAAGAGGTTGAGAAATATCTGCAAGCACGGGGCGGCGGCGACAATCCAGCCATCACCACGGGCAAGATGATAGCGGTCCAATTTCTGCACACTTCCGCGCGCCCTGATCGCAAGAACGGTTACGCCGCGCCGCAGCTTCACACCCATGTTGTGATCTTCAATATGACCCAATGTGAGGACG
>Ga0207709_10000719_pt1 | contig 26559 bp, 17 predicted proteins | sample KBSM34metaG_FD_184397 | JGI IMG/M metagenome (GOLD analysis project Ga0207709, IMG submission 184397) | Miscanthus rhizosphere microbial communities from Kellogg Biological Station, Michigan, USA - KBS M3-4 metaG (SPAdes) (version 2) | ecosystem: Host-associated > Plants > Roots > Rhizosphere >...
AGTGCGTGCCGTCCTTGACCTGTTGCGGCGCGCCAGACAACGCGCCGAAGATGCTGAAGGCGATCACCTGCGGCACCACGAACTGCGTCACCGACACGCCCAGGTTGCCCAGCCCGGCGTTCATGCCCAGCGCGAAGCCCTGTCGCGCCTTCGGATAGAAGAACGAGATGTTGGACATCGAGGACGAGAAGTTCGCGCCACCCAGGCCGCAGCAGATGGCGATGGCCACGAACACCCAGTACGGCGTGTTCGGATCCTGCACCGCGAAGCCCAGCCACAGCGCGGGGATCAGCAACAGGGCGGTGGATAGCGCTGTCCAGCGGCGCCCGCCGAACAACGGAATCACGAACGAATAGAAGATCCGCAGCGTCGCCCCCGACAGGCTCGGCAGCGCCACCAGCAGGAACAGCTGGTTGGTGTCGAAGGCGAAGCCAGCGCGCGGCAGGTTCACGCTCACCACCGAGAACAGCATCCAGATCGAGAACGCCAGCAGCAGCGAAGGGATGGAGATCGCCAGGTTGCGCGTGGCGATGCGCCGGCCGGTGCTTGCCCAATAGGCCGGGTCCTCGGGACGCCAGTCCTGGATGATGCGGCCGCGGCCGCCGCCGGGATTGTGAGTTGCGACATCTGCTTGAACAGTCATGGCCGTCACCTGATGAATTGGACTTGCGGCAGATGCGGAGATACAGCTCCCATCGCCCCACGGCCATTGAGCCATCACCGCGGCACCAGGCCGTTGATCGAAATCAATCCCGCCGCCTCCAATCGGATATCCATGACAAATGTCAAACGGCGCCGTCGCCGGAAAAGCCGATCTGGATGCCGGTCACGGCCTGCGCTTCGGCATTGCGTCCGCGTGCGGTGCCGGTCCGCGTCCGCGCGCTGTCGCGCACATCCACTTCGAACACCATCCGCAGCGCGCTTTGGCCGTTTTGCTGCGCCGCCGCCTGGAACTGGAGCCCGTCGCGGCACGGCAATCGCCCGCAGTAGGCCTCCACCGCCGCGCGTGGCAGCGCCACCCGCCAGTGGGTCGGCGTGCCACCCATCGCCGCCGTTTCCAGTTCGGCCAATACCAGCGTCTGGCACAACGAAGGCCCGCCGGGGATGCACAACCGGTTCGCCACTTCTCCGCCCCCCAGCAGCACGGCCAGCTCCGCCTCGTCCACCCGGAACCGCAAGGTCTGTGCCTGGTGTTGCAGCTTCATGGATCGCTTCTCCACGTCAGTGATAGCGCAGCCGGGCGCATCGGCTCAGCGGTTGCGAAGGGATGGCCCCACAATCGACGCTCACTGCATCGCGCGCCGCAGCACATGGCGCCGTCAGACATCGGTCAACGCCATGCCGTCCGCGGCGACATCCCGGTCGTGGCGATGCGCATGCACGGACTCGCGCTCGGTGTCCGCCGTTGAGGCGGGAACCAGCGCCGATTCGCACAAGGTGCAGCCTTCGCTCCACTCGCTGCTGCCGTCCTGGTAGTGTTCCCGCTTCCAGATCGGGCTGGTGTGCTTGACCGCCTCGATCACCCGCCGGCACGCGCGGAACGCTTCGTCGCGATGCGGCGAGCCGGCCGCCACCACCACCGCCAGTTCGCCGATGGCCAGCCGCCCCCTGGCGTGCGCCACGTACAGTTTCAGCTTTGGCCCGATGTCGGCCAGCGCCTGCTGCATGATGCGCTCGAAGCCATTGAGCGCCAGCGCATCGAACATGTCGTAGCTGATGCCGGTCACGACGCGGCCATGATTGAAGTCGCGCACGCGGCCGATGAAGACGGCCAGCCCGCCGAAGCCGGGGTCGGATACGAAATCGATCGCTGCGGCCGGATCCAGCGCCGCCAGCGCGCGATCGACGACCTGCGCATGAAGGATGCCTGCATGTGCGTTCATCCCGCTCAACCTCCGCTCACCGGCGGCAGCACCGCCACTTCGCCATCGGCTGGCAGCGGATCGCGCTCGTGCAGGATCTGCCGGCTGTCGGCGAACGCCGAACAGCGCAGCAGCGCCGGGCGGAAGCCCGGAACCGTGGCCTCCAGGCGCTCTTGCAGCACCGCGCGCAGATCGGCCATGCATTGCCCGGCCGCAAGTTCGAATTCCAGCGGCTGGCCGGCGGCGTAATCGGAAAGCGCGCCGAACAGGCGCACCGAAATCTTCATGACTGTTTCTCCCAGGATAGTTGCACGGGCTGCCAATGGCCCAGGCCATACACTTGCACCGGTTCGTCCGCGGCCACGTCGGCCACGCCTTCCGGCACCACCAGCCACGCATTGGCCGCCAGCAGCGGCCGCAGCCGGAACGAGTGCTGCTGCGGCAGGATCGCAGCGCGCAATTGCCCGCTGCGATCGCACGCCACCACGCCGCTGCCATGGAAGCGCAGCGCTGCCGGCTTGGCGATCGGCATGCCCGCCGGCAACCACAGCGGCTTTTCCGCAGCCAGGCCTAGCATTGCGCGCAGCGCCGGTTCGACGAAGAAGCGCAGGCCTACCGCGCTGGACACCGGATTGCCGGGAAGGCCGAAGTACAGCGGCCCCTCCGCCAGGGTGGCGAACAGCAGCGGCTTCCCTGGGCGGATCGCCACCTTGTGGAACCCGATCCGCGCGCCGCGCTGGCGCAGCGCCTCGGGCACGAAGTCGTAGCGTCCCTGCGACACCGCGCCGCTGCTGAGTACCGCATCGGCGCCCGCTGCCAGCGCAGCGTCGAGGGCGGCATGGAACTGCGCAGGTTCGTCGCCGACGATGCCCTGCCAGACCACCTCGGCACCCGCCGCGCGCAGTTGCGCGGCCAGGAACGGACGGTTGCTGTCGCGGATCTGGCCCGAGGCCAACGGCTGTGCCGGATCGCCGACCAGTTCGCGCCCGGTGGCGATCACCGCCACCCGTGGACGCCGCCGCACCAGCACCTGCGCCACGCCCAGCGCTGCCAGCATGGTGGTCTGCGGCGCACCCAGGCGCTCGCCGGCGGACAGCACCGGTTCGCCCACGCCGACGTCCTCGCCACTGCGGCGCACGTGCTGGCCCGGCTGCACCGCGGCCAGCAGGCGGATCGCCAGCGGCCGGCCCTCGGCCTGCGCCAGCACCTCCACCTGCTCCACCGGAATCACCGCATCCAGCCCGGCAGGCAGGGACGCGCCGGTCATCACTTCCCAGGCGCCATCGCCGGCGCGGCATTGCGTATCGCCGGCCGCCTGCCAGCCGCGCACGGCGAGTTCCACACCGGCGGCCAGTCCCGCGCTACCGGCATGCACGCCGAATCCGTCCATCGCCGAGTTGTCGAACGGCGGCAGCGCGGCGGCGCTGACCAGCGGCTCGGCCAGCACCCGGTCTTCGGCCGCATTCGCCGGCACGGCCTCCACGCCCAGCAACGGAGCCGCCTCGCGCACCATCGACAGCGCCTGCGCATAGCCGATCATGGATGCCGCCCTCCATCGAGCATGCGCAGCGCGTGACCGAGCACCGGCGCAAGGATGTCCATGCATTGCGCCGCCGCGCGCGGGCTTCCGGGCAACGCGAACGCCAGCATCCGGCCTACCTGCACGACCTCGGCACGGCTGAGCCAGGCCAGCGGCGTATGTTGCGCGCCGAGCGTGCGCAGCATCTGCGCCAGCGCCTCGACACGGCGGTCGGCGACGCATGCGAAGGCCTCCGGGGTCAGATCGCGCGGACCCAGCCCGGTACCGCCGGTGCAAAGGCACAGCCGCACGCCTGCGTCCGCCAATGCGCGCAGGCGCGTGGCCAGCGGCTCGATGCCGTCGGGCAGCACCTCGCTCGCGGACACCTGCGCGCCCAGATGCCGCAGCCCATCCACCAGTACCGGGCCGGACGCATCCGCATAAAGGCCGCCGGCGGCACGGTCGCTGAGCGTGAGCACTGCGCACGGTACGCCGTCCAGCGCCAGCGGCGCGCGCGGCCGGAAGCGCGCCTGCTCGGATTCGCTCATGCCCTCCGGATGCCGCCACAGTCCGCGCTTGCCGCCCTCCTTGAACAACAGGCGGACGCCGCCAAAGGTCAGCGCCGGTTCGACCGGCTTGCTCAGGTCGTACAGCGTCAGCAACGCCGCGCTGACGCCGGCCAGCGCCTCCATTTCCACGCCGGTACGCGCCTGGCTGGCGCACTCGCAGTACACGCGGATCGCATACCGCTCCGGTACCGGCACGCACAAGGTGCGTACCAGCTCCAGCGGCAACGGATGGCACAGCGGCATCAGCGTCGAAGCCGACTTGGCGCCCTGCAGGCCGGCGACTTCCGCCAACGCCAGTGCGTCGCCCTTGGGCAGGCGCCGTGCGACGATCATCGGGTACGCCAGTGGCCCGGCCACCAGCTCGCCGACCGCCACCGCCCGGCGCGCGGTCGGACGCTTGTCGCGGATGTCGGCCATGTGGAAGGCCGCTGCGGAATCGCCGTTCATGGTTTCAACCTCCGATCGATGCCAGGTGCGGGGTCAGGCCCGTATGTCCCTGGTGCAGGCCGTGTCCGGCCGCCTTGAGCCCCAACTGCGTGGCGATACGCATCACCAGCGCATCGTGGTCCGCATCGGACTGCAGCAACGGCCGCAGCGCGATGCCGAAGTCGCCGAACAGGCACAGCCGCAGATCGCCGCGCGCAGTGACCCGCAAGCGGTTGCAACCGGTGCAGAAATCCCTCGAGTACGGTGCGATCACGCCGATGGTGCCGCGGAACTGGGGATGCGCGTACTCCCGCGCCGGCCCGGCGTCGGCGGCGCGCACGCGCAGGCGCCACCCCGCCGCCTGCAAGCGCAGCTCGAGCTCCTCCGCACGCAGATGGTGACGCTCGAAATACGCCAGATTGTCGCCGGTGCGCATCAGTTCGATGAAGCGCACGCTCAGCGCGCGCTCGCGCAGATAATCCAGCCAACACGGCAGCTCATCGTCGTTGCAGCCGCGCAGCAGCACCGCGTTGACCTTGACCGACTCCAATCCCAGCGTCAGCGCCTGTTCGATGCCTTCGTAGACCTCGGCAAAGCGATCGTGGCCGGTGATGGCGTGGAAGCGTCCAGCATCCAGGCTGTCCATGCTGACGTTGAGCGCGGTCAGCCCGGCCTCGCGCCATGTGCGCACGTGCCGCGGCAGCAGGCAACCATTCGTGGTCAAGGCGATCTTGCGGACACCGCGCACCGCCGACACCGCAGCGATCACCGCCGGCAGGTCCTTGCGCAGGCTGGGTTCGCCGCCGGTCAGGCGGATCTTGTGCATTCCCAGCGCGGCAAAACCGCCTACCAGCCGCCGGATTTCCGCGATCCCGAGAAAGCGGGATGCGCCGTCGGCGCGGTAGCCGTCCGGCAGGCAGTAGCTGCAGCGGTAGTTGCAGGCTTCGGTCAGCGACAGGCGCAGATAGGGAAAGCTGCGCCCGTAGCCGTCGGTGAGGCTGCCCATCATCTGTGCTCGCTCGTCTGATTCACTGGCTGGCCGCGCGGCGACGAGATCCCTCCGCCTTCCGCCCCTGTTCCCACTGCGCATAGCTTTGGGCATGCGACCGGCGTGCACCATGATCTTGATCAAGAAACCCTGTGGTTGCCGCGTGCATGCTGTAGGCGACCGCCATCACCCACGAGCACACCATGCTGACCAGTTTTTCCGACCTGTTGCGGGCCGCCGGCGCTCAGCAGGAGCCGCAACGCCTGTTGTTGGTCTTCGTTCGCACCGACCTGCCTGCCTCGGCGACCGAGGTGCAGCGGCAGCAACACCGATCGGGGCAGGGCGGCACTCTTGCACCCGTGCTGTGCGTGGACAAACTGCCTGCGGAGATCGCGTCGTTCCAGGCATTGCTCGCCGAATCGGAACGGACCGGCATCGCGTGGGATCTGCTGTTCGTCGGCGGCCTGGCTGGACGCGCAGGCGTGACGCCCTCGGCCGACGAGGCCATGCAGCCGCTGCGCTTCATGGTCAATGCGATCAACGAAGGCCGCATCGACCGTTTCGCCGCATTCGACCGCCAGGGCGTGCCGGTCCGCTTCGGCTGACGCCGCGCCATGCGGCGGCCGCCCTGCCGGCCGCGTGCGAAGACTAATACAGCTCGCGGTGCAGCCGCCCTTGCCCTGACAGCGCATGCCAGGGAGCCTGCTGCGATGCGTCCGCATCTATCAGCCCACCTACGGCCTGCTCCACCACGCCCTCAAGGTGTCGCTTGTTTCCGCACAGATAGATGTGCGCGTCGCGCCGCAGCAGCCCGGCGAGATAGTCGCCGTGTTCGGCCATGGCGTCCTGCACGTAGTACTTCGCGTCGGTGTCGCGCGAGAAGGCGGTGATCAGACGGTCCAGCACCTTGCCGTCGCGCAGCGCCTCGAGTTCGTCGCGATAGAGGAAATCCTGCTCGCGGCGCTTCTCGCCGAAGATCAGGCAGATCTCGCGGCGCCCGTCGCTGGCGGCGGCTTCGCGCATCAAACCCATCAGCGGCGCGACGCCGGTCCCGGTGCCGATCAGGATCAGCGGGCAACCCGGATCGGGCGGCAGGTGGAAGCCCGGATTGGCCCGGCTGAAGATACGTACCCGTTCGGCGCGATCGCTCAACAGCCAGCCGGTGCAGACGCCACTGCGAACACGGCCGCCGCGCGTATAGCGCACTTCGCGCACGCACAGGTCCAGGCTGTCCGGATCTGCCCGCGACGCGATCGAATAGGCGCGCGGCAGGCATCCAGGCAACAGGTCGGCCAGGCTCGCCAGCGGAACCGTGTCGGGCGTGCAGTGATCCTCGAGCACGTCGAGCAGGTCCGCCCCGTACAGATACGCTTCCAGCGCGGCGCGCTGGCTGATCTTGGTCAGGCCCTTGAGGATCTCGCTCCCGCCCAGCCGCGCCAGCTCGCGCAACAGCGGCTTGCCGATCTGGCGCAACTCCTTGCCGCGCAGAGTCGGTACTGCCTCGGGTTGCCCGTACCAGGACGCCAGACGTCCGAGCAGGTCCTCGTCGTTCTCCGGCACCACATGCAACGTGTCACCGGCCCGGTAGACGATGCCGCTGCCGGCGATATCCAGGCGCACATGCCAGGCCGCCGGATCGCTGGCGCTGAGCCTGCGTCGCTCCATCACCGTGGCCGCGAACGCGTTGGCCTCGCCATAGGCCTTGACCTGAAGGTGCAGGTCGCGGCCTGCCTGCAGGTCGCCATGCAACACCCGCTCGAGCACGGGCAGCCAGCGCTCGAAGAAGGCAGCGTAGTTGGCATCGGCATCGACCCTGTTGACCAGGGCGGTCGCCAGCCGCTCGGCGAGCAGCGCGTCGAGCGTCTTGCTGAAGCCGCAAAAGCGCGGATAGGCGGTGTCGCCCAGGCCGAAGACCGCATAGCGCAGGTCCGGCAACGTCCGTGTCTGCCTGAGCGCGTCCAGGAAGCGTTCGGCGTTGCCCGGCGGCTCACCGTCGCCGAACGAACTGCAGACGATCAGCAGGGCATCGTGCGGCCCCAGGCTGGCGAGATCGATCTCGTCCAGCGCCAACACCACGGGACCGTGCGGCTGCAGGAACGCTTGCGTGCCCAGGCGTTGCGCGAGTGCGCGCGCATTGCCCGATTCGGAGCCGTAGCCGACCAGCACGCGCGCGATGGGGGGCGCAGCGCTCACTTGCCGGCGTAGTAGTCGTCGAAGTATTCCTTCGCCGCTTCCACCGCCTCGAAGTTCGTCATCAGATCGTTGACCACGCGGCGGATGCTGATGTAAGCGTTGATATTTCCCTGCTCGTCGTACAACGGCTGCACGGTGGTATCGACCACGTAGAGCACGCCGCCCTTGCCCAGATTCGGCACGATGCCGGTCCAGACCTTGCCGGCCTTGATCGTGTCCCACATGTCCTTGTAGACCGCCTTGGGCACGTCCGGGTGACGCACGATGCTGTGCGGCTGCCCGATCAACTCTTCGCGCGCGAAGCCGGTCAGCTGGCAAAACAGGTCGTTGGCATAGGTGATGGTGCCCTGCAGGTCGGTGGTGGAGATCACCATCACCTTCTCGAGGGAAGACAGCAATTGTTCTGGAGCGAGCGCGATGCCCATGAGCGATTCCTTGGGAATGGAGTTCGGAAGAGCCGGCGTCCGGATGGCGGATCCTCGCCATGTTGCGGGGATCCGCATGCCCGACGCTGCCGGACTCTTGCTGAGAATCTTTATAGGCTGCCGGCTCAGGCGATGCGTTGATCTAGATCAAGCCCGAGCCGCTTGAGCCGCCGTTCGCCCGGCAGCGGCGGCGCGGCACGGGCAACGCATGCCGGCAGCGACGCGTAGCCGTTCATGCGATCACGCTGCCGGCTGCCGCTGCACAGCAAGCGCATTGCGCCAGTGGCCCCTCCGCATGACGCGAGCACCCTGGATGGCGTTGCGCGCGCCACGGCTTATTGGTGGGCCCACCAGGATTCGAACCTGGAACCAAAGGATTATGAGTCCTCTGCTCTAACCGTTGAGCTATAGGCCCGGAAGCGTCCGGAGCGGGCGGGCGATGCGTCGGCCGCCGGCTTGGCGCCTCTGGCGTGCATGCAGAGGAAGGCGCCGAGGCGGGCGTGAGTTTAACGTCCGCGGTGGCGCGCTGTCTGCCCGCCGCGGTAGACGCGGCGGACGACGCCTTTGCTGATGGGACGGCGACGGAGGGTCGGACGGCTCCGCGCCGTCACTTGTCGTCCGGACCTGGCTCCCCTTCCCCGCCCTCAATCCATCCTCAGTCTTCCAACCCCAACACCAACACCCCCAACGGCGGGATGGTCAGCGACAGCGAGGCCGGATGACCATGCGCGCCGATGTTTTCGGTGCGCACGCTGCCGCCGTTGCCGGTGTTGCTGCCGCCGTAGATCTCGGCGTCGGAGTTCAGCAGTTCGCGCCAGCGGCCGCCGCGGGGAACCCCGATGCGGTAGCCGTGGTGCACCAGTGGGGTGAGGTTGGCGACCACCAGCAGCGGGGTATCGCTGCCCTGGGCGGTGCGCAGGTAGGCGAACAGGCTGTTGTTGGCGTCGTCGCCGATGACCCAGGCGAAGCCGTCGGGGGTGTCGTCGCGCGCGTGCAGCGCGGGGTGTTCGGCGTACAGGCGGTTGAGGTCGCGGACCAGGCGCTGGATGCCGCGGTGGCGCGGATCGTCGAGCAGGTGCCAGGGCAGCGCGGCGTCGTGGTTCCACTCGGTGGGCTGGGCGATTTCGCAGCCCATGAACAGCAGTTTGCGCCCGGGGTGGGTGTACATGTAGCCCAGATAGGCGCGCAGGTTGGCGAAGCGCTGCCAGTCGTCGCCGGGCATGCGCCCGAGCAGCGAGCGCTTGCCGTGCACCACTTCGTCGTGCGAGATCGGCAGCATGAAGCGCTCGGAATACGCGTAGACCATGCTGAAGGTCAGTTCGCCGTGGTGGTAGCGGCGATAGATCGGGTCCAGTTCGATGTAGTGCAGGCTGTCGTGCATCCAGCCCATGTTCCACTTGTAGTTGAAACCCAGCCCGCCATGCGCCAGGTCGGCGGTGACGCCGGGCCAGGCGGTGGATTCTTCGGCGATGGTGATGGCGCCAGGCGCGTGTTCGGCGACGACCTGGTTGAGCCGGCGCAGGAACGCGATGGTCTCGTAGTTCTCGCGGCCGCCGTGGATGTTGGGCACCCATTCGCCGGCATTGCGGCTGTAGTCGCGATACAGCATCGAGGCGACCGCGTCCACGCGCAGGCCGTCGACGTGGTAGCGCTGCAGGAACTCCAGCGCGCTGGCGATCAGAAAGCCGGAGACTTCGCGGCGCCCGTGGTTGTAGATGAGCGTGTTCCAGTCGCGGTGGAAGCCTTCGCGCGGGTCGGCGTGTTCGTACAGCGAGGTGCCGTCGAAATGGGCCAGGCCATGGGCGTCGGTGGGGAAATGCGCCGGCACCCAGTCGACGATGACGCCGATGTCCTCGCGGTGGCAGCGGTCGACGAAGCGGGCGAAGCCGTCGGGCGAGCCGAAGCGCGCGGTGGGCGCGAACAGGCCCAACGGCTGGTAGCCCCAGGAGCCGCCGAACGGATGCTCGGTGACCGGCATCAGTTCGATATGGGTGAAGCCCATGTCGGCGACATAGGGAATCAGGCGGTCGGCCAGCGCATCCCAGTCGAGCATGCTGCCGTCGTCGGCATGCATCCACGAACCGGCGTGGATCTCGTACACGCTCAGCGGCGCGTTGGGGCTGTGGCGGCGCGCGCGCGCCGCCATCCAGGCGTCGTCGCGCCACTGGTACGGGGTGGGATCGGCCACGATCGAGGCGGTGCCGGGCGCCAGTTCGGCGCGGCGCGCGACCGGGTCGGCCTTGGCCGGCAGGTCTTCGCCGCGCGGGCCGCGCAGCGCGTACTTGTAGTGCGCGCCCACGTCGACGCCGGGCACGAACAGTTCCCACACGCCGGCCTGGTGGCGCAGCCGCATGGGGTGGCGACGCGCATCCCAGCTGTTGAAATCGCCGATCACCGCGGCGCGCGTGGCGTTCGGCGCCCACACCGCGAAACGGGTGCCGCGCACGCCATCGACTTCGACCGCGTTCGCGCCCAGCGCATCGGCCAGCTGCAGATGGTGGCCTTCGCTGATCAGGTGCAGGTCGAAATCGCTGAGCTGCGGGCCGAAGGCGTAGGCGTCCTCGGTGACCTGCTCGCCGCCGGGCCAGCGGATGCGCAGGCGGTAGCGGCCGTCGTCGGGCAGCGGCGCGGAGAAGAAACCGGGGCTGGGGCCTTCCTGCAGCGGCACCTCGCGGCCGTCCTCGAGCACCGCCGCCACGGCTTCGGCGCCGGGCAGGTAGCTGCGCAGCACGCGCGTGTCGCCGATGCGGTGCGCACCGAGCACGGCGAACGGGTCGCCGTGGCGGGCATTGGCGAACGCGCGCAGCGTCGCCTCGTCCCAGGTGTGGCCGACATCACTCATCGCATCGCCTCCTGTGGCGCGGGAAAGCGGTCGAGTATGCGCAGCAGTCCCTGTATCGGCACCATGATCCAGGCCGGGCGGTTGGCGGCCTCGTAGCGAATTTCATAGCTGGCCTTCTCGATCAGGAACAACAGGGTGGTGGTTTCGAAGGCGGCTGGCGCCACCCACGGATGCGAGCTGGCGTCGAGCACCTGGCGGTAAGCGGCCAGGAAGGTGGCGCTGGCGCGGCTGCGGAACGCGGACAGGAAGGCGTCCAGCGCGGTGTCCAGGCCGACGCCGGCGCGCGCCGCGGTGCCTTCTTCGCCGCGTGCCGACACTTCGCTGGCGTAATCCAGCGAGCGCAGGAAGCCGGCCACGTCGTGCAGCGGGCTGGCCTTGGCGCGGCGTTCGTCCAGGGACCTGGCCGGTTCGCCTTCGAAGTCGATCAGCACCACGTCGTCGAACGCGACCAGGATCTGGCCGAGGTGGAAATCGCCATGCACGCGGGTCAGCAGCGCGCCGTCGAGCAGGGCCGGGGCCTGTTGCAACCAGGCGTCCAGGCGCGGACGTTCGGCCAGCAACGCGTCCATCGCGGCGCGCTCGGCGCCATCCTCGCTGCCGTCGCGATGCGCGGACAACGTGTCCCACATCGCCTGCACTTCGTGCTCCACACCTGCGACGACCTGCCGCGCGGCCGCGGCATCCACCGGCTGCGGCGCGAACGCGGCGGCATAGGTCGGTTGGGCCAGCACGTCGTGCAGCTCGGCCAGGCGCCGGCCGACGACGGCGGCGAAGGCGTCGTAGCCGGCCACGCTCTCGTCGCGCGCGGCCTCGTCCTGCGCGGCGGCGTATTCCTCGGCGCCGCGCGCCAGGTGATCCAGGGTCCAGCGCCAGGCGTCGCCCTGGTTGCGCACAAAGCCCTGCAACAGGGCCAGGGTGGTTTCCACGCCCTGCGCATCGACCCGGGTGACGTGGCCGAACAAGGGCGCGGCGTTGGCGTAGCCGATCTCGGTCAGGCGCGCGCCGAGTTCGATCTCGGGGTTGGCGCCGGCGGAAACGCGGCGCAGCAATTTGAACACTGCCTTGTCGCCGACGATCAGCGAGCTGTTGCTCTGCTCGGCCGACAGCCAGCGGATCTCGGCATCGTCGGCGATCTCGACCGCGGCCAGCGCCGGCGTCGGGCAGAAACGGATCTGTTCCGGCGCGGCATCGGCACCGGCATGGGTCTCGCCCTCGACCGACAGCACCGCGCCCTCGCGCAATGCGGCAAGCGTGGTGCGGGTCAGCGATTTCAGCGCGAAGCCGTCGGTGAGATAGCCGACTTCGCGGCCGTGCCGCACCCGTGCCAGCGCCAGCTGTTCGGCCAGCACGCTGGGCTGTTCGCGGTCCCAGACGATGCCCAGCGGCAGCATGTAGCGTTCGTATTCGCCATGCTCCAGCTCCGCTTCGATCTCCAGCATGGTCAACGCGTCGGTGCCGGGCAGCGGGGTGCGGCGGGCGATGCGCACGCTGCGCAACGCGCGGTCCTTGGCCGCGAACCAGCGCCGCGTGGACAGCCACGCCGGCAGGATGTCGCGCTCCAGCGTGCCCAGGTGCGGCAGCAGCGCATCGGCATCGACCGCGCCGCGCAGCACCAGGGTCTGATAGTCGGGCAGCGGCATCGGCGCGGGCACGTGCCAGTCCGGCAGCGTGGCGTTGCCGACCAGCTGGAACGCGTAGAAGCCGAACGCCGGCACGGTGAGCAGATAGGTCAGGCGCCCGATCGGCGGGAAGCTGCCGCCGCCGATGATGTCCACCGGCACCCGGCCTTCGAATTCGGACAGGTCCAGTTCCACCGCCTGCAGCGTGTGCGAGAGGTTGGCCACGCACAGCACGGTCTCGTCCTCGTGGCAGCGCAGGTAGGCGAGCAGGCGGCGGTTGCCGGGATACAGGAAGCGCAGCGTGCCGCGGCCGAAGGCGCGGTAGCGCTTGCGCACCGACAGGATGCGCCGGGTCCAGGTCAGCAACGAATGCTGGTCGCGCTGCTGCGCCTCGACGTTGACCGCCTGGAAGCCGTACAGCGGATCCATGATCGGCGGCAACACCAGCGCGGCCGGGTCGGCGCGCGAGAAGCCGCCGTTGCGGTCGATCGACCACTGCATCGGTGTGCGCACGCCGTCGCGGTCGCCGAGGTGGATGTTGTCGCCCATGCCGATCTCGTCGCCGTAGTACAGCACCGGTGTGCCGGGCATGCTCAGCAGCAGCGAGGTCATCAGTTCGATGCGGCGGCGGTCGCGTTCCAGCAACGGCGCCAGGCGCCGGCGGATGCCCAGGTTGATGCGCGCGCGACGGTCGGCGGCGTAGGTCTGCCACAGGTAGTCGCGCTCCGAATCGGTGACCATCTCCAGGGTCAGCTCGTCGTGGTTGCGCAGGAAGATCGCCCACTGGCAGCTCTCCGGGATTTCCGGGGTCTGGCGCATGATGTCGGTGATCGGGAAGCGGTCCTCGCGCGCGATGGCCATGTACATGCGCGGCATCAGCGGGAAGTGGAACGCCATGTGGCATTCGTCGGCGTTCTCGCCGAAGTATTGCTGGGTGTCTTCCGGCCACATGTTGGCCTCGGCCAGCAGCATGCGGTCCGGATACTCGGCGTCCAGCGTGGCGCGGATGCGGCGCAGGATGGCGTGTGTCTCGGGCAGGTTCTCGTTGGAGGTGCCGTCGCGCTCGATCAGGTACGGCACCGCGTCCAGGCGCAGGCCGTCCACGCCCAAGTCGAGCCAGAAGCGCATCACTTCCAGCACCGCTTCCAGCACCGCCGGGTTGTCGAAGTTCAGGTCCGGCTGGTGCGAATAGAAGCGGTGCCAGAAGTACTGCCCGGCGACCGGGTCCCAGGTCCAGTTGGAGTTCTCGGTGTCGCAGAAGATGATGCGGGTGCCGGCGTAGTCCTGGTCGCTGTCGGACCACACGTAGAAGTCGCGCTCCGGCGAACCGGCCGGCGCGTTGCGCGCGCGCTGGAACCAGGCATGCTGGTCGGAGGTGTGGTTGATCACCAGCTCGGTGACGATGCGGATGCCGCGCGCGTGCGCCTGCGCCACCAGCCGCTCGAAGTCAGCGATGCTGCCGTAGTCCGGATGCACCGCCATGTATTCGGCGATGTCGTAGCCGTCGTCGCGGCGCGGACTGGGATAGAACGGCAGCAGCCAGATGGTGTCCACGCCGAGATCGGCGATGTAGTCGAGCTTGGAGATCAGGCCGGGGAAATCGCCGATGCCGTCGTCGTTGGAATCGAAGAACGACTTCACGTGCACCTGGTAGATGATCGCGTCCTTGTACCAGAGCGCGTCGCGCACCAGCGGGCTCGCCTCGCTGTCGGCGGACAATGGAACTGCAGCATTCATGAAGTGGCTCCGGCGCGGATACGCCATAGGGAAAACGGCCGCGAGGGATCGAGGCGAATGGTTTGCTGCTTGCCGTGCCAGGCGAAGGCGTGGCCGTCCCACAGGTCCTGCACGGCGACGCTGGCGTGGTCGGGCAGGCCCAGTTCCCACAGCGGCACTTCGATCTGCGCTTCCTGCGCGGCATGCGGGTCGAGGCTGATCGCCACCAGCACCAGGCTGCGGCTGCGCGCCAGATGCGCTTCGTCGAGGAACTTGCCGAAGTACAGCACCTGGTCGTTGTGCGCGAGATAGAAACGCGTGCCCAGGTGCGACTGCAGTTCCGGGTGCTGGCGCCGCAGCAGGTTGAGGCGGGTGATCTCGTCGACGATGTCGCCGGGCGCGCGCTCCGGCCACACGCGCAGCTGGTACTTCTCCGAATCCAGGTATTCCTCCTTGCCCGGCGCCAGCGGCGTGGCCTCGCACAGTTCGAAGCCCTGGTACATGCCCCACAGGCCCGACAGCGTGGTCGCCAGCGCGGCGCGGATCAGGTGGCCGCCGCGGCCGCTCTGCTGCAGGAACACCGGGTTGATGTCCGGCGTGTTGACGAAGAAATGCGGGCGGAAGCATTCGCGCGGAATGCCGGTGTTGAGTTCTTCGATGTAGGCCTGCAGCTCGGCCTTGTGCTGGCGCCAGGTGAAGTAGGTGTAGGACTGCGAGAAGCCGACCTTGGCCAGCCGGTACATCGGCTTGGGCCGGGTGAAGGCTTCGGACAGGAACACGACTTGCGGATGGCGCCCGCGCACTTCGGCGATCAGCCATTCCCAGAACGGGAACGGTTTGGTGTGCGGGTTGTCGACCCGGAACAGGTTGACGCCTTCGTTGACCCAGAACAGCACCGCGTCGCGCAACGCGTTCCACAGTTCGGGCACCGCGCCGCTGGCGTAGAAATCGACGTTGACGATGTCCTGGTATTTCTTCGGCGGATTCTCCGCGTACGGGATCGAGCCGTCGGCGCGCCAGGTGAACCAGTCCGGATGCTCGCGCAGCCACGGATGGTCCGGCGCGCATTGGATCGCGAAATCCAGTGCCAGTTCCAGGCCTTGCGCGGCGGCCGCGGCGCGCAGCCGGCGGAAGCCGTCCAACCCGCCGAGTTCGGCGTGCACCTCGGTGTGCCCGCCTTCGGCCGAGCCGATCGCATACGGGCTGCCGGGTTCGCCGGGTTGCGCGGTGACCGCGTTGTTGCGGCCCTTGCGGTTCTTCTCGCCGATCGGATGGATCGGCGGCATGTACAGCACGTCGAAGCCCATCGTGCGGATATGCGGCAGGCGCTTGATGACGTCGTCGAAGGTGCCGTGGCGCGCGAGGTCGCCACTCTGCGACCGCGGGAACAGCTCATACCAGCTGGAGAAATGCGCGCCGCGGCGCTCGGCCTCCACGCGGAAGGTCATCGGGTATTCGGTGCGGAACGGCTTGTCGTCGGCGCGCGCCATCGCTTCGGCGGTGCCGGGTTCCAGCAGGATCTCCGCGCGTGCGGCGGGATCCTCGCTGCGGGTGATCCGGGCGAGGATCGCCTTCAGCCTTGAGCTCAAGGCGCCGCGGCTGCGCGCGCGTGCCGCCTCGACCTGGGCCAGCGCTTCCTGCACGTCCACCGGCAGCAACGTGCCGGCGGCGCGCTTTTTTTCCAGGTCGGCATGGGTGGTGGCGAAGATGTCGCGCCAGGCTTCGATGCGGAATTCGTAACGGCCCAGCCGCTCCAGCGGGAACTCGCCGCGCCAGCGGTCGTTGCCCAGCGCGCGCATCGGCGCAGTGGACCAGGTGCGTGCGTCGGCGGCACGCCACAGCAACGCCACCGCGATGCGGTCGTGGCCGTCGCAGAACGCGTCGGCTTCCACGCAGATGCGGTCGCCGACGGTGCGCTTGACCGGGAAGCGGCCGTCGTCCACCGAGGGCGTCACCGCTTCGATGCAGATCCGCGCCGCAGCGGCGGCGACATCGGCCGGCGTGCGGGCGCGAGCGGCGGCCAGCACCGGACGCGCCGGCACGCTGCGATAGACGCGCACTTCGCCCGCTTCCAGGGTGCCGCCCTGGTCGCCCTGGATCGGCTCGCCCTGATCGCTGAGCAAGCTTTCGCTGTCGCCGAGCAGGCGCAGCAGCGCCGATCCCGGCACCGGCAGCAGATGATCGCGGTCGCTGTTGAGCAGCACCAGCCACGGCGCGGCGCCGAGCGGTTCCACCGCGATTGCGGTCAGCGCGCCATCGCGCAGCAATGGGCGCAAGCGCAGATCTTGTCCGGCAGCGGCCGGGATGGCCGGCGCGGCATCGGCATCGGTGTCGGCCGACACTGGCAAGGCGGTGAGTTCGGCGATCGCCCATGCATCGCCGAACGCGGAGGCCAACCGGGCGCGTTGCGCACGCTGCAACGGCGGCTGCGCTTCGGACGGCGCATCGGGATCGATGGTGGCGACGACGCGGCGCGCCAGGCTGCGCAGTGCCACGTCTTCGTCGAAGAACCAGCTGCCGCGTCCGTCCCACCAGGCCAGCGACGAGAACGCCGCATCGAAACCGGCGCCCTGCAGCCCGCGCAAGGACTCCAGGCCCAGGCCAGGCGTCCAGGCCACGAATTTCGCGTCGGGCACGTCCGCCTGCACATCGGCGATCAAGCTGCGCCACAGCGTGGCCGGCACGCGCTGCGGCTGCAGCACGCGGAATCCGGCCACGCCGCTGCGCAGCCAGTCGCGCACACGCACGCTCCACCACTGCGCCAGTCCCGCGCCCTCTTCGGCGTAGGCGAAGCGGCCCTGGGCGATTTCCGGCGTACCGCGCTGCGTGCGCGGATCCGGCAGCGCCGAGGTGCGCGCGCGGAACCAGTGCGGATGTTGCTGCAGCAGGCCGCTGCCGCCGCCGATCTCGTCGATGCGCAGATCGACCAACAGGTTCAGGCCGTGCTTCTGCGCCAGCGCAAGCCACTGCTGCAGCTGCGCGGCGCCGGCGGCATCGTCGCTGGCCGGATCCGTCAGCCGCCCTTGCGGGTCCTGCGCGAACGGATTGGGCAGTACGACATGATCGCAACCATTGGCCTGCGCGGCGGCCATGGCCGTCTCCAGCGTGGCCGCGTCGTGCGTGAGGGGGGACAGCAGGCAGACATGCATTCGGATATCCCGTTCGGCGTAATGAGGAGTGCACGATCCAGACCGCAGCGATCGCCATCGGCGGCACGGATCGGCCGTCGCACAAGACGGAGACGGAATGCACCTGCACGATGTGCCGCATCCGCAATCGGATTCGACGCCGGGGCGCCAATGCCGCTCGATGCCATGCGACTGGCCCCACAAGACCACAGGGGATGCCAATGGAATGTGTTCATGGCATTAAATAAACGCATACGCCGGCTGGCCGCGGACGCTCGCCAAGCGGCCGTGCGCAGCGCGCGCGGCTCCGCGGCGCGGGGTTTGCGCAGGAATCTTCACTGCGGGCGCGGCGCTGCCGACGCCTTGGCGTCATCGTCCGTTCACGCGCTTACGACGGCTTGCAGACGCGGGCGGGCATCTTCGCCAAGCGCGAAGACGCGGGCGTGACGCTGGTTGCCGCCATGTTTCGGGCAGATCGGCGTCGCGGCGAGCGCTGCCGCGACGATGCAGCGCTCGCCTATTCGCTCATCGAATAGGCGCGCTCGGCCGCGCCCGCAGCCCAGGTCTTGTTCGGCTCCGCCTGCAGGGTGAAGCGCAGCTCGCCGCCGGCCATGATCTCCTCGTGGCGCAGGAACGCGCGGTCCAGCGGGCGGCCGTTGAGGGTGACGCTGCCGATGTACGGATGCGCGTCGTCCAGGCCCTCGGCGACCACGCTGAAGCGCTTGCCGTTGGGCAGCGCCAGCGTGGCGTGCGGCAGGAACGGGCGGCCGATGATGTACTGGTTGCTGGCCGGCGCCACCGGGTAGAAGCCCAGCGCGGTGAACACGTACCACGCCGACATCTGCCCCAGGTCGTCGTTGCCGGCCAGGCCGTCGGGACGCGCCGCGTACTGGCTGCGCATGATCTGCTGCAGCCGCGCCTGGGTGCGCCACGGCTGCCCGGCGTACGCATACAGATAGGCGACGTGGTGGCTAGGTTCGTTGCCGTGCGCGTACCAGCCGATCAGCCCGGTGATGTCTTCCATGTGTTCGAACACCTTGGGATCGACCTTGGCCTCGAACACCTGGTCCAGCCGTGCCAGCAGCTTGTCTTCGCCGCCGTGCGCGCGGGCCAGGCCGGCCACGTCCTGCGGCACGTACCAGGAATACTGCCAGGCGTTGCCTTCGGTGTAGTCGCTGCCGTAACCGCTGGCGCTTGGGTCGAACGGTTCACGGAAACTGCCGTCGCGCTTGCGCGCACGCATGAAGCCGGTGCCGGCGTCGAAGGCGTGCTGCCAGTTGCCGGCGCGCTTGCCGAATTCGCTGGCCACCTCGCTGCGCCCCATCGCCTGCGCCATGCGTGCGATGGTCCAGTCGTCGAACGCGTACTCCAGGGTCTTGGACGCGGCCTCGCCTTCCTCGTCGATCGGCACGTAGCCCAGTTCGCGGTACTGGGCGATGCCGTCGTACGGGCCGTAGTCGGCGCTGGCGATCATGGCCTCCAGCGCGGCGTTGGTGTCGTAGCCGCGGATGCCTTTCATGTAGGCGTCGGCGATCACCGGCACGGCGTGGTAGCCGATCATGCACCAGGTTTCCAGGCCCTGGAACGACCACACCGGCAGCACGCCATACGGGCTGTTTTTGCGATGCGCGAGCAGCGAGTTGACGATGTCGTTGGTGCGTTGCGGCGGCTGTACCAGGGTCAGCAAGGGGTGCAGCGCGCGGTAGGTGTCCCACAGCGAGAACGTGGAGTAGTTGGTGTAGCCCTGCGCCTGGTGCACGGCGTTGTCCGGCCCGCGATAGCGGCCGTCGCTGTCCATGAACAGCGTGGGGCCGAGCAGGCTGTGGTACAGCGCGGTGTAGAACTGGGTGCGCTGCTGCGGCGCCGCGTCCACTTCCACTGCGCCCAGCGCCTGCGCCCACTGCGCGCGCGCCGCGCGGCGCACGCCGTCGAAGTCCCAGCCCGGCACCTCGGCGTCGAGGTTGGCGATGGCATTGTCCTCGCTGACCGGCGAGATCGACACCTTCACCAACAATGGTTCGCGCGTGGCCTGGCCGAAGTCGAAGCTGGCCACCAGCTGGCGGCCTTCGATCTGCGCGCGCTGCGTGGGGTCGTTGTCGCCCGGCGGCGGGAAGCCCTTGTACGGGATGTCCTGCTCGGTGTTGTGCAAGGCATGGCCGCGCAGCGGCTGCGAGAAGCGCAGCGCGAAGTACAGCTGCCGCCCCGGCGCCCAGCCACGGGTTTCGCGGAAGCCGGTGACGGTACCGTCGGCGCGCACGCGCAGCCGCGACCAGCTGATCTTGCCCGGGTAGTCGTACATGCTGGTGCGCAGGTCCAGCAGCACGTGCGCCGGCTGGCCCTTGGGGAAAGTGTAGCGATGCACGCCGGCACGCGCGCTGGCGGTGAGCTCGGCACGCACCTGGTAGTCGTCCAGGGTCACCGCGTAGTAGCCGGGCTCGGCGCGTTCGTCGTCGTGGCGGAAGCGCGAGCTGTAGCCGCTGCCGGGTGTGTCCGGATCGCCGCGCTCCAGCCGCACCGCGCCGCTGATCGGCATCAGCAGCACGTCGCCCAGGTCGGAATGGCCGGTGCCGGAGAAGTGCGTGTGCGAGAAGCCGACCAGGCTGCGGTCGTCGTAGCGGTAACCCGCGGCCCAGCCGTAGGCGTCCTTGCGCGGCTGGATGCGCGTGTCCGGGCTCAGCTGGACCATGCCGAACGGCACCGTGGCGCCGGGATAGGTGTGGCCCTCGCCGCCGGTGCCGATGAACGGGTCCACCGCGGCGACGGCGCGCTCGCCGGGGCTGACGGCACTGGCCAGGGCCTGCTTGGTGGCGGCGTGCGCCGCCGGCCAGACGGCGGCGAGTAGCAGCGCGACGGCCGCGCGCTGAGTCCAGGTGTTGGGCATTGCGTCTTCCCCGGTCGAATCGGTCCAAGAAACGGATACCACAAAGCCGTCCTGCATTTTGCTGCACTGCAAAATGCGCAGCGGATCACGACGGCGCAGGATGGGCGGCCTTTTGAACCGGTCTAATCGCCGTGCCGTCGTCCCCCGCCGACAAACGCGTCACCGTGTCCGACATCGCCGCCGCCTGCGGCGTGTCGCGGGCGACCGTGTCGCTGGTGCTGCGCAACAGCCCGCTGGTGCATGCGGACACGCGCGCGCGGGTGGCGGCGGAGATCGCGCGGCAGGGCTATGTCTACCACCGCGGCGCGGCCAGCCTGCGCGGTCGCGCCTCCAATGCGGTGGCGCTGGTGGTCAACGACCTGGCCAATCCGTTCTTCGCCGAATTCGCCGGCGGGGTGGACGCGGCGCTGGCCGAGGCCGGCTACGTGATGCTGATGGGCAGCACCGGCGAATCGCCGGAGCGCCAGCACAGCGTGCTGGCCTCGCTGATCGAACACCAGCCGGCAGCGCTGATCCTGTCGCCGACCGAGAACACCGACGCGGCACGGCTGCGCCAGTTGCTCGGCACGCGGCTGCCGGTGCTGCTGTTCAACCGCGCGCTGGCCGGCGACTGGCCGCTGCTGGCGCTGGACAACCGCCGCGGCGCACGCCTGGCCACCGAGCACCTGCTGGCGCTGGGCCACCGCGCGATCGCGTTCTTCGGCGGCCACCGCCAGTCCAGTTCCTGCGCCGAACGCCGCGCCGGCTACCGCGACGCGCTGGCCGCCGCCGGCATCGCCGCCGACCCGGCCTGGCTGATCGAGTGCGCGCCGACCCGGCTGGACGCCGCGCGCCAGGCCGGCGCGCTGTGCGTGCGCGATCCCTTGCCGACCGCGCTGGTCTGCTACAACGACGTGGTCGCGCTGGGCCTGGCCAGCGGCCTGGCCGAACGCGGCCGCCACGCCGGCCGCGACTATGCGCTGATCGGCTTCGACGACATCGCCGAAGCCGCCGTCGCCACCCCGCCGCTGTCCACCGTCGCGGTCGCCCCGCGCGAACGCGGCATGCAGGCCGCGCAGCTGGTGCTGGACGCGCTGCGCCAGCAACGGTCACTGCCTGCGCTTACCATCGCCCCGTCCCGGCTGTGCCTGCGCGCCAGCAGCCGGGTCGTCCTATCGTCCGTTCCCGGAGTCGCTGCATGAGCCGTCGTCCGCTGTCCAACACTGCCGCCATCGCGGTGGTCAGCATGATCTTCTTCACCTGGGGCGGCCTGACCAGCCTCAACGATGTGCTGATCCCGCATCTGAAAGCCGTGTTCCAGATGAACTACGCGCAGTCGATGCTGATCCAGTTCACGTTCTTCGGCGCGTACTTCCTGATGTCGCTGCCGGCCGGTGCGGTGGTGGGGCGAACCGGCTACAAGGCCAGCATCGTCATCGGCCTGGTGGTCGCGGCGATCGGCGCGGCGATGTTCTATCCGGCCGCGCGGCTGCCGTCGTATCCGCTGTTCCTGACCGCGCTGTTCGTGCTGGCCAGCGGCATCACCCTGCTGCAGGTGGCGGCCAATCCGTACATCAGCCTGATCGGCGAACCGAGCAAGGCGCCGAGCCGGCTCAACTTCGCGCAGGCGCTGAATTCGCTGGGCACCACCGTGTTCCCGCTGCTGATCGGTCCGCTGATCCTGGCCACCGCGGTGCTGTCGGCCGACAAGATCGCCGCGATGAGCGCGCTCGAACAGGCGGCCTATCGCGGCGCGCAGGCGCAATCGGTGCAGGTGCCGTACCTGCTGCTGGCCGGCGGCCTGTTGCTGCTGGCGGTGTTCGTGCTGGTGATGCGCATTCCCTCGCTGCGCGAAGACGACGCCGGCAGCGCCGAGTCGCATCACAGCTTCGGCGATGCGCTGCGCCAGTCGCACCTGCTGTGGGGCGTGGTGGCGATCTTCATGTACGTCGGCGCGGAAGTGTCGATCGGCAGCTTCCTGATCAACTACATCTCCGGCCCGACCACCGGCGGCCTGACCGAAGCCACCGCCAGCCGCTACCTGGCGTTCTACTGGGGCGGCGCGATGGTCGGCCGCTTCGCCGGTGCCGCGCTGCTGCAGGTGATCCCGGCACGCAAGCTGCTGGCCGCGTTCGCCGGCGTCGCCTCGCTGCTGCTGATCGTGACCATGATCAGCACCGGCCACGTGGCGATGTGGAGCGTGATCGCGATCGGCCTGTTCAACTCGATCATGTTCCCGACCATCTTCACCGTGGCCATCGAGCGCCTGGGCCCGCTGACCAGCAAGGCCTCGAGCCTGCTGATCATGGGCATCGTCGGCGGCGCGCTGGTGCCGCTGGCGCAGGGCGCGCTGGCCGACGTGGTCGGCATCCAGCACGCCTTCGTGATCCCGCTGCTGTGCTACGCCTATATCCTCTGGTATGGCCTGCGCGGCTCGCGGCTGTCGGCCAACCTGCCGGCCGAGGCGCCTGGCGCCAAGCCGGTGGCGCGCGCGATGCATTGATGCGCGAAACGGGCGCGGCGGCGTGTTGCCGTCGCGCCCTGCGCGTGTCCGTCCCTCCCCTTCCCCCAATCACATGGCTCCTAGCGACCGCATGAACCTGCCTGCCACGCCCCTGCCCGACTTCGCCGATGCCGCCGTGCTGCGCGCGCATATCGCCGACACCATGGCCTTCTACCATCCGCGCGCGATCGATCCGGCCGGCGGCTTCTTCCACTATTTCCGCGACGACGGCAGCGTGTACGACGCCGGCCACCGTCACCTGGTCAGCAGCACCCGCTTCGTCTTCAACTACGCGATGGCGGCGAACGAATTCGCCGATTCGCCGCTGGCGGCCGAGTACCTGGACGCCGCGCGCCACGGCCTGCGCTACCTGCGCGAGGTGCACCGCGATACCGCCAGCGGCGGCTACGTGTGGACCCTGCGCGACGGCGTCGCCGAGGACCGCACCCAGCACGCCTACGGCGCCGCCTTCGTGCTGCTGGCCTATTCCACCGCGAAGAAGGCCGGCCTCGACACCGACGCGTGGATGGACGAGACCTGGCAGCTGCTGGAAACCCGCTACTGGGACGCCGCCGCCGGCCTGTACCGCGACGAGGCCACGCCGGAATGGGTGTTCTCCAGCTACCGCGGGCAGAACGCCAACATGCATCTGTGCGAGGCGCTGATCGCCGCCTACGAGGCCAGCGCCGAGCCGCGCTACCTGCAGCGCGCGCTGTTGCTCGCCGACCACATCACCCGCCGGCAAGCCGCGCTGGCCGGCGGCCTGGTGTGGGAGCACTACGACGCGAACTGGCAGGTGGACTGGGACTACAACCGCGACAATCCCAAGCACCTGTTCCGGCCATGGGGCTTCCAGCCCGGCCACCAGGTCGAATGGTCGAAGCTGCTGGTGCTGCTGCACGGGCATCTGCAGGCCGCCGAGGGCAGCGCGCCGGACTGGCTGCTGCCGACCGCCCGCCACCTGTTCGACACCGCGCTGGCGCACGGCTGGGACGCGCAGCACGGCGGCATCGTCTATGGCTTCGCCTCCGGCACCGAGGCCACGCCGGAAGTCGGCGTGCCCGACGTGGCGCGATACCCGACCTACTTCTGCGACGACGACAAGTATTTCTGGGTGCAGGCCGAAGCGATCGCCGCCGCCGCGCGGCTGCTGGCCGCCAGCGGCGATGCGTCCTACCGCAGCGCTTACGACACGTTGTGGACGTATTCGTGGGAGCACCTGGTCGACCACCGCTACGGCGCCTGGTTCCGCATCCTCAGCCGCGACAACCGCAGCTACAGCGACGAGAAGAGCCCGGCCGGCAAGACCGACTACCACACCATGGGCGCCTGCCACGACGTGCTGGCGGTGATGCGCAGCAGCCGGGCGTTCGCGTAACGCGGATGCGGCATGCATGGGGCGCCGGCGACCCGGCGCCTCTGCCTCCTGTAGGAGCGGCTTCAGCCGCGACCGGGTCTTACCGGTAACGCCCGGTCGCGGCTGAAGCCGCTCCTACAGGGGCGCACGCGGAGCCGTTCGATATGGCGAACGGCGCAGCTCTCCATCCACAAAAAAGCCCCGCACATGGCGGGGCTTTTTCGTTGCCGCGAACCGCGCTCGATCAGTCGATATCGAGGAAGCTGCGCAGCTGCTCGGAACGGCTCGGGTGACGCAGCTTGCGCAACGCCTTGGCCTCTATCTGGCGGATGCGCTCGCGGGTGACATCGAACTGCTTGCCGACTTCCTCGAGGGTGTGGTCGGTGTTCATGTCGATGCCGAAGCGCATGCGCAGCACCTTGGCCTCGCGCGGGGTCAGCCCGGCGAGCACGTCGCGCACGGTCTCGGACAGGTTGATGTTGGTGGTGTTCTCGATCGGGGACTCCACGTTGGTGTCCTCGATGAAGTCGCCCAGATGCGAATCCTCGTCGTCGCCGATCGGGGTTTCCATCGAGATCGGCTCCTTGGCGATCTTCATCACCTTGCGGATCTTGTCCTCCGGCATGTCCATTTCCTTGGCCAGCTCCTCCGGCGTGGCCTCGCGGCCGTACTGCTGGAGCATCTGCCGGGAAATGCGGTTCAACTTGTTGATCGTCTCGATCATGTGCACTGGGATACGGATGGTGCGCGCCTGATCGGCGATCGAACGGGTGATGGCCTGGCGGATCCACCAGGTCGCATACGTGGAGAACTTGTAGCCGCGGCGGTATTCGAACTTGTCCACCGCCTTCATCAGGCCGATGTTGCCTTCCTGGATCAGGTCGAGGAACTGCAGGCCGCGGTTGGTGTACTTCTTGGCGATCGAGATCACCAGACGCAGGTTGGCCTCGACCATTTCCTTCTTGGCCTTGCGCGCCTTGGCTTCGCCATAGGCCATCGCGCGGCTGATTTCCTTCAGCTCGGTCAGGCTCAGGTAGGTCGCCTGCTCCACCGCCACGGTCGCTTCCTGCTCGGCGACGATCTGGTCCTTGACGTCGCGCAGCGCCGAGGACCACTTCTGCTTGCGCTTCAGTGCGTCGTCGACCCAGGCCACGTTGGTCTGGTTGCCTTCCCAGGAACGGATGAAGTCCTTGCGCGGCATGCGCGCCACGTGCGTGGCCAGATGCAGCACGCGACGCTCGTGGTCCTTGACCTGGGCCATGGTGTCGCGCAGCTTGCGCACCAGCACGTCGGTCAGCGGCAGCGGCAGCTTCAAGGTGACGAACACCTCGGCGATGTCGGTGCGCAGCTTGGTGACAAGCTTGTGCTCGGCGCCGTTCTTGGCGTGTGCCTTCTTGAACTTGGCGTATTCGGTGGCCAGCACCTCCATGCGCCGCGCGACTTCGGCCGGGTCCGGACCGGTCGGGCCGGCCTCTTCCTCGGCGGCTTCGACTTCCTCGTCGTCGTCGTCGTCGCTGGCATCGGCGGCGCTGTCGTCGTCGCTGGCGACCACGACCGGCGCCGGCTCTTCCTCGATCAGGTCGTTGAAGCCGACCACGATCTCGGCCAGGCGCTTCTTGCCTTCCTTGTGCTGTTCGTAGTCCTCGAGCAGGGTCTCCACCGCCAGCGGGAACGCGCCGAGCGCGGCCTGGACCTGGCTGAGGCCTTCCTCGATGCGCTTGGCGATGGCGATTTCGCCTTCGCGGGTCAGCAGCTCGACCGTGCCCATCTCGCGCATGTACATGCGCACCGGGTCGGTGGTGCGACCACCTTCGGTGTCGAGCGCGGTCAGCGCCGCGGCGGCTTCTTCGGCCGCGGTGTCGTCGACTTCGCGGTTGCCGGTGTTGCCGTCGTTGAGCAGCAGGGTCTCGGCGTCGGGAGCGACTTCATGGACGTCGATGCCCATGCCGTTGATCATGCTGATGATGTCTTCGATCTGCTCCGGATCGACCAGGTCGTCGGGCAGATGGTCATTGACTTCGGCGTAGGTCAGATAGCCCTGTTCCAGGCCCTTGCTGATCAGTAGCTTGATGTCGGATTGCTGGGCAGGACGTTCGTTGGCCATGAGTGCTCGCGCCACCGGCAGGTAGATGAATGAGTGAACCTAGCATTATAACAGCCCGGACCGCCGCTTGCCGGACAAGGAGCTGAATCGCTCCGCCAGGAGCGCCCCGGCCTAGGGCCGAAGCAGGAAAGTGACCGGGCCGTCGTTGACCAGGCTGACGATCATATGGGCACCGAAGCGCCCGCTTTCCACCCCGGGGGCGTGCCGTTCCCGGCAGATTTCCAGCAATCGGTTGAAGCCGCGTTCAGCCTCGGCCGGCGGCGCGGCGGTGGTGAAGCTGGGGCGCATCCCTGAGCCCGTGTCCGCGGCCAGGGTGAACTGGCTGACCAGCAGCAGGCCGCCGCCGGTGTCGCGCAGCGAGCGGTTCATGCGCCCATTGTCGTCGGCGAACACGCGGTAGCCGAGCAGGCGCTCGGCCATGCGCTGGAACTTGGCCTCGTCGTCGCCC
>Ga0207709_10000727_pt1 | contig 26397 bp, 26 predicted proteins | sample KBSM34metaG_FD_184397 | JGI IMG/M metagenome (GOLD analysis project Ga0207709, IMG submission 184397) | Miscanthus rhizosphere microbial communities from Kellogg Biological Station, Michigan, USA - KBS M3-4 metaG (SPAdes) (version 2) | ecosystem: Host-associated > Plants > Roots > Rhizosphere >...
ATAAGGAAGACACGATGACCGACGCGATCGATACCGCAGAGGCGCTGCCCGAGCATCCCGCCACGGTCGCGCCGGAACGCGATCTGATGTCGAAGTTCGACGGGCTGATCGCCGAGCGCCGGGCGTTGCTCGACAGCGGCGTGACCGATCCGTTCGCGATCGTGATGGAACAGGTGAAGTCACCGACCGAGGCAGTGATCAAGGGCAAGGATACGATCCTGCTCGGGACCTACAATTACATGGGCATGACCTTCGACCCCGATGTCATCCAGGCGGGCAAGGACGCGCTCGACCAGTTCGGCTCGGGCACCAATGGCAGCCGCATGCTCAACGGCACGTTCCGCGACCATATGGAAGTCGAGCAGGCGCTGCGTGACTTCTACGGCACGACGGGCGCGATCGTGTTTTCGACCGGCTATATGGCCAATCTCGGCATGATCTCGACGCTCGCCGGCAAGGGTGAGTACGTCATCCTCGACGCCGACAGCCACGCCTCGATCTATGACGGCTGCAAACAGGGCTATGCCGAGATCGTCCGCTTCCGCCACAACGATATCGAGGATCTCGACAAGCGGCTCGGCCGCCTGCCCAAGGAACCGGGCAAATTGGTCGTGCTCGAAGGCGTTTATTCGATGCTGGGCGACGTCGCCCCGCTCAAGGAAATGGTCGCGGTCGCCAAGAAGCACAATGCGATGGTGCTGTCCGACGAAGCGCACTCGATGGGCTTTTACGGTCCCAACGGCCGCGGCGTGTACGAGGCGCAAGGGTGCGAAGGCGATGTCGACTTCATCGTCGGCACCTTCTCCAAGTCGGTCGGCACAGTGGGCGGCTTCTGCGTGTCGAATCACCCGAAGTTCGAGGCGATCCGCCTCGCCTGCCGTCCCTATATCTTCACCGCCAGCCTGCCGCCGTCGGTCGTGGCCACCGCGGCGATGTCGATCCGCAAGCTCCAGCATGCGCACAACAAGCGCGCGCATCTGTGGGAAAATGCCAGGCAATTGCATGGCGGCCTGACTCGGATGGGCTTCAAGCTGGGGACCGAGAACCCCGACAGCGCGATCATCGCGGTGATCCTGGACGACCAGACGCAGGCGGTGATGATGTGGCAGGCGCTGCTCGACAGCGGCGTCTATGTGAACATGGCACGGCCGCCCGCCACTCCCGCAGGCACCTATCTGCTCAGGTGTTCGCTGTGCGCGGAACACACAGCAGAACAGATCGCGACGGTGCTGGAGCGCTTCGAAGCGGCAGGCCGGGCAGCGCGCGCGTTAAATTGAGGGAACCTGCGGGGTTTCCTAGATTCAGCCGATTCGGTACAAGGCGGCTATGAGCGGGAACGACGCCGAGCAGGGGCTCGTCGATCAAGCACGCACGGTCTGGCGGGGCATTGCCCTGGCGGTCATGGCGTTACTCGGCACCGGCATCGTCGTCGCGCTGATCGTCATCCTGTCGGATACGACCGCGCAGCGTGATCGCGCGCTCAAGGCGCAGAGTCACAGCTACGACGTCATGATCCTGGCGCGGACGCTGTCGGGAACGATCGCGCACGCCGAAGCGGCGCTGGGGCGATACGTGATGAGCCGCGACCAGCTAGTCGGTCGCGAATATTATGACGAATGGAGTTCGGCGCAAAACCAGATCGACCGGCTCGATTCGCTGACCAACGACAATCCCGCGCAGCAGCATCTCATCGACCAGTTGCGCGCGACCTATGAGGAGCGCGGCAAGGAACTGGCGGTCACCGCGCTCAGCACATCGTACAAGAAGGACAGTCAGGCCTATTCGCGCTTCTATGCCGCCGGGAAATCGGCGACGTTGCGCGATATCGACCGCCAGCTCGACGCAATCATCAATTCCGAACACGGACTGCTCGACCAGCGCGTGGCGACGGCAGCCGCATCGATCCAGCGGTCCAATACCGTGGCGATGGTCCTGGCGATGTTCGGCATGCTCATCCTGATCGCGGCGGTCGTGCTCGGCTGGTTGACGATCGGCGTGATGCGGGAGCGCGCCGTCGCGCGCGCTGACGCCGATGTCGAACGCGAACGATCGGCGGCGCTCGAGGACGCGGTGAACGAAGCCACCCAGGCATTGCGCGCGCAGGAAGCCAAGCTGCGCCAGGTGCAGAAGATGGAAGCGGTCGGCCAGCTGACGGGCGGGATCGCCCATGATTTCAACAATATGCTGGCGGTGGTTCTGGGCGGTCTCGAACTGGCCCGGCGTACGCTGAAGAGCGATCCACAGGGAGTCGGCCGCCATCTCGACAACGCCACGGAGGGCGCTCATCGCGCTGCCGCGCTGACCCGGCGCCTGCTCGCTTTTTCGCGCGAAGAAGCGCTCAACCCCGAACCACTCACGCCGATCGCCGCAATCGAAGGCATGTCCGATTTGCTCGACCGCACGCTGGGAGATGCAATCACGGTGGAGACGAGCGACGACGGATCCTCCTGGCACATCTGGGCCGACCGCCACGAACTCGAAAACACCATCCTCAACCTCGCGGTCAACGCGCGCGACGCGATGGACGGCCGCGGGCGGCTGACGATCCGGGCCAGCGCCAGGACACTCGCGGCCAATGAGATCGGCCATTGCCTGGCGGGCGATCATGTCGCCATCGCGGTCAGCGATACTGGCTGCGGCATGGCGCCCGAGGTTCTGGAGCGGGTGTTCGAACCGTTCTTCACGACCAAACCCGTCGGCAAGGGCACCGGCCTGGGACTCAGCCAGATCTTCGCCTTTGTGCGGCAATCGGGCGGCGAGATCGCGATCGCCTCGGTCGAGGGCGAAGGAACCACGGTGACGCTCTACCTTCCCCGTCATGCCGGCGTTGGAGACGTGGCGGCAAAAGCCGACGTCGCATCGCCGTCCGCGGTGCCGTCGATTCGCGGCCTCGGCGTGCTGGTGGTCGAGGACGATCCGCGCGTTCTCAACGCCACGATCGGCGCGCTCGAGGAGTTGAAGCATCGTGCGGTACCATGTCCCGACCCGCTCGACGCGCCGCGCATGGTCGACGATCTCGGACCGTTCGATCTCGTCATCACGGATGTCCTGATGCCCGGTCAGACCGGGCCGGAGATGATCACGGGCTTGTTGTCGCGCCGACCCGATCTGGCCGTACTCTTCGTCACCGGCTATGCCGGCGAAGGATCGGCAGCCGATTTCGGAGGACGGCCGGTCTTGCGCAAACCGTTCACCATCGCCGGGCTGGAACGCGCGATCGCCGATGCGATCGCGGATCGACCAACGCCGACAGACCAATTGGCGGCCGAATAAAGGCAGTTTTTCCGGCTGACGCGGACCGAATGCCGCCCTATAGCCGTTCGATCATCTCCCCAGCCGCTCCCGGCCGAGAAGGACTCCTTTTTCGTCAGCCATGAAGTCCATCGATCGCTACATGGCCCGGCTGATCGCGTTGCCGCTATTCTCCACCCTGGTGATCGCGGCGATGCTGCTCGTGCTCGACCGGATGCTGCGACTGTTCGACTTCGTCGCGACCGAAGGCGGCCCGATCAGCGTCGTGTGGCAGATGCTGGCCAATTTGCTGCCCGAATATTTCGGGCTCGGCATCCCGATCGGTCTGATGCTCGGCTGTCTGCTCGCCTTTCGCCGGCTAGCGACCTCATCCGAGCTCGACATCCTGCGCGCGGTGGGGATGAGCTACGGGCGGCTGCTGCGTGTGCCCTACATGTACACGATCGTGCTCGCGATCCTCAACCTGTTCATCGTCGGCTATGTCCAGCCCAAGGCGCGATACGCTTACGAGAATCTGCGCTACGAACTGCGTACGGGCGCGCTCGGCGCCTCGATCAAGGTCGGCGAGTTCACCACCTTCCCGAACAACGGTCCCACCGTCCGGATCGAGGAAAGCAAGGATGAAGGGCGCGAGCTGAAGGGCATCTTCGTCCAGCGCAACGACGACAAAGGCGGTTCGTTCGCGGTCACGGCGGAAAAGGGCAAATTCTACGCCGCGCCCGATCCCGACGAAATCATCTTTCAGCTGACCAACGGAACGCTGGTCAGCAAGGAGGCGAAGGTCGCCGTGCCGCGCGTGCTGCGCTTCAACATCTGGAACTTCCCGATCCGCTTGCCCCCGACCAGCGCGTTCCGTGCACGCGGCGGCCGCAATCTGGAATTCACCCTGCCCGAACTTGCCCAGATCGGCCGCGACCGAACGCAACCCGAACCGCTGCGCGATACCAGCCGCGCCGCGTTCCATTTCCGCATCACCGAGGTGGTGTCGATGTTCCTGTTGCCGATGCTGGCGCTGGCCCTGGGTGTCCCGCCCAAGAGATCATCTTCCGCGCTGGGCGTGTTCCTGTCGATCGTGATCATCGTGACCTATTTCAAGGTCAACGAATATGGCCAGGGGATCGGTGGGTTGGGCCGGGTCGACCCGTTCATCGCCTTATGGGTGCCGTTCGCGATCTTCGCCGGATTGGTGTTCTGGATGTATTACACCATCGCGTTCGTTCCCGGCGGCCAGCCGATCGGCGCGCTGGAACGCGTCTTCGCCAAGATCAGCAAGGTCGTCGTACGCTGGCTTCCGTTCAGGCGGCAACGCCGCAACGGCGATGACGATGACGATGCGCCGGAGGCCCAGCCGGCATGATCTCGATGCAGTTTTTCCCGTCGCGGACGGTGACGATCTATATGGCAAAGACCTTCCTCGTGCGCACCTTCGCGGTGCTCGCGGCGTTGGTCATTGTCCTCCAGTTCCTTGACGCGCTGAGCGAATCGGGGCGTATCCTCGCCCATGCCGGCAACGGCCAGGCCGAAGTCTGGCGTTATATCAGCCTGCGCACGCCGGAGATCATCGCCCGCTTCCTGCCTTATTCGGTGCTGCTCGGTGCGATCATCACCTATTCGACACTCAATCAGAATTCGGAAGTGATCGCGATGAAGGCGTCGGGCCTGTCGGCGCATCAGGTGCTGGCGCCGATGATCATCGCCGCGATCGGCGTCGCAGCGATCAGCTTCGCGTTCAACGACCGCATCGTCAGCCGGGCGACCGACACGCTCAACCGCTGGCAAAAGGTCGATTATGCGCCAATTCCGATCGACCGCGGTGATCGTGTCAATGTGTGGACGCGATCGGGCGACGATCTGATCAGCGTCAAGCTGGTCAAGGGCAAGGGCGACGCAGCGACGCTGACCGACGTCACCTTCTATGACCGCGACAAGGCCGGCGAGCTGCAGGCGACGATTTCCGCTCCCCATGGCCGGCGCGAAGGCAAAGGCTGGCGGATCTGGCCAGCGCAGAAGTTCGACGTCACCGGTGGCGTGGCAACCAATCTGGGCGCCGTCGTGGTCGGTGAAGGCGTGCGCCCGGACCAGTTCACGCTGGCGACGGTGGACGCCGACGGCCTGTCGTTCACCGAATTATGGTCGGCGATCGGCGACCTCAAGGCGGCGGGCCGCCCGACCAAGGCGCTCGAAGGCGATCTGTGGCACAAATTGTCCGGGCCGCTGTCCTCGATCCTGATGCCGTTGCTCGGCGCGATCGCGGCGTTCGGCATTGCCCGATCGGGCAAGCTCTTCATCCGCGCCGTGATCGGCATGGCGCTGGGCTTCACTTATTTCGTGGTCGACAATTTCGCGCTCGCGATGGGCAATCTCGGCGCCTATCCACCAATGCTCGCGGCCTGGGCGCCGTTCGTGCTGTTCCTGATGATCGGCGAAGCGGTGCTGATCAGGACCGAGGAATAGGCCCTCCCCGCCCGCTTACGGGAGGGGAATTTAGCGCGCCTGAAATGTACTTCTGGCCAGCCGCGTCGCAAGGTGCGGCAGGCCCTTGTAATTGCCCTTGTGGTAGGGCGAATCCGGCTCGAGCGCCGCTGTGATGCGGCGGTGCGCGGTGCCGAGCGCGTGATAGGGCAGCCCCGGCAACAGATGATGCAATGCGTGATAGCGCAAGCCCACTGGTGCCCACAGCATCGGGAGGACCGCCGGCGGCGGCACGTTGACTGAATCGAGATATTGCGCGGTAACCGTCATCGCTTCGCCCTCATTCTCCCAGAGATGGGCGACGAGGGTGCGTACTTGGTTGATGATCGCGACCGCCGAGGCGACGATCAGAAAGGTCACGAACGCCTTGAGCGGGACGATCCCGATCACGGTCAAGGCGATCAGCGCGATCGACCACAGGCTGGCGGCGGCTTCCAGCCGGTGCCACAGCCGGCGCGCCTCTCCCTCAGGCGGCCTGCGCTGGAACGACGGATTGATCTGCAAGCCCGAATAGCGCGCGACGATGACGCGGCGCAACGCCGGCACGACCACGGAGAGCGGCGTGAGAATGGCATAGCGGACCAGCAAAGCGATCGGCGCCAGTGCCGACACCAGCAGGAACACCGGCAGCGTCCACGGCTTCATCAGCGCGAGCGGCAGATATTCGGGGTCTTCGACCGTCCCGTAGCGCGTCCGGGCGTGGTGGAGATTGTGCACGCCTTCATACATGAAGCTCGGCGTCAGGAGCGGAATGCCTACGAGCAGATTCCAAACCAGCCGGAAACCCGGCACTGCCGAATGCTTGATATGGGTGAGTTCGTGGATGAAGCTTTCGGCGCGGTACAGCGCGAGAACCGCGACGGCGCCCGCCGCGATCGCCCAGCCGAGCGACGGCGCCAGGATCGCGCCGGCCAACGCCGCATAGCCGATCGCCGCCGACAGCAGCATGTCGAGCCAGTAGATGCGCGGATTGGGCACGTTGAGGTCGCGGGTCAGATCCGCCGCCGCCTTCAGCATTGCCCTGTCGTCGTCGATCCGCACGCGCACGGGCGCGGCGTTGGCCGCAACCGCGGAACGGCGATCGAGAGTAACAATTGTATCCATGGGGAGCGCCATTGGCCGAACATAGTGGCGACACGGTGGCATTCCAACGACGAAGCCGCCGCCGATCAGGGTGATCGCAATTCCTCATCTTGCGTAAAACGGCACGCCGGCGGGATTGTCGAAGCCCCGGACAAAGCCTAACGCGCGGACTGCTCCAGCGCATGAGGTGCCGATGTCCGGTCAAGTGACCATCCGCCCAATCGACAGCAAGGGCGACCTGAAGAAGTTCGTCGCCCTGCCCTATCGCTTATACAAAGACGATCCCAATTGGGTGCCGCCGCTGAAGGGCGACGCGCTAAAAAAACTGATCCCGGGCAAAAACGGTTGGCTGAGCCACGCCAAGCAGCAATTGTTCCTGGCCGAGCGCGACGGCAAGGTCGTCGGTCGCATCTCCGCGCATATCGACACCTTGGCGCTCGAAATGCCGGCCGACCAGGGATTCGGACCAGGCTGCGGCCAGTTCGGTTATTTCGACGCCGAAGATGAAGCGATCGGGCAGGCGCTGATCGCCGCGGCCGAAGCGTGGTTGAAGAACCAGGGCATGGACCGCGTTCTCGGGCCGTTGAGCGCGTCGATCTGGGAAGAGCCGGGCTTGCTGATCCAGGGATTCGACCACCCGCCGACGATCATGATGGGGCACAACAAGCCCGAATATCAGGGCTGGATCGAGCGCGCCGGTTATCAACCGGTCAAGCAGGTCATGACCTATGACCTAGACATCTCCAAGGAATTCCCGCCGATCGTCCAGCGCATCGTCCAGATGGGCGAGCGCAACGAGCGCATCCGTATTCGCGAGGTCGACAAATCGAAGTTCGACGAGGAAGCGGCGATCATCCTCTACATCCTCAACGACGCCTGGTCGGACAATTGGGGGTTCGTGCCGTTCACCCCGCCCGAGATCGACGATATCGGCGTCATGCTGAAGCCGATCGTCTATAACGACCTGATCCGTATCGCCGAGCTCGATGGCAAGCCTGTCGCGTTCATGATCACGCTCCCCGACCTCAACGAAGCGATCAAGCCGTTGAACGGCAACTTGCTGCCCTTCGGTTGGGCGAAGCTGCTATTGTGGTTGCGCAAGCCCCAGGCGAGGACGATGCGTGTCCCGTTGATGGGCGTCATCAAGGAATTGCAGGCGTCGCGGATGGCGAGCCAACTGGCGTTCATGATGATCGAATATATCCGCCGCGCCGCAATCTCGCGCTACGCCGCGACGCGAGGTGAGATCGGCTGGGTGCTCGACGACAATCAGGGCATGAACGCCATTGCCGACGCGATCGATAGCAAGGTCAACAAGGTCTATCAGATCTACGAGAAACGGATTTGACCGCGGCCGCGACCCAATAGCCCAGACTTCGGCATTATTCCGACCCTGGCCGCACGGGGCCATTGTGCGCGACCAGGGCCGGAAACCGCTCAGCGGTTGAGCGGATCGAAGCCGTCTTCGCGCATCCAGGCTTCGCGCGTCTTGCAGACCTTTTGCGGAATGCGGGATCCGGTGACGGTGTCGACCACGCAATATTTCGGCTGCGACGTGGACTCGGCGGCTGGCGTAGCGCGCGGCGCGGGTACGGCATCGCCGGCCGCCGCCCGGGCCTCGCTGGCTTGCGCGGAACCAGCAATCATCGTCAGCGCCGCAGCGGTGGCGAAACCTGTCATCATGGTCTTGATCATAGCTTCATCCTTTCGAACGACGCGGCGGACGCCGCGCTTCTACCTTGCTCAGTTGTTCTGTGGCTTGGTCGGGTCGACGCCTTCGGCACGCCATTGGTCGAGCGTCTTGCACACCTTGCGATCGATGATCGTACCGGTCGTCGCCGGAACGAGGTAGCAATAGCGCGTCGACCCGTTGGCGGCGGCTTGCTGACCCTTCGCGGCCGCAGCGTCGCTCTTGACCTTGCCCGAGGCGAACGCGGGACCGCCCGCCAAAACGCCCAGGGCCGCGACTGCAGCGATCGTGTATTTGAACATCTTCCTGCTCCTAACTAGCTGGCGGGGGTAACCAGCACGTGTATTGGTGCATTAAGTATGCCAAACACTAGAAATGTTATATATCAATGATTTAGAAAACGACTACACTTGTAGGCATTGGCGCTGCGAACCAAAGCGCGGGATTTTCCACCAAAGATCGGCGAAACTCGCGGCGCGATTTACGCCGACGTCAAAAGCGGCGGGCGATCCCCGCATAAAGCTCGACGTCGGGGGCATGGCGATCAAGCCCGGCAACCGCGCCGACATCCAGCTGCAGCGTCTTGCGCGGCATCCAGGCCAGCGATGCCGACACAAAATCCTGGGTGGTCGCCCCAGACGGATCCTCGTCGCGGACGAGCTGATCCTCCAGCGTGAAGGTCACCGCGTCGTTCAATGCGAAACCGACCCCGACCACGCCGCTATAGGCTAGATGCCGGCTACGCCCGTCCTGGTCGACCGCCGCGTCGACTTCGGGCGTGAGTTCGAGGTTCACGATCTTGGAGAGATCATAGGTTATTGGCACGACCACGCCGGCTCCCCAATCGCCCGCTCCGATCGGCGCGCGGCCGACCGGCAGCGTCATAAACGGCTGGACCGCGACCGACAGTCCACTGCCGTCGGGATTGCGCAGATTGGCCTTGATACCGAGCGTCGCGTCGCCGGTACGCGTCGCGCGATTGACTGTACCGCCGGTTCTTTCGCGAACGATCCCCAAGGGCGTCCAGCCAACCTGCGCCTCGATCGTATCGGTCAGCCCGATCCGCACCGACGTATCGCCGATCAGCACCGTATCGGTACGATCACCACCTTGCTTGTCGAGCGTCCAGTCGCCGAGCGAGGTTTCGACCGACACCTGTCCCGGCGCCATGGTACAGGCCGGTGTGCCGAGTCCCGGCCGCGCGGGACAATAATCGCGACCCTGATCGTCGGCATGCGCGACGGCGGGAACGAGCAGCACCATCGCGAACAGCACAAGTGTCGCGCCGGCTTTCCAGAGATCGCGGGCCATCGGCCTAGCGCAACCGAACCCAGGTGGGGGCGTGATCGCTCGCCTTTTCGCGGCCGCGATACTCCTTGTCGACGCCGGCATCGGCCAGGCGATCGGCGGCAGCCGGACTCAGCAGCAAATGGTCGATGCGAAAGCCGGCATCGCGCTGCCATGCGCCCGCTTGATAATCCCAATAGGTCCACACGCCGCCGTTGGGGTGGCGCGTACGCAGGCTGTCGGTCCAACCCTGGGCAAGCAGCGTACGATAACGCTCGCGGCTCTCGGGCTGCATCAGCGCATCGTCGGCCATCGCGCGAACCGAGAAGGTGTCGTCATTATTGGGGATGACGTTATAGTCGCCGGCCAGCACCACTGGCACTTCCTCGGCGAGAAGCTCGCGGGCGCGATCGGCCAGCCGTTCCATCCATTTGAGCTTGTAGTCGAATTTTGGACCCGGTTGCGGGTTGCCGTTCGGCAGGTAGATCGAGGAGACTACCAGCCCATCGACATCGCATTCCAGATAACGGCTGTGCGCGTCCTCGGGATCGCCGGCAAGGCCGCGCTGGCGCTCGACCGGGTCCTTGCCCCTGGCGAGCACCGCAACGCCGTTGAAGCCCTTCTGCCCATGCCACACCGCGCCGTAACCGGCCGCGCGTATGTCATCGATCGGAAACCCGTCATCGGCCGCTTTCAGCTCTTGCAGGCAGACCACGTCCGGCTGTTGCTCGGACAGATATTCGATCAGCCGCTCGAGCCGCGCCCTGATTCCGTTGACGTTGTAGCTGACGATCTTCACGCGGTGCTTTCGTTTCGATTGCGGCACGGGCTCGCTCCCGATCCGACCTCCCATAGCATATTCTAATTGGGAGGCCGGGTGGGCGAGCGGGCCGGTGCGGTGATCGACAAAAGCTTACACCGAGAAGGACGAACCGCAACCACAGCCCGAGGCCGCGTTGGGATTTTCCACCGTGAAATGCGCGCCGCCGAGCGTGTCGACGAAATCGACCGAACAGCCGCGCACCAGATCGAGGCTCATATCGTCGACCGCCAGCTTGACGCCATCGGTCTCGACCACTGTGTCGCCGTCCTCCAGTCCCTCGGCGAGGCCGAATTTATACTGAAAGCCCGAACAACCGCCGCCTTCGACCGAGAGGCGAAGGATAGCAGGCTTGCTTTGGCGCTCGGCGATCCACGCCACGCGTTTAGCGGCGGCGGGAGTCAGCGCAATGTCGGCGGCGAGAGTAGCCATGAAGGGGAGATAGGCGCTCGCCGCCCGCTCAGCAACACATGCAGTCGGCAAGATACGAAAAGGGCCGCCCCGGTTGCCCCGGAGCGGCCCCTCCTCTCGCGTCCCTCGAGACTAGTTTGTGATCAGTCGGCCGAGTCCGCCGCCGGAGCGGTGCTGACCGGAACGGCATTGAGCTGCGGGCTCTTGATCGCCTGGAGATAATCGGCGGTCTGCAGGAACGGCATCGGATTGACCGCGCGGCCGTCGATGCGGACCTCGTAATGAAGATGCGGACCAGTCGAGCGGCCGGTCGAACCAGACATCGCGATCAGCTGGCCGCGCTTCACCTTCTGCCCGGCGGTGACCAGAATCTTCGACAAGTGACCATAGCGGGTCTGGATGCCGCGGCCATGGTCGAGTTCGACCAGATTGCCGTAGCCGCCTGCGCGCTCCGCACGATCGACCGTGCCGTCGGCGGTGGCATAGACCGCGGTACCGGTCCCGCAAGGAATGTCGACACCCGGATGGAACGCCGCGGTGCCGCGGAATGGATCGCTGCGGATGCCGAAATTGCTGGTGAACTTGAGATTGGCGACCGGCTGAACCGACGGGATCGAGATCAGACCGTCCTCAAGCGTGTCGAGCTTCTTCCAGGTCTGGAACAACGCACGGAATTGGGCATCGGCGGCCATATCGGCAGCGGCTTCGGCGCTGTCAGCGGCCTCGTACGGCCCACCCATCGCGGCCGGCTTGGGCTGGAAGCGGCTGAGGTTGATCCCCAATGCCTTCGCTCGCTGCAGCGCCGCGATATATTTCTTTTCGGTGGTGATCCGCGCCTTGATCGCCAGCGTCACCTGGTTGTGCTCGACGCGTGCCAGGGGCGCGACCACGTCGGCGGCCGCAGCGGCGGCCTTGGGATCGATCGGCTGATAAGCGACTGGCTGGACCTCGCCCTGTCCGCTGATCGCGGCGGCGAGCATCGCCTGGCGTGCCTCGACGCGCTTGGCGCGGGCATCGGCGACATATTTGATCTGCTGAATCTTCGCCTGCATGCCGGCGACCTGCGCCTCCATCTTGGCGACTTTCGCCTCGGAGGAGAGCGGCGTTCCGGCGAGGCCCGACAGCGCCACGGCGTTCACGCCGGCCTGTGCAACGCCATAAGCCGAGAAGCTCAGCGTAATAGCGCCCGCGACAGCAACCGCGGCCTGCGTACGTCCCGCGATCGAGAAACGACGAAGATCGCGGCCATCATGGAAAATGAAATCGCGTGTTTTGAAGAATTGGCGGCAGCGAGCGAACGCGTCCTGCAAATTCGTAAGTTTGATCATGCGTCCCCGGCGACCCTGGCGACGATCACCGCATTAACGGCGACCATAAAGATGGTTGATCCGGACCCAGCCCCTCCGCGCCCGGTTGTTACGAAGGGACAAGTGCCAGCATGTCGTTTTCATGCAAGAGGCGCGTAATATTCGCGGGGCAGACCGGCAGCTTCGCGGGCTGAGTCGTTGAATGGCGGCTTAATCATGCCGCGGAAATGGCGCCGCACCAAGTCGCGCCAATGCGATTCAGCCGCGATTCCAGTTGATTCGCAGGCCATCCGAAACCACGTCGCGCCGTACGCCACGTGCCGTATCTCGTCGGTGAGAATACGCTTGAGGATTCGAGCAGTTCCTTCGTCGCCTGCGGCGAGGAAGCGATCGATCGTCGCCGGCGTGACATCGAGCCCTCGTGCTTCGAGCACCATCGGCACCACTGCCAACCGTGCGAGCGGGTCGTGCGCGGTCGCTTCGGCCGCTTCCCACAAGCCGTCATGCGCCGCGAGCGCGCCATAATGGCTACCGAGCGTGCGTAGCCGGCGGTCGAGCAGCGCGAAGTGCATCGCCTCGTCAGCGCCGACCAACAGCCAGTCGTCGATGAAATTGCGCGGAAAGTGGCTGCCGAATCGTCCCGCTAGATCGAAGGCCAGGTCGATCGCGACGAACTCGATATGCGCGAGTGCGTGGATCAACGCGATCCGGCCGCGCTCCGATCCTCCCTTGCCACGTCTGGGCATGCGGTTGGGCGGGAGCAGTTCGGGCTTTTCGGGCCGCGCCGGCCGGTCGGGCATCGCGATGTCGAATTGGTGCTCCAGCTCGCCACGGCGCCAGGCCCGCACGGCCGCGCGGGCGCGCTTGACCTTGGCTGCAGGATCGCCGGTTTCGAGCACCGAGCGGCAAGCGGCGGCGATGGTGATGCTGGTTTCGGCCGAAATCATGCGCGGGCCTAGCCTGTTGGTGACCTCACGCCAACTGCCCGCCCGCTCACCCCAGATCCCGAACCGCGGCCAGCACCTGTTCGGCATGTCCCGGCACTTTGACCTTGCGCCACACCTTTGTCAGCTTGCCCGAGGCGTCGAACAGCCAGGTCGAGCGGTCGATCCCCATATACTCGCGACCATAGAGCTTCTTCGGCACCCAGGCGCCGAAGGCCTCGATCACATCGCTCTCATCGCTCGCGAGCGGCACCGTCAGCGCGTATTTGTCGGCGAATTTGCGGTGTTTCGCCGGCGTGTCCTTCGACACCGCCAGCACGGCGGCGCCGGCTTTGTCGAAATCGGCCAGCAGCGCGGTGAAATCCTGCGCCTCGCGGGTACAGCCGGCAGTGTCATCCTTGGGATAGAAATAGAGCACCAGCGCCTTGCCGGCATAGTCGCGCAGGTTGATCGTCGCACCGTCTGGCGCCGTCAGCATCGCGTCGGGCAGCGTATCGCCGACCTCAAGTCCCGCCATTCTTCTCTCCACTTACCAATTGCCAGACCCGCGCGACTTCCTGCCGGGTCGCGTCGAAACGCGCAACCAGCGCATCCCAGTTGTCGGCGCCGAGCGAGCGCAGGATCAGCTCGCGGGTCGGCGGCGATGGCGGCTCGTTGTCCGGCGCGACCAGCCGCAGCAACACCAGCATGCGCGTCAGGAAACGGTAATCCTCGCGAAGCGACGCGGGAACGATCCTTTCCCGTGCGAGCATGTCGATCGCCGGGTCGAGATCGGGATCGATCGCCACTCCCGAATGAGAGAGCTGAGCGACATGCACGGCGAATTCGAGGTCGACCAGCCCGCCGGGCAACAGCTTGGCATCGAGCGATCCCTGCGGCGGCTTGTGCCGCGCCATCTCGGCGCGCATCTCGACCGCGTCGGTGATGAGCTTGGCCGTGTCGCGGGGCGCCGTCAGCACCGCATCGATCACCGTGGCCACGTCCTGACGTGCGCGGTGCGAACCGAACACGGCCCGCGCGCGGGTCAGCGCCATATGCTCCCAGGTCCACGCATCCTCACGCTGGTATTTGGCGAAACCGGCGAGCGAGACGACCAGCGGCCCTTGCGCCCCCGATGGCCGTAGCCGCGTGTCGATCTCGTACAGCGCGCCAGCCGCGGTCGGCACCGACAGAGCCGCGCTCAGGCGTTGCGCGAGGCGATTATAATAATGGACCGCGCCGAGCGGCTTCGGACCGTCGGATTCGGCGGCGAAATCGCCGGTAAAGAGATAGATCAGGTCGAGGTCGGAAGCATGCGTCAGCGCGCCGCCGCCAAGCCGCCCGAGCGCGAGGATAAGTAGCTCGCTGTCAGGCACATGGCCGTGCGCACGCGCGAACTCGGCAACCGTCGCCGCGCCGAGCACCTCGATCGCGGCTTCGGCGACACGGGCATAACCATGCGCGACCTCCATCGGGTCGCTCGTCCCGGCAACCAATTGCGCGCCGAGCGCGAAGCGCTTTTCACCGACGACGAGACGGACCCGCTGCAATGCGGCCTCATAATCGTCCCCCGCCTCGCCCGAGCGCATTTCCTCGGCAAGCGCGGCAACATCGCCGACCGGCTCCAGCGCGGTCGCATCGATCAACCCATCGAGCAATGCCGGCCGGCGGCTCAGCGCGCCCGCGAGCGGGGGCGCGTGGCTTAGGATAGTCGCCATCAACTGCCCCAATTGGGGCCGCGCCTCGATCAGGCGAAAGAAGTTGATCGCGCTCGGCAGCCGCGACAGCATCGTGTCGAGCTGGACCAGAGCGGCGCGCGGATCGGGCGCCTGGCCGAGCGCCGACATTAGTCCCGGCAGCACCGCTTCGAGCGCCTGCCGCGCGGCTGGACTGCGCAACGCGGGATATGAGCCACCACGCCATCGCTCGATCATCTGGACCGCGCTCGCGCCGTCGTCGAATCCCATCGTGCCCAGTTGCGCCGACAGGCTGTCGGCATCGCTGGCCAGCGCGGCCTCGTCGCGCGCGTCGAGCGAGTCGTAGATGTGCCCGACCCGCTCGACATGCGGCCGCAGCATCGCGATCAGACCCGTGCTTTCCTCGAAGCCAGCCAACCGGCTTACGCCCTCGAGCGCTTCTCCCGCGCGCGGCAGCGCATGGGTTTGCCGATCGTCGACCATCTGCAAGCGATGTTCGATCGTGCGCAACGCGATATAAGCGGACTTGAGCGCGCCTGCCTCTTCGCTCGTGATGCGGCCACCGGCGCACAGCCGGTCGAGCGCATCCATCGTCGCCGGGGTGCGGAGCGACGGATCGCGGCCACCATGGATCAGTTGGTGGATCTGGGTGAAGAACTCGACCTCGCGGATACCGCCGCGCCCGCGCTTGAGGTCGAACCCCGGCCCGAAGGCCTGGCCTTGTGCGTGGTGATCGCGAATCCGTCGGGTGATCTCGCGGATCTCGCCGACCGCGCCGAAATCGACTGCCCGACGCCAGACGAACGGGCGGATCGCGTCGAGAAAGCGTTGGCCGAGCGCCACGTCGCCGGCACAGGCGCGTGCGCGAATGAAGGCGGCACGCTCCCAGGGCAGCGCCTGGCTTTCATAATAGGAAATCGCCGCATCGACCGGCAGTGCGATCGGCGTCACCTCTGGCGACGGGCGCAGGCGAAGATCGACGCGCAGCACATAGCCCTCGCCATCACGCGCCTGGAGCAGTTCGACCACGCGCCGCGCGATCCGTACCGCCGCTTCCACCGGTTCTTCTCGCGCGCGGTGCGGCAAGGTCGTCGGGTCGAACAACAGGATCGGGTCGATATCCGACGAGTAATTGAGTTCGTGGCTACCCTGTTTGCCGAGCGCGATCCCGGCGAAACCGGTCGCGTCGGCATCGGGCGCCCGTTCGCGGATCGCGGTGCGGATCGCGAGATCGAGCGCGCGGTCAGCGAAATCGGTGAGCCTGCGCGTCACGCCGACCAGATCGAGCGCTCCGGCCAGATCGGCGATCGCGACGATCAACGCTTCGCGCCGGCGGGCGCGGCGCAACGCGACACTGACGGGCAAATCGGGATCGAACGGTGCCGGATCGGGCACCTCGCCTTGCGCCAACTGGGCGGCAAGGTCGGGCTGCTGTTCGAGCGCAAGGCGCAGGAACGGCGCGTGCGCTTCGGCCCTGGCGATGGCATCGACGAAATTCTGCGCGGTCACCGGTTTTGCCTAGAGAATTCAGCAGAAGCTGGAACGATTGCGGGATCGGTCGTGGAGGCTGTTTCAGCGGAGCTGAAAGCGACTCTAGAACACTCGTTCGCGCGCGCCAATCGTTGCGCGAAAAGCACAATTTGATCCAGATCAACCGAAACCGCTAACAAAGTGGCAACAAATCGTGGCAAACGACGTTCTACGTCGCATGAGCCCGCCCGATCCGCACAGCCAAGCGACACAGTCGGATAGCCACCATGTCGTTCATCGCCCGCGCGAGAGCGATGGCGTGGGCAATGCGTTGCGCCAGATTTTCACCGGTGCGCCGAGCCTTCCAAGCGATCTGACATCATTGCTGCGGCGGCTCTCGAAAGATAATTAGGGTCTGCGATCGCGCGTTGATCGGCCAAGGAACCTAAGCCGAAGCCGCTCTATTCCTCGTCCTCGTCGATGTCGTCGCCCTGATCGAGCGCCGGGCTGTGGTCGCCGCTCAGATCGTCGACCTCGTCCATGATGGTATCGAGTGCGGTGCGGCCCGGATGATCCGGGGCGTTGCGGCGTGAGGTGAGCTGCCCGCCGCTCAGGATCGCCTCGAGCGCAACGCGCCCGCGCGCGACGCGGCTCTTGATCGTGCCGACCGCGACCTGACAGATTTCGGCGGCCTCTTCATAGGCAAAACCGCCCGCGCCGACGAGAATGAGCGCCTCGCGTTGCGGCTGCGGCAAGTGCAGCAAGGCACGCTGCATGTCGCCTAGTTCGACATGCTTGTCCTGGCTGGCGGGCGCGGCGAGGATGCGGTCGGCGACGAGATCGTCCCACTCGCCCTTGAAGCGCGCGCGGCGCATCTGGCTGAGATAAAGATTGCGCAGGATGATGAAAGTCCAGGCGCGCATGTTGGTGCCGGCTTGAAAGCGTTGCCGCGCGGCCCATGCCTTGAGCAACGTTTCCTGCACCAAATCGTCAGCGAGGTCACGGCTCCCGGACAAGGACCGGCCGAAGGCGCGGAGATGCGGGATCACTTGTCCCAGTTGTTCCTTGAACTCCGGATCCGACAGGGCGACGTGTTCAATCGCTTCCCCGTTGTCGTCCACGGTGCCGGTCTCTGTGCTGCTCATGGAACTCCGTCGAACATGGGGGCCGCCAAAACGCGCGACCGGGAGAATACATAGGGTGACATGGGCGCCAGGGCCAAGCCGGACTGGTCCATTATTGGTGGAACAGCACCGGGCCCCAAACGATCGCCGACAGGATTACCACCGCCAGCACCAACGAAATGCCGAGGACGTAGCGCATGACGCCGGGCGTCGCGCCGGCCCGTGCATGTTCGGCATCGGTGTGTACCGAAGCCTCTGAGGGAGTGGGTTCAGCCATAATGCCAAAACGCACCGATCCCGTTTTGGCTCCGTAACTGATGGAACTTTGAGTATTTCATTCAATAACAACCGCCTGCTCGCAAGATCGCGTCCGCCGGCAACATCTTTCGAATATTGCCGGCGGTCGATCGCGCGCAAAAACGCGGCGAACGCGTCAGGCAGGCACAGTCGATTCGTCGAAAAACAATGCCTGGCTGATCGCCGCCTTCACCGTCGACCGCTGGAACGGCTTGGTGATCAGGAAGGTCGGCTCGGGCCGCTCGCCGGTCAGCAGGCGTTCCGGGAAAGCGGTGATAAAGATGACGGGCACCTGGAATTCGGCGAGGATGTCCTTCACCGCGTCGATCCCCGAACTGTCGTCGGCCAGCTGGATATCGGCGAGTACCAGCCCGGGGCGATCGGCCATCGCCGCGGCGACCGCCTCGTCGCGGGTAACCGCGACGCCGGTGACATCATGCCCCAGATCGCGGACGATCGTCTCGATATCCATCGCGATGATCGGCTCGTCCTCGATGATCAGCACGCGCGCGCGCGTCTGCTGCTCGATTTCGGCGAGCGCCTCGGTGACGAGCTTTTCGACCTCGTCATTCTCGACGTCGATCAGATAGGCCGCATCCTCGGTGGTGAAGCCTTCCATTGCCGTCAACAATAGCGCCTGCCGCGACAATGGTGTCATGCGCGCCAACCGCGCCCGCGCAATCGCTTCCTGCCCGCTGACATTGTCGCCGCTGGGCGTTTCGCTCTCGTCGGCATTGGCGCTCTGCCAGATCGCCTGGAAAGTGCGGTACAGGCCGAGGCGCGGATCGACGTCGCGCGGAAATTCCTCCGGTGCGGCGACGATCGCCTCGAGCGTGGCGCGGACATAGCGGTCGCCATGTTCCTGGCTTCCCGTCAACGCCCGCCCATAACGACGCAGGAACGGTAGATGAGGGGCTAGCTGCTGACCGAGCGACATGACGATTTCAATCTCCCCATAGGATGCCGGCCCTTAGTGGGGGGCCGGGTTGGTGAATGCAACGCGACAAATTTTCTGTTCGCTAGTGGAACAATCGAGATCGTTTTTGGTTTCACAGACATGATGGCGCATTCTAAGCGTCGTGTCGGGACCCCCTCTTGCGGGTCGTTTTTTGTTCCGGCATGGCCGGCATGTATATGAGGGGGATTGCGTTGCAGCCTGGCCGGCCGTCGTCGAAGCGGGACAAGAAGTCCGACGACAAGGATGACAAGGGCAAAAAGGGTAAGGACGAAGCGATGGGTGCCGCCCTTCGCTCGGTCTACCATGCTGCTGCCAGCGAGCCTGTTCCCGATCAAATGCTCGATCTGCTGAACAAGCTGGGATAGCCAATGGGCGGCCTGACGGCTGGTGAACGGGCGGCGGGTACGCTGGGCGCACGAGTCGCGCGCATGCCGACCGGCGCCAAGATTTTCCTGATCCTCGGCGTGGCATTGTTGCCATTCGCCGTCATCGCTTTTTTCGCGACCTTGTCGACCACGCGCCAGGCCGGGCAGGAAGCCGCCTCGCAATTGCGCGTCGCCGCGCAGGAAAGCTCCCGCAATCTCTCGATCGAGTTGGTCGGCGACATGACCGCGCTGACCTCCGCGATGAAGGCCCTGGCGATCGATCATGGCGACACGCCGAGTTGCGCGCGTGCGCAGGGCGTGTTCGCGCAGTCGTCGACCACTGGCGCCGGGTTCATGATCGTCGATGGCGAGAACCGGCTGCTCTGCGGTTCGCGTCTGCCAGTGGCGATGCCCGAGCAGATGCGCCCCAGCGGATCGACCTCGCGGATCGTCCCCGGCAAAGGGATTGTGCTGGCGATCGCTGCTCCGGGCGGCCAAGTGCGCGGCGCCGCTTTCTTTCCCGCGGCGTTTCTTTCGGAAATCGCCAAGCCGACCGGCTTCGCGTCCGACTATGAGGAATCGCTGAGCACCCCCGACAGCCCCGACCGACTGGTGCTGCGGTCATTGGCTGGCGAAAACCCGCTAGATCTGTACGTGCCGGTCCGCGCGGCGCTGGGAATCGGCGACCTGTCGGTCGAAATGCGGATGCGCACCAAGGTGCTGACCTCTCCGATCCTGATAGCACTGATCTTTCCGATCCTGATGTGGGTCGCGGCCGCCGGCTTTGCCTGGTTCGTCGTCGATCGCCTGTTGATCAAGCCATTGCGGACATTGCGCGCCAGCGTCGCTGCCTACCGACCGGGCGAAGTGATTGATCCGGCGGTCGTACGATCGCTGCCCGCACAGGAAATCCGCGAACTCGGCGAGACGTTCCGGTCGCTGAGCCGGACACTGATCCTGCACGAGGCCGGCCTGGCCGAAGGGCTGGTGCGCCAGACGCGGCTGACGCGCGAGGTCCATCATCGCGTGAAGAACAATTTGCAGGTCATCTCCAGTCTGATCAATCTTCACGCGCGCGGCGCCCAGGCGGCCGAGGCGGCGCGCGCTTATGCCTCGATCCAGCGGCGCGTCGACGCGCTGGCGGTGGTCCATCGCCACCACTTCGCCGAGATGGAGGATAATCGCGGGCTGAGCCTGCGCTCGGTAATCGGCGAGCTCGCGTCCAACATCCGCGCGACCAGTCCCGAGAATTCTGGACTGTCGATCCTGCTCGACGTCGAACCCTGGCTGGTCACCCAGGACATCGCGATCGCGGTCGCCTTCCTGTTGACCGAGATCATCGAACTCGCGATCAGCGTCATTCCCAACGCGCAGATCCACATCTCGGTGCGCGAAGGTGAAACGCCCGGCACCGCGATCCTGCGCGTCACATCACCCTCACTGGTCGACGGTGACGTGCTGGTCGGCGCGTTGGGACAGCGTTACGCCAGGGTGATCGAGGGTCTGTCGCGCCAGCTTCGCGCGCCGCTTCACCATGACCCGCTGACCGGTTCCTATGAGATCGCGGTCGCCGTGACGGGGCGCGATTAAAATAATTTTTCGATCGACGTTTTTTTTGGGAACAACCTCGAAAAAGGTGCGTTTGGTTTTTCGGATAGCGACCTTATGCCCCCCCGCTCTCGCTATCCACGACATAGGCCCGGAAGCGTCAACCCCTCCCCCCCCGGTGGCGCTTCCGGGCCTAAATTCGTCTAAACTCAGCAAAAATCGTGAAATCCAAAATGCCGCTGGCGCGACGCCGCGGCTCGACGATCGGCGAGCCGCGCGTTATCGCGAGCGCAATTTCGCAGTTCGGGAGATATCATCGTGAACAAAATTATCGGTCTGACCATCGCCGCCAGCGCGCTTTTGCTTGCCGGCTGCAACACGATTTCGGGCATGGGCAAGGATGTCAGCTCGGTCGGACACACGGTCTCCAAGACCGCCGACAAGCACAAATAATCTGGTTCAGAATCTTTTTAAGCTTTGCTGAATCGGTGCTGGCCCGCTCCCCCACCCGGCCGCCCAACAGGGTATGATATTGGCGGCCGGGTGGGGGAGCGGGCCGGCACCGTGACCGTTTCAGCTTTGCTGAAACATAGACTACGCCGTTTCGGCGTCGGGGACTGGCTGGCGATCCCGACGCCGATGCGTCAGCCAGATTACGCCGAGCGTGAGCACGTAGAGGCCGACCAGCGGCAGCGCGAGCATGATCATCGACCCAGCGTCCGGCGGGGCCAGAAACAGCGCCACCGCAAAACATCCCAGGATTGCGTAGCGCCACGCCCGGACGAGCTGTGTCAGCGTCACGATCCCGGCGCGTTCGACCAGCATCAGCAGCACGGGCATCAGGAACGAGACGCCGAACCCGAACAGAAACTGCATGATGAACTTCAGATAATTGTCTGCCGCGGGCAGCGCTTCTTGCTCTACCCCGCCGACATTCCCCTGATAGCCGAGCAGGAAATGGAGCGCCCCGGGCACCGCGAAGAAATAGGCGAAGCTCGCGCCCAATCCGAACAGGACAGGCGTCGCCAGCAGGAACGGCAGGAGCGCGCGCTTCTCCTTGCGATAGAGGCCGGGCGCCACGAACTGCCACAGCTGATTGGCGATGACCGGAAAGGCCAACATGATCGCGGCGAAGAACGCGACCTTCAACTGCACGAAGAACATCTCGTAGGGAGAGGTGTAGATCAGTTTCGGAAAGCCGGCCTTGACCAGCGGATGCACCAGCACCGCGAAGATCGGTTCGAAGAAATAGAGGCAGGCGCCGAACAATAGCGCCAACGTGCCGATACTGATGAGCAGGCGTTTGCGTAGCTCGATCAGGTGATCCATCAACGGCGCGCGGCTGGCGTCGATATCGTCCTCATCGCTCATCGCCTAATCGCCCGGCGTTTCGACGGGAGCGGCCGCCTTGGGCTTACGCGCGCGCGGCTTCGGTGCAGTCGGTTCGACCGTATCCAGCGACATCGCCTTCTTGGCCGACTTAGCGCGGGGTTTGCGCGGTGCCGGGGCTGGGTCGGTTTCCAGCGCGGCATGGATCGGCTCGGGCTCCGGGGCGATTGTCGGCTGCTCGACCAGCACCGGGGCGGGATCAGCGTCCGATGTGTCCTGTGGCTTGGGCGCCATCAGCGCGGCCATGTCCACGGTCTGCGGGAATTCGCGCATGATGCGCTCGTTCTCCGCCTTCCACTTCTTTTCCATTTCCGCGAATTCGGCCTCGCGGATCATGTCGTCGAAGCCCGAGCGGAACTGGCGCGCCAGCCCGCGAGCCTTGCCGACCCATTGCCCGGCGAAGCGCATCGCGCGCGGCAAGTCCTTGGGTGGAATGACGAGCAGCGCCACTCCCCCCAATACCAGCAATTCGGTCGGGGCTATGTCCAGGATCACGGCCGGATACCTCTCCGGCGGCTTTTAGCGTTCGGCGTCGCGGACGCGTTCGGCTGCGGCATCGATCGTGGGATCGGTCTGCCGCTTGGCCTCGATCCGGCTCGGCGGGACAGCGTCGTCATCCTCCGCCATGCCCTTCTTGAACTGCTTGATGCCCTTGGCCACGTCACCCATCATGCTCGAGAACCGGCCTCCACCAAGGACCAGGATCGCGATCACACCAAAGATCAGCCAATGAACCAGGCTGAAACTACCCATCACAAGATCTCCCAAAGGCGTAAACGCTATCTAGTCCCGATCGCCGTCATTTTCCACTTGTTCCTCGCCCCCGTCATCGGCCTCGCCCGCCATCGCCATTTCGGCCATCGCGAGATCGATCGGATCGAGCAGACCGGCAGCGCGCAGATCGTCGATACCTGGAAGGTCGCGGCGGCTGGCGAGCCCGAAATGCGTGAGGAATTCGGGCGTGGTCGCAAAGGTGAGCGGACGCCCCGGCGTCTCACGCCGGCCCGCCGGTCGCACCCAGCCCGCCTCCATCAGCACATCGAGCGTCCCCTTGCTGATCTGGACGCCGCGGATCGCCTCGATCTCCGCTCGCGTGACCGGCTCGTGATAGGCGGTGATCGCCAGCGTCTCGATCGCCGCGCGCGACAGCTTGCGCGGTTCCTCACGGTCGCGGCGCAGCAAATGCGCGAGGTCGCCCGCGGTCTGAAAATGCCAGCGGTCGCCGCGCCGGACCAACTCGATACCGCGCCCGGCATAATCTTCGGTGATCCGCTCCAGCGCGCCGCGAACGTCGATATCCTCGCCGACATGCGCGCGGATGTGGTCGATGGTCAGCGGCTCCTCGGCGGCGAACAGCACCGCTTCGACCGCGCGGATCGGATCGTCGGGATCGACCGTCATGCCTCCACCCCTTCGCCGGTCGCCTTGAGGTAGAGCGGCGCGAACGCCGATTTCTGGCGCAATTCGGCCTTGCCCATCCGCGCGAGTTCGAGCGCTGCGACGAAGCTGGAGGCGAGCGCCGACTTGCGGAACGCGCCATCCAGGCTGTCGGGAAGGAAGCTTTCGATCGTCGCCCAGTCGATCCGCTCGCCGAGCAATCGCGACACACGCTCGAGCGCAGCGTCCAGCGTCATCACCAGCCGGTCATGGACGACGTGAAAAACCGGACGATTGCGCGCGTTGATCTGGCCGTAGGCAGCGATCAGATCGTAGATCTCGGCCTGCCATTGCGCCTTGCGCACCGTCCGCAATCCCTCGGGCGCGGCGCGGCGGAAGACATCGCGACCGATCCGGTCGCGCGCCAGTAGCCGCGCGCCGGCATCGCGCATCGCGTTGAGGCGCTCGAGCCGCATCTGCAGCCGCAGCGCCAGTTCCTCGGGGCTCGGCTCGATCTCCGGATCGCGCGGCAACAGCAGCGCCGATTTGAGATAGGCCAGCCACGCCGCCATCACGAGATAATCGGCCGCGACTTCGAGCTTCAGCGTGCGGGCATGCTCGATATAAGAGAGATATTGCTCGACCAGCTGCAGGATCGAAATCTGCTTGAGGTCGACCTTTTGCGACCGGGCAAGCGCAAGCAGAAGGTCGAGCGGGCCTTCCCACCCCTCGATGTCGAGCGTCAGCGTGTCCTCGGCGGCGTCCATTGGGACGCTTTTAGACAGGTTCGTTGCTAGGGCGAAAGTCGGGCGCGTGGAGTGTTGTGGATAAAAGCCGCCACCAAATCCGTCGTCACCCCGGGCTCGTCCCGGGGTCCAACCCTCCACAACGGAATCCAGCCGTTGTTGCACGTTGGATGCCGGAACAAGCCCGGCATGACGGTGTGGGTTTAGGCCAGGGCCAGCAACTCATCCCGCTTGGCGATCAGCTCCACGAAATCGCCCTGCGGCACGACTCCGCGAACCGTCGCCATCGCGCGGTCGAGCCGCTCCAGCGACTTGGCCGGCATGTCGTTGAGCAGCGAAGCGATTTCCTGCATCTCGTCCATCCGGCCCCAGCAATCGAGCACGATATCGCACCCGGCAGCGATCGCCCCCGCGGCTTTCTCCCCCGCTGTCCCCGACAAGGCCTTCATGTCGATATCATCGGTCATCAACAGCCCATCGAAGCCGATCTTGCCGCGGATCACCTGCTCGACGATCACCGGCGACATGGTCGCGGGGCGTTCGGGGTCCCAGGTCTGGAACACGATATGACTGGTCATCCCCATCGGCGCATCCGCCAGGCGGCGGAACGGCTCGAGATCGATCTCCAATTCTTCTTCCGACGCCGTGACCGTCGGCAGATGGAAATGCGTGTCGACGACCGCGCGGCCATGGCCGGGCATATGCTTGACCACGCCGACCACGCCGCCCGCGCGCAACCCTTCCATGATCGCCTTGCCCATCGCCGCGACGCGCATCGGCTCGTGGCCCAGCGCGCGAATAGTGATCGCCTCGGTCGTGTCGCGCTGGCTGACGTCGAGCAAGGGCCAGCAATCGACGTTGACGCCGACTTCGGCCAGCATCAGCGCGGTCGCCTGGGCATTGACTCGCGCCCCCTCGATCGCGCTCATCGGCGCGATGTCGTAAAGCCTGTCGAAATCGGGTCCGGCGGGAAATTGCGGCCATTCGGGCGGCTGCATCCGCTGTACCCTGCCCCCTTCCTGGTCGATCAGGATCGGCAGTTCGTCGCGCCCGGTCAGCTCGCGCAGGCTGTCGGTCAGTGCGCGGACCTGCTCGCGATTCTCGATATTCCGCTTGAACAGGATGTACCCGGCGGCATCGGCGTCCTTGTAGAACGCGCGTTCGTCGTCGGTGAGGGTCAGGCCGGACAGGCCAAAGATCACGGGCTTCATGGCAGCGCTTCTACTCGTGCGCGCCTGCCGTTCAAGGCCGGTCGGCCCGAACGAGCGTCATGCCGAATTGGACTTCTGACCCGGTTGAACACGTCGCCTCTCCGACGCGTCTCCACTGATCGATTTTTCCGCTCGTGGAGATCAGATTAACTCATCGCATAAATGATTGCAGCGCATCGCCACACAAGCCACAACCGGCGAGCGAGCCGTGACCCCGGCTGCGTACCCGATCCGATAGAGCCCCAGCGCCGGTCGTACCGGCGCGAACGAGAGGAAGAACGAGATGGATGCTGTAACCGACGGTAGCCCGCTGAGCGATCCGAGCAAGGAACCCGCGGCGCTGCGTACCCTGCTCGGACGAACCAATCGCGACTGGTGGCCCAATCATCTCTCGCTCGACATCCTTCATCAGAAGGGAATCAGCGGCAACCCGATGGGCGACGACTTCGACTATGCGAAGGAGTTCAAGTCGCTCGATCTCGCCGCGGTGAAACGCGACCTGACCGCGCTGATGACCGACAGCCAGCCTTGGTGGCCGGCCGATTACGGGCATTACGGCCCGTTCTTCATCCGCATGGCGTGGCACTCGGCCGGCACCTATCGCACCGGCGACGGCCGCGGCGGCGCCAATGCCGGGCAACAGCGTTTCGCCCCGCTCAATTCGTGGCCGGACAACGGCAACCTCGACAAGGCGCGCCGCCTGCTGTGGCCGATCAAGGCGAAATATGGCCGCAAGCTGAGCTGGGCGGATTTGATGATCCTGGCCGGCAACGTCGCGATCGAATCGATGGGCGGCCCGGTGTTCGGCTTCGGCGGCGGCCGCGCAGACGTCTGGGAGCCCGAACGCGATATCTATTGGGGCACCGAGGAGGAATGGGTCGGCAGCCCGAACAGCAAGACCCGCATCGATGAGGAATCGGGCCGCGCACTCGAAAGCCCGCTTGCCGCGATCCAGATGGGCCTCATCTAC
>Ga0207709_10000736_pt1 | contig 26029 bp, 25 predicted proteins | sample KBSM34metaG_FD_184397 | JGI IMG/M metagenome (GOLD analysis project Ga0207709, IMG submission 184397) | Miscanthus rhizosphere microbial communities from Kellogg Biological Station, Michigan, USA - KBS M3-4 metaG (SPAdes) (version 2) | ecosystem: Host-associated > Plants > Roots > Rhizosphere >...
ATCCGTGGCAATAAGATTGGAGACATACTTCCCGAAATTCATAGCCTGATAAAATCCGGGAACAAGTTTGGGAATGATAAACTTCCCTTGTGTAAGATTGTTTTTGGGTGGGGTAAAAGAAACTGTGACTTCATCATTCGATACATGAAGAAGATCGATATGGTATGTGTAATTTTCCTTTGATACCTGGGCAATAATTGTAGAAGGAAACAGAACCAGTACAAAAACTAATTTTATCAGGTTATTCATCTGCTTTTGTTTTTTAACTGATACGAAAGTACAAAAATTGCCCAAGGTTAAGGAGCTTTATTTTTCTGTAAAATACACTTCTTCATACGGTTGGATCAGTACCCATCCGTTTCCTGAAAACTTCATTTGGAATTCCTCTCCGCTTCCTCTTCCGATAAGACTTTTAAAAGAAACATTTGTTTTCAGCTCCGGGCTTAGGTTTCCGGACCATGCCACAGTAGCATTAGGATCTGTGAACACAGGAGTGTCAGGAGTAACCAGTAAAGTCAAAGGATCACCATGGGTAGTTATGGCAATATGACCCGTTCCCGAAAGTTTGGCCTGAAAAAGACCTCCCGACATCATGCCGGCAACACTTTTAAGCATCGTTATGTCACTCTTTACACTTTGCTCATGCGCTAAAATATCATTACCATTCACGCATACAGATTCGTTATTTAAATACAGAATACGGACTTTTTTCCCCGAATCTGCTACATACAATTTCCCTGTTCCTTCAGCTTTCATCAGCCTGGCGCCCTCACCGCTGATCGCTTTCTTTAAAAGATTACCAATACCTCCGGCCAGCATTCCCTGTCTTTCAAAATTGATATTGCCCACATAGCTTACCATGCTGCCTCTTTTTGTCCATACAGCCTGGTTATTAAGGTTGATCTCTAAAAGATGTTTGGTCTCCAGCTCAAAATAATCTCTTTGTTGTGGATTCTCTTTTGTTTCATTGATAAAAGCTTCAATTGAATATTTGCTCATAATTGTAATTATTGATGTTTCATGTATGGGTGAGTATGAATTGTATATTTGTGATAAAATGGACAATTCAGTACATAACTTTTTTATCTGAGACTAAATTAATCTTTTTTTTCGGTTAAAAATTCCCGTGAAATCACGGTTTTATATTTCATTGTAAATAATACTTGACAAAGGGGTCTTGAATGTCGTATATTTGCACTCCGAAAATTACACCTTGTAATTTCAATAATTTTTAAACCGTAATTTAAAATGAAAACATCAGATTTTAATTTTGATCTTCCTGAGGAATTATTAGCAGAGCATCCATCAGAACACAGAGACGAGGCTAGATTAATGGTTCTTGATAGAAAAACAGAAACTATCGAGCACAAATTATTTAAAGACGTTGTGGATTATTTTGATGAGAAGGATTTATTTATTTTTAATAATACTAAAGTTTTCCCTGCACGTCTTTATGGAAATAAAGAAAAAACAGGAGCTAAAATTGAAGTTTTCCTTTTAAGAGAGCTTGATAAAGAAACTCGTGTTTGGGATGTATTAGTAGATCCGGCAAGAAAGATCAGAATTGGTAACAAATTATTCTTTACTGAAGATGAATCTTTAGTAGCTGAGGTAATAGACAATACCACTTCAAGAGGTAGAACTTTAAGATTTTTATTCGACGGTTCTTACGATGAATTCAGAACAAAACTAAAGGAATTAGGAGAAACTCCGCTTCCAAAATATATCAAAAGAGCAGTAGAACCTGAAGATGCTGAGAGATACCAGACGATCTATGCAAAAATAGAAGGAGCCGTAGCCGCGCCTACAGCAGGTCTTCACTTCTCAAGACACCTAATGAAAAGATTGGAGATCAAAGGGATTGATTTTGCTGAAGTTACGCTTCACGTAGGATTAGGAACATTCAATCCAATTGAGGTAGAAGATCTTTCTAAACACAAAATGGAATCTGAGGAAATCATTATTGATGAGAAAAATGCTGAAATCATCAATAGAGCTGTAGAAACTCACAGAAGAGTTTGTGCCGTAGGAACTACTACCATGAGAGCATTGGAAACTTCTGTTTCTTCAAATAAAAAAATCTCTGCTTTCAATGGTTGGACTAATAAATTCATTTATCCACCTCACGATTTTGGAGTAGCTAACTCAATGATCACCAACTTCCACACGCCAAAATCAACATTATTGATGATGATTGCAGCATTTGCAGGAAGAGATTTCGTAATGCATGCTTATGAAGAAGCCGTAAAAGAAAAGTATAAATTCTATTCTTACGGTGATGCAATGTTAATTTTATAAAAAGATATTAGGTTATAGGTTGCAGCTAGATTAATAGCTGCAGCCTGTCATCTACAACCTATCACCTGAAATGAAAGATATCCGTATATTATCATTAGACCAGCTTAAAGACTACTTTGTATCTTTAGGAGAAAAACCGTTTCGTGCGAAACAGGTCTATGACTGGCTATGGAGTAAAAACCTCCACTCGATTGATGAAATGACGAATCTTTCGAAATCACTTCGTGAAAAAATTTCCGAAGAATATACCATTAATCCCGTTTCTGTAGACCTTCTTCAAAAAAGCACAGACGGAACAATCAAAAACGGAGTAAAACTCCATGATGGATTATTGGTAGAATCTGTTCTTATACCAACAGAAACAAGAACTACAGCTTGTGTATCTTCACAGGTAGGCTGCTCACTCAACTGCGAATTCTGTGCTACGGCGAAACTGAAAAGGATGAGAAACCTTGAAGTGGCGGAGATCGTAGATCAGGTAGCCCTGATTGACAGCCAAAGTAAAATGTATTTTGAGAGACCCCTTACCAATATCGTATTCATGGGAATGGGAGAACCAATGATGAACTACAAAAATGTAGTGGAAGCCATCAGAAAGATCACCCAGCCGGAAGGTTTAGGAATGTCTCCAAGAAGAATTACCGTATCTACATCCGGAATTCCTAAAATGATCAAAATGCTTGCTGACGATGAACTGCGTGTAAAACTGGCATTATCCCTTCACTCTGCCATCGAATCAAAGCGTAATGAGATCATGCCTTTCTCAGATAAATTCCCGTTAACGGATATCATGGATTCACTTCAGTACTGGTACCAAAAGACAGGTTCAGTTATTACGTTTGAATATTGTGTCTGGAAAGGAATTAACGATGGGGATGAGGATATTAAAGCTTTAATCAAATACTGTAAACAGGTTCCTTCTAAAGTAAACCTTATTCAATACAACCCGATTGGAGACGGAAAATATGATCAGTGTAACAAACAGGCGGAAGAAAACTATATTCGTCAGCTTGAAAATGCCGGAATTACGGTAATGGTCAGAAGAAGTCGTGGTGGTGATATTGATGCTGCCTGCGGACAATTGGCCAATAAAGCTACCGATTAAAATTTCCTTAAAAAAGGTTAAAACCCCCTTTACTACATTGTCTAAAGCCCTACCTTTGCACAAATTATTTTGTGATGATGGACTTTTTTATGAATGAAGATGGGTTAGAAAATGTATATGCATGGTCAATTCCACTTCACGCTACAGTTATCTTGGCTGAAATGATTTACAGCCATATTTCTGAAGCTAAATTATACAGTGGGAAAGATCTTGCAACCAATGTTTACCTGGCATTGATGAACTTCGGCCTCGATCTTATTATGAAAGCTTTTGCAATGGGGGTAATGTTTTTCTTTTACCATCACAAGCTTTTCTCATGGGATTTTAGCATCTGGTATTTTTTGATCTGTTTTGTTGTGACAGATTTCGCCTATTATGTGCTGCATTATGTGGATCACCGTTCCAGAGCATTCTGGGCTGTTCATATTACACACCATAGTTCAGAGTATTTTAACCTGACAACAGGATTCAGAAGCCCTGTACTGCAGCCACTTTACAGATACCTATACTTTTCTCCTCTGGCCTTTTTGGGCTTTAATCCCTGGCATATTATGGTGGTTTATGCCATCGGACAGGTATATGGAACCTGGGTGCATACACAGACCGTGAAGACTATGGGAATCCTGGAATATATTCTGGTAACCCCTTCTCACCACCGTGTACACCATGCCTGCAATATTAAATACCTGGATAAAAATATGGGAATGTGCCTTATTATCTGGGATAAAATATTCGGGACCTTTCAAAAAGAAGATCCCAATGTTCCTATTAAATACGGAATTTATCCAAAAATGCCGGATAACCGACCGGATACCGTTCTTTTCTATGAATGGAGGAAAATCTGGAAAGACCTTAAACAACCGGGATTAAAATTCACAGACAGAATCAATTATATTTTTAATTCTCCGGGATGGAGACATGACGGCACTGGAAAGACCGTAAGACAATATCAGAAAGAGTATTTTGCAAGACAGGCTAAAAAGAAAGAACAGCCGCAAAATCAGGAAACACAGAAAATTGCTTAACCTATAAGTTAATTTTAAATAAAAATCTATCATGAGAACGGGCTTTTTAGCCCGTTTTCTTTTGAGCTCATCCCATCCAGTCTCAGATTTCCCACTCCTTTTCGGGGAGTAAAATGATCATACATCAAACTGTGGTCTTTCTTTATAATAATCAATGAGCAAAATGTACTTATTTTTTTCACCCCGCGAATCTCAACCCCCGTCTTCTCTCCGTTTAAACTTAAAGCCTTATTTTTGTCTTATGAAAAAAATCCTTCTGGTTACTAGCCTTATCATTGGTCAGTTCGCATTTTCACAGCAAACTGATTTTCTAAAAATAAAAAAATACAGAGTCAGTTATCTGGATCATAAAATTGAGGAAACTTCAGGATTGAGTATGTTCAATGGAAAATTATATACCTTCAATGATAGCGGTAATGCTCCGGAATTGTTCGAGATCAGCAAAACGTCAGGAGAGATTTTACATACTTTAAAAGTAGATGCTAAAAACACAGATTGGGAAGCTCTTACCAATGATGGCACTCATTTTTATATAGGAGATTTTGGAAATAATGACGGAAGCAGGAGGCATCTTAAGATTTTTAAAGTGCCCGTACAGAATGATAGCCTGCAAAACAGCAGCCTAAAGGAAATTCTGTTTCACTATCCGGAGCAGACGGACTATATATCCAGCTATTATAATACGGATTTTGATGCAGAAGCCATGGTATATGCTCATGGGAAAATTCATCTTTTTACAAAAGAATGGGCAGCGAAAGCCACCACACATTATACAATAGAGCCTGAAGTATATGAAAAGCAAGGAGCTGTAAAGACGGAATCTTATAAAACCAATTTTATGGTAACGGATGCCGCTTACTTTGATAAGAAACTTTATTTAGTGGGCTACACCAAGAAAACAGAGGTTTTTCTGGATGTTTTTACGGAAACAGAACCCGGGGTGTTTTTTAAAGAAAGACCCAGGCATTATTATCTTGGAAGTGCTACAGCCATTGGGCAAATAGAAGGAATAGCAGTAGATGAAAGCGGAATATATTTATCCGGTGAAAAATTCAGATATTCAGTAGTGAGAACAAAGCAGGCATTTTATTTTATTCCTAAAGAAAAACTCAAAGATTAATTTTTCTTAAAATTGACCGAAAAAAATTATCTTTGTGAGAATAAATAATTATTCACCCAGCATTCGCAGATTGTGGCAAACATTGTAGAAGACATTAAGCAACCGATCAATGAGGAAATGAAACTTTTCGAACAGAAGTTTTATGAATCAATGCAAAGTAAAGTTCCCTTATTAGATAAAGTAACCCGCTTTATTGTTACAACCAAAGGGAAACAAATGCGACCTATGTTTGTATTTCTTTGTGCTAAACTGGTGGGTAATGTTAATGAAAAGACCTACCGTGGAGCTTCTATGATTGAGCTGATTCACACAGCTACCCTGGTACATGATGATGTAGTGGATGAAAGTTTCAAACGTCGTAATTTCTTTTCTATTAATGCTTTATGGAAAAATAAAATTGCTGTTTTAGTGGGGGATTACCTTTTATCAAAATCAGTATTATTATCTACAGACCATAAGGATTACGATTTACTGGGTGTCATTTCCAGAACAATCCGTGAAATGTCCGAAGGAGAGCTTTTGCAGCTTGAAAAAGCCAGAAAACTTGATATTACAGAAGATGTTTATTATGAAATTATCCGTCAGAAAACAGCGACTTTAATTGCTGCCTGCTGTGAAATTGGAGTGCTTTCCAATAATGCGGACGAAATACTTGCCAAAAAAATGCAGGATTTCGGTACTTACACCGGGATGGCCTTTCAGATTAAGGATGACCTTTTTGATTATTTAAGCTCTAATGTAATTGGAAAACCTGTAGGAATTGATATTAAAGAGCAGAAAATGACGCTTCCTTTGATTCATGCTCTGGAAACAGCCAGTGAAAAGGATAAGAAATATTACTTTGATACCATAAAACGTTATAACAATAATCCTAAAAGAGTAAAAGAGCTTATAGAATTTGTTAAAAGTTCCGGAGGATTAGAATACGCAGTAAAAATCATGACAGAATTTCAGCAAAAGGCTAAAGATATTCTTAATGAGTTTCCGGACTCTGAAGCGCGAAGCTCTTTACATAGTATGCTGAGCTATGTTATTGAAAGGAAATTTTAAGAATAAAAATACATAATAAAAAATCGGAGTGCTTATCGCATTCCGATTTTTTCTTTTAAATTTTCTGAATCGTTACGTTGGTTACATTTCCACTTCCGGTACTTCCGGTTTCCGTCGCCAGAACTGTACAGTTTTGATTAGGTGCGGCTGTAAAACGGATTTGATAACCGGCAGTTGGAATGACCAGCATGGTGGTATAATTCATGAGCTCTCCTACGGTTCCGGAAGTTGCTGTAGCATTATAATGACTTCCCCTTCCCAGATAATTGGCATCAGGAACAGGACGTACTCCCAGAAGTAGCTGGGTTCCGGCTGCCGCATTTGAGAAACTGGCCTGCAAGGTAATCAGGTAATTTCCCGGCTGGTTGAACGTCAAAATTCCCGTACTTGTATTATAGGAATAAAATGGCGAAGTTGCTAATGGAGTAGAAAACAGTAATGTGGTAATAGAAAGCGTCGTAAGACTTTGGCTGGCCGTAAGACGGGCATGAAATAACGAATAATCCGTAAAATTGATGGTCTTTAATACTCCGTTTGCATCGGCTACTACAACCCTGTCGTTTCCTCCCACCCCAATATTGGAGTTAATATTTCGAATTCTGACATTTCCTGAACTAACATCCAGTTTGTCCGTAGGTACAGTAGTTCCAATACCTATATTTCCTGTTCCCGTTACAACAAAATCATTAGCCTGCTGCAGTACAGAAGGACTTCCGGTTGTCGGATTATCTTTTGCTGCATCCACGTGGAAGGCAGCCTGGGGATTACTTGTATTGATCCCTACCTGTGCAATTGTAAGCGTAGGAAATGCCAAAGCATTTACCAACGCCAATAATGTAATTTTCATCTGTTTTTTTTTTTTGAGATATGCAGGAGTGAAATTACAAATATGATAGTGAAAAAACAAATATATCATTATGTAGTGACTTGCTTGCTTGTTTAGGTGTTTTTTATTTATTAATTTTAATCTTTATTTATTTAATTAGTAATTTTAAACAGATTTTAAAGCGATAAATAGGATAATATTAATTAAAGTATTTTCATGGTTACAATAATAACAGCTAGAACTATACAAAATAAGGCGAATAAAAATAAATAATCCGCAATAGTCTCAAACTTGCTTTCATTCTTTTCTGCTTTTGTTCTGATAGCCAGAAAAGAGAAAAAGCAACTGCATGCGAAAAGTAGGCAAGCTAGCCCTGCAAATTCGTCCAAATATGTATTGCGACTGATTTTACTGATTTTCAGTGAAGTAATAATGATCAGTGAGAATCCTAAAAGATTGCTCGATGCATTAAGAATATGAGGTGACTTTTTTTCCATCTTTACAATTTTTTTCAAAATAAAGCACAATTTTTTTTATTATCAAATTTTTAAAAAAGATTATTAAAAATTAAAATTAATTTAAAAAGTGTATATTAGCAAAATACTTGAAGAATAAAAAACTTTTTTACTTAGCTATGCAAACAACCTATATTGAAACACAGCAAATATCCTTTCAAGATTTTAAAAATCAGATACTTGGAGATTACAAGTTAGGAAGGATCTCTCGTGAAATGTCTTATCTCGGAAGAAGAGAAGTTCTCACAGGAAAAGCTAAATTCGGAATTTTTGGAGATGGTAAAGAACTTCCTCAGTTGGCAATGGCGAAAGTTTTCAGAAATGGTGACTTCCGTTCAGGATATTACAGGGATCAGACTTTTGCATTAGCAGTAGATGCTTTAACAGTAGAAAGCTTCTTTGCACAATTATATGCTGACACCAGCGTAGAAAGAGAGCCGGCTTCAGCAGGAAGACAAATGAACGGACACTTTGCAACAAGAAGTTTACATGAAGACGGAAGTTGGAAAGACCTTACAGCACAGAAAAATATTTCTTCTGATATTTCTCCCACTGCAGGACAAATGCCTAGATTGTTAGGATTGGCTCAGGCTTCTAAAATCTATAAAAGCGTAACCTTTGAAGGTTCTGAAAAATTCTCGAAAGGAGGGAATGAGGTTGCTTTTGGAACCATTGGTGATGCCTCTACAGCAGAAGGTCATTTTTGGGAAACATTGAATGCTGCATGTGCGCTTCAGGTTCCTATGATCGTATCTATCTGGGATGATGGTTACGGAATTTCAGTTCCTACAAAAAATCAGAGAGCTAAAGCAGATATCAGTGAAATGTTAAGTGGTTTCCAGAGAAAAGAAGGAGACAACCAGGGTTGTGAAATCATCCAGGTAAAAGCTTGGGATTATCCTGCCTTATTAGATGCTTATGCAAGAGCAGAACATTTTGCAAGAACAGAAAGTGTTCCTGTAGTAGTGCATGTAGTGGAAGTTACTCAGCCTCAGGGACATTCTACATCTGGATCTCACGAAAGATATAAAAATGAAGAGCGTCTTGTTTGGGAAACGCAGTTTGACGGACTGGTAAAATTCAAAGAATGGATTTTGAACTATTCTATTGAAATTGAAGGAAAAGATGAAGTCATTGCTACCGTTGAAGAACTGGATGCCATTGATGATGAAGCTAAAAAAATAGCAAAAGCAGGTCAGAAAGTGGCTTGGGACAGCTATCAGAAAACAATTACAGATTTGGTGCAGTCTATCTTGCCTTTAGTGGAAAATCTTAAAGGTCAGAATACTGAAGTTGAAGCTTATATTGCTCAATTCAACAAACTGGTTTCTAAAGCTAAAAAAGATGTTTTCCACTTAATCAGAAAATCTTTACTGGCAACAAGAGGAACTCATTCTGCAGAAAGAAATCAACTGATGCAGAAGTACAATGAAGTTTTTGAAATTGAAAAAGACAATTATTCTTCTCACCTGTACTCTCAGTCTCAATGGAAGGCTGAAAATGTAAAGGAAATAAAGCCGGTATACTCGGATAGCTCTGAAGATGTAGACGGAAGAGTAGTGGTAAGAAATAACTTTGATAAAATTTTTACAAAATATCCTGAAACTTTAGTATTTGGTGAAGATGCCGGAAATATCGGTGACGTTAACCAGGGGCTTGAAGGAATGCAGGAAAAGTATGGAGAATTGCGTGTAGCAGATACCGGAATTCGTGAAGCTACCATCCTTGGACAGGGGATTGGTATGGCAATGAGAGGATTAAGACCTATTGCCGAAATCCAGTACTTAGACTATGTTCTTTACTGTTTACAGGGAATGAGTGATGATTTGGCTACCGTACAATATAGAACAAAAGGGGGGCAGAAAGCTCCTGTAATCATCAGAACAAGAGGCCACAGATTAGAAGGAATCTGGCACTCAGGTTCTCCAATGGCGGGGATTCTGAACCTTTCAAAAGGAATCCTGGTATTAGTTCCAAGAAACTTAACAAAAGCTGCAGGATTTTACAACACGATGCTTCAGACGGATGAGCCTGCAATTATTGTAGAATGTCTGAACGGATACAGATTAAAAGAAAAGCAGCCTGATAATTTAGGTGAATTCACTGTTCCTGTAGGTAAAATTGAGGTTACTAAAGAAGGGAAAGACGTTACATTGGTAACTTATGGGTCTACCTGGAGAGTAGTTTCCGAAGCCGCTAATGAATTAGAGAAATTAGGAATCTCTGCAGAGGTTATTGATATCCAGTCATTAATTCCTTTCGATTTATCTCACGAAATTGCTGAAAGTGTTAAGAAAACAAACAGATTAGTAGTTATTGACGAAGATGTGGAAGGGGGAACAACAGGATTTATCCTACAGCAGATCTTAGAAAAGCAGAAAGCATTCAGATACCTAGATTCAGATCCGTTAACGATTTCTGCCAACGATCACAGACCAGCATATGCAAGTGATGGAGATTACTTCAGTAAGCCGTCTACAGATGATATGGTAGAAAAAATCTATGCTATGTTCAATGAAACCAATCCTCAGAAATATCCTGCGATATTCTAATTGGGATTTAAAATAATAAAACGGCGAGCTTTCAGAATTCTGAAAGCTCGCCGTTTTTCATCATAAAAAGTAAATCTGAAATTTTAATCTGCTTCAGCCAGAGTGATTCGCAGCGTATTCAGCGTATTCATTAAAGTGATACTTGCTGTCAGCTCTACAACTTCCCGCTCTGTAAAATGTTCGGCCAGTTTTTCTTTGATCTCATGCCAATCATTGGTATGGTGAATGACAGCCTCTGCCCAGCTTAAAACAAGCTTTTGCTTAGCATCAAATGCATAGGTGTGTTTCCAGCCCGGAAGCTTATTAATAACATCTTGTTCAAAGCCAAAGCGGAGGAGCTCGTTAGCATGGTAACTACAGCAATAGGGACATCCGTTAATCTGGGATATCCGTAATTCTATCAGAGCAATAAGCTTTTCGTCAATACCGGATTTTCGGATACTGGTGTGCGCTTTATACAGGTGGCCAATGGTTTCTTTAGCTATTTCTTTATAATTCATAATGGAAATTTTATACAAATTTGAACTATAAACATATCAATAGCTATATACTTACTTTTTCGTGTTATACTTACCCTTTTGAAAGTATCCCGGATCAGAACTCTACATATTAATAAAATTGCGTCACCGTCTCAATAGTTCCAGTTTCAGGATCAGCAAAGAGATAGACACCTCCGTTATCGTGGAATATATCACCGTTCTTAATGGCTATTTGTCCTAAAAAGAATAAAGGTTTGTTGTTTTTAATCGGCCAATTGGGATTTTGTATCCATTGAGGAGGTTTCGTCTGATATTTAAAAAGCTCAGCATACCGTTGTTTCATGTACAGCTTTTGATCAGTTTTTGAAAGGGTTTTATCTTCCGGTAAAATGTATTTTTCAATAAAGTCTGGTTCTGCATCGATATATTTGGGACTTGTACTTAGAATCAGATTATACTCATCGGAGTATTGGGTTGAAGAAGTGAATTCAACTCCTATTTTTGAAAGAAATAGCTTTACGGTCCCATGGGCGTTTAATTTTCCGACAGAACTCTTATAATCCTGTTCTGCTAAATATAAAAATGGATTGGTATCCTGTAAATAGGTTCCTTGCCAAGCAATGCTGGGGTCTGAAAGGATTTTTTCTAAATCCGGATTGGTATAAAGCTGTTGTTCAAAATCTTTTTCAGAAATTGTATTCTCAACAAAGTCTTTCAAAATCTGTATCCCGTCTGCCATCTGAAAATATAGTTTGTCTTAAAAATTATTGCTACAGACCAAATGTACGTATTATCCGGCTGTGCTTTATGTTGCATTATCTTATATATTTGTTTATTAGAACAGAAACCAATTTGATAATACGCAATAAATGATGAAAGAGATCCAATCATTTTTAAAAACCAGAAAACCAGCATTAATAATTTCTATCTTATATGTTGGTACAGGGACTTTGGCAGTGTCCTCAATTGCAGGGAGCGATCCTTTATATGGAGAATGGTCATTTTATGCTTTGCTATTTACATTCCCGGTCACATTTTTAAGTTTTATATATAGATTTGCCGAGCCGGATTATGTAATTCCTGTATTATTGATTCAGTTTGTGATGTTTCTGATTACATTTTTTATCCTGTCATTATTTATAAAAAATAACGCTAAGAAGTAAGGTAAGCCAAATTTCTCTCCTTTAAAGAAATCCGAATATATCCGAGTTGGAAATAAAACAAAAGACTGTCAAACATTGACAGCCTTTTTACTTTCTTTATTCAGTATACTACAATCTTTTGTTTGTAGTCCTTTAACCTGGTATTTTGCTTCCCATTCCTCAAGCAGGTATAGAATAGGCAGTAAAGCCAGTCCTTTTTCCGTAAGAGAATATTCTACCCTTGGAGGAAGTTCTTTAAATTCTTCACGGATCACCAGACCATCACTTTCCATTTCCCGTAACTGGTCAGTCAGCACCTTTCTTGAAATAACATTAATACGCACAGCAAGCTCTCCAAAGCGTAATTTCCGGTCTTTGATCACCAGTACAATAATGGGTTTCCATTTGCTTCCCAATGCGGCCATTGCCTTACCCAAAGGGCAGCTGTATTGCATTAATTCATTCTTTTTCATAGGGAGATATTTATTTTTTAAGCACATATAGAATTAAGATTCCATATGTTACTTTGATGTTACTAATGTAAGTTACTGCGAAGTTACCACTATTTTTTTAATAAGAGATACAAAAACGAACTATTATTAGTTACTTTGTGTAACAATTATAAAACAATATTTAAAAATGAGCACATCGTCATTATTTAAACCGTTTCAATATAAGAATTTACAGCTTAAAAATAGAATTGTAATGGCTCCTATGACCAGAGCACAATCTGATAATGGAGTTCCTACACAGAATATAGCAGACTACTATGGGAGAAGGGCAGCTTCAGAAGTTGGATTGATCCTTTCTGAAGGAACTGTCATCAACAGACCCGGGTCGAAGAACTTACAGAATATCCCGGATTTTTACGGCAATGAAGCCCTAAGCGGATGGAAAAACGTCATTGATACCGTACATCAGAATGGAGGTAAGATGGGGCCACAGATCTGGCATGTAGGGGACACAAGAATGTCTGAAGACTACCCGCTGGTTTCTATGGAAAAAGCTTCTACAATGACCATTGAAGATATTCAGGATACTATTGCCCAATTTGCGGCATCAGCGAAATCTGCAAAAGATCTTGGTTTCGACTGTCTTGAAATTCATGGAGCACATGGCTACCTTATCGATCAGTTTTTTTGGGAAGTAACCAATACCAGAACAGACGAATATGGCGGTAAAACATTAAAAGAAAGAAGCCGATTTGCCGTGGAGGTAGTAAAAGCCATCAGAGCAGCAGTGGGAGAGGACTTTACGATTATCATCCGTCTTTCACAATGGAAGCAACAGGATTATAAAACAAGGTTAGCATTTACTCCCAATGAAATGGAAGACTGGTTATTACCTTTAAAAGAAGCTGGAGTAGATATTTTCCATTGTTCGCAACGCCGTTTTTGGGAACCTGAATTTGAAGGTTCTGATTTAAATTTTGCAGGATGGGCTAAGAAAATTACCGGTCAGCCAACCATTACGGTAGGTTCTGTGGGATTAAACGGAGACTTCCTTAATGCTTTTGCCGGTCAGGGGACAGAAAAAACTGACCTTACAGAACTGATCAGAAGACTTGATCATGAAGAATTTGATCTGGTGGCGGTAGGAAGAGCAATCTTACAGGATCACCAATGGGTCAATAAAATCAAAGAAGGAAATACAGCAGAACTTCTTGATTTCTCAGCAGAAAGTATGGGCGTATTATTTTAAATGGAGTGGTGAATAGAGGATGAGTTTCGCTGTCAATTTTTTAACAGCATATTTTATTCACTGCGAAGCAAAATTGACGATTCACCATTCAGTTTATCATCATAATTCACTTTATTTTATATTTAATTTTTTCACCTATTTATTAAAGAACCGGCTTTCAGAATTTCTGAAAGCCGGTTTTGATTCTAGTTCTGGTATCTCCATGCCGTAACGGCAGATTCGTAAATCCAGTCCATTAGCTTTCCAAACTCTTTCCAAAATATGCAGCAGTTTTATGTTGGATGGATTTTGCAATATGTAGTGAAAGGAATTAATATATGTTATCCTGTTTGTATAGGATCCTGCACAAAAAATACTGGGTATAAGAAGTCAGGATAAAACAAACCCGCTCCCGGATTTTCCGGGAGCGGGTTTTTAACAGATTTAAATATCTAAAACTGCCTTATAGCGGCAGAAGTGATTTCCTATAAACCAATATTTTTTGTTGGTTTCAACTGCTTCAAAATACTTTTTGGAATTGCATTTTTGTGAACCAAAATAGCAGTTGATTTGTATTCAACATAAGGTCTTGATACATAAAGGTATCCTGCAAAGTCATTGGTAACTCCCCAAGAATTTTTTACCATATAATATTCTTTACCGGTCTGGTCTTTGGCCAAACCTACGATATGCATACCGTGGTCATCTGTTGTAGAAAGGTTGTTTAGAGCTTTCTGACGCATATCTTCAGTAATTGTTTTATCCTTTTTAGGTTCTGTAAACAACGTCTGCTTATTTTCAGCCGTAATTTGCTCTAAGTCCATATCAGGAACATAAGCTACCCCATTTTTGTAAGAGAAATAAGGCTCAGAAACATCAGTTGCCCACCCGATAGAATATCCTTTATTCACAGCATTGTCGATAATAGCTGTAAAATCTTTCATTGGAACATTCCAGTCAGAATCATGGCTCCAGTTATCTGGAATTGGAACTACAAATTTCTGATAATAAGGATAATCTTTGTAAGATGATAATTCTACATAATCTTCAGGATTAATTCCTACCACTTCTTTTGCGAATGTTTTGGGAGTGTAGTTTTTCCCCTCATACGTAAAATTAGCAGGTACTTTTCCTAAATATTCATCAAGAATAGCATCCACAGAATCCATCCAGTTATCAGAAAGCTTTCCTTTTGAAGAAGCCTGAACCAGACTATCCAATACCGGCTTTATTTTTCCTTGCATTTCTTTGAAGTTGTTCACTGTTTGTCCGGCTTTTAATCCAGAATAAACATCTTGAGGAACAGCTCCATACTTTTTGTACATATTGATTACATCGTGAAGTTCTCCACCGTCACCCCAACTGATAGCTCCGTTATTTAAAACATATAACTTCGCTTTATCATGATAAGAATTTCTGGCCGTGAAAATTTCAGCAAGATCTACAGGCTTTTTGCCCATTCTCTGCATTTCAGATTCAAGGAAAGAATTTCCTGAGTAGCTCCAGCAAGTTCCTGATGAACCCTGGTTCTTTACAGAAGTAGCACCAACGTCTTTTAGCGTTGTGAACTGAAAATTAGCATTTTGTGAGTGGTTATTTTTTAACTTATTGATTAAGTCATCTTGGGCAAACATCATACTTCCTGCAGACAAAACAAAAAGCAATGATGCGATTTTCGCATTTTTCATTACTATAAAAAGATTATTTGTATTAATAGTCGTTGATAATAGAGATTTGTTACAGAGGGAAAAGTTAAATGTAAAATGAAAAATTTTTCATAAAAAACTAAAAAAAGTGAAAAAGCTAAGAATAAATTTTAGGATTCAGAATGAAAAACAGATTCAGGATTAATCAGTACATTCATTTTAGAGCTTCCCCGGATCCGCTTTTCTGCTTTCTCAGCGGTCTTTTCCTATTCATATATTTACTCTATTTTAGGAAAAAGTTTACCATGTTTCCAACCTACTCAAAAATTTCTGCATCTATCCTGATATAACTCCTGACTATGGAACGAAAATTATTATTAGAATGCCAGCGTAATGACCGCAATGCCCAGCGGAAGGTTTACGAGAAAATGGCGGGCAGACTGTACGCTGTCTGCAGACGCTATCTGAAAAATGATGAAGATATTGAAGAAGTATTGGCAGATACCTTTTATAAGATCTTCACAAAGATTGACCAGCTTCAGAATCCTGAAACTTTTGAAGCCTGGGCAAGGAAAATTGCAGTGAATGAATGTCTGCAGAAACTAAGAACCAATAAAGTCATGTTTATTTCTTTAGAAGACAACTTTAGCCATTCTTCAGATGGAACGGCTGAAAATATTTCTTTTGAAAAAGATATTATGAGCCTGCTTAGTTTTCTTCCCGAAGGATGCAGAGCAATCTTTAATCTTTTTGCCATTGAAGGCTATCCTCACAAAGAAATTGCCACAATGCTTTCCATAAGTGAAGGAACATCCAAATCTCAGCTCAATTTTGCGAGAAAAAAATTACAGGAACTCTTGGTGAATCAAAACATTTAAACTTTTACAACAATGGAAAATAATCATATAGATCAACAATTCAATGAAGCTTCGAAGCTTTCAGAAGAACCTACGGTTTTTCCTGGTTTTGAAAAAGTCTGGGGAAAAATTGAAGAGAAATTAGACCATAAAGAAGAGAAAAAAAGGACGATCCCTATTGGGTTCCCTTACGGAGTTGCAGCCAGTCTGGTCATAGGGTTAGGAGCTTTATACTTTCTGAATACAAAAGATGCATCAGAGTCTGTACAGCAGTCAATAGCAGATATCAGCACTTCAAAAGAATCTGTTGCCAGTACTAATATTGCCCAAATCGACAGTATAACAAAGATGAATATTCAGAAAGATAAAAATAATGCTGAGCCTGCTGTAGAAAAAATAGCTGTTCATACAGATCCGGTTCCTGGTCAGCCTTTTGATGTGGCGATGCCGTTACCTGTGCCTGCTCCACCCATACCATCAATTCCTAAAATCCAGGTGGCAGCAAATGAATATTATGTGCAAAATGCCAAAAATATTGAAGTTTCAGACAGAAGAAAAGGGGTATATCCACCAGATGGTTATTATACCCAAAATAAAAACGCTGGCGAATATACCCAGCCAATTGAGGAGGTTGTACTGACTGCAATGGGGGTTAAAAGGTCTAAAGCTTCCACGGCATCAGCATCGAGTGTTATTACTTCAAACAGTATTGCTCCTCAAACCTCTGTTGTCAGTACTTTACAGGGAAGAGTTGCAGGAATACAGATAGGATCATCAACAAACAATCAGGTAAACATCAAGGGGGCGGCATCTGTTGCTCCCGGAAAAGATCCTTTGTACATTGTGAATGGAAAAATTGCTGATGCTGATGATTTCAAAGCGTTGGAACCCAGTAAAATTGAAAACGTAGCCGTATTAAAAGATGCAGCAGCCACAGCATTATACGGAAGCAAAGCCGCTAATGGAATCATTGTGGTTACCACCAAAAAACTTTCAAGAAGGGAAAGAAAAAAAATAGAAAAACTTCAGGAAGAAATCAATAAACAGAAACAGATTTCTCCTGTAGCCAATGATGAAAGCTATGATGCTTTTATAGAGAATCCGTTTGAACTGACCCAAAGTCAGCCATTATCTACATTTTCTATAGACGTCGATAATGCTTCATATTCCAATGTCAGAAGAATGATCAATAATGGAGAAGCTGTCAATAAAAATGCAGTACGGGTAGAAGAGATGATCAATTATTTTACATATGGTTATCCACAACCTAAAAATGCAGATCCTTTTTCTATTAATACGGAATATAATAAAGCACCATGGAATCCTGATCATCAATTGTTGAAAATAGGACTTCAGGGGAAAAATATTCCAATGGATCGTTTACCTGCTTCCAATCTGGTTTTTCTTATCGATGTCTCCGGATCAATGGATGAACAGAATAAGCTGCCGCTACTGAAATCATCTTTTAAGGTACTGCTGAATCAGCTCAGACCTAAAGATAAAGTAGGAATTGTAGTATACGCAGGAAGTGCCGGAATGGTCTTACCTCCCACATCAGCTGGGGAAAAAGATAAAATTATTCAGGCTTTGGATAGATTACAGGCTGGGGGAAGTACAGCGGGAGGGGAAGGAATTGAATTAGCCTATAAACTAGCCCAGGAAAACTTTGTAAAAGACGGAAATAACCGTGTGATCATTGCAACCGATGGAGATTTTAATGTTGGAGAATCATCTACGGCAGATCTTCAGACGCTTATTGAAGAGAAAAGAAAATCCGGAGTTTTTCTTACCTGTTTAGGCTTTGGAATGGGCAACTATAAAGATAATACCCTGGAAACCTTAGCAGATAAAGGAAATGGAAATTATGCCTATATTGACAATATGCAGGAAGCCAATAAGTTTTTGGGAAGAGAATTTGCAGGAAGTATGTATGCCATTGCCAAAGATGTAAAAATTCAGATTGAATTTAATCCGGAGTTTGTAAAATCCTACCGATTGATCGGCTACGAAAACAGGAAGCTGAGAAATGAAGACTTTGTGAATGATAAAATAGATGCCGGAGAACTGGGAAGTGGGCATACGGTTACCGCTTTGTATGAGATCATTCCTGCCAATATAACATCTGATTATGTTCCTAAAGAGAGCGGATTGAAATATACACAGACTATTTCTTCAAAGAAATTTGGAGAAGAGCTGGCTACGATTAAATTCAGGTATAAAAAACCGGATGAAGAAAAGAGTCAGGAGATCAGTCAGGTTGTTAAAAATTCTGACCGTAATATCTCTTCAGCAAGTCCGGACTTTAAGTTTGCTTCTTCTGTAGCATGGTTTGGATTGGTACTAAGAGATTCCAAACTAATTAAAGTAAAAGACTTACATGCAATTGAGAGTTTGGCCAAAGAAGGGAAAAGTAAAGATGAAGAGGGATATAGAAGCGAATTTATAAGGTTGGTAGAAAGCTATAAAACAAGTAAATAGTGATAAAAACAGGCATCTACAAAGGATGTCTGTTTTATTTTTAAATTAATTTTCAAAAATTATTGAAAATTCAAAAAATATAATTAGATTTGTAATAGAAATTGAAAAGCTAAACACAATGCAACTTTCAGAAGCAAAAGAAAAATATATTCAAACCTGGGGAACCTTTGCTACCAATTGGGGAATTAACCGTACCATGGCACAGGTACATGCCTTACTGTTGGCAAGTGATAAACCTTTGTCTACAGATGAGGTAATGGAGCAGCTGGAAATTTCAAGAGGAAATGCCAATATGAATCTGCGGGCTTTAATGGATTGGGGTATTGTAAGAAAGGAATTTATTAAGGGAGACCGGAAAGAATATTTCGTAGCAGAAAAGGATGTGTGGTACCTGTTCAAACAAATTACCAAGGAGCGTAGAAAAAGAGAAATTGAACCTGTCATTTCTTTCCTTGAGGAACTGAAGAATATTGAAGATAAGGATTCGGAAGGGGCAAAAGAATTCATCAAGTTAATGGAAGATTTCAGCTCTGTCACTGGAAAGATCAACAATATTATGGATCTGGCGATAAAAAGCGATGATCATTGGCTGGTAGGAAAAATTACTAATTTATTGAAATAGAAAGAGGATGAAAATCCTTTTTTATTTCAAATTAACTTTCAAAAATTACTGAAAGTTTTAAATAAATAATAATTATGAAAAACTTTATCATTCATTTATTTCTGATTTTGTATTTCAGAAAAAGAGGAACCCATTAAAAATAATTATCATGAAGACCTTAAAAAATCACACGCTAATCTACGACAACGAATGTCCGATGTGTAATCTATATTCCCGGGGCTTCACAAAATCGGGGATGCTTGATGAAAATGGCAGAGAAGCTTTTACAGAAATTTCATTAAGAAATAAAGACCTGATAGATGTCCATCGGGCAAAAAATGAAATTGCATTGGTAGACCATAACAGCAATGAAGTGATCTATGGATTAGACAGTCTACTTCTGATTATTGGAAATTCTTTCCCACAGTTGGAAAAGATAGCAAGACTACAACCTCTTTATTGGTTTTTCAAAAAACTCTATTCTTTTGTCTCTTACAATAGAAAACAGATTATTCCATCAGCAGAAAATGGTGCAGAAGACGCCTGTGTTCCTGACTTTAACTTAAAATACAGACTATTGTATATAGCGTTTGTTGCGGTTTTCTCTGCCTGGATTTTAAGTATGTTTTCCGGAAAGCTGGGGGTAAACTTGGACCGTAATTTCTTAAGAGAGTTTGCCGTTTGCCTGGGGCAGATCTTCTGGCAGACTGTTTTTCTAAGAATCTATTTAAAAGATAAAATCTGGGATTACCTGGGAAATATGATGACGGTTTCTTTAATCGGAACCTTACTCCTGATACCGACTTTGTGGACAGATTTTGATTCTGTTTTTTACATGATTTATTTTGGAATTGTAGTCTCTATCATGTTTCTGGAGCATTTGAGAAGATGTAAAATACTAAAGCTCAATTATATTCCTACCATTTCCTGGATTCTATTCAGAACAATAGCGTTGGGTATCATTATTCTGACAACCTTTTAAAATAAAAACAATGAACCACCTGGAACTTATCAGACAAGTAGAATGGAAAGATCTTAAAAAACTTTCTGTTAAAGAAATGTTGATTGAAAATAATATCAGCCTGCCATGGCTTTTTATTTCATTGATTTTAGCGTATCATGGGTATTATGGGATCGCATTGCCGTTTTCAGGATTTTATTTTCTGACAGCACTGAGGCAGGTACACAACGGTTTTCACAACTCATTGGGAACCGGAAAGTTGCTGACATGGCTGTCTCTGTACCTGAACAGTATTTTAATGATGGCTTCTATTCATGCGGTAAAGTTCAATCATATCAGACATCATAAATTTTGTCTGTCTGAAGAAGATTATGAAGGAAAATCTGCTTCTATGAAATGGTATGAAGCTATTTTATACGGACCCCAACATATGTTTTTGATTCACTGGATTACTTTAAAAAAAGCAAATATAATGTATGTGAAAAATATGATGGTAGAGCTGCTTTCAATAGCTGTTTTTATATCTGTCGTATTTTATTTTCAAATCCACTTTCTGATGTACCACCTACTGATCATGTTTTTTGGTGAACTCTTGATGGCCTTTTTTGCGGTGTGGACAGTTCATCACGACACTCATGAAAATCCAAATGTAGCAAGAACTCAGCGGGGATTTTGGAAAAACAAACTGACCTTCAGTATGTTTTATCATATGGAACATCATCTTTTTCCCGCCGTTCCCACCATTAAACTCCCCGAATTGGCAGAAAGAATAGATAAAACCTTACCGGAATTACATAAAAAACAAACTTTTTGAAAATGCCTGAAATATATTTAGAAACACTAATCGATGCTGATATACACCATGTTTTTGATCTGGCAAGAGATATTGATCTGCACCAAAAATCAACTTCAAGATCCAATGAAAAAGCAATTGCAGGACGGACATCCGGCCTGATTGAAAAAAATGAAACTGTGACCTGGAGAGCAAAACATCTGGGGGTCTATCAAACCCTTACCACTAAGATCATCAGTATGGAAAAACCACATCAGTTCACCGATATTATGCTGAAAGGCGCTTTTAAATCTATGCGCCATCAGCATATGTTCAGAGACGTAGAAGGAAAAACTCTGATGACAGATCGTTTTGAATTTGAATCTCCATTCGGAATCATAGGAAAACTGTTGAATACAATCTATCTCACTCACTACCTCAAAACCTTTCTTCTGGAAAGAAATGAGTTAATAAAAACCATCGCTGAAAAACTGAAATGAGGGACTGAGCAACTATTTAATCCGGGATAGAATACAAGTTTATTAAAGATATAACGATCAAAAAATACACGATTATGAATTTTTTAAAAGCCGAATGGCGGAAATTAGCCATTATTAATTACGAAGTCGATCCTGAAGTATTGCTGACCTATTTACCTCAAGGGACTGAGCTGGATTTTTATAAAGGGAAGTGCTATGTAAGCTTGGTGGGTTTTATGTTTTTAAATACAAAATTATTAGGCTTTCCTATTCCTTTTCACAGAAATTTCGAAGAAGTAAATCTTCGGTTTTATGTAAAGAAGTATGAAAACGGAATTTGGAAAAGAGGAGTGGTTTTTGTCAAAGAAATAGTCCCTAAGCCGGCTTTGAGTTTTGTCGCCAATTCTATTTATCAAGAAAACTATCATACAATGCCTATGAAAAATAAGATCTGTGAGAGTGGCAATGAGCTGCTGATCAAATATTCCTGGAAAGACAAAAACTGGCATTCCATTCAGATTACAGCGGACAATACAGCACAACCCATGGAGTCTGATTCTGAATTTGAATTTATCACAGAACATTATTATGGTTTTACCAAAAAAGATCATACAACTTCAGAATATGAGGTCTGCCATCCAAAATGGGAGTTTTATCAGGTGAAAGATCATGAACTGGAAATTGATTTCGGAACAGTCTACGGTCAGGATTTTGAATGTCTGAACTTCCAGAGACCTATTTCTGTAATGCTTGCGGAAGGTTCTGATATTAAAGTGAAAACGAAGAAATATATAGGGTGAAAGAAACTTATTGGAGAAGACATCATATAAACATTGTAAAATCCAATACCTTATACCTCAAATTTTTAAAACTCAGAAAATGAAAATTATCATAGCCGGTGGGACCGGATTTCTTGGCGACAACCTGGAAAAGTATTTTACTGAAAAAGGCGATCAGGTACTCATCTTTACCCGAAAGCCCAAACGTAAAAATGAATTGTACTGGAATGCAAAAACTGTAGGGGAATGGAGAAATAGCCTTGAAAAAGCAGATGTTCTGATCAACCTTACAGGAAAATCTGTTGATTGCCGCTATACTGAGAAAAATAAGCGGGAGATTTACTCTTCCAGAATAGACTCTACTCAAGTATTGCAGGAAGCCGTAAACAATTGCCTGGATAAGCCGAAAATCTGGCTGAACGCAAGCTCTGCAACCATCTATGTACATTCAGAAAAACATTTGAATACTGAGGAAAATGGATTGATAGGCGATGATTTTTCAATGAATATCTGTAAGAGTTGGGAAGAAAAGTTCTTTTCCGTTAAAAATGAAGAGACCAGAAAAGTAGCACTCCGCACCTCTATTGTTATGGGAAATAACGGAGGGGCTTTTCCAAAATTAAAACTGATTACAAAGCTAGGCTTGGGAGGCAAGCAGGGACGAGGTCAGCAAATGGTAAGCTGGATTCATATTGATGACTTCTGTAAAGCTGTGGAATGGATTATAAATAATGAAAATATTCAGGGAGCAGTCAATGTAACCGCTCCAAATCCTGTATCCAATGAAGAGATGATGAGAAAATTAAGAAAACAGCTGAATATTCCTTTTGGACTTAATGCACCGGTTTGGCAATTGGAAATAGCCTCTATCCTGCTGAAAACAGAGACCGAGCTGTTGCTCAAAAGCCGGAACGTTTATCCTGAAAAACTGAGTAAAACAGGATTTGAATTTTCTTATCCCGGGATAGATGAAACTATGGATCATCTTTTGAAAACCTGATATTGTATTTCATGGAAAGATAATTAAATTAGCCAAAACGATTTCCATATGCCAGCCAGACAAAAAACAAAAGTTATTGTTCTTTCTTCATTTTTGATTACTGCAAAGCTTTTATCTCAAGCCCATAATGTTTCTGAAGGGTATCAAAAGCCTGTAGATCCTGTTGTTGCAAAAAATGTAGAAGAATGGCAGGATCTGAAATTCGGTTTGTTTATGCATTGGGGAACTTACAGTCAATGGGGAATTGTTGAAAGCTGGAGCTTATGTCCTGAAGATGAATCCTGGACTCAGAGAAAACCCGAACATGGAAAATCGTATTATGAGTATGTGAAAAACTATGAAAACCTTCAGACCAGTTTCAATCCTGTAAGGTTTAATCCTCAAAAATGGGCGGATGCCACAAAAAAAGCAGGAATGAAATATGTGGTTTTTACTACAAAACACCACGATGGTTTTGCCATGTTTGATACAAAACAGTCCGATTATAAAATAACATCAGCAAAAACCCCGTTTTCGAAGAATCCGAAAGCAGACATTACAAAAGAAATTTTTAGTACATTCAGAAAAGAAGGTTTTAAAATCGGAGCTTATTTTTCGAAACCTGACTGGCATTCAGACGACTATTGGTGGTCTTATTTTCCACCCAAAGACAGAAATGTCAATTATGACCCTAAAAAATACCCTGAAAAATGGAAAAGCTTTAAGGACTTTACTTTTAATCAGCTGAATGAGATTACTTCCGAATATGGAAAAATTGATATTCTTTGGCTGGATGGTGGTTGGGTCCGCCCTTTCAATACAATAGATCCAAAGGTAGAGTGGCAGAGGACTATCAAAGTGGAACAGGATATTGACATGGATAAAATAGGTGCGATGGCCCGCAAAAATCAACCGGGGATTATTATGGTAGACCGTACCGTTCCCGGAAAATGGGAGAATTATATAACCCCCGAGCAGGCTGTTCCGGAACAGCCTCTTTCTGTTCCTTGGGAAAGCTGTATCACTATGGGCGATTCTTTCTCCTATGTTCCTAATGATAATTATAAATCATCTCAAAAAATCATTGAAACCCTGGTGGAAATTATTTCCCGGGGAGGAAATTACCTGATGAATATTGCACCGGGGCCCGATGGTGATTATGATGCCGTGGTTTACGAAAGGTTAAAAGAAATTTCCGGATGGATGGAGAAAAACCAATCGGCGGTGTTTGCAACAAGAAGCGTAGCCCCTTATCATGAAGGCGAATTTTATTATACCCGGAGCAAAGATGGCAATACTTTAAATATTTTTCATCTGGATACCCAGTCAGAATACCGGGCTCCGTCAGAGCTTACCTTTGCTATTCCAGAACAATTCACTCCAACATCACTGAAAATTCTCGGCATTTCTTCTCAAGTTCAATGGAAGAAAAACGGAAATACAATTAAAGTACAGCTTCCGCAAGACCGGACAGCATTAAAATATGCTGCTGTCATTCAGATAAGGCAGTAAATACAAAATAAAAAAGAGCAGAATGGATCTGCTCTTATAAAATATAATATTTTAAAATCTTTAGTATTTTCTGGCCAACAGAAGGTTCAGTAAGAAGGTACCGGTCCAGTTACTGTTGTTGGTACCGTTAGTTCCAATGAAATCTATACGGGCAACAGATACGGTAAGTCTGGTTTTTCCACTTGTTCCGTTATTAGCAAGACTTACAAATGATGCTGTAAATACATCAGGAAAACTTGAATTATTTCCCGCTGTAAGAATAGGGTACATATTGGTTACGTTGAAAGGGGCTCCCTGATATTCATAAACAATAGTCATTCTACTTGTATTGGAGTACGAAGCTGTATGGGCATTGGTTACTGATGATTTACTGATAATCCACCATAGATCTGTTCCTGATCCGGTATCATAAGAAGTATTGGCATGGTTTGTCCAGTCTGCAACTCCCGGTGATCCGTTTCCATGAGGAGGAATAGACAATTGAGAACCGTAAATCTCCACGTTACTTGGCTTAGGAAGAACGGTAAAAGAGAGATCCCAAGTTCCACCAGTAGTATTCGCATTGTTCACTACTTCCGCATAAGCTCCTACCGGCACTACAAAAGAAGGAACAGGAACACTGTCTATTCTCAAAGTATTACCTCCGGAAGGTTGAATGGTAAGGTTAGAGGTAGAAATATTTTTAATTTTATAAATCCTACCAGTATAGCTGCTTGTTCCACTTCCAATAACCGGAAGCGTAAAAGTGGTATTACCTGTCCCGTTATAGGTAATATAATGATCAGTAGCGGTAATAGCATATGTGTTCGTTGTTACTTCCTTGTAGCCCGCTCTCAGAGATCCGTTTACTGCTAAAGTACTGTTGGGAGTTGAGGTGTTAATACCAACCTGTGCATTCAGCGTAAGTGCCCCGAATAAGAAAATCGAAATGTATTTTTTCATATTCATTTTTTTTAATTGTTTGTACAAAAATATAAAAAATTCATACGTAATTTGCTTTATGTTAAACATTTTATATATTCTTAACATAAATCTCCAATGAGTGATATTTACTGTTTATTAGACTTATTTTTAAACAAGCTTATAGGTAATTCTCTCATTTCCTGAAAGATAATAGCTATAATACTATCGAAAATAACCTTCACAAATGATCCACTCACTTTCTCCATTCAT
>Ga0207709_10000741_pt1 | contig 25901 bp, 29 predicted proteins | sample KBSM34metaG_FD_184397 | JGI IMG/M metagenome (GOLD analysis project Ga0207709, IMG submission 184397) | Miscanthus rhizosphere microbial communities from Kellogg Biological Station, Michigan, USA - KBS M3-4 metaG (SPAdes) (version 2) | ecosystem: Host-associated > Plants > Roots > Rhizosphere >...
GGGGCGGTGCCACAAGGGCGCAACGGACGCGTGACGGTCTTCATCCTGGGGCGCTACCGCGCCGATCGCAGCGCGATGCCTTCGGATTGGAAGACCGCCTTCGGCAGCACGATGGACGTGGAGTTCCACACGGTCCATCGGTCGAAGGGACGCGAGGCGGACTACGTTGTTCTGCCGGGCATGGTCAACCGCTGCTTTCCGAGCCTGCGCGCGGATGACCCGGTGCTTTCGCTGGCGATGCCGGATGGGGATACCTACCCATTGAGCGAAGAGCGGCGGTTGTTCTATGTCGCGCTGACGCGTGCGCGACGCTCGGTGGCCATGTTCACCCTGCAGGGGAAGCACTCGCCGTTCTTGGACGAGCTGGTGAAGGACGGAGCTGTGGAAGTGACCGCGATATCAGGCGCGGCGATCCACGAAGAGCGCTGCCCGGTGTGCAAGGTGGGCGTGTTCGTGGACCGGAATGGGCCGCATGGGGCCTTCCGGTCGTGCTCCAGTTACCCGTTGTGCCATAACAAGCCGAAGGGTGGGCGCCGCGGGTAGCCGTCCAGGATCTGCCACCCGTTCGAACACGCTGACACTAAACCTCAGCGGTGGGATATCGACTGTAACGGCGGCAGGGCCACCGACTCCCACTTTCCCACAAAGAGAAAGCCGGCACTGGGCCGGCTTATGGATCCTTTTCCAGCACCTGCATCAACGCTTTGAGCACAGCTTTCTCAAGCTGAGCACGATGTCCGCAAAGCCATAAAGGAAAGGCGCAGCAAGAAGCGCAGAGACGCCTGATCCCAAAAGCCAGGGAACAATGCCAGTAAGCGCCAACACGATGCTGATGACGCCAACCGCGGCCGACAAACCTCCGACCGTCTGGATGACAAGCGGCAGCGTCTCACTCTCTACTCGTGACTGTTCTGCCGAAGCCGGGTCCACCGCATCCATTTCACTCATGATTAGTCCTGTCCGTGAAACCTGAATACTAGCTCAGTAAACGGCGTTTTGTGCTGGTGTCTCTCGGAACATCCCGCCGATCCAGTGGGAGCGCTTCTTATCCGCCGACTCAGCAAGAACACAGGGGTACCGCGCACCACTTCCTGCTTGGGCCGCAGCAGCGCCGTCGAAATCAGACTCCGCGTGAAACAGCGCGATCACTTCCACTGCAGCAACGGTCTGAATCGATTTCTTGATTCTCTGCCGAGAGTTTTTTTGCATCCATCCCTGTCCTCAGCTGAGGACAGCTGCGCAGGTAGGGAAGCCTGAGAAAACAAAAAGGCCCCTATCACTAGGGGCCTTCTGGAATCCTGGCGGAGAGAGTGGGATCGGATCACCACCGATCTAACCAATTCTCTCCGTTGCAGAAAGCCTCTTTGGCAGGTTTCCTTTCGATGTTTCCTCGATCATAGCGGCCCGGCACGACTGCATCCAGCACTTCGGACTGCGGCTCATGCCGCGTTGCGCATCAGTAGCATTGAGGTGCGCTCGGCGGCGACAGGACTGGGCTGAACGCGTGGCGATTGGCCAACCTTAACCATGCTCTATTGCCGGCAGCCTCAATGAATTAGGCAATGACGCCGCAGTTGCGCATTGGGGCTTCTTTGATTCTATGGAAGCGTTCTCAACTCCATGGAGCTTCTATGCACCCCGAAACCCAGCTACACCTCGCCGGCCAGCTTCTTGGCCACCTTCTCCGCCAGGACGCATCCCGCAACCTTGCCGACCGCACCCTTGATGTAAAGCACTCGATCGACGTCGCCGGGGAGCTGATACGGCAATGGGAAGGCGTCAGTCCCACGCGCCGAAGCCCCACGCCGACAACGCCGGATCCCGTCAGTAGCGTCCGGCGGGTGGTCGTTGATCGCTATGCCCTGCCCCCGGAACCCGTGAATGTGGATCAGTGGAGAGCAGGTCGCACGAAAAGCGGGCATGGCCCCGTCGCCCCGACCACCGCCAGGCAGCCGAGGCTCCACTAAGCGCCGCTTCCTCAGGGTTTCCCCGGCAGACCCCATCAGATCCAGATGGCCCCGCTTACGCGGGGCCGTTTGCTGCTCAGGGAGAAGGCGGGCGCCGCCGACGGCTTGGCGCTGGCTTTTGTTTAGCCACGGCTTCTTCGTCCAGCGGAGACGGAGGATTTGGCACCTCAGCCCATCGGGCCTCTGTAACTGAGCTCCAGTTATCCACCTCCCGCACTGCGGCCTGAACCGCCTCCTCGCACGCTATACGCGCCTCGGGCGATACACCTTCCCGCATGGTCTTCAACTCAGCTGTTCGCTTCTCTAGGGCAACCAGCCGCCGGCCGCGCCGCCGAACCCAGTCGTCGGCTGCCAGCTCACTCGCAGGCCGCGGACAGTCGCCATTGAACTGCTCCCACGCATTCTCAGCCATGTGCGCTAGGCGCTCTGCCCTACGAACGCCCTCCACCCGCCGAGAGAAGCTCAGCACGCGGCGCTTGAGCGTCTCCAGCCGCGCCACCAGCCCGACCAAGCCTGCTCGGAGGCTGGCAGTGTCTACCAGGGTAGCCGCTCGGTCTCCCCAGTCCTTCAACAGGCGCTTGGTGGCCGAAAGCGCCAAGTCCGCCCGGATAGCAATCACCTCGACCAGTTCTCGCGACGCCGCCGAGATCAGCTCGCGGATGGGCGGCTCCGGACGCGCCTGTGCATCCTTCCGCCGCGGATCCCCAAACACCTCAGATAGCCGCATCCCCCGCAGCCCTTGAATCTCTAGTCCTGGGACTGGCCTGAAGACCCGGTCCTCGGTGCCCGGCGATCGCCGCCGGTCGCGACGGGCCTGCTCCTGACCGTGTCCGGTGGAAGAAGGCATCACCCTGCCCTCGCTCTGGGCTTGCTCCAAGACCTGATCAAACAGTTTTTGGTTGTCTTGCTCGATGCGGCTGTTGTGAGCCCCTCTTTCGGTAGCAACCCCTTTTCGCTCCAATGCAGACGCTGTTTTGCCCAAGTGCGTGGTCGGCTCGCGGGAAAGAACCATGGCTTCAACCCAGTCGCCCCGGGCCCAGGCCTCGTCGGCCTGGATCGCGAGCGATCGATGATCCACGCGATCATCGAAACCGGCCGCAGCCAGGTGGGCATTAATGGACGTAGCGAACGTATGGCGAATCCACTCGATCTCCACCCTCCCCGATGGGCCTCCGTCCAGCTCCCTTGTCTTTTCGCCAAACCCTTCGGGCGTCAAACGCCGAGTTGTGGCAAGCAAATGGACGTGATGGTTGAGGCCATCGTTGGAGCCAGGGGTATGGATGCTGGCCTGAATGGCGAAACCATAGCGGCCCACCAGGGCCTCGGCGATGGCGCGGACAAGCTCGGTGCGCTGCCCGTCATCGAGTTCGTGCGGCAAGGCCATCTCGAACTCACGGGCTACTGTGGAGTTCTTCCGTGTCTCAGCGGCCTCGGCAGCTGGCCAAAGCAGCGCGGGGATGGTTGCCCACTCCGGCGCGTAGCTTGGAACGAAACAAGCGGTCTCGGCCACGCCGCCTCGTCGGCGGTAGTCGTGGCGCTGACCAGTCATGTGGTCGATAAGCAGCGCGCCGGCTCGATAGGCTGCCGCAGCTATTGATGAGTCACCGCGAGCGCGGCTAAACGTTTTGACGCGTGAGTGGTAGATGGCCATGCAGAGCTCCAGATGAGGTTGCTCTCTTTATGCCGCGGCTTTCGACTTTCGCAAGCGCATCGCGCTTGGGGTCCAAGGGGCGCAGCCCTTTGCGCACGCAATGACGAAGACATTGCCTCAGTGCGCTCTTGCATTTCGCGTTGAGGCGCCGATTTCACCCGCCAGCGGCTAAACGGGCACGTCAAAAACGATTCCGCTAGCATCCTTGACGACGCCCATTTCTCTGCTTGACTGATCGTGCACCCGAAGGAAATTCATATGAGCGCCATTGACCATTATCAAGACCGCATTGCCCGCGCGACCGAACGACTCGCGCAGCTGCAAGCAAGAGACTTGCTGGCAAGGCAAAGGCGAGACAGCAAAGCAAAGAACCTTGAAAAGCGCGAGCAAGCCAAACGCCGCAAACGCATCGCGGACCTCGCGGTTCTAGTTGGCGTGGACAAGATCAATGACGATGAGCTTTTGGGTGTTCTTTCAAACCATATGGACACCCGATCCGAACCATCCGTGCGCCAGTTCGCTGTCGAGCGCGGCAAGCTACTCCTCCTCGAGGTAGCCCGAGGCTCTCAAGGCCTGCACTAAGGCGACGGAGCTGCCGAAGTCATTCACAGACGTGCTGCGATAGGAGGAACGCCCCTAGCAACTCTCAGTCTTCGCCGTCGCCTGTCTCCCGGAACATCAGGTCATCCACAGTCGGAACTGGCTTCTCAGCGTCTTGGATCAACGTTTTTGATCTCAGAACGGTGTTCTTGAAGAACGTCTTGCAGTCCATTGCGCCAGCTACCGGAAGCCAGTGCGCGGCTTCTGGGAGCAGCGCCGGATTCAGTGGATGTTTTGAGTTTGGGTTGTGGAACACCTCCATCTCGGCCGTCCAGGGCTCATAGGCATAAGGTGTCCAAAGCGCGCGGTATTCGTCTGTGTTCACGTCCATGGAAAACGGGATGCCGCGCAACGCTCCGGGCGTGAAATCACTAAACTCCCCGAACCGAACGTAGCGGTAGCCAGGAGAGGGAACACCGCAGGAAAGCGGGACCCGGCTCAGCTTTGCCAACGTGGCACCTTGGCTGAAGATGACAGCGGAAAGCTCTTCGCCCTCTGGGGTGAAGAAGAGTCCCGCTGGAATCTTTGGCTCGCCTGGTAGCGTGTAGACCTCTTCGGCGACTGCAATTCGCTTGCCTTGAACTTCGACCTCCCGTGCATAGAACCCGTAGAGGTAACCTAGCAAGGCGACCCGGCTCCAAACCATGGAACCGGGCGCATGGAAATCTGCAATGGCGATAGCGAAAGGCTTTCCGACGACATGAGGCATGCGTGCATACCCTTTGTCTATCTTGCTCTTCAGCGTTTTTGCGTAACGCTCCGCAGCCAAGCCCAGCATGCGCTCCTGTCGATCCATGGGTGGCGCCGCCTCCTGAGCATTGGCATGATCGTAGGGGACCGACGGGTTCGCGGTCACGGCCTCAATCCATGCTTCTCCGCCCTTGCGATTGCTCACATGAAAATCCGGAGACGGATGATCTTGCTTGACTAGCAAGCCCTGCTCTCGGAGGCTGGCAAACAGGAGGGCCTCCCAGAGGTGAGCATGGAAGTTGCCAGTCCGGCAATCGCTCGCCCAGTTGTCATCTGGGCTTGGCATCGCTAGGTAGAGCTGATTGAGCATCCAAGCCCCCGGCCCTCTACAGGGCTGCGCCAACAGCTTGAAGATTTCGCTGAGTTCTTTGAAATTCTGGTCCACAAGCGGCGGACGCCGCTTTGTGCCAGGAGGGACTGGTAACTTAGTAGCGGGCTCTTCGCAGGCCTGCTTGATGATTGCCATTGCCTCCTTCTCATCAAAAGCATCATCTTCTCTGCGAAGGATCGCCCATACATCGTCCTCTCGCCTGCGCATGACCAAGACGCCGAATCGGCCGGAAGCGCGGCTCTTAGTTAGCGCACACACCGTGATGGAGTCGGAGCCTCGCCATGCGCCCTTGGGCGGGTTCTCACCGAACGCCAGCCCGCAGGGCAAGGCAAGGGCGAACACGTTGAAAAGCGTTGCGGGCAGCGGCTCCATGCTTTCTCCAGCGGTCAAGGGTGAGACCAAACTCCCGGCCCGAGAACACCAATGCAGGTGGACCGGCTGACATTTGATTAACTCAAAGCATCACTCCTCATCTCCTTCTTGGTGGCCCGGCGGCGGCTTCGTCCTGAATCTGGCCGGCTCCTCAGCCCGACGAACCGCCTTGAGCACGAACGCCTTCAAGTCCTCAGAGAGGTTCGGAACCTTCTTTAGGGCATCTCGGAATAGAGGGGATGATAAGAACTCGGCGTAAGGACTTCCATGGTCCGCATCGGACATGAACCGCAGCGGCTCTTGATCCAAGTGGCGAAGAGCCGAGCCAAACAGATCCTTTTCGAACTCTGGATCGATCCGTGCGGCTTCACGCCGATAGCCCTCGTAGGCCGTAGCAAGCGATGCTTTGAAAGAATAATCTTCGGCCAGTCGGAATCGCTGCGATATCTGGCGGGTAGCCAGCCACGCAACCCAAAGCGGCGCAGCTAGAGACAAGGTCCCAAGAGCAACTTGAACCCAAATCAACGCCATAAACTGCTGTGAGCCGGGGTCTTTGGTCAGATCAGAGATCGCCTGCACTCGCAAATACCCGAGGTATGCTCCGGCCCCCAGAGCGAGTATCAACAGGCCAACCCACCATCTCACTGAGGCCCTCAACGCGTTGCCGCGACTGTTGAAGGCCTCCGCAAGGGCGTGACTTGTGGTCGCCCTATAGACCGCCTCGATCCCCTCCAACACCTTCTTAGCATCCGCCTCTAAAGCCTTGACTCGGCCAACCGAGCTCTCGGCCTCTTGCGCGGCGTTCTTGGATTGCGATGCAGCCTCCACCGCTGATTGGTGTGCGGCGGCCACGTCCTTACGCGCGTTTGCGATCATCTCAGCATCGACCGGAAGATCTCCAATCATCTGAGCGCCGCTCTCGATTTCCCTTAGCTGGGCTTCCAGCGTTTCGCGGTCTACGACAATGGAGTCCAGCGCCTTTGCCGTGATCTTCATCTGTCGACGCAGTCGACTTGGCAACGTATCTGGATCGGGCTCGGCCCATACTTCTCCTGGGAAGAGGGTGCGCTCCCACTGATTGAACGTCTCGAAGTAGGCCCATCCCGCTTGGCCGACATTGCCGCTGACGAGGTTTGCCAAGTTTGCCGCTATCGCCGTGAGCTGGACCGGAATGCTGGCGATCAGGTCTGCCCGGCTTTTTTCATCTGGATCTTCGCTTTCTTCATCGGCTACAAAGTCGGCGTCCTTCAGCCGCCTTGCTAGCCGCCTTGGGACTGCTGCAACTTGATCTCGAGTGAGCGCCGGCCCCATCCAGCCAACGTGTTGCAACAATGTCGCTGAAACACTGCCGAGCGCGTTGTCGACAGCAACACCGAACTCCTCCAATGCGACACATGCAGCTTCGACCTGCGGATCCATGCACAACTCCTTATGCTGAGTGGCAGCAGCCACGCCACATCCGAAGTGCAGGAGTGGCGGCCACGCAAGATTACTAGACGGAAATCATCCGCACTTCAGGAGCGTATCGCGCATATGCAGCCTTGACGGATCAACTGGGCTGTCCAATACGACGAACGTAGCCACCAGCCAGCCATAGTTGTCGCTCAATGCGTCGGCGATTTCATCCTTACCATCACATTCGACCATGCACTCTCGCGGCAGCTCCGGACCGTGCCCGTCCCTCTCCCACTCAATGCGTCCAGCGCGATAGACCCCACTAGCTTTCGCCCCCAGGTCCAGCTTGCTTACGTAGACAACGGGCCACAGCGACAGAGGCCGGCGCCACAGCGGCGCCGGCAAGTTGTCGCAGTTCTACGTCTTCTTGCCACCGAGAACTGCCCCACCATCAATCACTTGCCGGTCTTATGCTTGTGAGGCTTCAAACCAGGCGTATTTCCAGGGGTGTCCTTGTTGTCCCGCCGCCGCTTATCTGGCTCTCCAGTGGACGGAGCGATCGGCTTCGGACCAGGTTTAATCGACATTGCTTAACTCCTTCAGTGAGAGGGAACAGCCGAACAAAGCTGCTACGTCGCGCCACCACTGTCAATACAACCTAACAATAAATCGCATCCATTTATCCTGCGTTCATCCTGGCGTTAGGATATCTCATATTTACTTTCACATAAACTTTTTTAAACAGTATCCAAATGACTAGAGAATCGCGGAGACCGCGGCCGGCAAAACCCTTGCTGCGCCTACATTCTCAGTAAAAAGCATATCAGATCTAAAATCTTAATCTCGGCCAGTAGCGGTGTGTGCTGGAGTTTGCCTGAGGAAATAGAAGGTCGCTCAATTTTGGGTTGACCTTTAGCTGGCTCGTCGTATCTGTACTTCCATTGTAAACAATGGAAGCAAAGCAGTGACTCACGCCCCCAACGACATCCTTAGTAACTTCATTGACACGCCCGGCGGGGGCTTGGTTGTGGAAGGTCTTCAGATTGGCCGTGTGAGGTTCGGCAAAATAACAATTTCCGACCGTGAGGGCGCCTTCAACGCACAAGACCTCATCAATGCTGTCTTGAGCAAGACGGCGCGCATACGCAGCGGCAAGCACGGCACCCGATACAGCGAGCCCCTACCGCCTGGCAGTCCGGCACGCCTGTTGTCTATCGAGATCGAAGACTTCTCGAGGCACCAAAGCCGACGCTACTTGAAGTCCGGCACCATTAATGACTACGCCCGCACTCTGAAGCTACTTCTCCTGACGATCGGGGATATTCCTGTATCGCGAATCGACCACACTCATGTTGACCGCCTATGGGATCTCCTTCGCTGGGCGCCGCCCGGATTTCTCCAAGACCCCAAGTTACGCGCCCTGACTGCGGACGAGGTGATTGCGCTGGGCCAAGCCAACGGCACCCAAGGGGTGTCCCACGCCACGCTGCACAAGCACAACCTCTGTTTATCCGCCTTCTTCAGACGCTTAGTGGCAACCCGCGCCATTCCTGGCAATCCAATGATCGCGATGGGGAAGATCAAGAAAGACCTGATTTCAGACCCCAAACGTGGCGAGAAGGCAGACCGATTCCTGGAAGAAGATGAACTGCAGCAGATCTTTGATCCTGAGCACTTCGTTGCTTGGGCAAAGAAATGGCCCCACCGCTGGTGGTGCGTCATCTTGGCGCTCTATACCGGCGCGCGCGTTAACGAACTCGCACAGCTCAAACTACACGATATCATCCTCGATCGAGGCATCTGGTGTATTGCCATCCAGCTCACAGTTGACGAAGACCTCGCAGACAATGAGCACTTCAAAACTCGACAGACGGTAAAAGGAGAGTCCGCACTCCGGCGGATTCCCATCCATCAGGCGGTGCTTGATGCTGGCTTCCTGGAGTTCATCGAGGATATCAAGGCATGCGGCCACGCCCGGCTGTTCCCCAACCTATCCGCAGGAGTTTGTAACGCATCAGGTGAAACCAGTTCGCGCTATAGCCAAGGCGTAGTCATCCAGTTCAGCGCATATCTAAAGAAGCTGGGCTTCTCGAAAGGAATAGGTTTCCACGCCTTCCGCCATACGCTCTCAACCAAACTCAAGCATGCAGGCGTTCCCAACGAGTGCGTCGCCTCGATGACAGGCCATTCGGAAGACAAGCGCTTCACGGTGCTTGAAGACTACCAGAAGACCCCGAACCCTGAAGAACGGCCGCAGCAATTTGAGGCTCTGGGGCGCTTCCTGCCACCGGTGGCGCTGCCGATGTACAAGCGTGGGCAGTTCAAGAGGCAGCTGGGTAAGGACGCCAAGTTCTACCCGTAGTAGAGTCAGATACATACGCCCGGGCGGTGGACGTTGCCGCCCCAACAAGTAGGTCAGGTTCGCGCCTAAACATGGAGTGTGATAACGGAAATGGACAACCTGTTCTCTCAGGCGACGCCCCTGCTGATGTTTCTCCTTCCGGGGTTTCTGTCAGCTTGGATTTTCTATGGCCTCACTTCGCACCCAAAACCAAGCCAGTTTGAGCGCACGGTTGAGGCCCTGGTCTTCACTTTCGTTGTCCAGGGCGCCACGAAGGTCCTAGAGATGGGGCTCCTTGCGGCAGGGGAGATGCTGAGCATCGGAACCTGGACTAACGACACACAAACGATATGGTCGATCGTCGCCGCTGCTGCACTCGGCGTGGGCGTTGCTGCCGCAGTCAACAAGGATACGTTTCACTCTTGGCTGCGTCGTCGAGGATTCACATCGCGGACGTCCCACCCAAGCGAATGGTTCTGCGTCCTTGATTCCAGCCCAGCCTTCGTCATCCTTGAACTTCAGGATGGCCGGCGGCTGATGGGTTGGCCGAAGGAATGGCCCGTGAGCCCATCCACTGGACAGTTCTATATTCAGGAGCCGGCTTGGATCACCGAAGAAGGGAACCTGGTTGAGTTAGCCACGCTCGATGGCATAATCATCCACGCAACCGATGTCCGCTGGGTCGAAGTATTTCCTAAGGAGACGATTGAAGATGACAAATCTGCGAAAGGGGTCTAACCCCCCGCCGCCGGGCAGGCAGCACGTCTTTGACAATGCCAACCCTCCCACGCGCAGTGCACGGCCGGCACCACCGCCGAACCCACCGCCGCCGCCAAAGAAGCCCTAAAGAGTGCCCAAAGAGCCCCGTTCCGGGGCTTTTTGCTGATGAGGTGCACCATGCACTGGGGTGTGCCCTGTGAGTCTGAGCGACGCCTGGCTATCTGCAAACCTGCCCCTTGGTGAGATGCAGGTTTGGCATCACACAACTAGAAAGATCGCCGAACGCGTGTGTCTCCATGTCCCTATAGCCCATAGGTGAACGACCCAGCGGCAGGAACAGCACATGGAGGAGCGCGCCTCTTAGCGCACTACTGCCCGCTCGGCCAGCCATTGTTCGATGGACTTGCCCTTCATCTCTTTAGCCATTTCACTGGCACACAGCATGGGGCCGCTCTGGCGCACATTGGCAACGGCATGCGCAGCCAAGATTGAAGAAGCACAAAGATCGGCCTTCGTGTGCCCGCGCTCTGCCCAGTCATCAGGCAAGGTATCCAATGCACTCAAGGCCTCTTTTCCGGACAGATACTGCATGCAGGTCAGCAACGACCACTGCAAACCGACCTCCTCCCGCAGCCATTTACCGGCCGTCTTCTCGTCAAAGACCCCTTCCATGGTGTTCAGAAGTGCGGTTGCCGCGGCGACAACTTTGCGCTGCGGCGATACCAGAACCTTCTTAGGCGACCGGCCCCGCATGATCATGCCTTCTTGGCGACCCGCTTCTTTGTCGACTTGGATGCCGCCTTCGCTGCCTTCTTCCCGATTGCGCCCGCCTTGGTGACTATCTTTGTCGCCTTCCTGGTCGCTTTCTTAGCCCCGGGTTTGGCACGGGCCGTCTTCGACGGCTTGGCGCTGCCCTTGCTCGCCTCGTTTGTCCCGTCAGCGGCCGGGAACTTGGCACCTGGATTTGCTTTGGTCCACGCCCTGCCCTCGGCTGACTTCGCCCAGGCAGTGAATACCTTTGGAGACAGTCCGCGCCCCGTCCAGGTCTCGCCCGTGGGCAAACGATACTTGGGAGCGACCGAGCCCAGCTTGCGACCCTTCAATGGTCCCTTGGACGCATCGGCCGCGCGCCTAGACAGAGGCTCAACCGTCTCACCCATTAGCTTGGCCAGTTGCCGGCGCTGGGCGAGAGTAAGAACTTTGGCGTAGCGCTGGAGCACGGCCAGAGCCTTGGGGACCTCCCCGTCGCGCTTCTCGACCAATTTCTTCTGAGCTTCAAGCTGTTTGATCTCAGCGTTGAGCGATTTAAGGGTGGTCAGTGCCAAAGGAGAGCTCCAGATGCGTCGGAAGGCATTTATAACTCATTAAACGGCTGGCGGGACAGCACGCGGGTAGCGATACGCCAGCCTACCCGCAAGGGCAGTCTTAAGCGCCTTTGGCAATTCGACAGTGTTCCAAGCCTGGAGAGGGCCGACTACGATCCGGGTGACCGCCCGAGTCACGTTGCCGCACATCCCGCTCGCCCCTTTCACCTCACCTCCCTACCCGCTAAAGTCGGTGGGAATCACCTCACGACCAGGACGCCTCACGTAATGATACTCGGGCCGTCCATCCGCATTTTGGCCTAGCACTGCCGGAAGGAGTAGAAGTGCACATTGACTTCATTGAAGTGGCGAATTTTCGAAAATTACTTGCCACAAGGATAGATATTGCGAAGGAATCGACAGTCTTTGTAGGCGCCAACAATAGCGGCAAGACATCTGCGATGGTTGCCATGCGGCGCTTCCTCGTTGATCAGCGCGATTTCGACATTAATGATTTTACGCTGAGCCATTGGCCGGCCATCAACGACCTAGGAAGCGCTTGGGAGACAGAATCGGAGGATGGTGAGCCCACAGACTTCGACTGGGGCTCGATCTCGCCGTCGCTAGATGTCTGGTTGCAAGTTCCTGACAACCAACTTCATTACGTCCAAGGGATCCTTCCAACGCTGGATTGGGACGGCAGCGCCATTGGCGTCCGCCTTCGATACGAACCCAAGAACGCTGACGACTTTAAGCGTGAGTATCTCAATGCAAGATCCGCCACAAAAAGTGTGATGGCAGCAGCCTCAGGCCCGGACGACAGTGATGATCCCTTTTCACTGTGGCCGAAGTCGATGATTGAGTTCCTTTCACGACGACTTCGATCGACGTTTGAGGTCAAGGCATATCTGCTGGATCCAGCGCTATTGGATGACCCAGATGACGGGTGTGCGAATCCACAGCCGCTGCCCGTCGATAGTGAACCGCTTAAAGGAGACCCGTTCAAAGGACTGATACGCATCGACGAGATCAGCGCGCAGCGTGGACTCGGATGGGCCGCGTCCAGCAGGACCAGCGGCGACGACTTGGATGCAGAGACTGTGCGTTTGGGGAAAAAGCTCTCTACTCAGCTCCGCGGCTACTACTCACAACATCTAGACCCCTTCGACCAACCTGAAGAAAAGGACCTGAAAGCGCTTCAGGCCTTGCACCAGGCTCGGGTGGCCTTCGGCAAGCAGCTTTCAGACTCCTTCGAGTCAGCGCTTAAGGAGCTCGAAACTGTGGGCTATCCGGGCTTGACCGACCCAAAGCTGCGCCTCGCTGCGGACCTGCGCCCCCTGGATGCTCTGAACCATGGGTCTGCTGTGCACTATGAGGTCCCCACGCATCTGGCGGAGGTAGGTTTTTCCAATCGTTTACCTGAGGACTCCAACGGACTGGGCTACCAGAACCTGGTTTCGATGGTTTTCGCGCTGATGAGCTTCCGCGACAGGTGGATGCGAGTCGGCAAGGCGTCGAAACAAGCATGGGCGGCCGACGACAACATCCCCCCGCTCCACTTAGTCCTGGTGGAAGAGCCAGAAGCCCATCTCCACGCTCAGGTTCAACAGGTTTTCATCGCCCACGCCTACGCGGTGCTCCGAAAGCATGAGAGCTTAGGCGACTCCAGCGGATTTCATACCCAAATGGTGGTCAGCACTCACTCAAGCCATCTGGCACACGAAGCTGACTTCACTTCCTTACGTTATTTCCGCCGCATGCCGGTCAAGGCGGTGAAGGGCTCCGTCCCCGTTTCTCAGGTTGTCAATCTCTCTAAGATCTTTGGCACTAATGACGACACGACCCGCTTTGTGAAGCGTTACCTGAAGATCACACATTGCGATCTCTTCTTCGCTGATGGTGCGATCCTCGTTGAGGGACCTGCAGAGCGGATAGTGGTCCCCCACATGGTGCGCTGTCGCGAACCCTACGCTTATCTCAGGCATCGATACCTCACTTGGTTGGAAATCGGGGGCAGCCACGCTCATCGCCTTCGCCCTCTTCTTACCAAACTGGGCCTCAACACCCTGATAGTGACGGACCTGGATGCAAAGACGGCCGACGGCTCTAAGGCAGTTCCTGCGCGATCCGCGGGGCAGTCGTCGAGAAACCAAACGATAAAAACTTGGGCTCCCAAGGAGGAGTCCATTGACCTATTGCTCAATATGCCAGAGGCATCCCTTACCGAAGCGCATGAAAGTGGATTCGGCTTCCGCGTCGCATATCAACAGCCCGTCAAAATTGACTTAGGGGAAAGCAAAGGCGTCGAGGCGATTGCGAATACGTTTGAGGATGCCCTGGTGTATCAGAACTTGGAGTTTTTCAGATCGTTGCAAGGCGCGGGATTGGCCAAGAGGATCCGGGAGTCAATCGAAAAAGCGAAGACTGTCCCGGAGCTCTCCAGCAGCATCCAGGCCGCGTTGAAGACAGGCGATAAGGCGGAATTCTCAATGACGCTGCTCGAAAGCAGCGACCTGGACCAAGTCGGACTTCCAGACTACATCCACAAAGGTCTTCTTTGGCTGATCGCTCAGCTAAAACGTAAAGAGGACGATGTCGCGGGAAAAACACCACTGAACCCTGTGTCCACCAGCGATGCCGCAGCGACTCCAAGCGAGGTGAAGCCGTGAACGAGGCACACCACTCCGACGAAAACGATATCGATCAGCCTGCTGATGCGCTGATTGCACAATGTCTCAATCCGGAAAACCCAAAAAGCTTCTTTCTCTTCGCCGGTGCTGGGTCCGGAAAGACGCGCTCATTGGTGGCGGCACTGGAGCATGTTCAGGCCAATTGGGGTGAAGGGCTCCGCCGTCAAGGCAAGCGAGTCGGTGTCATCACGTTTACAAATGCGGCATCCGATGAGATCAAGCGAAGGATTCAATTCGATGCACTCTTCGACGTCCGGACGATTCACAGCTTTGCTTGGTCGTTGATCGAAGGGCTAAACCACGACATACGGCAATGGTTAAGGGTCAAGATATCTGAAGACCTGGATGACCTACGAGAGAAAGAGGCGAAGGGTCGCGCAGGTAAGGTCTCTGATGACCGAAAGCTCAAAATAGTCGCAGCCACTAAACGCCTCGACAGCTTGCCCAGCATAAAAACGTTCATCTACAGCCCGACTGGGACTAATCGAACACGTGATGCATTGAGTCACGCCGAGGTAATACGCATCGCGGCTCACTTTTTGCAGTCCAAGCCCCGTATGCAGAGCATTTTTGTTGGCCGCTACCCTATTCTTCTGGTGGATGAGAGCCAAGACACAAATCGGCACTTGATCGATGCGCTCTTCGAGGTGTCAGCTAAGCAAGCCGGGTCATTTTCGCTTGGCCTGATCGGCGACACGATGCAGCAAATCTATGCTGACGGTAAGGAAGGACTTGGAACTGCTCTTCCCTCCACGTGGGAGACGCCTGGGAAGCAAATGAACCATCGATGCCCCAAACGCGTCGTGAGCCTTCTTAACAAGGTCCGAAGCACTGTCGACCCTCACCAGCAGCAAGCCAGGACGGACGCACGCGAAGGCACGGTTCGCCTTTTCATTGTCCCATCCAGCATCGAGGATAAGCCGGGGTTGGAGGACCGTGTCGCTGCAAGAATGGCTGAACTAAGCTTGGATCAGCAATGGCTGCAACGCGATGCGGTAAAGACGCTCACTCTTGAGCATAGGATGGCAGCCGCCAGGCTGGGTTGTCTGGACGCATTCGTCGCGCTCTACGAGATCGACTCGACAAGCCTCTTGAATGGGACTCAACCATTAGCAACTTTTTTTACGGACCAAGTGTTGCCATTGGTCAGTGCACATCAGCGAGACGATAGATTCGCTGTGATGCGGCTACTGAAGACGCTCTCACCACTTCTGAGCGTTGAGAAGCTCAAGGGCTCTCCTGGAAAATCCCATCTTGCAGAGGCCCGATCAGCTGTAGATGAACTAGCGCGCCTCCTGGCGGATGGCCGAGATCCGACTCTTCAGGAGGTCCTCATCCGGGTTTCCGAACAACATCTCCTCCAAATTCCAGAGCGACTTGCTGCGTGGACGGTTGCCTCCGAGGAAGAGACAACCGATGACGTGGAGGTGAGCGACGACGATGTCCGTCGGAAGCTCATCGACGACCTGCTAGCCACTCCCTTTTCACAAATCAGTCCTTTGGCCACTTATCTATCTCGAAAGGCACGCTTTGATACCCATCAAGGGGTGAAAGGTTTGGAGTTCGAACGAGTGATGGTCATCATGGATGATGGAGAGGCACGAGGCTTCATGTTTAAGTATGAAGATCTCTTCGGGCGAAAAGCGGAGGGAAAGACCTTAGAGGCAACCAGACGACTTTTTTATGTAACCGCCAGTCGCGCCACCCAGAGCCTTGCACTGGTCGCTTATACGGAAGACGTCATGCGGGTAAAGAAGTTCATCCTCAACAATGCTTGGTTCAGCGAGGACGAAGTAATCACTACTGTCTGAAATCTCTTGAGACCAACTCCGGGCTACCGCCGAACCGCTCGACATCATCGTGCCCAGGTCAGTCCTCGAGCAGCGCGGAAAGGACCAACGCGGCTCCAGTGCAAAAAGCGCCGAGGGCCGCCCAATAATTCATGTCAGCAGCCAAGACCAACATCGTTTTGGAGAACTGTTCCGGCGCGCCTGGGGCGCCCATCAGTTCCCGTTGCACTCTCGCTGACAAGAACCAGAAAAAACCCGAAAGCAGAGAGCCGACGGATGCGGCGAAAATCATTAGTTTCCAGACCACCTTCTTCAACGCCCGGTCTCCGACTTCCCAACCATATCCTTGAGCCGCTGAAGTGCTTCCTTCTGCTTGGCAACGGGCAGCTTAGACACCAGCAGAATAACTTCGGCCAGGGTGTCAGAGGTGGCGTGGAAATACGCCACCGGCAAGCCCAACGCCTTCGCTAACGCCTGCGATGTCGCGGGATCGGGGTCATGCTGCCCCGTCTCGTATCGGCTCACCCTCGTGGCTCCAGAGACCGAGTCCACCATCCCAATCTGCTCGGCAAGCTGAGCCTGCGTCCAGCCTTTGGCCAGACGTGCACTGCGCAGGCGCTTGCCATAGACCGTCGAAGGGGTTTTGGGCTGCATCGGGATTCTTGCACCACAGCTGAACTCCCTCCAAGTCTGACGGTTGGAACTGGATTGCACATCTGCGATTATCGTAAATGCCGCCGGGTTGGCGGTCTATAGGGGCTGCGAATGAAGAACCAAACAAGGATGGCCGCCAGCCTGGCTGCCGCGCTGCTTTTGGCCACCCAAGTGGCGGCCGCACAGAGCCACCCTGAGCAAGAGGAAGCGCCAAACCGCCCCGGATTCTTCAGGCAGCTGGGCGCCAGCCTGAAGGATGCCGGGCAGCAGATGGTCGGCGTGAAGCCTACCCAGAGCGGCTCAAAGACCAATGGCGACCCTGGCTCCATCTATGCACCGGTTAGCGGAGGCGGGAAGCTGCCCGGCCTCTTCAAGGCGGACAACCATCAGTTGGCCCAGCAGGACAAGCTCGACTGGCCCCGGGTGGCACTGACCTACACCGAGTGGGGCGCGTCCCTGCCCTGCTGGACGGTCGAAGCGCAGATCTGGGCCAGCGCCACAGCGTCCACGACCGAGACCTTCCGGACCTGCGCCAGTGCGGCAGTGACCGAGACGGACGACCTGGGCGATACAGCGGAGCTCAATACCTCTGCACTGTGGAAGGGCCGGGACACCCTCACTGGGGTGCGCGTGCCTGCCGGCAAGCCCAACACCGGGGCCAGCCGGGCCACCGGCCCCAACCCGCCTGCCCAGCCCTTTGTCGTCAACGTGTCCCGCCCTGGCGTCTCCGACCGCGCCGTTGATGTGGCCCTTCGGGTGGCGTGGGTCAGTGGCTTCATCCAGACCTCAGATCTCCACCCGGGCCCGTCCGGAATCCTGACGCCGTTCAAGGACAGCCGCATGTGGATCGCCGGGTTCAAGCCGGAAGGCAACCGCGACCGCTGAAGCACCCCGGGCCTTGCGCCCTCACCAAAAGGGAAACGACATGAAAGCATGGATCCTGGCCGCTGCGGCGGCCCTCTGCCTGACCGCCTGCAGCTCAAAGCCCTCAGAGAAGGAGGCACGGCAGGCGCTGGCCGACCTCATGGCGCAGAGCGCCTCAGCGCCTGTTATCACCATCGAAGGCTTTACCCTGACCGGCTGCAAGAAGGCCGACGACACGGACGGCTACCGCTGCGATACCCGAGGCACCGTGGTGCTGGACATGGCGGGCAACCGGGTCCCGCTTCCCGTCGAAAAAAATCTGCGGTATGCGAAGGTCGACGCCACCTGGAGGGCTTACGCCCAATGAAGAGCCAGCCCCCTTCCCTGCATTTTGCCCACGCAGATCGTGTAACCGCGCCTTCTAGCCGCACCATCAAAAGGGTGAGGACTCCCCGGGAGCGCTTCTTCTGGTGGTATTCGCTGTCCCTGCTCTTCCTCGGACCTTTCGGCTTCATTGTCGGGCCGCTCATGGCCCGGCGAGGAAGCCGAAAGGTAGAACGGCTTCACCCTCGAGCAGCTTGGGAGGCTCGGCAGCGGGACCACGGCTTCACTTGGTGGCAGTGGTGGATCATGACGCCCCTGAGCGTGCTCGGAGCGCTCTGGGTACTTAGCTTGGTGAGCGGCCTGCCTATGATTCTCTTGATTCTCTGGGCGCAAGTGATCCAGGCCTAAGCGGCGGCTGAGCAAGTTGAAGGGCCCGATACGTCGGGCTCTTTTCTAAAAAGACGCGGGACGCAAGCTGACTGCGCCAACGCCAAACACGGGCGAGGATGCCGCCTAAGGCAGGCTTTGCCCCTGGGCGTCGAACGAAGGCAGTTTGCCGCTGTATGCTCCACGCAGAGCCCATTTCCCTCTGTCGACCTGACGCCCAAACAGGATGTCGCTATGGCCTCAAGTGATCCTGATGCTCCTGGCGCGGACAGTTCAAAGGAGCGCGCACCACTCCTTACTGGCCCGGTCCGTCAGCACTATGTTCCGAAGTTCTATTTGAAGTCATTTGCCGCTACCGACGGCTGCGTCGCCGTGGTCGAAAGATGCGGTCGAAGCTATCGGGCTAGCCCATTGAACACTGCGGTCCAGAAGCACTTCTACACGTTCAAAGATGATGATGGTCAAATGAGATACGAGCTAGAAGCTGCTCTCTCAGACATGGAGTCTCTAGGATCAAGGGCGATTTCCAACCTCATTGGCCGGACCACCTTTGATCAGGATGATCGGCGGCATCTGGCAGCCTTCATTGCCATGCTTCATGTGCGGACACCGGCAATGGTAGAGAGCGTTCAACACGGGACCGGCGAGCTTACGAAGAAGGTGCTTGGCAAGATTTTTCAGTCACACGACTTCACAACAGCCAGCTTGAAAATGATGCCGGAGTTCTCGCAGCTAACGCCAGCAGAGCTCGACCAGGCCGCATATAGGATGTCCGAGTTCGTGAGATCTGGCGAATACACGCTGGAGGTCGATCATCAGTTCTCCTTGGCGAGTTCGGTCTCCATGGCAGACGAGGTGGCGGGCATACTTATGCAACGAACCTGGACGCTCATTCAAGCTCCGGACAGGCATGCGTTTATAACTACAGACGCCCCTGTTGTTCTGACGGCGGCCACATCTTCATCGCAAATGCGGGGAGTAGGGTTCGCAAGCGCCAATGCAGTGGTTCTATGCCCGTTACGGCCAGACTTCATGCTGATTATGGAGGGCACGGAGGAGAAGGTGCTTCGCGCCGTTGCCGACGCACGATTCGTCAGACAACTGAACATCCTTATTGCCCAACGGAGTAAGCGGTTCGTGCTCGGGCGGGACGATGCTTTGGTAGCCTCCATCGCCCGCGCCTCTGGGCTAACTTCTAGAGGTTGGAAGCCAGCATTTACCGTTCTTTAGCCTGGCTAGAACATCTCAACGCGGCCAGCTCGAACGGCAAGGATGAGCATGCTGCCTCAGATCGGCCCGACATCGGAAATAGTTGCGCGTCCTTCAACAAGGACAGCGGCCAACAGCCCGCCCCCGGCAACGGTCCGACCCACGCTTTTGTTCAGGTAGGCCGCCCGCAGCCGGCCGGCCTCCAGGACGTCATCAAACTCGAAGCTGTCCGGACGCCCACGCAATGGTTCTCCAGGTGACGCTACGCCACCTTCCAAGGGCTGCACTCGTGCCGGACCACCAGCCGCGTCTTTCGCATAGGCCGTCGCCACCATCCGACCCACCTTCGGTGACCAGTCGCCCAGAACAAGCTCGCTGTGCAGGATGTCCCGCGTCATGCCCGCCTCCGCGGCGGCCTGAAGGTAGCTCGGCCAAAGGTGATTCATGACCAGCCCGAGCTCGGCGATGAGCTGCTCCATGGTGAAGTCGGCGCGGAAGCTGGCCTGAAGGCACAGCTCGTAGATCTTCAAGAAGAACTGCGCTGAGCCACGACTGGCCAGCACCAAGTTGTGCTCAGGGATGAGCAAGAGCTTGGCGCCTACCGACGGATTCTGAGTCATCGCGTCCTCGGCCCATGCGTCGACCGCGATGAGCAGTTGGTCGGGGCGTAGCAACGCATTGAGGATGCTCATGGGATCGTTGTCGGCCGAAACAAGGAGGCTATCGTCGGCCCGCCCAAACTGTCCATATACGCCCCTGCATTGGTCGCTGGTAGGCATCGAGGTGACGGGGCCGCAGCCCCTTCAGCCGGCATGAGCCAAGGACACCCATCCGCACCTCGCAGCCCGGGAGGTGATGATCCCGCGAGACCGGTTCTTTTGGTGGTATTCGGGAGCCTCGCTCCTCCTCGGACCTTTCGGATTCGTCGTCGGGCCGCTCATCGCCCAACGCGGAAGCCGGAAGGCGGCCCTGGGGCATCCGGTCAAGGCGCGCGTGACCCAAGCCACGGACAAGGGGTTGGCTTGGTGGCAGCGGCGGGTCATGACCCCGCTGACCCCGCTAAGCGCATTTGGGGTCTTTGCTATCCTGAGCGGGCTGCCGACTTTTCTGTTTTTAGTCTACGCCGAACTGACCATGTGACCTGAATAACTCAAACATAGCGAGGGCCGCCTAGCGCGGCCCCATGGTCTGCTGACTTAGTGAGCAAGGTCTGTAGGTTCGAATTAACAACCAGCGGCAAGCGGAAGAATTTTCTGAGGTCAGAAAATCAAATCAGCGGCTTGTCGCGCTTAGCACCGGGAGTAAGCAAGGGGCTGTCCTTGAGGACTGCCTCGCGCCCCTCCCTTTGCTTATGAATGGCGCGGGTAGCAATCCCAAGCCTCTTCTCGGACGCACTCGCTGGCTTGACAGTTACCCTAAAAGCTGGCTTTTTTTTCGAAACAACGCGCTCTGTTCGATCGCCGTTTTTATCGACAATCTTGACGTCGAAAATTTCGCCAGCGATTTCACGTTTCATTTTTGATCTCCGGGAAAACAATCAAACCAACTGCCTCTTCAAAATTTATTTGATCCACCGCGTCAGATAACGTTTCTTTTAACAAACCGAAAGCTTCCTTCGCGTCACATTCATACATACTACAAACGTCGCTATATGTCAAATCCGGCGACTCCACAAGGATGACAGGGGGCACAGCTATTTTCGCCTGCGATTTAAGCGGCAGGATTACAAGCCAATTACTGCTGCCCAACCTTATCGCGTCCTTATCACGATCCAAATTGAACTCGACGCTGGAACCTACGTCAGCCCCGACAGCCCGCTCACGAACATCATAGAATTGATAACCACTCCAGAAACGAGTGACCCTGCAGCCATCGTCGCTTGGGCACGCGATCGCCAACTTCAGACTCACCCCCTTGATTATGCCGCGCTTGCTCAGCTCACTTTTGAATGAATCGACAAGAGATTCTCTGAGACGCAAAAGTACCTTTTCCACATGCCACTCATCAAGGCGGGATACTATGATACTGCCAGCAGCTCGCTCAACATCAGCAATTTCTTTTTTAAATTTATCGAGCGGCGAACCAAAATCAAGCATCCCAAGTGAAGTGCTTAGTGGAACAACCATAAGATTATCTATCCCACGAGCATGGATCTCTGGGGGGCCAGCAACAACAGCATCAATAATGGCGCCAAGCCAATGAGATTTCTTTGACTGCCCACCCACAATCGAAAATCCAATGGTCCAACTTCCTGAATCATCCTCGCGCCGCTCCTCGTCGAACACCCAGAGCGGCAAATTGGAAAGAATGCCTCCATCCACAAATTCGCACTCCCCCTTATAATCAACATCAACCTTATATGGCTTAAATATGTAAGGGAGACAAATTGATGCGCAAACCGCATCTGCAATTGAGACATCAGGAGTTGCTCTCGCGGAAAAAACCTGAATACCCTTAGTAGTTAGATTTGTTGAAACTATTTTAAGAGACCTGCCACCGGCCGCCTCAAGCTGTCTAAACGTCACATCAGCGAAACCTTTTTCTTTTAAAATACTACTGTTTCGAAGCGCTCTATTTATGGCACTGCGGACTTCCGCCAGAGGAGCCAGGCCGGGCCGAAATACATAAATAGCAATCCAAGCAAATAATAAGCTGGCCGCAGCCACATAGGACGAAGTCAGAAGGGCCGTGTCATAGGCATCCCCATAATTACGCAGCAAAATTTGAGGGCTAGCCAACAAAAGAATTACTAGCGAGCAGAGAACCGAGAGAGAAATTACTGCCACAGTGGATAACTTAGAGACAAAACTTGCCAACCTAATTTTTAGCCATCCATGCCAGGTAAACATGCTGGTTAAGGAGCCCCTCCCACCCCCCATCATTTTTTTTAGAAAAACTAGCTCATCGTCCTTCGCAAACAGTTCATTAGCCTCATATTTGCATGCAACAAGCGCAGCCATAATAGATCCAGCTGACGTGCCGGCTACTCCCATTATCTCCGCTTTAAGGGTCTTGCCAAAAGAGTTTTCCGCTACGATATTAGATTCAAGCGCTCTAAGAGCCCCGATATGAATCGCGCCTTTGGCGCCCCCTCCCTGAAATGCCACGTATACCGGCTGCACGTGAATATCGCTCTCTTCCTCAGACATCTCTACTCCTTGACATAAAAGTCATCTGCTAAAAATTCTCATCACCGAATGATTTGCGCCATTCCAGAACTCATTTAGGAATAAGCAGACCCTCTTCGCCTTTAAAGAAATACACCCTGCCCTTTGTGTTGAAGATCTTCGTTCAAGTTGCCCGGCTGGTGCATGGGGAGCGAAACCGACGCCTGACCTTAGAGGAAAATACGCCGGGTCAAATACAGCCTGCACTCCCGCATCGGTAAACGGCTACCCAGTGTCTTCTGAATCCAGCGTAGCGATCGCCTGGACTCCTACTAATGAGTTCCCCGTTATATCTTTCCCATCGACTAGGCAGCAAAGGTCACCGCAAGCACCAAACTACGGAAGTTAGGCCTGGCGAATGCACCCCTAGTCCACTGAGCTTCTCAAGCACCGTGAACTCTCTGCCGTAGGTGGAGTGATGCTCATCATCCAACTCATGGCCAACAATTTGCGCACGCAGTTCAGACACTACGCCAGCACCCTGTAGCTCTTGGATAAACGTCTTCCTGAGCGAATGGAACCCGCGCTTGGCTGGCTCCCAGCCCTTCCCCACCTCGGCCAAATGCCTACTAAATGCTTTGGTGATCCAGTTGCCCTGCCCGTTCACCGCCGTTGCTTTGGCCGCCGGGAATAATCTCGTCTCACCTGCCGCGCGCTTCCCGTCGACCCACTCCAAGAGTCCCATCTTGAGCAATTCAGGATGTAGCGGCACGGTGCGAAGGCTCACTTCGGTCTTCACCTTCTGGTGCTCGCCGTCGTCTGAGATGCGGATACACGGGATACCGTCCTCCTCAAACACGTCCTTGATGAGGAGCTGACCGACTTCGGACGCCCTGGCACCGGTGTAGAGCCCAATGAGAGACGCCCAGCGGGCCGATTCAGAAAGCTTGGCCAGCGCCTCGGGCGCGAACAGAGCCTGGATCTGCGCCCCATCGTAGGCTTTGAAACCCAGCTTCTTCCGGGCGCGCTTTTCGCGCTGGGAGTAGCTCACATGGCCGGAAGCCGGGTTGTCGCCCCGCGGGTAGTGACCAGACGCCATAGCCCACTCGAAGAACCCGCCCTTGCCTCCGATGTAGGACTGCTTGTTCGTCAGGGTTGGCGTGGAAGCCCCCTTTCCCCGCATGTCCTGATACCAGCGGGCCAAGTCCGAGCGTGTGATGGTGTGGACTTTGGCCTTCGGCCCCAAGAACGCCACCAACGCCTCGATGGCCGTCTTCTTGATCGTGTATGTCTTGGGGAGGGTTGAGGGCTTGAGCGTCGCCAGGAACGCATCTCGCGCCTTTCCCAAGGTGATCGTTTCGATCGTCTGGGCCGATGGTCCTGCGGGTGCGCGGGTCGACTGTGGCCAGATTTCGCGAGCCGGTCCCCGGCGGGCTGCTTCAGGCTGCTGGAGCGTGGCCGCCATCGCCTCCAACTCCATGAGCTGCCGGTAGAGCTTCAAGTCCTTCGGACTATCGATCTGCCATTGCTCTGTGACCGTCCCGTCGGTTGCCCGGGTGCGGTTCAACGTGAGCTCGCGTAGGTTCTCAGCGCTCGTCAAACGATCAATGAGAAGGTCAGCATCCGTTTTGCTGAGCTTGGCCACGCGTTGATCCTTCAACTGTGCGAAGAGTCGAGCATAGCCTGCACCCAGCACGACCGCACGCACGTGCGCCTGGGCTAAATCTTTCGTTCGGAGGGTGCGTTTGATCAGCCGGCAGTCGAGCACGGCTTGAAGGTCAACAGGAACGCGCTGGACGAAAGACCAGCGACCGGTCTCGGACCGACTCAAATGGTGAGGAATGCGCATGCGATTGTCGCCTCTGCATGCTTTCCGCCTACCAATCAGGACACATCAAAAATTCATATTTAGAATCAATGACTTATGCGTTATTGGCGGAGAGAGTGGGATTCGAACCCACGGAAGGTTTGACCCTTCGCCGGTTTTCAAGACCGGTGCCTTAAACCGCTCGGCCATCTCTCCAATCGGGTCCCGGTCGCCCGGGCAGCGCCGTATTCTCGCACGTGAAGGCCATTTGCCCAAGACCACCCTTGCTCCCTCCCTTCGCATGCGGCACGGTGGGGCCTTCACTGCAATCGGAGCCCCCATGGCCCACCTCGACCTGGCCAACCTGCGCACCACCCTGCTGGACGACACCCAGCTGGCCGCAGTGGCCCTGCACCGTACTTTCGCCGGGCACCTCCCGGTCAGCAGCGGGCATCTGGTGGTTTGCGATCCACTGGTCCAGGCCGAGGCACCCGCGCTGGCCGATTACACCGCTCCCGTGGGTCGGCATCCCGTCGAGATCATCGTGCACAGCGGCCGCCCCGCACTGGCCGTGGCCTGGTTCAAACCCCGCGAAGCCCTCATTGCGTCTGCCCTGCATTGGCAGATGGCGCGCTGGACCACGCAGGACCTGACCGGCCTGGACGAGGACAGCTTCATCGGCTATCCGGTCGACGCCGGCATCGGCTGCTTCATGGATACCGATACCCAGCAGGCGCTGCTCGCCTTGATCGAGCAGGCTGACGGCGACGATGACGGCGAATGGTCAGATACGCTGATCGACCACGACGGACTGGACGAAGGCGCCGAGTACCGCCCTTGGGGCGAAGACTCGCCGCATGGCCTGGTCGTGTTCACCAGCGGCTGGGGCGACGGTGTGTATCCCAGCTACTGGGCGCTGGATACCTCCGGCATTCCGGTCGCCCTGGTCACCGACTTCCTGTGCATCCAGGGCGGTGACGGGCGCGACGAGCGCGAGATTGCCGACCAGGCCTACCGCGACAAGCTTCCACCCGAAGAAGCGGATGCCCTGGCGCGGCTGGTGGCTGCCGTGGAGCGAGACGACGTAGACGCACTGAGAGCCCTGCTGAAGGACGCGCCGCAGCGCGCCAACCAGATCGAGCCGGGCTGTGGCGGCACCGCGCTGTTCGAGGCGGTCCGCCTGGACCGCCCGCAAGCGTTGCGGGTGCTGCTGCAGGGCGGCGCGTTGCCGGCGATGCCCGAGCGCCTGCACATGAGCAAGGTGACCAGCTACATGGACTACGCCCGCTTCCTGAAGAAGCCACGCAGCGCGGAACTTATGGCGGTGCTGGAAGCGCCGGTCGTTGCTCCCCAGCCAACGGCCCAGCCGCGACGCGGCTTCTGGGATCGGTTGTTCGGGCGGAATTGATCGCGATCGGAAGCGACAACGCCGGGCATGGCCCGGCGCTACCGTTCAACTCTCTCAGCCGGCATCCACTGCCAGCGCACCCAGTGCACTGGCCTTGATCCGCTCCTTGGCCTTTTCACAGGCGCCACCGCAATCCAGGCGCGAGGCCTCCAGCTGCGGCGGCAGGTGCTCGGCCAGGAAGTCGATGAACACGCGCACCGCCGGCAGCAGGCCGCGGCGCGAGGCGAACA
>Ga0207709_10000743_pt1 | contig 25865 bp, 19 predicted proteins | sample KBSM34metaG_FD_184397 | JGI IMG/M metagenome (GOLD analysis project Ga0207709, IMG submission 184397) | Miscanthus rhizosphere microbial communities from Kellogg Biological Station, Michigan, USA - KBS M3-4 metaG (SPAdes) (version 2) | ecosystem: Host-associated > Plants > Roots > Rhizosphere >...
GGCGTCCCGCCGGGCAAGCCGTCGAACGCCTGCCCGCCGCATCGTAGGGGTGATAGGGGTCTACCTATCACCTCTACCATCCCGCCCCGATACCCGACAACAGGTGCTGGGCGGAGCGCTTACGTCGCGGATCGGGCGAATCTTTAAGGTTGGAATGAGGAAAGCAGGAATTTCAGGAAAAGAATCTAAAGCCTTCCGTTTCCTGCGTTCCTGCTTTCCTTATTTTTTCATCTCATGATTCGCGAGATTCGTCCGATTCGCGGTGCCTTTTGATGGGATCTACCTGCGTTGATCCGCGTAGCGTTTGAAAATCGCCAGCGTCCGATCGCGTTCGGCGGCGTGGTCGACGATCGGGGTCGGATAGCCGGGGGCGATCGGCCGGCCGTCGGCGGGCGGCTCCATCAGCCGGGCGACCGGCACTCCGGCCAGCTCCGGCACCCAGCGGCGGATGTATTCGCCCGCGGGGTCGTAGCGTTTCGCCTGGGTCCACGGGTTCTGGATGCGGAAATACGGGGCGGCGTCGGCACCGGTGCCGGCCGACCATTGCCAGCCGCCGTTGTTCGAGGCGATTTCGCCGTCGACCAGATGCTGGAGGAAAAACGATTCGCCCAGCCGCCAGCCGAGGTGGAGGTCCTTGGTCAGGAACATCGCCGTGATCATGCGGACGCGGTTGTGCATGTGGCCGGTGGCGAGCAGCTCGCGGATGCCGGCGTCGACGATCGGGAAACCGGTCCGGCCATGTTTCCACGCCTCGAACGATTCGCCCGGCTCGTCCCACGGCAGTCCGCGCCAGTCCGCATTGAACTCCTCGTGCAGGACGTTCGGGAAATGGTGGAGGATGGCGAAGTAAAACTCCCGCCAGGCCAGCTCCTGGATGAATTTCTCCATGCTCGTGCGGGCGGCCGGTCCGGCGTGGGCCATCGCTTCCGCGACTTTGGCGTAAACCGTGCGGGCCGAGAGCTGGCCGAAGCGCAGGTCCTGCGATAGACGCGAGGTGCCATCGACTGCCGGCAGGTCGCGTCGCTCGGCGTAGCCGGCGAGTTTGTGAGCGATGGCCTGCTTCAGGCGCTCCCGCGCCGCCCGTTCGCCCGGTTCCGGCAGGCTGGCGTCGGGCGCGTTCAAGCCCCAGACCGCCACGGTGGGCAGGGGGAGCGAGGCAAGTCCGGCCGGGGTCGAAAGAGCCCGCGGTTTCGGCAATGGCGCGGGTTTGGCCAGCGTGAGCCAATTTTTGCCGTAGGGAGTGAAAACCCGGTAGGGCAAGCCGCTCTGGGTCAGCACCTCGTCCGGCGCGTGCAGGCTGACGTCGTGGTGCGCACGGCAGCTCACACCGAGCCGCTCGCACATCCGCCGCACGTGGGCCTCGGTGGCGCGGCCGAACGGATCGGGGTCGGCGTTGAAATGCAGCTCCCGCGCGCCGCTTTCCCACAGGAGTTTTTCCAATTCCTCCACCGCGTCGCCCTGCCGGACGATCAGTCGTCCGCCCAGCGCCTCCAGATTCCGCGCCAAGGAAGCCAGGCAGCCGCAGAGGAAATGCTGCCGCTTGGCCCCGGTCCAAGCGTGCCGCTCCCGCCAGCGGCTGAGCACGTACACAGGAATTACCGCCTTTCCGGCCGCGGTTGCGGCGTGAAAGCCTGTATTGTCCGCCACGCGGAGATCGCGGCGGAACCAATGGACGACCTGAGCCGTGTCGGGCGACATGACACCCAGCAAAGCTCAAGCCGATCGACGTGCAATCCTCCTTCTTCCCTTAGCAGTTCGACAGCAGCTTCTCCGCCTTGCGGATCGTCGTCGGCGAGAGTTTGCCGTCGATCTTCCGTCCCTTCTCGAGCAGCTCCTTGAGCGCGTTGAGCGCGCTTTCAGCGGCTTCGAGCGCTTTGCGCCCGCTGCCGTAGTGCCGGTCCGAGAAGTAGCGGGTGAAGGTGGTGCCTCCACGGCTCAAACACAGCCGCCATCCTTGGAAGGCGGTGTGCTCGTAGGTGAATCGGGTGAGATTGCGCTTCGATCTCATCGGGCTGAGAACCTGCGTTTTCACTCTTCACCTTGCCCCCATTTGCTAGAGACCGCCATTTTTTTTTGCGTTGGGCGGCCGATTTTGGTGTCGGCGAGGTGCCGAAATGCGGAAAAAAAGCTTTGCAAGCCCCGTGGGATCTCGTTTTAGTCCCCGCCCGCGCGAGCTCTACCATCGCCGTCGGTCCTCCAAGTGGCGTTCTCCGGACGCCGTTTCGCTCGCGGGAGGGCAACCCGGCAAACCACTGCTATCATGTCCGTCAAACTGTCTCGCTTCGAGATCCCGAACCGCCTCGTCCGCAACGAGGACACCGCCACCGACACCTACGCCCAGTTCAGCGCCGAACCGTTCGAGCGCGGCTACGGCCACACCCTCGGCAACTCGCTCCGCCGCGTGCTGCTTTCCTCGCTGGAAGGCGCCGCCATCACCTCCGTCCGCATCGCGGGCGTGCAGCACGAGTTCTCGAGCCTCCCGGGCGTCGTGGAAGATGTCACCGACATCATCCTCAACCTGAAGAAGGTGAAGTTCCTCCACCACGACAAGGACAGCCGCATCCTCTCGATCAAGGTCGAGAAGGAAGGCGTCGTGACCGCCGGTGACATCCAGGGCGACCACGTGTTCGAGGTCGTCAACAAGGACCAGGTCATCTGCACCCTCGACCGCAAGGTGAAGTTCGACTGCGAGTTCGAAGTGCGCGTCGGCCGCGGTTTCTCCACCGGCGACGAGAACAAGCGCAAGGACCAGCCGATCGGCGTCATCGCCATCGACTCGATTTTCTCCCCGGTCACCCGCGTCAAGTACGCGGTCGACACCACCCGCGTCGGCCAGATGACCGACTACGACAAGCTGGTGCTCGACATCTGGACCGACGGCCGCATCACCCCGCAGGACGCGCTGCTCCAGGCCTCGGCGATCCTCCGCCACCATCTCGACGTGTTCGTCAACTACGACGAGAACGCCGTGGATTTCGAGGAAGCTCCGGCCGAATCGAGCGAGGAGAACGCCGCGCTCAAGAAGCTGCTCAACATGTCGGTCAACGAGATCGAGCTTTCGGTCCGCGCCGCCAACTGCCTCAACAACGCCAACATCACTTCCGTGGGCCAGCTCGCGATGAAGACGGAGGCGGAGATGCTCAAGTATCGCAACTTCGGCAAGAAGTCGCTCAACGAGATCAAGGACAAGCTCGTCGAGCTCGGCCTCGGCCTCGGCATGACCTTCGACCCGTCGCTCCTCACCGGCCCGGTCTCCTCCGGCCGCTCCCCGCGCCTCGGCGTGGAAGACGAAGCTCCGGTGGGCCTTGCCGACCTGATCGCCCAGAACCTCGACGACTGATTTTTGAACTTTAAATTTAGCAAAGGAAGCACCCGATGAGACATCGCCGCAACACCACCAAGCTCAAGCGCACCGCTTCGCACCGCCGCTCGCTCCTCGCGAACCTGGCGTGCAGCCTGATCGAGCACGGCCGCATCAAGACCACCCTCGGCAAGGCCAAGGCCCTGCGCCCGGTCGCCGAAAAACTGGTCACCCTCGCCAAGCGTGGCGACCTCCACTCCCGCCGCCTCGCGCTGGCGTTCCTTCGCCAGAAGGACGCCGCGACGAAGCTCTTCGCAGAAGTGGCCCCGGCCGCCGCCGCCCGCCAGGGCGGTTACTGCCGCATCACCAAGCTGGGCGTCCGCACGTCCGACGCCGCCGCGATGGGCCTCATCGAGTGGGTTGACGTCGCCGTGGCCGCCGAGCCGGTCGCCGTGGAAACCGCGGAAGCCACCGCCGAGTAATCTCCGGACCCGGTCGTTTTTACGAAGCCGTCCGCGCCCGCCGCGGACGGCTTTTTTGCGTGCGACCGCTTTGATCCGGGATCGCCACGAAAGATGCTGATATTCACGGAATCATCCGGTCGAGGTTCGCCGGCTTCCATCATTTGCTTTCGTGTCTTTTCGTGGTTCCTCTCATCCCGGTTTTCCAACCCGTTTCATTCTGCTAGAAATCCGTCGTGGCCCAGCTCGGTGACATTCGCGAAGTCCTCCAGTACATCCCGCAGTTCCGCGGGCGGACGTTCCTGGTCCTCATCGAGGCCGGGCTGCTGCCCGAACCGGCGGTCGCCGAAACGCTGCTCGACCTCGCCGCGCTCGAGGATCTCGGCGTGAAGCTGGTGCTCGGCGTGCTCGGCGGCGACCTCAAGGATCTCTACGATTGGACGCTGGAGTGCGAGATCATGGCGGCGCGGGTCAAATCGCCGATCGGCGGCCCGTCCGCCGTGGCGGAGGCGAAGGAAATCCTCGCCCGCGGCCAATCGGCGGTAGTCGACGCCTCGGCCACCGGCCCGCTCGACGCCCCGGTGGTTGATTTCGCCCTCGGGCTCGGCGTTTCCAAGGTGATCGCGCTGCTGGAGGACGCGATCCTGATCGACGGCCGGCCGGTGCACGCGATCCGCGCGGCGGAGGCCGGCGAATTGGCGAAGAGCGGAGGCGCGGTCGACGGGCGCGCGCTGCTCGCCGCCGCCGCCGAAGCCTGCCGGCGCGGCGTGCCGCGCGTGCACGTTCTCAACGGCCGCCGCCAGGGCGTGCTGGTCGACGAGTTGTTCTCCAACGAAGGCGTCGGCACCATGATTCACGCCGACAGCTACCGGGAGGTCCGCCCGCTGCGCGAGGAGGACATCCCCGAGCTGCTCGGCATGATCGGCCGCTCGGTGCGCCGCACGCGGCTGGTCGCCCGCACCTACGAGGACATTCTGCCGCGCCTCGCCGATTACCGGGTGATGGCGATCGACGACAACGTCGTCGGCTGCGTGGCGCTGCACGAGTATCCGCAGGACCGCTGCGCGGAGGTCGCCTGTCTTTATGTCAAGCAGGCCCACGAGGGTCGCGGCTACGGCGTCGATCTGGTGTGCCACGCCGAGGGCATGGCGAAAGAGCGCGGCATTCCGCGGGTGTTCGCCCTGACCAACCGCGCGGCGGACTTTTTCCGCGAACGCCTCGGCTACCGCCAGGGAACGCCCGACGAACTCCCCGCCAGCCGCCGCGAGCAGTTTCTTGCCAGCGGCCGGGACTCGCTGGTCTTCCTCAAGAACGTCGCGGAGTAGCCGCTCGTCCGTCACTTCCCGTTTTGCATTTCAGAATTCCGGGCTAGGGTTCTAACGCCCCATGAAGCTCAAATTTTGCGGTGCGGCGGGGACAACGACGGGTTCCCAGCACCTCCTCGAGGTCAATGGCAGCCGGATCCTGCTCGATTGCGGGCTGTATCAGGGCGATCGCAAGCGCGCCTACGACGTCAACTGCGGCTTCCCGTATTTCGACCCGGAGTCGATCGATTGCGTGATCCTGTCCCACGCCCACATCGACCATTCCGGCAACCTGCCGAACCTCTGCCGCAAAGGGTTCGCCGGGAACATCTACGCCACCGACGGCACGCGGGACTTGTGCCAGATCATGCTCGCGGACTCCGCCCACATCCAGCAGGGCGACATCGAGTGGCTCAACAAACACCGGGCGAAAATGGGTCTTTCTGTTGCGGAACCGCTTTATACACAGCAGGATGCAGAGAAATGCCTGCGCCAGTTCGTCACCCTCAGCTACGACCGCCCGATCTGGGTGGCCGAGGGCGTCGCGGTTACCTTCATCGACGCGGGCCACATCCTGGGCAGCGCGCAGGTGCTGCTGGAGATCGACGATCGAGACGACGGCCTGACGAAGCGTTTCCTGTTTTCCGGCGACATCGGGCGATCGGACAATGAAATCCTGCGCGACCCGGTGCCGGTGACCGACGTCGATTTCGTCCTGATGGAAAGCACTTACGGCGGCCGCGAGCACGAGGCACCGCCGGGAACGGGGGGCCGCCTCGGCGATCTGATCCACGCCGCGCTGCGCCGCGGGGGCAAGATTCTCATTCCCGCCTTCGCGGTGGAGCGCACCCAGCAGCTGCTCTATGTGCTGCACCGGATGATCCAGGAAGGCCGGATCCCGGACATACCCGTGTACGTCGACAGTCCGCTGGCTGTCAGCGCGACGGAAATCTATCGTCTCCACCCCGAGTGCTTCAACGAGGAGGTCTACGAGATGCTGTTCGAGCGGGAGAACCCCTTCGGCTTCGAGAGCCTCACGCTGGTGCGCACGGTGAAGGGGTCGATGGAGCTCAACGCCATCGAGGGACGCGTCATCATCATCGCCGCCTCGGGCATGTGCGAGGCCGGCCGCATCCTGCACCATTTGAAGAACAACATCGGCGATCCCCGCGCCACCGTCCTCTTCGTCGGCTTCTGCGCCGACCACACGCTCGGCCGTCGCATCCGCGACGGCATGCGCGAGGTGCCGATCTTCGGCGAGCGCTACACGGTGCGCGCCCACGTCGACGCGATCGACTCGTTTTCCGGGCATGCCGACCATTCCGAGCTGCTCGCGTGGTTCGACCGCACCACCGGCCCGAAGCACCGGGTCTGGCTGGTGCACGGTGAACCGGAGAACGCCGAAGCGCTCAGGGGAGCGCTGGCCGCACGCCATTCCGGCGAGATTTCCGTCGCGAAGCTCGGACAGGAAGTGGTCCTGTGACGGTTTTTTTGTCGGAAAGATCATTTTCGATGTCCGAAATGCTTGCCAAGCGTCGGGGCGGGCGATAACACTCCGGCCCCGACCGAAGCGCGGTTAGCTCAGTGGTAGAGCACATCGTTCACACCGATGGGGTCGCAGGTTCGAACCCTGCACCGCGCACCATTTTCCAAGCCTTAACTTGCAAGAGTTGAGGCTTTTTGCTTTTTAGTATGCCCTTGCCCGCGTGGCTTGCGCCATGCACGGCTCCGTTCCTACATCCCCCCAAGTGCGCACTCATGAATTCCGGTGATGCCCCGTCGGCGGGCGTTTTGTCCGACATCCATCCGACGATCCGGCTTGCACGGCACCCCGGCGGCGGGCATTCAGGGCGCGCGATGCGTGACTTGTTGGTCGATCCGGCGTGGAAGGAAGAAGATTTGGGAATGCCGCTGCCCGATGTCCAGCACGCCTGTTCGGTCTGCCTGCCCACTTGGGACGCCGTGGTGGGCTACGAGGAAGGCCGCGAGAAGGTCACCCGCCGCATGCGCACCGGTTACCCGCGCTTTTTCCGCCACCCGGCGGTCGAACGTTTGTTCGCCAAGGCGAAGGCCGAGCTCGCGGGGGAGGACGACTACGTGATCGTGCTACCCACGCGCCGCGCCGCCCAGCAGGCGCAGCGCTGGGTCGAACGCCGCGCGGAAACCGCCGTGCGCGTCGCCAGCTACCATGGTCTGCAGGCGCTCGTCGTGCCGGCCAAGGCGAAGGATGACGCCAACCTTTACTGGCGCTTCAGCGGCGAGGTCGTCAGCAGCCGCCAGGCGCAGGACCTGCTCGACGGCGAGATGCGCGAAGGCACGAAGTCGCACCTGATCGCCCGCCGGATCGCGAAGCTGGCCGGCGGCAAACCTGACGACGCCTTCATCTTCACCAGTGGCATGTCCGCCATCACCGCGGCGTTGCGCGCGCTGCCCGGGGTGAAGGAGGGCAAGAAGACGCTTCAACTGGAATTCCCGTATGTCGATTGCCTGAAAATCCAGGAGTTGTTCGGCAACGGCGTGGTCTATCTCAATGAAGCGGTCGGCGAGTCGCTCGACGAAGCGCTGCAGCGCATCCGCCAGGGCGAGTTCGCCGGCGTGTTCACCGAGGTGCCGAGCAATCCGCTGCTGCGCACCGTCGACCTCGCACGCGTCGCCGACGCCTGCGCCGAGGGTGCGACGCCATTCATCATCGACGATTCCACGGCGGGGCCGTTCAATGTCCACGCGCTGCGCTTCGCCGACGTGGTCACCGGCAGTCTGACGAAGTGGGTCTCCGGCTGGGGCGACGTGATGGCCGGCGCGGCCACCGTGCGCGCCGATTCGCCCTTCGCGGCCGCGTTCCGCGAGACGTTGGCGGAGGAAGCGCACGAAACCGCGCCGCTCTACATCGCGGACGCCGAGGTGCTGCTTTCCAACCTCAAGGGCTACGAGCAGCGCATGGCCGCGGTGAACGCCAACGGACGTGCGCTCGCCGAGTGGCTCTCCGCGCATCCGGCGGTGGAAACCGTCTGGCACCCGTCACTGGGCGACACCGCGCTTTACGACGCGGTGAAGACCAAGGACGGCGGCTACGGCGGTCTGCTTTCGTTCGTGATCAAGAACCCGAAGCGCACGCCGAAGGTCTACGACGCGCTCAAGTTCTGCAAGGGGCCGAGCTTCGGCACCGTCTTCACGCTCGTCTGCCCCTACACCCTGCTCGCGCATTACACCGAGTTGGAGTGGACCGAAGGCTGCGGCGTGCCCGCACACCTGCTTCGGGTTTCGACGGGCATCGAGCCGATCGAGACGATCCTTGCGGCGTTCGAGGAGGCGCTTTCGCACGCCTGACCAATGCGTGCTTGCCGCCCGCGCACGGCGTGCGGCATATCACTCCCGCGAGATCGCGATCAGGGCCTGTAGCTCAGCGGTGAGAGCAGGGGACTCATAATCCTTTGGTCGTGGGTTCGAACCCCACCGGGCCCACCTGAACGCCGCCGGGGTGCGGCATTCCGATCGGGGGCTTTTTAAAACGAACTTGCTTCAAGGCTGCGGGGTGGGCGGCGAGCAGCTTGCCGCAAACCGGAGAGCGGCGTGGCGAGCCGTAACGTGGGAATCGGGGCGGGTTTCCCGTGTCATGCGCATGGCAAAATTTCAAAGATACGGACATTGACGGTCGATCTTTCGCGGTTTTTGGGTAAAGACCTCTTTTTGATGCCTCCGTCGTCCCAATCCCCCCGGGCTTCCCTTGCTCCGCCCGCGGTGGCGGGCAAGCCGGTCGGGCGTTGTGAGTCGCTGGACACGGTGCGCGGGTTGCTGCTGGTGGTGATGGCGCTCAACCACATTCCCTCGGTGCTCGCCCCGCTGACCCAGCAGCCGCTGGGCTTCGCCACGGCGGCGGAGGGCTTCGTGTTCATCGCCGGACTGGTGGTCGGGCTGGTCTATGGCGGCCGGTGGGAAAGGCAGGGGCCATACGCGACGACGCGCTCACTGCTCGCCCGGGCCGGGGTGATTTATCAGGCGCATCTCGCCTGCGTGTTCGGGATTTTCGCCTGGATGGTGCTCTACGCGAGCGACCACGCGACCGCCCAGCTGCCGGTCGCTTCGCCTTGGATCTGGTTCCAGAAGCCTTGGTCGTCGTGGTTGGCGACCTTGTTGCTGGTCAATCAGCCGGGCCTGCTCGACGTGCTGCCGACCTATTGCGGGCTGATTGCCATCACGCCGCTGGTGCTGGGCGAGCTGGCCAAGGGCCGGAAATGGCGGCTGCTCGCGATTACGATCCTGTGGTGGGCGGCGACGAATTATTTCGACCCGCCCCGGCCGACGGTGATCGGGGTGATCAACACGGGGGCGTTCAATTTCGGGGCGTGGCAGTTGCTCTATGTCATCGGCGTGATGGCCGGGCACGCTTGGCTGCGCGGCACGTTGCCGGACTGGCGGCCGGGCCGGGTCACGGTCGCGGCGTTGGTGCTCGCCGTCGTGTTTTTCAGCGCGTGCAGCCACCACTGGCTGACGCTCGGGCTGTCGCACGACACCTGGTTCGCCCTGACCAACAAGAACAACCTGGCGCCGGTGCGCTTGTTGAACGTCGGCGTGCTCGTGTTGCTCGGACACCTCTGCCTGCGCGGACGGCGGGACGATCTCGGGCTGCCGTGGCTGGCGATGATGGGGCGTCACTCGCTGGCGGTGTTCACCGTCCACTGTGTGCTCGCGATGGTCATGCTCGGGTTGCCGTCGTGGTTCGAATGGCACCCGCGCGGGCCGGTGATCGGACCGGTTCTGATGCTCGCGGCGTTGTTCGTCACGGCGGCCTGCGCCGAGCGCCGGGGCCAGGCGAAACGTTCGCGCGCCATGCCGCTCGTCGCGAAACGGCCGGCGGCTCAGCACGACGGCATGTAGGATTCCGCGAGCTGGCGGTATTCCCGCACTTGCCGCGCCTGCCACTCGGCGTCGCGGCCGAGTTCGCGGGCGAGCAGTTCGGCGACCTCCGGTGCCTGTCCGGCGCTCGCCCGGGCATCGAGCAGTAACGCGAGGGTCCGGCGGGCGAGCACGTCCTCGACGGTGCGGGCCATTTCGACGCGTACGGCGCGCAGCACGGGATCGGCCGGGCAGTCGTCGGTTCCGGCGAGGGCGAGCGTGGCGGTGTTGGACGGGCGGAAGTCTAGCCCGGCGACCCGGATGGCGGTGTCGATGGCGTCCTCGCCCATCCGGCGGTAGGTCGTCCATTTGCCGCCGGTCAGGGTGATCAGCCCGCTGGCGGAAACCTGCAGGACGTGGTCGCGCGGCAGGACGGAGGTTTTGCCGGAGGCTCCCTGCTTCACGAGCGGCCGCAGCCCGGCGAACATCGCCAGCACGTCCCGGCGCTCGGGCGGGTGGGTCAAATAGCGGCCGGCGTGGGCGAGGAGGAAGTCGATCTCGCGCTCCAGCGGGACCGGCTCCAGCTCGGGCCGGTCAACCGGGGTGTCTGTCGTGCCGAGCAGCACGCGGCCTTGCCAAGGGATGGCGAACAGCACGCGGCCGTCGTCGGTTTTTGGAATCATCAGGGCGTTGCCGCCGGGCAGGAACGCCTGCGGCAGCACGAGGTGGATGCCTTGGCTCGGGGCCAGCATCGGTTCGCACGCGGGCTCTTCGAGCCGCCGGATCTCGTCGGCGAACACCCCGGTGGCGTTGATCACGGCCTTGGCGCGGAGGGTGTGCTCGCGGCCGGTTTCCTGGTCGACGGCGCGGACGACGCCTTTCCTTACGGCGACGACCTTCAGGTAGTTCACCGGGTTGCCGCCGAGGTCGGATAACGTGCGGGCGAGGGAGACAGCCAGCCCGGCGTCATCGAACTGGGCGTCGTGGTAAAGCACGCCGCCGCAAAGCTTGTCGGGTCGCAGCCCCGGCAGGCGGTCGATCGTTTCCTGCAAACCCAGCAGCCGCGACGGTTCGATCCCGAGGTCGCCGGCCAGCCGGTCGTACAGTTTGAGGCCGGCACTATAGTAAAGGCGATCCCACTGTCGGTAGGCGGGGATCACGAAGGGCAGCGGATGCACCAGATGCGGGGCGTTCCGCAGCAGCAGGCCGCGCTCGTGCAGGGCCTCGCGAACCAGCGACAGGTTGCCTTGCTTCAGATAGCGCACGCCGCCGTGGATCAGCTTGGTGCTGCGGCTGGACGTGCCCTTCGCGAAATCATGCTGCTCGACGAGCGCCACGCGGAATCCGCGCGAGGCGGCATCGACTGCCGTGCCGAGGCCGCTCGCGCCGCCGCCGATCACGATGAAGTCCCAAGGCTCGTCGAGCCGCTGGAGGTGGGCGTCGCGGTTCATGGCGGGGGCGGGAGGTGGCGGGTTCGTTCCAGCGCCTCGCTCCAGCCGGAGAGCAGGGCGTCGCGGGTGGCCGCGCTCATCGCCGGCTCGAAACGGCATTCCTCGCGCCAGCCACAGGCGGACAGGCCGGCGAGCCGGGCGGCACCGAGCGCGGTCGTCTCGGTGACCTCCGGGCGAACCACCGGCACGCCGAGGAGGTCGGCTTGGAATTGCATCAGCAGGTCGTTGCGCGAAGCGCCGCCGTCGACCCGCAGTTCGGCCACCGCGAGGTCGGAGTCGGCTTCCATCGCGCGCAGCACGTCGGCCGTCTGGTAGGCGATCGCTTCCAGCGCCGCGCGGGCGAAGTGCGCGGCGGTGGTGCCGCGGGTCAGGCCGGTGATCGTGCCGCGGGCGTGGGGGTCCCAGTGCGGCGCGCCCAATCCGGTGAACGCGGGGACGAAATAGACGCCGCCGTTGTCCGGCACCGAGGCCGCCAGCGGCTCGATCTCGGCGGAGGAACGAATGACGGCCAGACCGTCGCGCAGCCACTGCACGGCGGCTCCGGCGATGAACACGCTGCCTTCCAGCGCGTAGACGGGCGAACCGCCGGTGGCGATCGCCGCGGTGGTGAGCAGGTGGTGGCGCGAAGCGATGGCTTCGCCGCCGGTGTGCATCAGCAGGAAACAGCCGGTGCCGTAGGTGTTTTTCACCATGCCGGGCGAATGGCAGTACTGGCCGAACAGGGCGGCCTGCTGGTCGCCGGCGACGCCGCGGATCGGGACCGCCCGCCCGCCGGGCAGCAGCGTGGTTTCGCCGAAGTCGCCGCCGGACGGCAGGATCTCCGGCAAGACGGCACGGGGGATCCGGAATAGCTCGAGCAACTCGTCGTCCCAGCCGCCGGTGCGGAGGTTGAACAACATGGTGCGGCTGGCGTTGGTCGGGTCGGTGACGTGGCGTTCGCCCCGCGTCAGGTTCCACACCAGCCAGGAATCGATGGTGCCGAACGCCAGCTCGCCGAGCTCCGCCCGCGCCCGGGCGTCCGGGGCATGGTCGAGCAGCCATTGCAGCTTGGTGGCGGAAAAGTAGGGGTCGGGGACGAGACCGGTTTTTTCCGCGATCCACGGCGCGCGGCCTTCCGCCTTCAGGCGGTCGCAGATGTCGGCGGTGCGGCGGTCCTGCCAGACGATGGCGGGGTGGATCGGCCGTCCGGTCGCCCGCTCCCAGACGACGGTGGTTTCACGCTGGTTGGTGATGCCGATCGCGTCGACCGCGCCGGCTTTCGCCGCTTCCTGCATCGTGAGCAGCTGGCTGCGCCAGATTTCGCCCGGGTGGTGCTCGACCCAGCCGGGCTGCGGATAGAGCTGGGGGAACTCCTCGCGCGCCATGGCTAGGATGCCGCCGTCCGTGTCGAAGAGGACGGCGCGGGAGCTAGTCGTGCCTTGGTCGAGGGCGAGGATCATGGGAACAGGGCGCGTTCGGGGTAATCGGTGAACACGCCGTCGACGCCGAGGTTGCGCAAGCGGGCGATCGTCCGGCGGTCGTTCACCGTGAAAACGTAAACCTTCAGGCCGCGCTCGTGGGCGCGGGCGAGCAGGGCGGGCGTCGCGTATTCCGGCCGGCAGTGGATCGAAGCCGCGCCGAGGGCGGAGGCGAGGCGGGGAAAACGGGCGGGGGATTTCGCAAACAGGATCCCGAGCGGGATCGGACCGCCCGCGAGCCGGGCGAGCTCGCGGCGGTGGAACGACGAGACGAGAAAATCGCCGTAGCTCCATCCGCCGAGCCGCACCCGGCGGGCGATCGTTTCCGCCACCGGGGCCGCGGTGCGCCCGCCCTTCAGCTCGATCTGGAGCAGGACGCGGCGGTTGACGGCGTCACACACCTCCTCCAGCGTCGGAATCCGTTCGCCCCCGCCGGCGTCCAGCTCGCGGAGGCGGGCGAAGCTCGTCCGCGCGAGCCGGCCGCGGCCGCCAGTGGTGCGGCCGAGCGTGGCGTCGTGGAACACCACGAGGCGGCCATCGACGAGCTGGACGTCGATTTCCACCGCGTGCGCGCCGAGCTCGATCCCCGCGCGCACCGCCCGCAGCGTGTTTTCCGGCGCGTGGCCGGCCGCGCCGCGATGCCCGATGGAGAGGAAATCCGGCATTCCAGCCAATCTAGCAGGCCTGGGAGCGGCGGGCAAGTTCACCGTCCGTCGCCCGTGCACAGCCAAGTATTTTTCGATTTTGCTTGTGGCCGTGGCTCCAATGGGCCATTGGAAGGCTTCGGCCCGCGCCCTGGTATCAATCAAGGCATGGAGTGTTACCAGGTGAGTTATTCAATTCAGTGGTGATCTGAAACCCGACCCACGGGAACAGTCTGCGAGGCAATCGAAATCGCGCGCCGAACTCAGAACGATGAAAATGTATGTGGGGAATCTCCCCTTCGACACCAACGACCAGGACCTCCGCGATCTGTTTGGCGAATACGGCCAGGTGACCGACGTCCACCTTCCGACCGACCGCGAGACCGGCCGCCCGCGCGGCTTTGCCTTCGTGACCATGGACACCAAGGAAGCCATGGAACAGGCGATCAAGGCGCTCGACGGCCAGGAATTCGCTGGTCGCAACCTTCGCATCAACGAAGCCCAGCCGCGTGAAGAACGTGGTGGTTTCGGCGGCGGTCCCCGTGGCGGCGGTGGTGGCGGTGGTGGCTACGGCGGCGGTGGCAACCGTGGCGGCTACGGCGACAAGCGTGGCGGTGGCGGCGGCTACGGCGACAAGCGTGGCGGTGGTGGTTACGGTGGCGGCGGTCGCCGTTACTAATCCGACCCGGATTTTTTTTTACGAAAAAGGCGGTTCCTGCGAAGGGACCGCCTTTTTTCGTGCCAGGAGGAATTCCTTCCGCAGCGTGGAGTGGTCAGTGGATAGTGAAGATCCTCCAAGTCGGGGCGGGCTGAAGCCCGCGGTCCAATTGACGGTTCGGGCGGGTGGGGGGGGGCTTTGTTCCGGCCATCCACCGCTGGCCACTCAAGGGGCTCAAGCCCCACGTCGCGCGCGCACGGCCTCGGCGAAGCCGTCGAGCACCTGCACGGTGTCATCCCAGCCGATGCAGGCGTCCGTCACCGAGCGGCCGCGCACCATCTTGCCCGGGTCCTTGTCGATCTTCTGGTTTCCTTCCACCAGATTGGACTCGATCATCACCGAGGTGATCGCCCGCGAGCCGTTGGCGATCTGGTGGCAGAGGTCCTTGGCGACCAGCGGCTGGTTGCGGAAGTCCTTGAGCGAGTTGCCGTGCGAGCAGTCGACCATCACGTGCGGCGGCAGGCCCTGTTCCTTGAGCATGGTCACCACCTCGTCGACGTGGGCGGCGTCGTAGTTCGGGCCCGATTTGCCGCCGCGCAGGATGATGTGGCACGAACCGTTGCCGGTGGTCGACACGATCGCCGAGACGCCTTCCTTGGTGACGCCGAGAAAATGGTGCGGGCGGGAGGCGGATTGGATCGCGTCGAGCGCGAGCTGGATCGAACCGCCGGTGCCGTTTTTGAAACCGACCGGCATCGAGAGGCCGGAGGCGAGCTCGCGGTGGACCTGCGATTCGGTGGTGCGCGCGCCGATCGCGCCCCAGGCGATCAGGTCGGCGATGTACTGCGGCGAAATGGTGTCGAGGAACTCGGTGCCGGCGGGGATGCCGAGGTTGGCGAGGTCGAGCAGCAGGCCGCGGGCGACGCGCAGGCCGTGGTTGATGTCGAAGGAATCGTCGAGATGCGGATCGTTGATGAGACCCTTCCAACCGACGGTGGTGCGCGGTTTCTCGAAATAGACGCGCATGATGACGCAGAGGTCGTCCTTGAGGCGGTCGGCCTCGGCCTTGAGCTTTTGGCCGTATTCGATGGCGGCCTCGGGGTCGTGGATCGAGCAGGGGCCGACGACGACGAGCAGGCGGTCGTCCTCGCCCTTGAGGATGGCGTCAGCCTGCTGGCGCGCGGTCTGGATCATTTCCGACGCGGCTTCCGGCAGCGGCTGGTAATACCCGAGCACGGCCGGGGAAATCAGCGGCTTGGTGGCGGAAATACGCAGGTCGTCGGTGCGGGTCATGCGCGGAAGGTTAGAAAGACCCGTTGGCCGAGTCCAGAGCTGGCTTGTGGCTGGCGAAGGCGGCTCAATCGACCGCCCAGCCATCGGCGAGCAGCTCGTCGATGGTGGCGTATTGCTGGATCCGGCCGGCGGGTTCCGGCTGGATGTGCCAGCGGCGCGCCAGCAGATCGTTGAGGGCCAGATAACCGAAGTGTCCGTCGCGATGCTTCAGGTGGACGTTGCCCGTGGTCGGGTGGAACGACGTGCCTTCCTCAAGCACTTTGCGGGTCAGGGTTTGAAGCGATTCGCTCCAGGGGGCACCGGCATTTGGGTTTGGCGCGGACATGGCGGTCGGGGTGTGAAAAACGAAGGATGCGGCGGAAAAATCTTTCTCCCCGCATTTGGTAGGGGCGGTGGGTTTCGAACCCACGACCCGGCCCTTATAAAGAACCCGCTCTGACCTCTGAGCTACGCCCCCATGGAAATCGGCCGTTGGGAACGGCGTATTCGGGCGTGGCGGATGGAGAGCATTGGGGAAGGGTAGGGGGAATGAGTGCGGCGTGTCAATGAGGGGGCTGCGGGGTGGCACGGGTTCTCGCATCCGCTGCGGAATTGCCCGTTCGGGCGGTTCCGGATCGAGTTTGTCAGGAGAATGAGCGTGCGGGAGCGGTCGCCGGTCCGGAGGCTGGCACCATCGGCTCCGTCCGGATTGCGGGCTGCGCCGGAAGCCAAAATGACAAAGCGCCACCCGGGGGCGGCGCTCGATCAGACACAGGTAGGAATGCTCGTACTGCTTACGATAGCTTCACGCGCAGCAGGTCGGTCACCTGCTTCGGGTTCGGCTTGCTCGGCGAGGCTTTCATGACCTGGCCGGTGAGCCAGTTGAGGAGCTTGTCGTTGCCGGCCTGGATCTCGGCGACTTTTTCCGGGTTGGCGGCGATGACCTGGTCGCAGAGCGAATCGAGCGCGCCGGTGTCGGTCGGTTCGAAGCCGAGTTCCTTGGCGATGGCGGCGGGAGCCTTGACCGGCGACTCGAACAACACGGCGAAGACCTCCTTCGCCTGACTGGAAGCGAGAGTGCCGTCTTCCACCAGGGCAAGCAGGGCGTGGAGGTTCGCCGGGGAAACCGGGCAGTCGGCGATCGCGAGGGAGCGTTCGTTGAGCGTGCCGAGCAGGACGTTGATCAGGAAGTTGGCGACCTTCTTGCCCGGGATATCGCCTTGGCCGAGGACGGCTTCGAAGAACCCGGCGAGCGCCTTGTCGGAGGAAAGCACGGAGGCGTCGTAGGTGGTGACGCCGAAGTTCTTTTCGAAGCGCGCGGCCTTTTCGTGCGGTAGCTCGGGGAGGAGCGGACGGACCTTGGCGAGCAAGGGGCCGGTGCGGACGGGCAGGAGGTCCGGGCAGGGGAAGTAGCGGTAGTCGTGCGCGTCCTCCTTGGTGCGCATGAGCTGGGTTTCGCCGCGGTCGTCGTCCCAGCGGCGGGTCGACTGGATCTGCGGGATGCCCATGTCGAGCTCCTCGCTCTGGCGCTCGATCTCGTGGTGGATCGCGCGGCGGATGGCGGAGACGGAGTTGAGGTTCTTCAGCTCGATCTTCGCGCCGAGCGGGTCGCTTTCCTTTTCACGCAGGGAAATGTTCACGTCGCAGCGCATCTGGCCCTTCTCCATGTCGGCGTCCGACACGCCGCCCTGCTGGAGGATCATCTGGAGCGAGCGGAGGTAGGAGCAAACCTCCTCCGCGGTTTCGAGGTCGGGCTCGCTGACGATTTCCATCAGCGGGGTGCCGGCGCGGTTGAAATCGATGATCGAGGTGCTGCCGAGGTGGGTCGATTTCGCGACGTCCTCTTCCAAGTGGATGCGGTTGAGGCGGACCACCTTGCCCGGGTGCTTGATGTTCTTCCGGGCGTCGGTCGGGTAGCAATGCTCGTAGAGCGGGACGCCGCCGCCGAGGCAGAGGGGAAAGTCCATCTGCGTCGTCTGGTAGTTCTTCGGCATGTCCGGGTAGAAGTAGTTCTTGCGGTCCCAGCGCGAGAGTTCCGGCGAGCCGCAGCCGAGCATCAGGCCGGCGAGCAGCGTTTGCTCGATAGCCTCGCGGTTGAGCACCGGCAGCGCGCCGGGCAGGCCGAGGCAGACCGGGCAGGTGTTGGTGTTCGGATCCTCCGCGAACGACGTGCGGCAGGCGCAGAACATCTTGGTGCGGGTTTTGACCTGGCAGTGGACTTCGAGGCCGATGGTGACGAGGTAAGGCATCTGGGGAATTTGAGATTTGAAATTTGAAATCGCCTACAGGTCGGCGCGGTCGAGGGCTTTTTGGACGCGCGGGTCGGCGAGGGCTTTGTCGATCTTCGGGTGCTGGAGCAGGGTGCCGTAGCGCTTTTCGCGGGCAAGCTCGCGGAGTTCCTTTTCGTCGACGACGATCGCGCGGAGAATCGGCTCCTCCTTGGCGGGCTTGGCTTTCGGCGCGGCGGTTTCCTCGCGGGCGATCCACTTGGCGAGCTGGAGGCGGGCCTGGTCGGTGGCGGGATCGAGGAAACCGAGGACCGACGAGGGAATCGCCTTTTCGAGCGACTGTTTCAAATCACGGATGAAGGACGAAACGGCCGATTGCCCCTGTCCCGCGGACGTTTCCGCGTAGGTGCGGATTTCGGCGATCGAGCCGAAGTGGTGCACGACCAGCGCGCCGGCAAGGCAGAGCAGAGCGGCGGGGATCAGGGCGAGGAAGAGGCCGGCGAAGCGCGAGCCGAGCGTGCGCTTTTCGCCGCCGGGTTTGACGACAAAGCGGATGACGAAGCGCAGCACGAGGAACGTCAGCAGGCCGGCGGCAACCGGCAACGCGGTGGAAATCCACGCCCGCGGTTCGCCGGTGTAGCGGATGCCGAGCGCGGGCGCCTCGCGCACCGCCCACAGCGCGGCGTAGATGCTGGCGGCGATCACCGCCGAGCCGATCAGGATGCGCAGCATGCCGCGCAGGAAGACGAGAACAGCGCAGACGACGAACACGATCAGCGCGGCCGAGCCCAGGCTGAGCTGCGGCACGCCGCCCGCCTGGATCGATTGCCAAACTGACTGGAAATCGGGCATCAGCGGGCGGCGAATCCGCCGCACTGGGCGCGCTGGCGGAGGAGGTGATCGCAGACGACGAGCGTGGCCATGGCTTCGACCATCGGCACGGCGCGCGGTAGGACGCACGCGTCGTGACGGCCTCGACCGGCGAGTTCGGTGTTTTCTCCCGACGAGGTCACGGTTTCCTGCGAGGTCATGATCGTGGCGGTCGGCTTGAAGGCGACGCGGAAGACGATGTTCTCGCCGTTGGAAATGCCGCCCTGGATGCCGCCGGAGCGGTTGCTGGTGGTACGGACCTTGCCGTCGACCATGCGGAACGGATCGTTGTGCTCGCGGCCGGTGAGCAGCGTGCCGGCGAAACCGGAGCCGATTTCGAAGCCTTTCGTCGCGGGCAAGGAGAGCATCGCCTTGGCCAGCTCGGCCTCCAGCTTGTCGAACACCGGTTCGCCCAAGCCGGGCGGGCAGCCGCGGACGACGCACTCGACCACGCCGCCGACCGAGTTGCCGTCGGCGCGCACGGTTTTGATCAGCTCGATCATCGGCTCGACCATCGCCGGATCGCCGGTTCGGACGATGTTGCTCTCAATGGCGTCGGCCGTGACGGTTTCGGCATCGACCTCGGCGTCGAGGTCCTGGATCGATTTCACCCAGGCGAGCACCTCGATGCCGGGGCAGAGGGCTTTGAGGACCTGTTGGGCGACCGCGGCGGCGGCGACGCGGCCGATCGTTTCGCGGGCGGACGCCCGGCCACCGCCGGACGGCGCGCGCAGGCCGTATTTCGCGTCGTAGGTGTAGTCGGCGTGCGACGGCCGGTATTTCACCGCCATTTCCTCGTAGGCGGACGGGCGCTGGTCGGTGTTGCGGACGACGATGGCGATCGGCGTGCCGAGGGTGACTCCGCCGTGGGTGCCGGAAAGGATCTCCGCTTTGTCATCCTCCTTGCGCGGGGTGACGATTTCGCTCTGGCCGGGCCGGCGGCGGTCGAGTTCGCGCTGGATGTTAGCCTCGGTGAGCGGGATGTTCGGCGGGCAGCCGTCGATCACGACGCCGACCCCGCCGCCGTGGGATTCCCCGAAGGTGCTGATGCGAAACAGATGCCCGAAGCTGGAAGACATGGGCGGGAGCCTAGGGGGGGGCGTCGCGCGAGACAAGCGGCGGGCGAGTTTTCCCGGCGGAAATTCTTGATCCCCGGCGAAGGATCGCCCACGTTCCCGCCGCGTCACGGGACGTAGCTCAGCCTGGTAGAGCGCCTGCTTTGGGAGCAGGATGTCGTCAGTTCGAATCTGGCCGTCCCGACCACTTTAAAATCAAGGAAGTGGCTGGATTTTAAAAGGTTTCCGGGTGGTAAGGGGTAAATTCGCCGGCGTGCGCTGGAATCCGCCGAAATCCGGAAAAAACGGTGCATTTTTGGCAACTATTTATGGGCACCTCTGGAAACCTCGACTCGAATAAAAACCGGTTCTCGAAATCAATCACGTACGGGCGCGATTTTTTCTGGATGCGAGGTTTTTCAAAGGCGACCTGAGGTATTGGAGGCGGATTCGAGTTGGCTCCAAACCCGAATATCCCATCCCCAAATCTCCAATTTTCCTTTTAAAGGCTTAACCGAATAAGTGGCGTGAGGCTTTCCCGCTTTGGGGATTTTCGGCAGTAGAATTCTCAATTGGACCGATCCCATTGGGATCAAAGTTCAAAAATCCTATCGCCGAAAAAACCTAATGAAAAACCCCATTGTGGCCATTTGCCCCGCAATTGGCCGGCTGCCCCCGTCGCGGGCCAGATGGATGCTGACGGCATCCGGCGGGCTTTGCGCGGCTGTCGTCCTCGCATTCGTCCGCTCGGACGGATCGATCACGAGAAGCCCCGTCTCCGCGAGACAATCGGGCGCGGAGATTTCCCGCGTTGGCGAAACGATCAACGAACGTGCCATCGATCATGCATCGCTGACTGCCGATCCGGCCCGGGCGCTGGCGCAGGCATTCACGCTGAGTGACCGGTGCGAGCGAGACGGCCTTGTGCGCGATCTGCTTTCCGCATGGGCCGTCCGCGACGCGGAAGCGGCGCTGAGCTGGGTCTCGTCGCTGGAGGATCCCGCCGCCCGGCGTTCCGCCCGCTCCACCGTTTGTCTGGCCGTGGCGGAAGAAGACCCGCGCCGGGCCGTCGTGCTCGCGCTCGACCATGGCGCGGACCAGGGCGACGGAGCTGGATTGCTCGAGTGCCTGACCATGCGGTGGTGCGAGCGGGAATGTGAAACCGTCATCGATTGGGCGCGCGAACAACCGCCGGGCGAATGGCGGGAGCGCTTGTTGTCGAGTGCCTCATTCGTACTTTCCAAGTCGGATCCCGCCGCGGCGGCACAACTCGTTTCCGGCTTGGCACCGGGAAACGTGCAGAACGAAGCGGCCATGGCCGTGCTCCATCAGTGGGCACTCCAGGACTCCACCGCCGCGCTTCAGTGGGCGGAAGCTTTCTCCGAGCCCACCCTCCGCGAGCGAGCGCTCGAGGAGATATCGAATCTCCGCAAGCTGACGACTTCCTTGCAGGAGGTTCGGTAGCCGGATCGAAACGCCCACATGAAAGGGCGTCACCACTCTCCTTGGCCGAGCGGGGCTCTTCCCCGCGCGGCCTGAGAATCCAAAACACCTGTAAACTCCACCTCAAAACCTATGCACCGACCCATTAGAAACTGGCTGGTGTCCTTGGCGCTGCCATGCGTTCTCGGACTACAACAAGCGCTCGCCTACACCCATCCCTGCATCCCGAACAGCGTCGATGAGCTGGCCACCATCAAGAACAACCTCGATAAGGAGCCTTGGAAGCAGGGCTACGCCGCGCTCGCGAACGCCAGCACTTCCCAGCTCACCTGGGTCATGGATGGCCCCTACGCGAATGTCAGTCGGGCGGGGTCCTACGACGCAAACCTCGTCCCATGGCAGAATTCCATGAACGCCGTGTATAACCTCGCGCGGATGTGGTATTTCACCGGCAACCCCGATTATGCCATCAAGGCGCACGACATCCTCATCGCGTGGGCGAACACAAACACCAGCTTCTCCGGCAATGAAGCCGGCCTCGCCCTTGGCGACTATGCCGTCGCCTACGCCGGCGGTGCCAGCATCCTGCGCGGCACCTGGTCCGGCTGGACGGCCGCCGACACGACCACGGTCCAAAACTATTTCTCAAACGTCCTCTGGCCGGCGTGTGGCGCGAACGGAAACGTCCTCGGTCCCTGCAACAAAGGCGACATCTATATGGAGGCCGCCATCGCGATCGCCGTCTTCTGCGACGACACCGCGAAGTTCAACCAGATCGTCAATCTTTACCGCACCTTCCATGGCGCCGGCTTGATGAATAGCCTGCCCACCGGCCAGCTGGGCGAGTCGGGCCGCAACGTGGGCCATGCCTACGGCGCCCTCAACGCCCTGGCCTTCGTCGCCGAGGTCGCCTGGAAACAAGGCGTGGACCTCTACTCGGAATTGGACAACCGGTTGCTCGCCTGCGGCGAATACTTCTCCCGCAACGCCTTCACCACCGACAATCCTTACGTCCCCTACGGCACCATTGATTGGTTCTGGTCTAGCAACGCACCCGGACCCGCCACCGGCGATCGCGACGCCTTTTACATCCTCCAAAACGCCTACAGGAACCGCAAAAATCTGCCCACTCCCTGGATGGATCGTAACCTCGAGGAACCGGCCGTGGATGCCAATAGCTTCATGTATGCAAAGACCGCCGACTTCACCACCGCCACGGTGTCACCGGCCAGTTATCCGGCGGTTTCACCGGCTTCGAGCGGATTGACCCTGACCACCCTTGGCACCCAGACCACGGGGCGCAGCGTCTCGTATTCCAACGGCACATGGACGATGACCGGACTCGGCAACGGGGTCTGGAGCGATACGACCGACGACTGCCAGTTTGCCTACACGACGATGACCGGCGACTGCGCCATGGTTGCCAGGGTCGCCTCGTTCACCTATTCCGGCTCCAATAACGGCAAGGCGGGCCTGATGATCCGCGACAATCTTACCTCCACCGTTTCGCAGCGCGCCTGGGTCGGCTTCGTGCCTGCGGCCACCCAGCTCATGGAATCCCACATGCGGGGCTGGACCGAAAACTTCGGAGGGGGTGGATATGACGATCGTTCGCACCAGTTGACTCCGTGGACTTCCGGCCTTCCCTACTGGGTGAAGATCGAACGCCGGGGCAAGCAGATCACGACCTTCACTTCTCAGGATGGCGCCAGCTGGATGCCCATGAACTGCACCTACTACGGCAATCTCCCGTCCACCCTTTATATCGGCTTCCACCTCAGCAGCGGGAATACCACGTCCGTTACGGCCACCTTTGACCACGTGGCCTTCACCGGCGGCACCGGCGGCCTCGTGACGACTCCGTCCGCCCCGGCGGGCGTGCTCGCCAGCGGCTCCACCAAAGCCATCACCGTGCGCTGGCTCACGTCCTATGGTGCCACCGCCTATGACCTGCTCCGCTCGACCACCTCGGGCTCCGGCTATACCGCTCTCGCCAGCAACCTCTCCGGCACGAGCTACATGGACACGACGGCGGCCGCGGGCACGACCTACTACTATGTGGTCCGGGCGAAAAACTCCGCCGGCACCAGCGGCAATTCATCCCAGTTCGGCGCCGCTCTGCTCTCCGCGCCGATGGTCAACCTCGCGTTCAGTGGCACCTCGTCGGCCAGTGACAACCAGAACTCCACCACGGAAGGCCCCGCCAAGGCCTTCGACCGCAACTCGGGCTCCAAGTGGTTTGGCTTTAATTCGCCCACGGGCTGGCTCCAGTATGACTTCGGCGCGAATAACGCGCAGGTGGTCAAACGCTACACGATCAACTGCGCCGACCTGGATACGCGCGACCCGAAGAGCTGGAACCTCCGCGCCTCTCAGGACGGCGTGTCGTGGACCTGGCTCGCCTCGGCCAGCAACCAGGCCTTCGACTATCGGATGCAGCAGAAGGTCTACGATATCGGCAACACAACCGCCTACCGTTTCTACCGACTCGAAATCACCGTCAACAACGGGGCTACCGGTCTGGCCATCGCCGAGCTCGGTCTATGGGGCGACAGCGGACAAACCATCCCCGACGGCCGCTACCGCCTCGTCAGCCGCAAGAGCAACAAGGTCGTCGATCTCGTTGGCGGCGGGACTGCCGATGGCACCGATGCCGTCCAATGGGGCTGGAATGGCGGCGACGACCAGAAGTGGGACCTCGCGTATCTCGGCAACGGCCAGTATAAGCTGACCGGAGTGGCGAGCGGCAAGTTGCTCGAAGTCTCGGGCGCCTCCACCAGCAACGGCGGGATCATCCAGATCTGGCCCTCGAACAACAACAACTGCCAGAAGTGGACCGTCGTCCCCGCGGGCGACGGCGCCTTCAAGCTCATCAACGTGAACAGCGGCAAGGTCATGGACGTCAGTGGCGGTAGCACCGCCGATGGAGCCGTCATCCATCAGTGGACCGACCTCGGAGCGGACAATCAGCAGTGGCGGATGTCCGTCACCGCTCCCTAAATTCGGCGTCATTCGGACAAATCCTGTGCCGCCGCCAATTCCGTTTGGCGGCGGCTTTTTTGTCGTTTCCCGATTCCCACAAGCGTCCGCATGACCAAGCGACCGTGAGCTTGCGCTTCATTTCGGTGGTTCACTTAATCGTGCAAGTTGCGCGGCTATTGCCCTCTAGAAGGGCATTTCGCAGTAATGTTGTCGAATTGGCTCAAACCCGAGTCGGTCTCTTGTAGACCAAAGCCCAAAATCCCCATAAAACCCCTTATGAAGAGCCCTGTCCGGTTTCTTCGTCCCTCCATTGGCGTGCCTCCATTGCAGGCGGTCGCCTTAACGCGGACGCGTCTGTTGCGAATGTCGGCAGACGGCCTTTGCCTGGCTGCTGCCCGTGCGCCCGGGTTCCGTCGCTGGATTCCGCCGTCAGGCGTTCTCCGGTGAGCGTGAGCCTTCTTTGAGCCCGCCCTTCGCGAGCGCGCGCTCGCGAAGATCTCCCGGATCGAACGTCCCCACGTGAGAGGGCGTCACCCCTTTTCTTGGCTCCGCGGAGCTTTTCCCCGCACAGCCTGAGAACTCAAAATTACCTGGAAAACCCACCCAAAACTCCCATGCGCAAATTTTTTAGAAAGTGGCTGGCTTCGCTCGTGTTGCCATTCGTCCTCGGGCTCGCCCAAGCGCAGGCGTTCACCCATCCCTCCATCCCGAACTCCCTCGAGGACCTGGACACCATCAAGGCCAACCTCAATCGGGAGCCTTGGAAGTCCGGCTACGCCAAACTCGCGGCGGACGGCCATTCCTCGTTGACCTACACCATGCAGGGGCCGTTTGCGAGCGTCACCCGCAACCCTGACTTAAACCTCGGTGCATGGAACAATGACATGACCGCCGTGTATAATCTGGCGCACATGTGGTATTTCACGGGCAACAGCGCCTACGCTCAAAAAGCGCGTGACATCCTCATCGCGTGGGCGAACACGCAGACGAACATGGGCGGCAATCAAGCCGGCCTCGCCCTCGGTGACTACGCCTACCGTTTCGGCGGCGGCGCGAGCATCCTTCGCGGCACCTGGCCGGGCTGGACACCCGCTGACACAGCCAAGGTCAAAAACCTCTTTCTGAACGTTTACTGGCCCGCGACCGCCAACGCTTGGAATGTCCCCGGCACTTTCAACAAAGGCTTGCTGAACATGTCGGCCGGTATCGCGATCGCCGTTTTCTGCGATGACACCGCCAAGTTCAACCACGTCGTCGACCTTTACCGCACCAACCCGGCCGCGGGGTTGTTCAATCTGCTGCCCATTGGCGAGACGGGGGAAACGGGTCGCGACGCAGGCCACGTTTACGGTGGAATTGTGAATGCCGCCTTCGTTTCCGAATGCATTTGGAAACAAGGCGTCGACGTCTATTCCGACCTGGACAACCGGCTGTTGGCCGCTGGCGAATACTACTGCCGCAACACCTTTTCCCTTGATAATCCCTTCGTGGACTTCGGCACCGTTGATGCTCTCTACTTCACCGATGCGGCCGGACCTTACGGCGCCAATCGCGCGGCTTTTCACATCATCCAAAACGCCTACAAGAACCGAAAGAACATCCCCACGCCTTGGATTGACCGCAAACTCGGGGAACAATGGCTGGATGTTGACAACTGGTTGTATGCCAAGCCGGCAGACTTCAGCACCGCCACTCCGCTGCCGGCCGTTGTTCGCCCGGCGGTTTCACCGGCCTCGAGCGGTTTGACGTTGACCACCCTTGGCAGCAATTCCGCAGGCAGCAGCTCTGCTTACGCAAATGGCGTATGGACGGTGACCGGACTCGGCACCGGAGTCTCGTCCGACACGACCGACGACTGCCAGTTTGCTTATGTCCAGATGACCGGTGACTGCGCCATTGTCGCCCA
>Ga0207709_10000752_pt1 | contig 25630 bp, 18 predicted proteins | sample KBSM34metaG_FD_184397 | JGI IMG/M metagenome (GOLD analysis project Ga0207709, IMG submission 184397) | Miscanthus rhizosphere microbial communities from Kellogg Biological Station, Michigan, USA - KBS M3-4 metaG (SPAdes) (version 2) | ecosystem: Host-associated > Plants > Roots > Rhizosphere >...
GAAGTAGTCCGACGCGAAGTTGGTGCCCATGCGGCCGAAGCCGGTGATGACCTCGTCGAAGATCAGCAGGATGCCGTGCTTGTCGCAGATCTCGCGCAGGCGCTTCAGGTAGCCCTTGGGCGGCAGGTACCAGCCGGCCGACCCGGCCACCGGCTCGACGATGATCGCGGCGATGTTGCTCGCATCGTGCAGCGGCAGGATGCGCGTTTCGAGCTCGACCAGCGGGTCTTCGGCCCACACCGGCTCCTCGTTGTGGATGTAGGCGTGGTTCACCGGATCGTGGATGAAGCGCATGTGGTCCACGCGCGGCAGGAAGGCCGAGCCGAACACCTTGCGATTGCCGGGAATGCCGCCCACCGACATGCCACCGAAGCCCACGCCGTGGTAGCCCTTCTCGCGGCCGATGAACACGTTGCGGTGGCCTTCGCCGCGTGCGCGGTGATAGGCAAGCGCGACCTTCATCGAGGTGTCTGCGGCTTCCGAGCCCGAGTTGCAGAACAGCACCTTGTTGAGATCGCCGGGCGCGAGCGAGGCGATCATCTCGGCCGCCTTGAAGGCGCGGTCGTTGCTGACCTGGAAGGCAGTGGCGTAGTCGAGCGTGTCGAGCTGCTTCTTGATCGCCTCGTTGATGGGCTTGCGGTTGTGGCCCGCGCCCACGCACCACAGCGAGGAGATGCCGTCGATCACCTTCTTGCCGTCGTGCGTGGTGAACTCCATGCCATCGGCCGCCACGAAGACGCGCGGGTCTTTCCTGAAATGGCGGTTGGGAGTGAAGGGCAACCATTGGTTGTCCATGTTGAAGTCCTGCTGGGCCATGTCTCGCTCCTGCGGTTATGTGGTCGAGGAAAATCGCGATTCTGGCACCCCTGCGACAATCACGCCCCTGATGACGACCACTACGCCCACCTCGCCCGCCTACATCCTGAACCTCTCTTGCCCCGACCGTACGGGCATCGTGCACGCCGTGTCGGGCTTCCTGCTCGAACGGGGCGCCAACATCGAAGAGGCCGCCCAGTACAACGACCACGACACGGGCCTGTTCTTCATGCGGGTGCGCTTCGCCTGCGGCGAGCACAGCGAAGCCACGCTGCGCGAGGAATTGAAGACCTTCGCCGCCGGCTTCGGCATGGCGCTGCAGCTGCATGCCGCCGCCGAGCCCATGAAGACCGTGATCCTGGTCAGCAAGGAAGGCCACTGCCTCAACGACCTGCTGTTCCGCTGGAAGAGCGGCCTGCTGGCCATCGACGTGCGCGCCATCATCTCGAACCACCGCGACTTCTACCAGCTGGCCGCCAGCTACAACGTGCCGTTCCACCATATCCCGGTGACAGGCGCGACCAAGGCGCAGGCCGAGGCGAAGCAGCTGGAAATCATCGAGGCCGAGGGCGCCGAGCTCGTGGTGCTCGCGCGCTACATGCAGATCCTGAGCAACGACCTGTGCCGCAGCCTGGCTGGCCGTGCGATCAACATCCACCATTCGTTCCTGCCCAGCTTCAAGGGCGCCAAGCCCTATTACCAGGCCCACGACCGCGGCGTGAAGCTGATCGGCGCCACCGCCCACTACGTGACGGCCGACCTCGACGAAGGCCCGATCATCGAGCAGGACGTGGAACGCGCCGACCACACCGACACGGTCGAAGACCTCACGGCCCGCGGCCGCGACACGGAGAGCCAAGTGCTGGCGCGGGCGGTGAAGTGGCACAGCGAACACCGCGTGCTGCTGAACGGCCACCGCACCGTCGTGTTCCGCTGAACCCTGCCGTCAGTTGCGATTCGGGTCGTCCGGCCGGCGGTCGTAGCGGTTCGGCACCCCGTCGCCATCGCGGTCCCAACCGCCCCTGTGGTATTGCCAGCGGTCGCCGTCCTGGCGCCATTCCGGCGGACGGTAGGCATAGCCCGGACGCTCGCGCACCCAGTAGCCGCGGACCCACACGTGGCGGCCACCGTGCCATTCATAGTGCCCCGGCGACCACACATAGCCGCGGCGCGGCGGCGGCATGCGTTCGAACCGCGGCGGGGGCGGCGCCACCTCGATGGCGACGGGCTGCGCCTGAGCGGCCGTGGGAACAGCCAACGTGCCCACCGACAGAAGCGAAGCAGCGCCGATGGAAAGAGCCAATGCGATCTTTTTCATGAAGTACCCCTCATGAGTTGTAGGAGCCTTCATGCTGCCCAGCCCATGTGAAGCGCCTGTAAGCGGTGCACGAAATCTTGTGTAGAGCTGTGACCCGCCTTTCGCTGCTCCCACAGCCCTTGCGAGCACTCACTCCTGCAATTCGTGCAGGTCGATGGCCGCGGCCATCGCGGCATGGCCGGCCTTGTTGGGGTGCAGATGGTCACCCGAGTCGAACAGCGGGTTCAATGCCTGCGGGTCTGCGGGATCACGCAGCGCCGCATCGAAATCGACCACGCCGTCGATGTCCTGCCGGCCGCGAATCCAGCGGTTGACGGCTTCGCGCATGGCATCGTTGGCCTCGTTCCAGTAAGGCGTGTTCCTGAATGGCGGCACCGTGCCGAGCAGCACCTTCACACCCTTGGCGCGAGCCTGCTTGACCAGTTGCTCCAGTCCGTCGGTGATGCGCTCGGCGGTCGGCATGTCGCGGGCCTTGATCTCGGCGCCGGGCACGTTGGCGAACAGGGTGCGGCCGATGTCGTTGGTGCCGAGCAGGACGATCGCGTGCGTCACGCTGCTCTGCCGCAGGGCGTCGCGCTCGAAACGCGAGAGGCCGCTGGGCCCCATGCCGTCGGCCAGCAGGCGGTTGCCGCCGATGCCGGCATTGAGCACCGCTATGTCGTTTCCGGCGCCCTGCGTATCGCGCAGGCGCGTGGCCAGCATGTCGGGATAGGCCCCGAACTTGGCCTCCGCGGTGCCCGAGGTGATGGAGTCGCCGAAAGCCACGACGGTGCGCACGGACTTCGTGGTGAGCACGTCGAGCCCGGTCACGATCTGGTTCAGCACCAGCGGCGTGGGGCTCTTCAGCTTCGGCGCCATCACGGCATTGCCGGCAGTCACCCAAGTCGTTCCCGGCTCGAGCATGGAAACCGTGGAAAACGGCGCGGCGCGGTCGAAGAAGGCACTCACGACCACGGTTTGCCCCGCCTGAACCGGCAGGTCGACGCCATCGCTCCAGGCGTCCGCGCCGGGGGCGATCGTGAGGCTGGTGCGCCCGCCGAACCGCAGCACGCGCAGCGTGGCCGGCGAGAACGCATCGGCGCCGGTGCCGCGTGCCGCACTCGCGGCGGCAATGCGCAGCGGCGTCTTGCCGAAGCGGTTCGAGAAGCGGATGCGGATGCGCTGGCCGTCCAGCGACAGTTCGACCTGCTGGCGCAGCGTCTGCCCGCGCAGGTCATTGCCGGCGGGCGATGAATAGCCCGCGCCGCCGGGGCTTGCGGCCAGCTCGCCGAACTCGACCGGCGCCACGGCCCAGCTCGCCACCCAGTGCGCCTCGGCGGGCTGGCGGGGATGGTTGCCGGGAGTGACGGCCTGCACGCCGACGGCCAGCACTGCGAGGCAGAGGGCCGCCACCCAGTGCGCCGTGGCCACGTCGCGGAGGTGGGCTGCCCAACGAGAAACCAGTTTCATTCGCGCAAAGCGGCTCAGTTTACGGAGCCATGATCTCCCGCGCGTGACGAGGTCTAAAGCCGGGTTACCAAGTGTCTACATAGGCAGCGGCCGCGCCAGGCGCCTTCGTCGCAGAGGACAGCCCACGCACCAGCCAGGTGCGTGTTTCGGCCGGATCGATCACTGCATCGATCTCCAGCGTCTGCGCCATGTGGATCGCCTCGCCGTTCGCGTACTGCTGCGCCACGAGCTTCCTGAACAGCGCATCGCGCTCGCCGCCCTCCGGGACGGCCGCCAGTTCCTTGCGAAAGCCCAGACGCACCGCACCTTCGAGCCCCATCGCACCGAATTCGCCAGTGGGCCAGGCCACGGTGAAAACGGGTGCGTCGAAACCGCCCGCCGTCATCGCCTGCGCGCCCAAGCCATAGCCCTTGCGCAGCACCACGGCGAAGAACGGCACGCGCAGGTGCGAGGCCACCATGAACATGCGGCACACGTGGCGCACCTGCGCCTGCGCCTCGATTTCGGGCCCGACCATGAAGCCGGGCGTGTCGCACAACGAAACAATTGGAAGGCCGTGCGCATTGCACAGCTGCATGAAGCGCGCGGACTTGTCGGCCGCTTCCACGTCGATCGCGCCGCCAAGGTGGTGCGGGTTGTTGGCCATCAGGCCCACGGGCCGGCCCTCGATGCGCGCGAGCGCCGTGACGATGCCCGCGCCGAAACCCGCGCGCAGTTCGAGCAGCGAGCCGGTGTCGGCCACGCCGCGCATCGCCGCTCGCACGTCGTACACGCGCAGCCGGTTCTCGGGCACGACGTGGCGCAGCGTGCGCGGGTCTGCGCATTGCCAACCGGTGGTCGCACCCTGGAAGTAGGACAGGTACTGCTTCGCCGCGGCCACTGCGGCGGCTTCGTCTTCCACGAGGATGTCGATCACGCCATTGCGCGACTGCACGCTGCTCGGGCCGATCTGTTCGGGCGCAAAGGTCCCGAGGCCGCCGCCTTCGATCATCGCGGGGCCGCTCATGCCGATGTTGCTGCTCCTGGTGGCGATGATCACGTCGGCGCAGCCCAGCAGCGCCGCGTTGCCCGCGAAGCAGCGGCCGTGCACGATGCCGACCACGGGCACCTTGCCCGAGAGCGCCGCGAACTGGCTGAAGGTATGGTTGTTGAGCCCCGCGACGATCGGCATGTCCGTATCGCCGGGACGACCGCCGCCACCCTCGGCGAACAGCACCACCGGCAGCTTCAGCTGATGCGCGACCGCCAGCAGCCGGTCGGTCTTGTGGTGGTTGCGCATGCCCTGCGTGCCGGCCAGCACGGTGTAGTCGTAGGCCAGCACGGCGCAGCGCGACACCTCGGGGCCGAACTGCTTCGCATTGATGCTGCCCAGGCCCGTGACCATGCCGTCGGCGGGCGTGTTGGCGATCAGGTCCTCGAGCGTGCGGCGGCGCGTCTGTGCGGCGATGGCGAGCGCGCCGTACTCGATGAAGTTTTGGGGGTCGGCAGCGGTGTCGCACAGGTCGGCGATGTTCTCGCGCGCGGTGCGGCCGCCCTGCGCGTGGCGCTTGTCGACGGCGGCCTTGCGATTGATGTCGAGCGTGGGCGCGTGGCGGTCGATGACCTTTTGCAGGTCGGGGCGGATCGCATCGAGGTCGTGCTCGGCGCGCGCCTCGGCCTCGACGGCTTGCGCATCGACGGCTTCGAGCTGCACCAGCGACTGGCCTTCGACGAGGTAGTCGCCGGGCGCGGCCAGCAGCGCGACCACGCGGCCGGCCACGGGCGCGTGCAGCAGGTGCTCCATCTTCATGGCCTCGAGCACGCCGAGTTGCGCGCCGGCGGGCAGCACGTCGCCGATGTCCACTTCGAACTGCAGGAGGCGGGCCGGCATCGGCGCCTTGACGGTCAGTTCGTCCGAACCGTCGTCTTCGACGGCGGGTTGTGTAGCCGGCGCGGCCGCCGTCTTCTTCGCATGCTTTTCAAACGAGGCCGCGGCGGCCAGCAGATCGCCCAGATGCGCCTCCACGAAGCGCGTGTGCACCGCCTGCGTCGCGAACTCGGGCCGCGCTGCGATGGCGCGCAGCAGCGGCAGGTTCGTGGCGATGCCGTCGATGTGGCATTCGTCCAGCGCGCGCAGCGAACGGCGCAATGCATCTGCGAAACGCGGCGATGGCGAATGCACGATGAGCTTGGCGAGCAGCGTGTCGTAGTGCGGCGAAGGCGCAAGGCCCGCATAGCCGTGCGTGTCGACGCGCACGCCCGGCCCGGCCGGCAGGTCGAAGCGCGCGAGCGTGCCGCCCGAAGGCCGCGCGTTGCCTTGCGCATCGAGCGTCTCGGCGTTGATGCGCCACTGCACCGCGAAGCCGCGCTGCGGCGCGGTGCGATCGGCGTCCACGCCCAGTTCATCCAAGGGCTGGCCCGCTGCGACAGCGATCTGCAGTTGCACCAGATCGAGACCGGTCACCGCTTCCGTCACCGTGTGCTCGACCTGCAGCCGCGGGTTCGCCTCGATGAAGACGAAAGGCAGCGTCGTCGATCCGGCATCGACCAAGAATTCGAACGTGCCCAGCCCGCGATAACCCACCGCCTTCGCCATGCGCAGCGCAGCCTGCGTGACCCGCGCGCGCAGGGCCTCGGGCAGCGAGGGACTCGGTGCAATTTCCACCAGCTTCTGGAAGCGCCGTTGCAGCGTGCATTCGCGCTCGCCGAGGCTGGCGACGGACTGCCCGTCGCCCAGCACCTGCACCTCGATGTGCCGCGCATTGCGCATCAGCCGTTCGACGTACACGCCCTCGATGCCGAAGGCCGCCCTGGCTTCGGACATGCAGCGGGCATGTGCCTCGGGCAGTTCGTGCACATCGATCACCGCGCGCATGCCGCGCCCGCCGCCGCCGCCAATGGCCTTGACCATTACGCCCGCGCCCTGCGCGTGCTGCTCGGCGAAGAAGGCCTGCGCCTGCGCAAGCGTCACCGCGCCGGCGCTGCCGGGCATCACCGGCACATCGCATTGCGTGGCCAGGGCGCGCGCGCGTGCCTTGTCGCCGAACAGGCCCAGCTGCTCGGGCGTCGGGCCGATGAAGACGAGGCCTGCCTCGGCACAGGCCTGCGCGAAATCGGCGCGCTCGCTGAGAAAGCCGTAGCCGGGATGCACCGCATCGCATCCTTGCGCCTTTGCAACGGCAATCAGCGCGGCAACGTCGAGGTACGCGGAAGGCCCGGTCGCATCGAGTGCGACGGCCGTGTCGGCCAGCTGCGCGTGCAGCGCCGAGACGTCGTCGCGCGCATGCACCGCCACGCTGGCGATGCCCAGGTCGCGCAGGGCGCGCATCAGCCGCACGGCGATCTCGCCGCGGTTGGCAATCAGAACTTTGGAGAACAAACAGAACCTCTCAGCTTTGGTCTTTGAGCAGGCGGCGCAGCACCTTGCCCGCGCCGGTGGTCGGCAATGCATCGATGAAGCTCACGGCGCGCGGCGCCTTGTAGCTCGCCATGTTGTCTCGCGCCCAGGCAATCAGCGCATCGGCCTCGAGCGCGGCGCCGGGCTTGCGCACGATGAAGGCCTTCACGACCTCGCCCTTCTCGGCATCGGGCTGCGCGATGACGGCCGCCTGCGCGACCGCCGGGTGCCTGATAAGGATGGTCTCGACCTCTTCGGGGAACACGCTGTAGCCCGAGACTTTGATCATTTCCTTGAAGCGGCCGATGAAGGTGAGGTAGCCATCGGCGTCGAGCTTGCCCATGTCGCCCGTGTGCACCCAGCCATTGCGCAGCGTGGCAGCGGTGGCCTCGGGCTTGTTCCAGTAGCCCTTGAAGACGCCGGGGCTGGTCAGCACGATCTCGCCGACGTCGCCCGCAGGCATGTCGGCCTGCGTGTCGCCATCCTTGTCGGGATTGACGATGCGGATCGTCACGCCCGGCACCGCGATGCCCTGCGTGCCCCAGCGCGGCGCATGGTGCGGCGTGTAGGTGTCGCAGGTGTGCGTTTCGCTCAAGCCGTAGGCCGCCTCGAACGAGGTGCAGCTGGGCGCGTGCGAGCGCCACTGGCGCGCCAGCGTTTCGGTGAAGGTGATGCCGAAGCTCGTCACCGGGTTCATCTTCAGGCTGCCCAGGTCGAAGCTCGCGATGTCGGGCACCTGCATGCAGGCCACGTTCATCGGCGCGATGCTGTACCACCAGCTCACCTTGTACGCGGCGATGGCCTGCAGCGCGGCGCGCGGGTCGAAGCGGTGCATCAGCACCGAGGTTGCGCCGCTGAGCACCGGCACGTTGACGCCCATCAGCATGCCCGCGATGTGATACAGCGGCGCAATGGACAGCAGCACGTCATCGGGCCCCACGCCATTGCAGTCGGCCGCGGCGCGCGTCTTGAAGAGCGCGTTGCCATAGCTCAGCATCGCGCCCTTCGGCAGGCCGGTGGTGCCCGAGGTGTAGGTCATGAGCGCAACGTCGTCCATGTCGATGGCGACGGCCTGCGGCTTCGCGCCAGCCTTCATCACGGCGAGGAAGTCTTCGCAGCCTTCGGGTACGGTGCGTTCGGACTTGCGCTCCGCGGCGAGTTCGAGCGGAAGGTCGAGCGCGGGATGGGCAGGCAGCAGATCGGCGTAGTGCACCACGAACACATGTTCGAGCGCGCTCTGCGGCTTCACCTTGCGCACTACCGGCAACAGCGGCGCGGCCGCGACGATCACGCGCGCCTTCAGGTCGTTGACCTGGTAGGCCAGCTCGTGCTCCTTGTTGAGCGGCCCGCTCGGGCAGACGATGGCGCCGATTTTCTGAATGCCGAAGTGCGCCACAAGGTATTGCGGGCAGTTGTTGAGGAAGAGCACCACCGGCTCTCCCTTCTTCACGCCGAGCGCCTGCAGCCGCGCGGCGAAGGCGTCGCTCGCGCGATCGAGCTCGGACCAGCTCATCGCCTGGCCGTACCAGAGACAGGCAGTGCTGCCGCCGCGCTCGCGTGCGTGGGTGCGCAGGTACTCGTGCAGGGGCTGCTGCGGGCGGTCGGGCAATGTCTCCATGGCGTCACTTCCTCAGGGTTATCGATAGCCGCACGCACCGGGCTGGCGCTTGCCAATGGCGCATGGTGCACGAACAATCCTACCCATGGGTATAACTTCCGCGACACGGCACAAACCCTCTGGAGGCCAGAGCGGCACCGCTGCACAGCCGCACCTGCCGCAAGGCACGGGCCGACAGCGCGCAGCCACGCAGGGCACCGACCTGCAGCGCGAGCGCATCCTGCAGGCGGCTGCGCAGCTGTTCGCGGCGCAGGGCTATGCCAACACCACCATGGCGCAGATCGTGCGCGCGCTGGGCGTGACCAAGCCCTTCGTGTACTACTACTTCCGCGACAAGCAGGAGATTTTCGAGACGCTCTCCTGGCGCCCGGCTGTCGATTGCTTCACCGCGCTCGACTTCGCAGCCACCGACCCGCGCCGCGCCAGCGAGAAGGTGATCGACGGCATCGAGCGGCTGATTCGCGCGACCATTGCGCATCACCCCGTCGCCTTCTTTCCTTATCGCGAGCCGCAGGTGTACCGGCCCGAGTACATCGCGGCGCAGAAGAAGCTCGCTCGCCACTTCTACGACCTGCTGTGCCCGCTGCTCGAAGAAGCGCGGCGCGACGGCGACCTCGACTTCGCCGAGACCAAGCTCACCGCGCTCGCGGCCTGCAGCCTGCCGGGTTTTCTCTACAGCTGGTACCGCCCGAACGGGCGCCTCTCGCCCGACGAGGTGGTGGCCGAACTCACGAAGCTGGCCGGCCGCGTCATCGGGCTGCAAGCGAAGAACTGACCGACAACCATCCCCGGAGACAAACCATGAAGTTCAACCGTGCGCCATTGGCGCGGATCGCCCTTGCCTGCCTGCTGGCCACCGCCGGCGCCGCTCACGCGCAGCAGACCTACAAGGTCGCCTACATCGATCCGCTCTCGGGTCCTTTTGCCAACGTCGGCGAGCTGATGCTGATGCACACGCAGTACGCCATCGAGGACATCAACGCCAGGGGCGGCGTGCTCGGCGGCACGAAGCTGCAGCTGCTGCAGTTCGACAGCAAGCTCTCGGCGCAGGAAAGCCAGAGCGCGCTGCAGGCGGCCATCGACCAGGGCGCGAAGGCGATCGTCACGGGCGGCTCGGGCTCGTCGGTGGTCACGGCGCTGGTGCAGTCGGTGGCGCGCTGGAATCAGCGCAACCCGGGCAAGGAGCTGATCGTGTTGAACCACTCCTCCATCGACCCCGAGATGACGGGCAAGAGCTGCAGCTTCTGGCACTTCCAGACCGAGGCCAACACGGCGATGAAGATGAAGGCGCTGGCCAACTACATCAAGAAGACGCCCGACGTGAAGAAGGTCTACCTGCTCAACCAGGACTACGCGCACGGCAAGCAGTGGGCGAGCTATGGCAGGCAGCTGGTGGGCCTGGCGCGGCCCGACGTCCAGTTCGTGGGCGAGGCGCTGCACCCCATCGGCCGCGTGAAGGACTTCGCGCCCTACATCGCCAACGTGAAGCAAAGCGGCGCTGATTCGGTCATCACCGGCAACTGGGGCCAGGACATGACGCTGCTGCTGAAGGCCGCCGGCGACGCGGGCTACAACCTGCGCTACTTCAACCACAGCGCGGGCTCGGTGCCGGGCACGGTGACGGCCGTGTCGCAGGCGAAGCTGGGCCAGTTGACCTGGGTGGCCGAATGGCATCCGGGCGAGGCCGACACGCCCAAGGTGGACGCGCTGGCCAAGGCCTACAAGGCCAAGACCGGCAAGGACTTCCTCGCGCCGCGCATCGACATGACGCCGCGCCTGCTGGCTGCCGCCATCGACAAGGCCGGTTCGACCGACACCGTCAAGGTGGCTCGCGCGCTCGAGGACCTGAGCTTCGACTCTGTGGTGGGCTCGGTGCGCATGCGTGCCGAAGATCACCAGCTGCTGCTGCCGCAGGTGGTCAACACCATCGTGCCGGTGGACGGCAAGACGGTGAAGACGGGCTGGGAAGGCACTAACTACGGTTTTCGCACCGACGCGGTGTATACCGGGAACGAGCTGGCGCAAGGTACGGAGTGCAAGATGGTTCGGCCATGACTTGCCTCGGGGCGCGCGCGAAGGCCACCGGGTGCTCCCCTCCGCGAATGTCCTAAGGGAAACCCCGTCCTGCCCACCTCCCGTGCCGTCGGGATACTCCGGCTTCCATACCCCGGTATCCGAAGCGGGTCCACTCCGAAGGCACAACAAGACCATGGCAGGCAAAAACTCGCTCCACCCGATCCCGCATCCGGCGAAGAAGCCCTTCGTCGGGAACCTGCTGTCGATCGGCTCCGACTCCCCCGTGCTCGACATGTGGAAGATCGCGCAGGACCTCGGCGGCATCTACTGGCTGGACATGCCGGGCATGCCGGTGATCGTGGTCTCGTCGCCCGCGCTGGTGGACGAACTCTGCGAGGAAGCGCGCTTCGACAAGAGCACGCGCGGCGCGCTGCGCCGGCTGCGCGCCGCCTCGCACGGACTGTTCACTTCGGACACGCACGAGGAGACCTGGTCGAAGCCGCACAACATCCTGCTGGCCAACTTCAGCCAGCGCGCGATGCAGGCCTACCACCCGATGATGCTGGACATCGCGGGGCAGCTGGTCACCAAGTGGGAGCGGCTGAACTTCGATGAAGAGGTGGACGTGGTGCGCGACATGACCGCGCTCACGCTCGACACCATCGGCCTGTGCGGCTTCGGCTATCGCTTCAACTCGTTCTACCGCGAAGGCTTCCATCCTTTCGTCGATGCGATGGTGCGCACGCTGGAGACGGTGCAGAACCGCCGCGGCCTGCCGCTGGAAGAGCTGATGCTGAAGAAGGAGCTCGCGCAACAGCGCAAGGACATCCGCTTCATGCACAAGATGGTGGAAGACATCATCGAGGAGCGGCGCGCGAGCGGGGCCGACATCGCCACCAAGCCCGACCTGCTGAGCTACATGATCGCTGGCGTGGACAAGAAGAGCGGCGAGCAGCTCACCGACAAGATGATCCGCGACGAGTGCATCGAATTCCTCATCGCGGGGCACGAGACCACCAGCGGCCTGCTCTCGTTCGCCATCTACTTCCTGCTGAACAACCCCGAGGCGATGGCCAAGGCGCAAGCCGAGGTGGACAACGTGTTCGGCCCGGACACCTCGCAGAAGCCGACCTACGCGCAGGTCAACCGGCTGCAGTACGTGATGCAGGTGCTGAAGGAATCTCTGCGCCTGTATCCGACCGCGCCCGCGATCTCGATGCGCGCCAAGGAAGACACGAAGATCGGCGGGCTGTACACGATCAAGAAGAACAACATGGTCATCATGCATGCGCTGGCGCTGCACCGTGACAAGGGCATCTGGGGCGAGGATGCCGACCAGTTCAACCCCGACCACTTCAGCCGCGAAGCCGAGCGCGAGCGGCCGGCGAACGCGTTCAAGCCCTTCGGCAACGGGCAGCGCGCCTGCATCGGGCGGCAGTTCGCGCTGCAGGAGGCGGTGCTCACGCTGGGCATGATCCTTCAGCGCTTCAACCTCGTGGACCACACGGGCTACAAGCTGAAGATCAAGGAAGCGCTGACGATCAAGCCCGAGAATTTCAAGATCAAGGCACTGCTGCGCGACCCGGCCACGCGCCCGCGCGGCAACATGAGCGACGCGGCCGCCGCGCCCGTGCAGCCCACGCAGCCAGCACAGCGCAAGCAGCAGGCGGCGCGCCACGGCACCTCGCTGCTGGTGCTGCAGGGCTCCAACCTCGGCACGGCCGAAGACCTCGCGCGGCAGCTGGCCGAGGCCGGCGAGACGCGCGGCTTCTCCACCCAGCTGGCCTCGCTCGACGACTATGCCGAGCGGCTGCCGGCCAACGGCGCGGTCGCCATCGTCTGCGCCTCGTACAACGGCGTGGCGCCCGACAACGCGGCCGAGTTCCACCGCTGGCTCGACAAGGCCGACGATTCGCTCAACGGCGTGCGCTTCAGCGTGTTCGGCTGCGGCAACACCGACTGGGCCGCCACCTACCAGGCGGTGCCGCGCCGCATCGACGAACGGCTCGAGGCGCTCGGCGCCACGCGCGTGCATCCGCGCGGCGAAGGCGATGCGCGCGAGGACATGGACGGCGCCTTCCAGGACTGGAGCGATGCGCTGTGGCCCGAGCTGGTGAAGGCCTTCGACATCAAGACCGGCGCCGACTCACCCGCGCAGAGCGAGCCGCTCTACACGCTCGAGGAGCTGCCGCCGCCGCAGAAGAACGCGATCGTCGACGCGCTGGGCGCGGTGGCGCTGCGGGTGATCGAGAACCGAGAGCTGCAGAACGGCGGCAACGGCGAAGCAGGCCGCTCCACGCGCCACGTCGAGCTGATGCTGCCCGAGGGTCTGGTCTACCGCGCCGGCGACCACCTGAGCGTGGTGCCGCGCAACAGTCCGGCCCAGGTCGAACGTGCGATGGCGCGCTTCGGCTTCGACCGCGACGCGCATGTGCGCCTGCATGCCGGCTCGGGCCGCAAGGCGGTGCTGCCGGTGGAGCAGGTGATCGCGGTCGACCGCCTGCTGGGCGACTATGTCGAGCTGCAGGACGTGGCCACGCGCAAGCAGATCGCCACGCTCGCGGCGTACACCGAGTGCCCGTTCACCAAACCCAAGCTCGTGGCCCTGTCGGGCAGCGACGAGTCTTCGCAGACGGCGTACAAGACAGAGGTGCTGCACAAGCGCAAGTCGCTGCTCGACCTGCTGGAAGAGCACCGCGCCTGCCAGGTACCGTTCGCGGTGTTCCTCGAAATGCTGTCGCCGCTGTCGCCGCGCTACTACTCGATCTCTTCTTCCCCGACGATGACGCCGGGCAAGTGCAGCGTGACGGTGGGCGTGGTGAGCGGCCCCGCCAGGTCGGGCAGCGGCACCTTCGAGGGCGTGTGCTCCAACTTCCTGGCGCGCGCCGAAGCCGGCGACACGGTGCACGGCGTGGTGCGAGAGACCACGGCCGAGGGCTTCCGGCTGCCCGACGATGCGGCCCGGCCGCTCATCATGGTCGGACCAGGCACCGGCCTCGCGCCGTTCCGCGGCTTCCTGCAAGAGCGCGCGGCGCAGATCGAAGGAGGTAACCCGCTCGGCGAGGCGCTGCTTTTCTTCGGCTGCCGCCATCCCGAGCAGGACTTCATCTATGCCGACGAACTCCAGGCCTGGGCGCACCGCGGCGTGATGAAGCTGCACACCGCGTTCTCGCGCGCGGGCGAGCGCAAGGTCTACGTTCAGGACCTGATCCGCGAGCAGGCCGCCGATGTGTGGAAGCTGCTGGAAGCGGGCGCGGTGGTCTACGTGTGCGGCGACGGCTCGCGCATGGAGCCCGACGTGCGGCGCACGCTGAGCGACCTCGCACGCGAGCACGGGCACGACAGCAAGGCGTGGATGGACAAGATGATCGCCGACCAGCGCTACGTGCTGGACGTGTGGGCCGGAAGCTGAGGAGCCCGCTGGGGCTCAGATATCGCGATCGGGATCCGGATAGACCAGCGGCCCCAGCAGCCCTCGGTTGAAGGGCTTCCACTCGCCCTCGGGCTGCGCCAGCCGGTCGGCCACCGCATAGAGCACCGCGGGGTGCGCGCCCAGTCCCAGGTGGCTGGCGACGACTTCGATGTTCTCGGACTGCGGCCCGGTCTTCTCGATGCTGCAGCGCCAGGCAACGACACCGTCGGTGCGGCTGAAGATCGAGGTGGTCGGCACCGGCGGCGTGGGCTGCACGAACTTCATGCGGCGCGGGTCATGCGAACTCTGGCCGCTCACGCCTTCGTACACGCGCCATGCGTTGGTGGCGCGCGGGCTGCCTGAGAAGGGGCTGCCCAGCGTGATGACGTTGCGGATCATGGGCGCATAGGAAGACGCCAGCAGCCGCGCATACACGCCGCCCAAACTCCAGCCGATCACGCTGACCTTCTGGCCGCTCTTGTCGTGCAGGGTCTTCAGCAGCTCGACCATGGCGTCTTCCACGCCTTCGCGCGGACCGAAATTGCGGCCCTGGCCCCAGCCGTGCGCGTCATAGCCGCGGCTGCACAGGTAGCGGCGCAGCAGCAGCGTGGAGCCGTCACCCGCCACCAGGCCCGGCAGCACGAGCACCGGGTGTCCATCGCCGCGCGGCGTGAGCTGCAGCAGCGGCCACATGGCGATGCCGGCGCCGGTTTCCCAGAGCGCGCGGGCTTCGGCCAGCAGCAGCAGGCGCGACGGTGGCGCGACAGGTTCCTTGGCGTAGGTGGCAGTGGTCATGATGAAGGATGGCTCCTTTGTGGTTTTTATCTGCTTCAAGACGAACATGAGGCCGACGGAATCAATGCCCCGTCGGACGACAGCGACATTTAACCGAGGTATTTGCGCCTCAGGTAATCAAGGTAAGCCCTCGATTCGCTGGAAACATACGGAGAAACCAGCGTGAGCGTGTAGAAAGCCGCCAAACCGGGGTCGGCCTGCGCCAGCGCGTCGCGCCCCGGCACGAGCCGCTCGAACGACAGCCAGCAGGTGGTGGTGAAGACCATCTGCAGCGCCAGGATGCGGGCCTGCTCGGCACTGGTCTCGATCACGCCGGAGGCCACCAGGCCTTCGCACAGCGTTTGCGCAGCCAGCAGGTTCTGCGCGGTGAGGGCCTGCGCGCGCTGGCCCAGCGCCGGGTATTCGCTGGCCAGGAAGGCCATGTCGCGGTAGATGAAGCGGTATTCGTCGATGGCCTCGAAGCGCAGGTGCAGCGCAAGCCAGAGGTCGTCGATGGCGGCGATCGATGCCGACGAACCGTTCAGGGCCTCGAGCCGCTGCTCGAAGCGCCGGAACAGCCATTCGACGATCAGCTGCTTGGCCTTGAAGTGGTAGTGCAGGTTGCCCGGGCTGATGCCGAGCTCGGCCGCGATCTTGTGGGTCGACACGGCCGCGAGGCCTTGCGCGTTGAACAGCGCGAGGCTGGCCTGCAGGATGCGGTCGCGTGTGGTGTTGGAACTGGCCACAACCGGCTTGTCGGGTTGCCGCTCAGCGTTTGGCGCGGCCACGGGGGGCGGCGGCGCCGGTGCCTTCAAGTTGCGCCACGCGCGCGCGCAGTTGCGCGACCTCGTCGCGCAGGGCCTGCACTTCTTCTGCGCCGGGCATGCCCAGGCGCTGCATGGCGGTGGCGACGCGCTGGTCGAAAACGTCCTCGAACTTGCGGATGCCGAAGCTGTCGAGCCCGGGGACCTTGCCCTGCCCGATGCCGAGCAGGCCCTCGATCACGTTGGCCTGGCGCTTGGCGACGTCGTTGCGCACGTTGTCCAGTGCCTTCAGGCCGGCGCGCAGCAAGACTTCAGCCTTGCCGGGCTCCGCGGACTTCTTGGTTGCCGCGGTCGCCTTCCTGGCAGCCGGCATCTTCTTCGCAGGCGCCGCCCTCTTCTTCAGCTTTGCAGTTTCGTCAGGACGGGTCGCCATGCAGTGCTCCAGATGCCGGAAAAAAGAAAAGGGCGCTTTCACGCGCCCCGGGGTCAGGCCGCCTTGCGGGCAGCAGCGCGGCGAACCGGCTTCTTGGCGGCGGCGGCCTTGGCCTTCACCGTGCGAACGGGCCTGGCTTCTTCGGCGCCGCTCACGCGGGCTTCGATCTGCTTCGTGCCGGCGGCGATCTTGTCGGCGATCTGCACCGAGACGGCGGCGATCGGCTGGTTCAGCGCGCCCAGGGCATTGATCACCGAGGTGGCGACCGGCGACTCGACGCGGGCCACGCGGCCAGCAACGGCTTCGATGCCGCTGGTGGTGCCGGCTGCAACGCGGTCCATCACGGACACGATGCGGCTGGTGTCGATATCCAGGCGGTTGGCCAGGAAACCATTGATCTTTTCCTGCGCGCCGATCAGGTTGGCCTTGACCTGCTCGCTCACCAGCGGAATCTGGCGGCTGCCGAGGAACTCGCTGTAGCGCGAAGCGGCACCGCCCAGGAGCCGATGCACGCCGGTGCGGTAGGCGCCGACCAGGGTCTTGCCGGCGTCGTTGTACTGGCCGACGACATGAACGGCTGCGGAAGCGATGGTGGTTTGCGTGGACATGAGAGTGATTTCCTTGAAGTTGATGGGCTCGCGAAGGAAACGGGTGTGTCTGTCGCGATGGGCCTATCTTCTTCCGCGGGGCCTAGGCCTGAAAAACTAGAACGGTCGGAAAACTAGTCCAACTGCCCCAATTTTCAGCAGGCCGCCGGGCCCCGTGCGCCGATCATGCCGCAGCGGCCCGGGGGGTGCCGGAGCGTTTGGCCGGAGCGGCCTTGCGGGCCGGTGGCTTGGGCGCGACCTTGATGGGCGCCTTCTTCACGGCAGCCTTCACGGGAGCCTTCCTGGCCACGGCCTTGACCGGCGGCGCCTTCTTGCGCGCGGCAGGCTTCTTCTTCGCGGCAACGGGCGCGGGCGTGGGCGCGGCCTCGTCCGACGGGTCTTCGGCCATCTTCGCCGGCACCGGCGCGGGCGCCGCACCGGTGGCCGCCGGGTGCTTCTGCGTCAGCTCCATCAGCAGCTTGTGCTCGGCCAGCATGTAGTCGCCGATCTCGGTGATGTCGGGTACCGCGCGGCGGCAGGCGATCAGGCCGTAGTCCATGCGGCCGTTGTAGCTCTGCACCGTCACGTTGAGCGCCGTGCCGTGGCTGGCGATCGACACCGGGTAGTAGCAGGTGACGAGCGCGCCCGCGAAGTACATCGGGAACGGCGCCCCGGCCACGTTCGAGATGGCCACGTTGGCCGCCGGCGGCAGCAGGTTGACGATGCCAGAGCGCCCCACCATCGAGGCAATGCCCGACATCAGCCAGGGCGCGGCGAAGGTCGGGAAATCGTCGAGGATCACCGCCTTGAAGCGGTTCATGGTCGACTTCGACGAGGTCGACGACGCGTTGATCGCCTTCAGCCGCTGCACCGGGTCGGTGATGTCGGTGGCCAGGCTCACGAGGATCATGCTGGCCTGGTTGTTGGCCGTCTGGTCGCCGGCCTCGCGCAGGCTGACCGGCACGCCGGCCACCAGCGGCTTGGCCGGCAGTTCGTTGTTGTCGGCCAGGTAGTGGCGCAGGGCGCCGGACACGGTGGCCATGACCACGTCGTTGAGCGACACGCCGAAGTGCTTGGCGATGTACTTGGTCTCGGCCAGCGAGATGGTGCGCCCGGCGAAGGTGCGCTGGTTGGTGATCGACACGTTGAGCGAGGTTCGCGGCGCGAAGAGGTTGAACTTCTTCGGCGCGGCGGCCGTGTCCTTCTCGGCCGCCTTCTCGTCGGGCTTGGCCAGCCCGCCGATGGCACGCGCGATGGCCGGCGCCATCTTGAAGAGCTTCACGTACTGCTGCGCGGTGTTGCGCAGCGCCGCGGTCGCAAGCTCCGCCATGCCCAGCTGGTAGCCGCTGCCGCGCGGGCGCGAACGCGGCGGCTTCACCACGCGGCCGGTGGCCTCGAGGTCGAAGATGGCCTTGCCCACTTCCACGCCGGCCTGCCCGTCGATGCCCGCGTGGTGCACCTTGGTGTAGAGCGCCACCTGCCCGCTCTTGAGGCCGTCGATGATGTAGAACTCCCACATCGGCCGGCTGCGGTCGATGAGCGAGGAATGCAGCCGCGCCACGTACTGCTGCAGCTGGCGGTTGGTGCCGGGCTTGGGCAGCGTGATGTGGCGCACGTGGTAGTCGAGGTCGATGTCGTCGTCCTCGACCCACACCGGGTTGCTCATGTCGAAGGGCATCAGCGCGAGCTTGCGCGTGAACACGTCGGCCAGGTGGATGCGGCTGGCCATGAAGCTCTTGGCGTCTTCGTAGAAGTCGCCCTTGTAGCCCTTGGGCAGGTCGAGCACGTTCAGGGAGCCCACGTGCATCGGCATTTCCGGCGTTTCCATGTGCAGGAAGGTGGCATCAAGACCGCTCAGGTGTTTCATGTGTTGTCTCTCCTTGGTGGGGCATGCGCCGCTAGGGTCTGTCATCAATCAAACGCCCTCGCGAACCCCTGCTGCGCGGTGCAGTGCAAGGCGCCCTGAACGCCGCGTAGCATCGCTACGCAAGTGAAGGGCAACGCCGCATGGCGGGGCCAGCGCGAGGGCGTTTGATTGATGACAGACCCTAAGCAGGATAGCGCGGGCACTGCATTCGTGGGCCCCGCGTTCTTCAGTGTTTCCACCGGGGGGAAGGCATCGGCGCGACAGGGGTTTGCCCGAAGTAGCGAAAAAGTGTCGGACGCCTGGCGGGCATGCGGCAACTGCTCACAAGGCCCTCTTTCACACGGGCTCCGTACACTGAGGCCATGACATCCAGCCTCCCCCCGCAGCATCCGCAAGACGAGCAGCTCTGGCTCGAAGACATCGACGGCGAGAAGCAGCTCGCCTGGGCCCGCGAACAGAACGCGATCACCGTGCAGGCCTATGCGCAGTCGCCCACGTTCGAGGCGCTCCAGCAGGGCATCCTCGAGGTGCTCGACTCGGACGACCGCATTCCGATGGTGCGCAAGATCGGTCCCTTCTTCTACAACTTCTGGCGCGACAAGGAGCACCCCAAGGGCCTGTGGCGCCGCACCACGCTGGACGAGTACCGCAAGCCGCAGCCCGCGTGGGAGAGCGTGCTCGACCTCGACGCGCTGGCCGCGGCCGACAAGGAGAACTGGGTCTGGCACGGCGCCGACTGCCTGGAGCCCGACTACAAGCGCTGCCTGGTCTCGCTGTCGCGCGGTGGCGCCGATGCCGACGTGGTGCGCGAGTTCGACCTCGAATCGAAGCAGTTCGTCGAAGGCGGCTTCTCGCTGCCCGAGGCCAAGAACCACGTGGGATGGAAAGGCATCGACCAGCTCTACGTGGCCACCGACTTCGGCCCCGGCTCGATGACCAGCTCCAGCTATCCGCGCATCGTGAAAGAGTGGCGGCGCGGCACGCCACTCGCGAGCGCGGCCACGGTGTACGAAGGCCTGCACGAGGACATGTCCATCAGCGCCTACCGCGACAACACGCCCGGCTTCGAGCGCGACTTCGTCTCGCGCCAGATCGACTTCTACGAGAGCGAGACCTGGCTGCGCGGCGCCGACGGCACCCTCGCCAAGATCGACGTGCCCGACGACTCGCTGGCCGAGATCACGCGCGAGTGGATGCTGATCGAGCCGCGCACCGACTGGACCGTGGGCGGTGCCACCTACAGGTCGGGCTCGCTGCTGGCTGCGAAGTTCGACGACTACATGGCCGGCCGGCGCGAGCTCACGGTGCTGTTCGAGCCCGACGACACCACCGCGCTCGACAGCCACTCGTGGACGCGCCATCACCTGATCGTCAACGTGATGCACGACGTGGTGAACCGCCTCGAGGTGCTCACGCCTCCCGCCGACGGAAGGGGGCCATGGAGGCGCGAGAGCCTGGGCGGCGCGCCCGAGCTCTCGACCATCGCCGCGGGCGGCATCGACGAGGACGAGAACGACGACTACTTCCTCACGGTGAGCGGTTTCCTGCAGCCGACCACGCTCTACATCGGCACCATCGGACAGGGCGAGCCCCAGGTGCTGAAGGACAGCCCCGCCTTCTTCGATGCCTCGCGCCATCGCGTGAGCCAGCATTTCGCGACCTCGAAGGACGGCACGCGCGTGCCCTACTTCGAGATCGCCCCGAAGGACCTGCAGGCCAACGGCCGCAACCCCACGCTGCAGTACGCCTACGGCGGCTTCGAGATTTCATTGCAGCCGAGCTACAGCGGCAGCATCGGCCGCGCGTGGCTCGACAAGGGCGGCGTGTACGTCATCGCCAACATCCGCGGTGGCGGCGAGTACGGCCCGCGCTGGCACCAGGCCGCGCTGCAGGAAAACCGGCTGCGCACCTGCGAAGACTTCGCGGCCGTGTCGCAAGACCTGTTCGCGCGCGGGATCACCTCGCCCTCGCACCTTGGCGCGATGGGCGGCAGCAACGGCGGCCTGCTGATGGGCAACATGCTCACGCTGTATCCACAGCTCTACGGCGCCATCGTGAGCGAGGTGGCGCTGCTCGACATGCGGCGCTACACGCACCTGTCGGCGGGCGCCTCGTGGATCGCGGAATACGGCGACCCCGACCAGCCCGAGGAATGGGAATGGATCAAGACCTTCTCGCCCTACGAGAACGCGAAGCCGGGCCAGGCCTATCCGCCCGCGCTGTTCACCACCTCCACGCGCGACGACCGCGTGGGCCCGGTGCATGCGCGCAAGATGCACGCAAAGCTGTCCGCGCTGGGGTACGCCAGCAGCTTCTACGAGAACATGGAAGGCGGCCACAGCGCGGCCGCGGACAACAAGGAGTCCGCCTTCATGGACGCGCTGGGCTATGCGTACCTGTGGCACCACCTGAGGAGTTGAAATGAGCAACGCCAACGTCACCCTCGAACTGATCGGCGCGCCGACCGACGTCGGCGCCAGCGTGCGCGGTGCCGGCATGGGCCCCGACGCCCTGCGCGTGGCGGGCCTGCCGGAAGCGCTGGCGCGGCAGGGCTACGTCGTCGTCGACCGCGGCAACCTCGCGGGCCCCGCCACGCCGTGGGCGCCGCCGGCCAACGGGCTGCGCCATCTCGACGAGGTGATCGCCTGGAACCGCTCGGTGTACGCGGCCGTCGACACCGCGCTGGGCGCCAGCCATGTGCCGCTGATGATGGGCGGCGACCACTGCCTGGCCATCGGCTCCATCAGCGCGGTGGCATGGCATGCGCGCAAGCGCGGCAAGAAGCTGCGCGTGCTGTGGCTCGACGCGCACTCCGACGTCAACACCGAGACCACGAGCCCCAGCGGCAACCTGCACGGCATGCCGGTGTCGTGCCTGCTGGGCCACGGGCCCGCGGTGCTCACGGGCTGGAGCGGCGAGCGCGCGGCGCTGCACCACGACGCCATCCGCTTCATCGGCATCCGCAGCGTCGACAGCGACGAGAAGGAGGCCATCCGCACGCTGGGCCTGAGCGTGTTCGACATGCGCCACATCGACGAGCACGGCATGCGCACGACCATGACCGAGGCGCTGCAGGACGTGGACGACGACACGCATCTGCACGTGAGCTTCGACCTCGACTGCCTCGACCCGGCCGACGCGCCCGGCGTGGGCACCGGCGTGCGAGGCGGGCCGACCTACCGCGAGATGCAGTTGTGCATGGAAATGATCGCCGACACCGGACGGCTGGGCTCGCTCGACGTGGTGGAGCTGAACCCCGCGCTCGACGTGCGCAACCAGACGGCCGAGGTGGCGGTCGAACTCATCGAGAGCCTGTTCGGCAAGTCGACGCTGGTGCGTTAGGGCTTGGCGGCCTGCGCGGCCTTGGCCTTGACCGTGTACTGCTGGTAGGCCGGCAGCGCGATGGCCGCGAGGATGCCGATCGCCGCGATGACGGGAAGAAGCAAGGCGCCGATGATGACGCCGACGCCGTTCGGCGGTGGCGGCGCGCCGAAGCGATTGACGCCCTTCGTACCGGGGTTGAACACCCAGACCAGGCTCACGAGCGGAATGAGGCACAGCAGCACGGTCCAACCGGTCCATCCCATGTCGTGGCTGCGCTGGATCGAAAGCAGCGTGAAGAACACGAAATAGGGAATGACGATCAGCAGCGGCAACAGCGACGCGAGGGTCGAACTCAATGAGCTCGCGAAGATCGCAACGATCACGCCGACCACGATCGCGAACAGCAAGTAGCCCACGAGGCTGTAAGACAGATAGCGCAGCCGCCCGATCCGCCCCTTGGAGGACAACAGCTTCACGGGCTGCACTCGGGCTTCGCCGCCATACACATCGGCCACTTCCGCCCTCGGCGCGGCATAGGGATTCACCATCTCTGTCATGCGCTTCTCCTCTGTTGTTGAACGAACATTGTGAACAAGGGTGCCTACAAAAGGCCAGCCCTTTTGACTGCGTGATAGCGATTCACCAACGCCACCGCAAGGTCGGCCGGTTCCACGTCGACCGACAGCGGATCGTTGCCGACCACGCGCGCAAAGGCGTCGCGGCGCGACTGCTCGAACAGGTGCGCCGCGGCCACGTCGACCGCGTCGCGCGCATGCACCAGCGGCTGATTGGCGATGCGCCCGAGCACCCGCTCGCGCAGGCTCGCGACCAGCACGAGATGCTTGCGGCGCAGCAGCTTGATGGCGGGGCGCAGTTCGGCGGAATCTTCGTCGCGGAAATTGGTCAGCACGATGACCAGCGCGCGCCTTCTCTGCACGCGCAGCAGTTCCTGCGCGGCCAGCAGGTAGTCCGAATGGGTGGCGCCGGGCTGGATGTCGTGCAGCCGGTTCATCAGCGCGTTGAGGGTGGCGGTGCCCTTGCGCGGGGCGAAGTCGCGCCGCTCCTCGGCAAGGCAGCCGAAGGTCATGGCGCCGACCTCGTCGCCCTCCTTCAGCGCCACGTAGCTCAGCAGCATCAGCGCATTGAGCGCCTCGTCGAAATGGCTGCCGGCCTGCTGCGCCAGCGCGCCTTCGTCGGCACGCATGCGGCGGCCGCAGTCGAGCAGGAACAGCACGCACTGGTCGCGATCGTCCTGGAACTCGCGCACGATCGGGCGGCGCTGGCGCTGCGTGGCCTTCCAGTCGATGTGGCGCAGCGAATCGCCGGTCTTGTAGTCGGCGAGCTGGCGGAAGTCGGTGCCGAGCCCGCGCTGCGCGTAGGTCTTGATGCCGATCTGCGCCAGCCGCCGGTCGCCCGACAGCCAGGCGTAGCGCGCCAGTGCGGCGAAGTTGGGGTAGACGCGCAGCCGGCGCGGCTCGCCCAGCGTCTGGCGCATGTCGAAGCAGCCGAAGCGCGTGCGCCAGCGCAGCTGGGTGGCGCCGAACTGCGCAACGCCGCGCTGCGTCGCGGTGGCGGTGTAGCGCAGCGCGATGTGCGAGAGCGCCGGCACGATGACCGTCTGGGGCAGGCCCTCGAAGGCGAAGTGCGTGTCGAGCTCGTCGAACACCGACACCTGCCAGGCCCGTGCGCCTTCGTTCACCAGCGTGAGCGTGAGCACCGTGGGCACGCCGAGCGAGAACGCACCGGGCAGCTTGCGCTCGATGCGCAGCGGCGCGGCGCGCCAAAGGCGCAGGCTGTGCCAGAGGTCGACGCCCGCAAGCACGAGCCCCGCCGCCAGCAGCGCGCCCGCCACGGCGGCGACGTATCCCACCGGCGCGCCCAGCAGCAGCGCCGCGGAGGCGGCCGCTGCCAGGCCGGCCAGCGCCAGCACGGCCGCGCGCGCGGGGATTGGCAGCAGGCGCATCAACGGAGCACCGCCCCTTCGGGAAACACCGCGGAACCGGCTTCGCCGGGCCGCAGGTGTTGCCCCCGGCAGGGGGTTGGCGAAGCGACACGAAGTGCGCGAAGCCTGGGGGGGAGTGTCATAACCTCGGGGCTTCCACGCTGTCGCGCGCGGCGCGCAGCAGGGTGTCGACGCCCAGGCCTTCGAGCTGCGCGTCGGGCGAGATCATCACGCGGTGCCGCAGCGCCGGCAGCGCCTGGCGCGCCACGTCATCGGGGGTGATGAAGTCGCGCCCGGCCATCAGCGCGGCGGCGCGGGCGGCGCGCACCAGGGCCATGGCGCCGCGCGGCCCGGCGCCGGAGGAAAGGCCCGGCCAGTCGCGCGTGGCGCGTGCGATGCGCACCGCGTAGTCGATCACGCGCTCGTCGGCCTGCACCAGGCAGGCCAGCCGCTGCAGTTCGAGCACCTGCGCCTCGTCGAGGCAGGGGCGCACGGCCTCGAGCGGAAACTGGTTGCCTGCGCGGTGCCGCGTGGTCAGCTGCACGATGGCGTTCTCTTCGCCGTGGCTCGGAAATCCGATGTCGATCTTCAGCAGGAAACGGTCGAGCTGCGCCTCGGGCAGCGGGTAGGTGCCCTCGGTGTCGATCGGGTTCTGCGTGGCCATCACCATGAAGGGCTTCGGCAGCGGCATGGCCGTGCCTTCGAGCGTGACCTGGTACTCCTGCATGACTTCGAGCAGCGCGCTCTGCGTCTTGGCGGGCGCGCGGTTGATTTCGTCGGCCAGCAGGAGGTTGGTGAACACCGGCCCCTGGTGCACGCGCAGCGTGCCGAGGCTGCTTTCGCCGCGCGTGGCGAGGTCGAGCACCGCGTGGCCCGTGATGTCGGAGGGCATCAGGTCGGGGGTGAACTGCACCCGCGCATAGCGCAGCGTCATCGCCTGCGCGAGGGCCCGCGCGAGCAGGGTCTTGCCGAGCCCCGGCACGCCTTCGATCAGCACGTGGCCCGAGGCGACCAGCGCCACCAGCGTCTGGTCGACCGCCTCGATCTGGCCGACCACGGCCTGGCCGACCTCGGCGCGCAGCGTCTGCAGCCACTGGGCCGCGCGCGTGAGTTCTTCGGGTTGGATGGCTTGCATGGACGTCTCTCGGTTCAGGATGTGGAGGAAGAATCGGATGAAGGCATGAACGGCCCGTGGGCATCGAGCCGGCGGCGCGCGGTTTCCAGCACCTCCAGGTCGACCGACATGGCGCCGGCATGGCGCGCTCGCGCGGCCATCGCCCGCACGAGCATCGCGGGCTCCAGGCCGGTGGCCTGGGCGATGGCCGCGGCGCGTGCCGACGCATCGCGGCGCGCGTAGCCGCGCAGCTGGCGGCCGGCGGACTCGTGCAGCGCGCGCAGTTGCGCCGCATGCAGCGCGTCGGCGCCATGCATGTGCAGGAAGCCGGCGGTGCCGCGCACCTGCTCGGCCATGGAGCGCCGGTGCGTGCCAACCGAGGGCATCAGCGGCCCGAAGCGCATGGCCGCGCGCCAGAGCGCGGCGGCCAGCGCGAGCATGCCCACGATCAGTGCCGCCCAGCCCTTGTGCCAGAGCCAGCGCAGGAAGGGTTCGCGCGTTTCCTCGGCGACGAACCAGACTTCGGCGCCGCTGCGCGCCTGCACCGCGGCGGCGGTGAGCAGCGCGTTGTCGGCGCGTGTCAGGCCCTCGTTGTGCCACAGGCCCAGGGGCATCACGGTGACGGTCCCGCGTCCGGCCTGAACGCGGATCGCCTCGGTGCCGCGCTTGCCCGCCACCGCCCACAGCGGCGGCGGCTGCTTGTCGGCGGGCCGGTAGCGCGCCGCGGACGCCCAGGTGCAGATCCGGAAGCCGCGGCCGCCGGCGAAGCTCGCGGGCACGGTCTCGGGTTCGGTCACCGCACGGCAATCCGCGTCCCTGG
>Ga0207709_10000758_pt1 | contig 25453 bp, 13 predicted proteins | sample KBSM34metaG_FD_184397 | JGI IMG/M metagenome (GOLD analysis project Ga0207709, IMG submission 184397) | Miscanthus rhizosphere microbial communities from Kellogg Biological Station, Michigan, USA - KBS M3-4 metaG (SPAdes) (version 2) | ecosystem: Host-associated > Plants > Roots > Rhizosphere >...
CGGCAACATCATGCCGCTGGGCTTCAGCGGCTTCTTCTCGCCCAGCGGCAGCGACCGCTCCGCCGTCGGCACGCTGGACAACAGCGGCACGATTGCGGCGACCCGCGGCAACGCGACACTGGTCGGCTACGACGTGCAGCAACGCGGCCTGGTCCAGGCCACCACCAGCATCAGCCGCCCCGGCAGCGTGATGCTGCTGGCGATCAACCAGGAAGCTACAGCCGGCGGCGATGCGCTGGCCAACTACAAGGGGGGCGCGCTGGAACTGGCCCCCGGTTCGGTCACTGCCACCTTGCCCGAGCACGATGGCGAGACCACCACCTCCAGCAGCGCCGCCGATCTGGCCTTCCTCGGTCCCAGGATGATCCTGGCCGGCGCACAGGTGCAGCTGCGCGAGCAGTCGCTCACCTTCGCCCCGGGCGGCACCGTGGACCTGATCGGCCTGGGCAGCGAGACCACCCGGCTGCAGGGTCGTCCCCAGCTCAACAACCGGCTGATGATCGACAGCGGCGCGCAGCTCGACGTGTCCGGCATCGCCGACGTGCGACAGGCGATGAGCAGCAACCTGATCCAGATTCCGCGCGTGGGCCAGAACGAACTGGCCGACGCGCCGCTGCAACGCGACGGCGCGCTGTTCCGCCAGGCGCTGCAGTTCGATCGCCGCGCCAGCGGCGTGCGCGCCGATGGCCAGGCCTGGGTCGGCAGCCCGCTGCTCAATGCGCAGGGCTACGTCGACCAGGTGCCGCGCACGATCGACGAGATGCTGCTCGACGGCGGCACCATCAACATCGGCGCGCGCGACCTGGTGATCGCGCCCGGCGCGCAGGTGAACATGGACGGCGGCTACGTGCACATGCTCGGCGGCATGATCGAAACGCCGCGCCTGCTCGGTGCCGACGGCCGCCTGTACGACCTGGCCAGCGCGGATCCGTCGCTGCGCTACCTGGGCGTGGCCGGCACGCAGACCGTCGCGCACACGCGCTGGGGCGTGAGCGAACAGTTCAGCAATCCATTGCTGGGCAGCCGCCGCTACTACGAGAGCGACTATCTGCAAGGCGGCGACGCCGGTGCGCTGAACATCGAACTCGGGCGCCATTCCAGCGGCAACGGACCGGAACCGGGCGTGGCGCTGCTGGAGGGCGATCTCTCCGCGCAAGCGCTCGCCGGGCGTTACCAACGTGCCAGCGGCACGTTGCCAAAGGGCGGCGCGTTGCGCATCGACAGCGACATCGGTCTGTACAACGCCACCATCGGCCTGTCGGTAGGCGGCGACATTTCCCGCGACCAACGCAGCTGGATGATCGTCGACGAGGCAGCGGCGCTGCCGCAGGGGCTTGCGCTCGGCACGCGCGCCGATGCGCTGCCGGGCAGCGCAGCAGCGGCGCAGGAGCGCGACAACCCGCTGTTCTGGTCGCGCCTGTCCACGCGCATGGTGAACGGCAGCGGATTGCAGACGCTGGAGATCGGCAACGCGCCGGTGATCGAGGTCGCTGCCGACGCGGCGCTGCAGGTCGCCGACGGCGGCGCGATTTCGCTGCAGGCGCAGCGTCTGGAGATCGACGGCACGCTGACCGCGCATGCCGGCAAGATCGCGCTGCAGAGCAGCGGCGGCTTCGCCTTCGTGGACGATCCCAGGCGAGCCACGGACACGCGGCAGGTGCTCGGCCACGGCGACCTGCTGCTCGGCGCGGACGCACGGCTGGACGTGAGCGGGCGCTGGATCAACGACGACCGCCGCTTCGGCGCCGAAGCGCAGGGCGGCGCCTTCGTCGATGGCGGCAGCATCAGCCTCGACGCGTTGCAGCTGCGCATCACCGACCCCGTCACCGGCCAGAACATCGACCAGAGCGGGTCGCTGCTGATCGCCTCCGGCGCCGTGCTGGACGCCTCCAGCGGCGGCTATGTCGACGAGGACGGCGCGCTGGCGATGCGCGATGGGCGGCCGCTCGGCCATGGCGGCGACATCGCATTGCATACCTACGTGCGTCCGTCCAACGAGACTGCCGGCTCCCCCACCTACACCGCCGACCTGCCCGTCGCCGACGGCGCCGGGCTGCTGCAGTTCGACCCGGCCAGCCTGCACGCGGACAACTTCGCTGGCGGCGGCACCCTGAGCCTGCGCGCCTTCGGCGTGCAGATCGGCGGCAGCGCGCCAAGCGATGCGCGCGTGCTGCACCTGGATCCAGGCTTCTTCGCCGACAACAGCTTCGGCAGCTACGACCTGGCCGCCGAACAGGACGCCACCGTCGTCGCCGGTACCCAGCTGCGGGTGAGCCAACGCAACCTGCTCCCGAACCTGCAGGCGCTGCGCGGCGCCGCCAGCGGCAGCGACGTGGTCGGCGGTGCGGCGCTGGCCGGCGGCAATGGCTACGCCACGCTCGGCCGGCTGGATCCGTTCTACCGTCCGGCCACCGATTTCGCGCTGCGCGGCGGCGATTTCCTCGGCCGCGTCGCCGGCAATCCCAGCCTGAGCGGCGCCACGGGGCGGGTGCTGCTCGACGAAGGCACGCAACTGCTGCTGGATCCGGGCGCCAACGTGCGCATCGGCGGGCGTGGCCAGGTCGAGGTGCTGGGCGGCATCCAGGCGCAGGGCGGCAGCATCGCCATCTCTGGCGACACCTCGCGCGACTCGGGCCTGTCCGCGGCGCCGGCCGTGGACGTGGGCGCAGCCTATGCGGCGCCGGGCAAAGCGCTGTGGCTTGGCGCCGACAGCCGCCTGGACGTCTCCGGCATCGCCCTGCTCGATCCGCAGGCCGCGCTGCAGCCCAGCGCCAACGGCCTGGTGCGGCCGCGCAGCGGGCGCGTGCTCGACGGCGGCCACATCACCCTCAGCAACGACAGCGGCGCGATCGTGGTCGCCGCCGGCGCGCAGCTGGACCTGTCCGGCACCGCCGCGGTGCTGGACCTGCCCAGCGGCAGCGCCATCATCGGCGGCGGCGACACGCTGCAGGCACAGACCGTGGGCAGCGCAGGCGGGCGCCTGGACCTGGCCGCCAGCACCGGCCTGTACTTCGATGGCAGCATCCGCGCCGGCGGCGGCAGCGCGCAGGACCGCGGCGGCACCCTGGCCTTGCTGCCGCTGAACCTGGTCGACGGCAGCAACCAGGTATTGCCCGGTCCGAGCGGCGTGATCTTCACCCAGCACGACAGCCGCCTGCCGCAGGGCGCGCAGCCCGGCGCGCCATTGCCGAACGCCAGTGCCGCATCCGGCCCGCTGTACTTCGCCGCCGATCGCCTGGACGGCAGCGGCATCGACACCCTGCTGGTCGGCGACCAGTCGCCGACCAGCACGTTGCGCCCGCAGGTGGCGGTCGGCTTCGCCGGCGACGTCGACCTGTCGCTGTCGCGCGCGCTGGTGTTCAACGCGCCGCGCTATGCGCTGCTGGCGGACGACGCGACCGGGTTCGGCGCGCTTGCCGACAGCGGCCAGGTCAGCCTGAGCGCCGCCTACGTCGGTCTCAACGGCTGGCAGTCGCCGAACAGCCCGGCCGCGGTGCTGGCCGAGCCGCAGGCGCCCGGCGCGACCACGCTGACGGTGAACGCTGCGCAGATCGATCTCGGCGGCCAGTTCGCGCTGGACGGGGTCGGCGAGGCGCGCCTGTCCAGCAGCGGCGCAGTGCGTTTCCACACGCCCGCGGCCTATGCCTATCTGCTCGACGCCAACGGCATCGCCACGCCGCGCGCAGGCAAACTGCTGACCGCCGGCAATCTGACCTTCAGCGCCGCGCAGCTGTATCCGGCCAGCGGCGAGACCTTCCTGGTGCGCGCGCTCGGCGCGCTCGACAGCGACGGCACCCGCGCCGAGACCCGCATCCGCATCCAGGCCCAGGGCGACACGCCGGCGCTGCCGCTGTCGGCCGGCGGCACCCTGGCGCTGGATGCGACCCGCATCGCGCAGGACGGACGCCTGCGCGCGCCGAGCGGGCGGCTGCTGCTCGGGGTCGGCGCGCTCGACGACGCGGCCACGCGCGCGGTGTTCGGCACGCGCGCACTGACGCCAACACTGGAGGTCAGCCTCGGCGCCGGCAGCCTCACCTCGGTGTCGCTGGAAGGCGCGACCCTGCCGTACGGCAGCACCGTGGACGGTTCGCAGTGGCGCTACGACGGCAGTGCGCAAGGCAGCAGCACCGCGCTGAGCGCGCCGCCGCAGAAGCAGATCCGGCTGGACGCCGACAGCGTCGCGCTGGCGCCCGGCGCACGCGTGGACCTGTCCGGCGGCGGCGACCTGCAGGCCAGCGAGTGGGTGCCCGGCACCGGCGGCAGCCGCGACCTGCTGTCCTCGACCAACACCAGCTATGCCAGCGGCAACGCCACCCAGGTGCCGCTGTACGCGGACGGCCGCACGGTCTACGCGATCGTGCCCGGTGTGCAGACGCCGGTCGCCGCCAGCGACGCGGCGTTCGAACAGAAGGGCGGCACGCCCGCGCTCGGCAGCGCCGTGCATCTGAGCGGCGTGCCCGGCCTGGCGGACGGCGACTACACGCTGCTGCCGGCCAAGTACGCCACCCTGCCCGGCGCCTACCGGGTGGTCGCGCGCAGCGGCAGCACCGACGCCACCGCCGCGCAGAACCTGGTCGCGGCCGACGGCACCGCGGTGGTCGCCGGCTATCTGGTCGATACCCTGAGCGGCACCCGCAGCGCGCGCAGCCAGCTGTTCGAAGTGCAGTCGGCGGCGACCTGGGGCCAGTACTCGGAATACACCCGCACCGGCGCCAATGCGTTCTTCGCCGCGCAGGCGGCCGGTGCCGGCAACGCGACGCCGCAACTGCCGCGCGACGGCGGGCAACTGATCCTCGCCGCTGGCGACGCGCTGCGCCTGGGCGCGACGTTTAACACCGCCGCGGCCAGCGGCGGCAACGCCGCGCAGATCGATATCGCCGCGCGCGCGCTGCAGGTGCTCGGCGCCGGCCAGACCGCCGCGGCCGGCTACGTCGGCGTGGAGGCGAGCGCGCTCAACGCGATGAATGCCGGCAGCCTGCTGCTCGGCGGTACCCGCGAGCAGAGCGCCGACGGCACGCGCCTGCAGGTCACCTCGCAACAGCTGCGGATCAGCAACGACGCCGGCAGCGCGCTGCAAGCGCCGGAACTGCTGTTGGCGACCGCCGCCAGCGACGCTGCCGACGGCGGCCTGCGCGTGGACGCCGGCATCGTGTTGCGCGCGCAAGGCGGCAGCGGCGATCGCGCGGCCACGACGCTGCTGATCGGCGAGGACGGCGGCAGCAGCGGCGACGGCGCGCTGGTGCGCCTGTCCAGCCTCGGCGCGGCCACCATCGAACGGGCGAACGTGCCGGAGGCGGCGCAGGCGCGCGCACGGCTGCAGATCGGCGCCGGCGCGCTGCTCGACGGCGGCGCGGCGCTGAGCCTGGATTCCACCGGCGACAGCGCGATCGATGCCGGCGCGCTGTTGCGCGGCCAGCGCATCGACGCCAGCGCCGGCCACGTGCGGCTGGACGCGCAGGCGGCCAGCGGCGAGGCCGACGGGCTGGTGCTGGGCGCCGGCAGCCTGGCCCAGTTCGCGCAGGCGAAACAGGTCAACCTGCACAGCTACGGCGACATGGACTTCGCCGGCGGCCTGGACCTGCGCGTCAGCAATGCGCTCACCCTCAGCGCCGGCCGCTTCGTCGGCGACGGCCGCGACGTCAGCCTGAGCGCCGATCAGTTGACCCTGTCCAACCAGGGCGCCAGCGCGGCACCGGCCGACACCGTGGCCGGCGGCGGCCTGCTGCATCTGCAGGGGCGCGAAGTCGCCTTCGCCGGCGGCGACAAGCAGCTGACCGGGTTCGGCGCGGTCGCGGTGGATGCGGCGCAGACGCTGTACGTGCGCGACCGCGGCCAGTTCGATTTCGGCACGCGCGACGTGGACCTGCGCACCCCGCTGCTACTGGCTGACGCCGGTGCCGACCAGACCCTGCGCACCGCCGGCGCGCTGCGCCTGCAAGGCAGCGGCGCCAGCGCCAACACGGCGCAACCGCTGGGCGGACGGGTGACGCTGGTCGGCGCCAGCATCGACAGCACCGGACTGATCCGTGCCAATTCCGGCGGCATCGTCCTGCGCAGCAGCGAAGGCGCGCTGCGCCTGCACGATGGCGCCACGCTGGATGCGTCCGGAGTGGCCAGCACGTTCTTCGACACCACCAAGCCGACCCAAGGCGGCACGGTCACGCTGCAGGCCACGGCCGGCGACGTGCGCGCCGATGCCACCACCCGCATCGACGTGTCGGCCGTGGGCAGCGCCGATGCCGGCAGCGTCAACCTGTCGGCGGCGCAAGGCACGGTGACCCTGCCCGGCACCCTCCACGGCCACGCCGCGCAGGGCCGCGGCGGCCGCTTCCTGCTCGATTCGGGCAGCGCGATCGCGCTGGATCCGCTGGCCGCGCAGCTGGCCGGCGGCGGCTTCGACGGCGCCATCGACCTGCATGCGCGCAGCGGCAACCTGCTGCTGTCCGCCGGCAACACGCTGCGCGCCGGCGCGGTGACCCTGACCGCCGACGGCGGCGCCGATGCGATCGGCCGCGATGCGGCGAACGGCAACATCGGCATCGCCGGCAGCATCGACGCCTCCGGCACGCAGGGCGGCAGCATCGCGCTGTGGGGGCGCCACGGGGTGGCGATCGACGGCCAGCTGCTGGCCCGCGGCAGCGCCGCCGACAAGCGCGGCGGCACGATCACGCTGGGCAGCAGCGGCCGCGACGACGGCACCCTCAATGCCGATTACGGCTACCAGAACGTGCAGGCCGGCGCGGCCGGCACCATCGCGCTCGGCGCCGGCGCGGTGCTGGACGTCTCCGGCGGCAGCGCCGGCGGCCTGTCCGGCGGCAGCGTGGAGATCCGCACGCCGCTGCTCGCCGATGGCGAGGTCAACGTGACCGTGGCCAACGGCGCCAGCGTGCGCGGCGCACGCGAAGTGGGCCTGGAAGCCTATGCGGTGTGGAGCACCACCGACGCCAGCACCGATCCGGTCAAACACTTCGACGGCATCGTCGATCCGGCCGGCTGGTACGACGCGCAGGGCGCGCTGCTGGCCGGCAGCTGGACGGACCTGGCCGGCAACGCGGTGGCCGCGCCGACCACGCCGGCGCAGATCGCCGACTACCTCACCCGCTACGCATTCACCCCGGACAGCGCCAACGCCGCGCATCGCCAGTTCTACGGCTATGCCGACGACAGCGCCGGCACGCCCGGCACGCTGATGGGCTTCGTGCAACGTCCCGGCTTCGCGTTCGAAGCGCGCCTGGGCAACCTGCCCAACCTGCGCGCGCGCCCCGGCATCGAGCTGCGCAATCCGGATCCGGCCATCAACGGCGGCGAGATCCGGGTGATGAGCAACTGGAACCTCGGCTCCGGCGCCAACCGCGACCAGCTGGACTTCCGCTACAACGGCAACGCGCCGGTGCTGACCCTGCGCGCCGAGGGCGGCGTGACCATCAAGGCCAGCCTCAGCGACGGCTTCTACCAGCTGCGCAACCCGTTCGGCGGCGGCGGGCCGCAGGGTACCTACAGCGGCGCGGCCAACGCCTATCAGGCGCTGCTCGACAACGCCTTCAACAACGCCTTCATCAGCATCGACGGCCTGCTGCCGGCGCCGTCGGCCGACCTCGGCGATCCCGCAGAAGCCGCGCAGTACTACGGGCAATACCTGCAGTTGCTGGACATGCTGCAGCAGCCGCACGACCTGGGCGGCCTGCCGATGAGCCTGCTGGAAGGGGTGATCTACAGCTACTCGCCGGACAACGGCTACCCGGTCCAGGACTACCCCGACCAGCCGCAGGCGCCGCGCGCGCCGACCTCGCCCGCCGACTATTCCACCTACCTGGCCGGCTACCAGAGCTATCTGCTCGACCTGTTCGCCTACAACACCGAGCTGTCCAACGCCGGCGTGTTCGGCCTGGCCACCCTGACCCTGCCCGCCGCGCCGGTGCTCGGCCCGCTGCTGCCGGCGGCCACCCACAACACCCCGTCGCTGCAGGCCAACGCCAGCAATCCGCTGCCGCTCGCCACCACCAGCCTGATCGGCGGCGACAGCAGCCGCTACCGCATCGTCGCCGGCGCCGATTTCGCCGGCATCCGCCCCGACGCGCTGCGCGCCGGCAGCGACGCCGACGTGGTGCTCGACGGCCACCAGCGCTACCAGGAAAGCGGCAAGAAGGACGTGCTGCTGCCGACCGTGGTGCGCACCGGCACCGGCAGCATCCAGATCGCCGCCGCGCGCGACCTGCGCTTTGCCGACGCCGACGCGCCGGCCAGCATCTACAGCGCCGGCCAGCCCGCCGCCGACAGCGAGGCCGACAGCGACATCCGCATCGTGCGCAGCGACGCCGCCAGCCGCAGCGCCGACCAGGTGGTCAGCGCGCAGGCCAATGCGGAGGCCGCCGGCGACCTGCTGCTGCAGGCCGGGCGCGACATCCTCGGCAATCGCCAGGTCTACGATCGCGACGGCAGCCGCACCGGCGTGGCCGGCAACTACGTCGGCCAGTCCTGGTGGCCGTGGCTGCAGGTCGGCAATCCGGTCGGCGCCGATGGCGTCACGCCCAGTGCCGGGCTGATCAACTACGGCGGCTTCGCCCAGGGCGTGCTCAGCAGCGGCGGCGACGTCGAAGTGCAGGCCGGGCGCGACATCCGCGAGTTGTCGGTGTCGCTGCCGACCAGCTATCGGTTGACCGCGCAGGGCCGCCAGACCTATGGCGGCGGCGACCTGCAGGTGCAGGCCGGACGCGATGTGCTCGGCGGCGACTATTTCGTGGCGCACGGACAGGGCCGCTTGAACGCTGGCGGCGACCTGGGCAGCGCGTTCACGCTGAGCGGCCAGGGCTACGACGCCTCGGGAACGCTGCTGCAGGTGAGCAGCGCGGTCGATCCGGTGTTCGCGCTGCAGGACGGGCAATGGACGATCCACGTCGGCGGCGACGCCGCGCTCGGCGCCATCGTCAATCCCAGCTACGTGCTGTCCTCCGGCGGCGTCGCCGCATTGATGAGCGACAGCACCCGCGCTACCACCGACTACGGCAGCGCCTCGGCGATCGCCATCGACACGTTGAACGGCGACATCCGTCTCGGCACGCTCAAGCTACCGGCGACGCTGTTCGGCAACGGTGCGCGCGATGCGAGCCGCGGTACCGACAGTCTCATTTTGAACGACGGCGTGTTCGACAACGTGCTGCCAGCCCAGGTGCAAGCGGTCGCCCACGCCGGCAGTCTGCAGTTCGAAACCGGCGGGCGCCTGTATCCCTCGGCGCAAGGGCAGCTCGAGGCGATGGCGCAGGGCGACGTCCGCCTGTTCAACGACACGCTGGTCGCCGGCAAGAGCCGCTTGCAGCTGGCGATGCTCGACGAAACCGGCAACTACGACGGCAACGACAATGCCGCCGGCAGCGGCGCGCAACTCGGCCTGCATCGGGACGATGCGCAACCGGTGCGCATCTACAGCCGCGACGGCGACGTGGCGAGCGGCTATGCGGCCGACGGCTTCATGCTCAATCCGCTGACCCTGCAATTGCCGAAACCGGCCGACATCCGCGCCGGACGCGACATCGTCAACCTGGATCTGCGAGCGCAGAACTACCGTGCCTCGGACGTGACCCGGGTGCAGGCCGGGCGCGACCTCCGCTACACCTCGATCCTCGGAGGCCCGCTTGGCGACCAGGCCGTCCGCTGGGGCTGGATGTCGCTCGACGGCCCAGGGACGTTCGAGGTGGAGGCCGGACGCAATCTCGGCCCGCTGACCTCGGCCGAGGAAGCGATGAAGGGCCTGCGCATCGGGCTCGTCGACCGCAATGCGGGCGGCATCCGCACCACCTCCGGCGCCGACCTGGTGGTGCGCTACGGCGTCGCCAACGGCGAGGATGCCGACGCGCTGGCCGCGCTGTATCTGGATCCGGACAGCCGACAGAGCACCGACACCTACCGGCAATGGCTGCTCGACTTCGTGCGCCAACATGCGCAGGACGCGTCCGCACCGGCCTCGACGCCGCTCGCGCAGCAAGCCGCGACCCAGCAGGACACGCCGACGCCTGCCGAGGCCTGGCGCCAGTTCGCGCAACTGCCCAGCGCCACCCGGCGCCTGCTGAGCGAACGCGTGTTCCTGGACGTGCTCAAACAGGTCGGCGAAGGCTACGCGGATCCGGCCAGCGCCGACTTCCAGAAATACACGCGCGGCTATGCCGCGATCGAAGCGCTGTTCCCGGCACGGCTGGGCTACACCCGCAACAACCTGGAAGGCGGCGCCAACGGCGCGGCGACGCGCAGCATCACCGGCACCCTGGACATGCGCGGCTCCACCCTGCAGACCCAGGCCGGCGGCGACATCCGCATCCTCGGTCCCGGCGGCGGCCTGCAGGTCGGCAGCGTGCTGGCGCCGCCGGTGGTCACCGATGCCCAGGGCAACGTGCTGATCGGTCCGGCGCAGCAAGGCATCCTGGCGGTGGGGCAAGGCGACATCGGCGTGTTCACCGACGCCAGCGTGCTGCTGGCGCAGAGCCGCATCTTCACCCAGCGCGGCGGCGACCTGATGTTGTGGAGTTCCAACGGCGACATCAACGCCGGCAAGGGCAGCAAGACCAGCGCCGAGCGTGCACGTGCACGCTACCTGTGCGACCAGGACCAGTACTGCGTGCTCGATGCCGGCGGCCAGGTCAGCGGCGCCGGCATCGCCACGCTGCGCCTGAACACGGACGATCCGCGCGGCAACGCGGTGCTGGTCGCCCCGCGCGGCACCGTCGATGCCGGCGACGCCGGCATCCGCGCCAGCGGCAACCTGATCGTGGCCGCGCAGTTCGTCGCCAATGCCGACAACATCCAGGTGCAGGGCGACACGGTCGGCGTCGGCACCGCGCGCAACGTCGACGGCGGCGCATTGAGCGCCGCCTCCAACGCCGCGGCGGCGGTGACCGATGCGGTCGGCGACCTGGCGGCGCGCGGAACCTCCACGCCACGCGAAGCGCCCTCGGTCATCACCGTGCAGGTGCTCGGCTTCGGCGACTGCAAGGTGGACGATCCGCGCTGCCAGCCCGGTCCATGACACTGCGGCGACGTGGGCCGCGGCAACGTTGCGGCGTCGCCGCGGCAAACGAAAATCGGCGCATTTTGTAGACACGGATTCGCGCCGGAGAAAATCATCGAGTTAATCGTTATTTTCCGGTCAATTCATGATGTCAGCGCGATAACAAGCGGGATATTTCAGACTGCGCATCACAGGTAAAGAAACATTCCGACGAATGTCGCCGCATTATCATCTGCCCAGCGCAACCTTTCTCTGCGCCAGTCGATGGCGCCAGCACGCTACAGGTAAAGAATTCCCCCGGATCCATTCCGTCGTTTTCTCACCAAGGAGAGAGGCAAGTGCTCAATCTTAATTTCCCCCGCGTCAGCGCGATCGCCATTGCGATTGCGACCCTGTCCACCGGCTCGGCCATGGCCGCCGAAAACCTCTACGGCGGCGGCGCCACCTTTCCGGCGCAGCCGTATGTCGGCAACACCTATACCGGCGTGACCCCCAACGCGCGCCTGTCGACCAATGCCGGCAACACCGCCGGTAGCGGCTTCACCACCGCGACCCTGGGCACCGGTTCGGTGTTCCTGACCTACAGCAACAGCAGCACCAACAAGGTGTCGTATTGCCAGACCGGCAGCGGCTTCGGCAAGAACACCGTCGCCGGCAGCACCGCCGCCAACCAGGCCTGCCAGGACTTCAGCGTGTCGCCGCTGGGCCTCAGCGGCGCCGCTGCCGCCCCGGACTTCATCGGCACCGACGCGCCGTACAGCACCGCCGACTACAACGCGTTCCTGGGTGGCGGCAACGCCGCCAGCCGCGTCGGCATCGTCCAGGTCCCGACCCTGGCCGGCGCCATCGCGCTACCGCAGAGCACCCCGACCGTCAGCTTCAACCTGAGCGCCGCCCAGGTCTGCCAGATCTACTCCGGCCTGGTCAGCGACTGGAGCAGCGTGTCCGGCAGCGGCACCACCGGTCCGATCAAGATCGTCTACCGCACCGACGGCAGCGGCACCACCTTCGCCTTCACCAGCTACCTGGCGCGCACCTGCAACGGCACCAGCAACGTGCCGTCGGGCTTCGTGTTCAGCCCGAACCAGACCTTCAACTCGGCCCTGCCGGGCGGCACCAGCGGCGTGTACGGCTCGCGCGCGATCGGCGCCAGCGGCAACAACGGCGTGGTGACCTCGGTGCGCGTCACCAACAGCAACGCGCTGGGCTATGCCGACGTCGGCGAAGTGCTGCTGCAGTCGGCGCGCTACGTGACCGTGGCCGGCTTCGATCCGAAGAACTTCGGCAAGGATTCCAGCGGCAATCCGGCGCCGGTGACCCTGGCGGCGTCGGCGCTGCTGAGCGGCCGCGTGCTCGACGGTGCGACCGTCAACGCCGTGCCGGGCAGCGGTACCACCGCGGTGAAGAACTGCGTGCGCCTGGTGAACCCGACCACCGCCATCACCAACGCCTACCCGATCGCGGCGATCACCTACCTGGCCGGCTTCACCAGCGGCAACGGCAGCGCCGCGCACGTGCAGGCGGTCAAGGACCTGTTCAACATCTTCTACAACACCAGCACGCGCCCGGCCCTGCCGGACGGCTTCGCCTACCTGGGCGGCGTCACCGCCTCGGCGCAGAACACCGTCAACACCTGCGTGCAGTAACGGCAACGCTTCGAGCCAGAATGGCTTGCGACCGGCGGGCAGCGATGCCCGCCGGTTTCTTGTTTCTTGGGCGCTGCAATCGGTGCAGCGATGGGGACGCGGCGATGCGCCCTGTCTTCCCGCGTCCCGCGGCCTTGGCACGCAGCCGAACATCGCCGCAGGCCTGGCCGGGCGAGACCGGCAACCGGCAACGCCACTGCGCCGAAGGACGCTATGCCGAAGCCGGCGGCTCCTCCTGATCGCGCAGCACCTCTTCCAGCACCTGGATCGCGCCATCGATCCGCGTCAGCGTCTGCTGCAGATCGCGCCTGCGCGCATCCAGCTGCTGCAGCTGCGCATCGCCCGCACGGCGCTCGTCCTTCAACTGCTGCAACCGTTGTGCGATCGAATGGCGGTCCATGGCGTGGCACCTGCGTGGGTGGGATCGCTACAGTAAACCAGCCGCCCCGGCTCCTGCACGGCAGCGGCAACGGCACACAATCGCCATCGCCATGCCTGGATCATCCGGTACGGGCGGACAACCGGCCCCACGCCGGCTCAGGCATACAGCACGCCCGGCCGCCCCGCCTCGACGATCGCGTGCGGCACGAAGCGCGCACTGTCGCGGGTGATCGGGCCGTCGTCCTCGCGGATGCCGATGCCGCACGCGCTATCGCCGACGATCCAGCTGCCGACCATCGGATAGCGGCCGTCGAACGCCGGCAGCGGATGCGCCTGCTGCACGATGCACGGCCCCTGGTACGGGCCGTCGCTCTCCAGCATGCGCCCGTCGGCCAGGTGCAAGGCGATATTGGCGCCTTCGCGCGAATGCAGCGGCTTGCGCACCCAGCCCGGCGGCAGCGCGGCGCCGTCGTCGAACGCGGCCGGCAGCAGGTTGGGATGGCCGCGATGGCGCGACCACAGCAGCGGCAGGATGCCCTTGTTGCTCAGCACCGCCTTCCACGGCGGCTCCAGCAGGCGCAGGCCCGATCCCGGCAGGGCCTGGCCGAAGCGCTCGGCGAACAGGTCTTCCAGCGGATACAGCTTGAACAAGGCGCCGATCACCACGTCGTTCAGATCCGTATAGCGCCCGTCCTCGGACAGGCCGATGTCCTCGATCGCGATCGCCTCACCGAACAGCCCGGCCTGCGCCGCACAGTCGCGCAGGTACGCGACCGTGCCCTGGTCCTCCTCCGAATCGCGCACCGCGGCGAAGGACAGCGGCGGCGGCAACTGCGCCGCCAGTTCGGCGAAGCGCTCCACCAGCGTCTCGTGGATCGAATTGAACTGGTCGGCGTCGTGCGCCAGGCGCCCCTGCGCCCGCTGGTCTTCCAGCCACTGCCACTGGAAGAACGACGACTCGAACAGCGAGGTCGGCGTGTCGTAGTTCAGTTCGTACAGCTTGGCCGGGCCGGTGCCGTTGTAGGCCAGGTCCAGGCGTCCGTACAGGTGCGGATCGCGGCGCCGCCAGCTCTCGGCGATCCAGTCGCGGAACGCCGGCGGAATCGCCAGGCGCTGCATCAACTCCTCGCTGGCGACGATCTCGTCCACCAGCCCCATCGCCATCTGGTGCAGCTCGGCGCTGGGATCCTCCAGGTCGCGTTCGATCTGGCGCAGGGTGAACGCGTAGTACGCGCGTTCGTCCCAGTAGCGTTCGCCGCCGATGGTGTGGAAACGGAAGCCGCACTCGGCGGCCTGCGCGCGCCAGTCGCCGCGTTCGACGATCGCGATGCGTTGCATGTGCTTGCCTTGGTCGATGCGGCGTAGGGAGGCGCGGCGGTCAGCCGCCGACGCTGCCGCGCGCGCCGCTGGAGCTGCCGAAACCGCCGCGGCTCACCGTGACCGCCCGGTTCGGCGTGGCGCCGATATGGGTCATGGTCTGGTTGCCGCGCAGGCTGGTGGCGGCGGCCGCGCCGGCCCCGGCGGCCGCGGGCCGCTGCCACTGGCTCTGCCGGTCCTGATAGGCGGGCGCGGCGTTGAAGCCGGCCATGCGATTGCCGTTGAGCATCTGCGACAGGAAGAAGCCGGTCATCAGCGGGCCGATGAACGAATGTCCCTGGCTGTCGCGTTGCTCCACACAGCGCTCGGCCGAATACTCCTGCGCGCACTGCTCGCGGCTGGCGTATTTGGGCCCCTGGTCCGCCGACTGTTGCTGCGCCTGCTTGAACGCCCCGCGGCAGGTGGTGATGTCGTGGGTCTGCGCCGCACAGGCTTCCACCGAGGTGTACAGCCCCTCCTGGCGCTTGGCTTCGGGCGCGCAGGCGGTGAACAGCAGCGGCGCACTGCCCATCAGCAACAGCGCGGCCTTCTTGGATCGCTTCATCGGTTCCCTCCCGGAGCACAGACCCCGATGATGCCTGGTTCCGGCCAGGGACGGAAATCGCCGGCACCGCGGCGCCCGCCGGGCGCCATGCGCATCGCGCCGGTTCATCGCCGGCAAGGGCAGCCGCGCAGGCCGCGTGATAACGTGGCGAATGGCCCTGTGCGCGGCGCAAAAGGTTGCGAATGCAACCCTTTACCGCCCTCGCCGGGCCGCCCGCTTCCGCCAGCATTCCGCCCGCCTTCCGACTGTACGACGCCCCCATGCCCGACTATCGCTCCAAGACCTCCACCCACGGCCGCAACATGGCCGGCGCACGCGCGCTGTGGCGCGCCACCGGCATGCAGGACGCCGACTTCCACAAGCCGATCATCGCCATCGCCAACTCCTTCACCCAGTTCGTGCCCGGCCACGTGCACCTGAAGGATCTCGGCCAGCTGGTCGCGCGCGAGATCGAGCGCGTCGGCGGCGTGGCCAAGGAATTCGACACCATCGCCGTGGACGACGGCATCGCCATGGGCCACGACGGCATGCTGTATTCGCTGCCCAGCCGCGAGATCATCGCCGACTCGGTGGAATACATGGTCAACGCGCACTGCGCCGACGCGCTGGTGTGCATCTCCAACTGCGACAAGATCACCCCCGGCATGCTGATGGCCGCGCTGCGCCTGAACATCCCCACGGTGTTCGTGTCCGGCGGGCCGATGGAAGCGGGCAAGACCAAGCTCGCCGACCACAACCTGGACCTGATCGACGCGATGGTGATCGCCGCCGACCCCAACGCCTCCGATGAAAAGGTCGCCGCGTTCGAGCGCAGCGCCTGCCCCACCTGCGGCTCGTGCTCGGGCATGTTCACCGCCAACTCGATGAACTGCCTGACCGAAGCGCTGGGCCTGGCCCTGCCCGGCAACGGCACCGTGGTCGCCACCCATGCCGACCGCGAGCAGCTGTTCCTGAAGGCCGGACGCACTGCGGTCGAGCTATGCCACCGCTGGTACGGCGCCGAAGATCCGACCGCCCTGCCGCGCGGCATCGCCACCTTTGAAGCGTTCGAGAACGCGATGACCCTGGACATCGCGATGGGCGGCTCCACCAACACCATCCTGCACCTGCTCGCCGCCGCGCAGGAAGGCGAAGTGCCGTTCACCCTGCGCGACATCGACCGCCTGTCGCGGCACGTGCCGCAGCTGTGCAAGGTCGCGCCGAACATCCAGAAGTACCACATCGAGGATGTGCACCGTGCCGGCGGCATCGTCGCCATCCTCGGCGAACTGGCGCGCGGCGGCCTGCTGCATACCGACCAGGCCACCGTGCACAGCCGCACCCTCGCCGACGCCATCGCGCAGTGGGACATCACCCAGACCGACGCCGACGCCGTGCACACGTTCTACAAGGCCGGCCCGGCCGGCATCCCGACCCAGATCGCCTTCAGCCAGGCCACGCGCTGGCCGACGCTGGACGCCGACCGCGCAGCGGGCTGCATCCGCGATGTCGCCCATGCCTACTCGCAGGAAGGCGGACTGGCGGTGCTGTACGGCAACATCGCGCTCGACGGCTGCGTGGTCAAGACCGCCGGTGTGGACGAATCGATCCACGTGTTCGAAGGCAACGCCAAGGTGTTCGAGAGCCAGGATTCGGCGGTCAAGGGCATCCTCGCCGACGAAGTGAAGGCCGGCGACGTGGTGGTGATCCGCTACGAAGGCCCCAAGGGCGGCCCCGGCATGCAGGAGATGCTCTACCCCACCTCGTACCTGAAGTCCAAGGGCTTGGGCAAGCAATGCGCCCTGCTCACCGACGGCCGCTTCTCCGGCGGCACCTCCGGCCTGTCGATCGGCCACGCCTCGCCGGAAGCGGCGGCCGGCGGCGCCATCGGCCTGGTCCGCGACGGCGATAGGATCCTGATCGACATCCCCAACCGCAGCATCAACCTGCTGGTCGACGACGCCGAACTCGCCGCCCGCCGCGCCGCGCAGGACGCACAGGGCTGGAAGCCGGTGGAAGTGCGCCCGCGCAAGGTCACCACCGCGCTGAAGGCGTATGCGCTGTTGGCGACCAGCGCCGACAAGGGCGCGGTGCGCGACAAGGCGATGTTGGACGGTTGAGGCGTTGCTTCGGTTGCCATTGAGTCCCTGTAGGAGGGGCTTCAGCCCCGACAGCATCTATCCGAAGCCGGAAAACCAACCGGCTTCGCTCGTCACGGCCGACGCCCATCCTGCCAGCCGCAACCGGCCACGGACCTGATCCAGCAACTTCAGGGGCGAGCGCGCCGTTACGCCTTCATCGTCACAGGTGTAACTCATACGCCTGCTCAAACGCCGGATCACACAGCCAGCATCGACGCCCGGAGCAGCGGCCGCCATCCGGCACGTCATTGATGCAGTCTAGGAATTGCCTTCTTTCCAGACTTCTGGCGTTGATGGATACTTGGCGCAACACCGCTTTTTAGGCGGTCCAATAGGAGTTTGCTCCTTCCCATGCCGCGTCACCTTCTCATTGCTTGCATCGTTTTGATCATTGGCATTCTCGGCAGAGCGGCCATCGCTCCACTATACGAACATGGAATCGGGCAGTACCTTTCCCCAGCAATCGGCATCGGCCTAGTGACGCTGGTCGTATTGTTCATGCGCCGCAAGCAATGGACGTGGCGCTGTGTCTTTTGGATTGCGCTCTCTTTCCCAGTCATAAACGCTGCTTTTTTTCCTACACAAGAGTTCTATGGGGCACTAACGCCTTATGCAGCCGCCTTTTCGGCCATAGAAATCGCTGGTGGCGCGGTGATACTTTTCTCTATGCTCCGCTCCTCAGCCACTAAGGTTTGGTTCCATGCTCATCCAGGGGGCTAACAATTCATTCAAACCATCCCTACTCCGCGGATCGGTTTAATTCAGGCTTTAGATAGCATGTCCAGACCTTTGGTGACTGTTAGATCGATCTCCGATTCAGAGGTAGCGATCATTGAGCGTGCGCTTGCCGTTGCGGCAACCGATGAGTCCGCTCAGGATCTGATTGGACTTGTTCGCTCACTGCAGGTGGTTGGCCGTTGCGAGTGCGGCTGCGCGTCGGTGGACTTTCGCGTTCCCGCTCAGGGCCAAGTCGCACGCATCGTTGCCGACGCGGTAGCCAAGGCTCCGGACGGCGAGCACCTAGGCCTGATCGTCTGGGCGCTGGACGACCATCTTTCGGGCTTGGAGGTCTATAGCTACTCGGATCGTCCAGCGTCCTTGCCAGTAGTGACGTCAATATCAAACTACAGCTCGGACGGCGGTGTGGATGCAACCTAGCAATGCATTCAAGCCGGACCCGCTTCGCGGCACGGCTTAGCCCAGATGCGAAATGATGATGGCAAGCATGGCGCACCGAGAATCTGAGCCAGCGGCAATAACGGAAACCAGAGGATGACGAAAAGTATTCTCGATGTGACCTTCTGCGCCCAATAGCCCTCAGGATGATCCGGTAAAAAACTTGTCGCTCAAGTCATCAAGCGACGGAGCAACGTCATCCGCCACGTCATCCGAATCGAACCTCTCACAGATAGGCAGATGCGAGCAAAACCTCCCCAAGTGATCTAACTGCCCCCCCTCCGCACCATCGATGCAGGCAGGGTTCACGCCCACGATCAGGCCTTCACGCCGGCCGAAACCTGGTCCACCGGCCACCGCACGCGCACCAGGCAACCTCATGTTCTACAAGGGCAGCATGTTCCCGCAGTGGAGGGGCAGCGCATTGATCAGCGGCCTTGTCAGCGGGGGAGTCATTCGCGTCACCGTTGACCGCAAGGGCGGCGCCACCGCGGTCCAGCGCTGGAGCCCGGACAAACGCATAAGCGATATCGAAGAGGCGACGGATGGCGCGTTGTGGGTATTGGAGGATGCGCAACCCGGTGGCCTGTACCGGCTCACGTCGAAGTAATGCCCTGCGCGGCAGCGCATGCGGCAGGAACACCCTTCCTGCCCCCTCGGCGAGATCCGCGGCGTGCAGCAGCAGCGCCCGCTCGCGTTGCTACATCAATTCCCCGCGCAGGCTGCGCGGCAGCGGCACCCGCCGATCCTTGCCGCCTTTGCCGTCGCGCACCACGATCTCGCCGCGAACCATGTCCACATCCTTGATCCGCAACCGCAGGCATTCCAGCAACCGCATCCCGCTGCCGTACAGCAGCCCCGCCATCAGCCGACAAGACCCCTCGAGCATCGTCAGCAAGCGCGCGACCTCCTCGACCGAGAGCACCACCGGAATCCGCCGCGGCCGCTTGGCGCGCACCAGATTCTCCATCCAGGGCAGTTCCACGCCCAGAACATCACGATAGAGGAACAACAGCGCCGCCAGCGCCTGATTCTGCGTTCCGGCCGAGACCTATCCCCGGGTCGCCAGATCGGTCAGGAACGCTTCGACCTCGGCCTGCCCCATCTGCGCCGGATGCCGCTTGCCGTTGGCCAGGATGAAGCGCCGTATCCAGCCCACATACGCTTGCTCGGTGCGCAGGCGCTTGCTCGGTGCGCAGGCTGTAATGCCGAAGCCGCAGCCGACCACGGACCCGATCCAACAGCTTGGGCGCCAGGCGCGTCGTTACGCCTGCATCGTCACGGGTGTAACTCATACGCCTGCTCAAACGTCGGATAACGCAACCAGCATCGACGCCAAGACCGTCGGTTGCCATCCGGCAAGTCATTGTTACGAAGTAGGAATTCCCCTCTTCACAGACTTCTGGCGTTAGTCGATACTTGGTGCAACACCGCTTTTAGACGGTCCAATAGTAGTTAGCCGCTGATGAGACTAAATGAACCTTCTGACTTCGATCTCGCCCTTTCGGGAGGCGCGTATAAGCTATCGTGCGAGTCAAAGCCCGCAAAGTTCACAGCTCCGATTAGCACGCGCGGAGTCGCGAAGCTCTACACCGTCTCGAGCGAGGGCACGCTCTTGTACGTCGGCATCGCACAGCAGCCTATGTCATCGCGCCTTAGCTACGGCCTCCGCGCAACTGGCAAATCCGGGTACCACGGGTACAAGTGGAAGGCTCACGAAGGCGTCCTGCGCTTAACCGTCTGGACCTCGTCCGAGTCAGAAGGCTACGCGTCGCTACGGGAATTCGAGACGGTCGAAGCCGAGGTCGCCTTTCTGTGCCGGCAGGTTTCCGGCCAGTGGCCACTCAACCAACATGAGATCCATTTCTACCCGTCCAGTGCATGGCACCGCGAGTTAGCCCAGCGGATCTATGAGCACGCGGTCCGGCACGCGGCTAACAATTCGTCCAAGCCGACGCCGCTTCGCGGCGCGGCTTAATTCAGGCGTTAGGCCCCATGACAAGCAATGAAGCTGCCGCACGTAAGGCTTTCCTTGTCAGCTTGCTGGCGGCACGCTCGCGGTCCGGCACTTTCTTCGGCTCGCTCTGGGCAAGTCGCTGGCCGCTGCTCCAATGGATCGCCGTTCTTGTCGTCTTCGCCGCGTTCTTCGGCTACACATTCGGCGCCACATACGTGCCTAACGTCGTAGCTGCGGGCATCGGGCTTGTTCTTGGGCTCGTCGTCAGCGCACGCCAGGGTCACCGCACCTGGCCATGGCTCTCGAGCGTCATAGACTGGGGAAAGGTCGAAAGCGACGTCGCGCGGGCGCCAGAAGATGGGGCCTAACAATTCGTCCAAGCCGACGCCGCTTCGCGGTGCGGCTTAACTCAGGTATTAGGCCCTTGGAAAAGACTTATGACAACGTGCGAGATGCCTTCGACAATGGAACCGTCGTTTCTGCGTCCAAGGAGGAACTGGAGCAGTTGCTCTTGGCAGTAGGACGCGCTCGCGTTTTAGATCCTGCGAACCAAGCTCGCGCCGCTGAAATGGGTGAGACCATGCGTCAGCTCCTTGCTGCACGCCAGAGCCTAGAGACTCATAGCCAAGCCATGAGTGTCGCTAAAGTTGCCCTCTGGGTTTCGGTCGTGGCTCTGCTGGCGTCCGCATTGCAACTCGTCGTCTCTCTCAACCTGGTCGGCCCGCTAGATACACCTATGTTCCGGCTGGGTCCCAACGAAGTACTGCAGGCCCAGCCCGCCGGCCAAGGGCCTAACAATTCGTCCAAGCCGAAGCCGCTTCGCGGCTCGGCTTAACTCAGGCGTTAAGGCTCACTGGCACCATTCACGCAACATGGAGGTATGCAATGAAAGCTGTCGCCGCTGCAACAGTACTGATGGGTTCTTCTCTCACGGCGTTTGCCGCGATGCCGGAGCAGGTCCAGTTCGTTGGCTACATTCAGCACGATGACCTGACGCCGGTCACGTTCGACCTCCACTTGCCATCCAGACAAAGTGCTACCTTGGAACTGGCGGATGGCTCAACGCTTGAGCTGGTCACCCCAGGCGGCCAAGCCAGCCCGGACGGGGCGCGCATTCGCCTGCTATCGCCCGCCGGCGAGATCATGCACGCCGCCACCGTGCCTGATCCGAGTCTGGCAAGTACGTCGTTCGCATATAGGATCTGCAACGGGCAAGCGACCTACATGAGTCCGGCACCTGCCGTGGTCCCGAAGTGCGGGGCGTGAGCCCTAACCATTCGCTCAAGCCGACGCCACTTCGTGGCGCGGCTTAACTCAAGTGTTAGGCGTCCGGGGAAAGTATGTCGACCGCTTCTACATTTACACAGCATCTCACCATAGCTGACATTCCCCAGCCTGCTAAGTCCGTGGGCGCTCATCTAGCTGCGAAACTTGAGCTCTTCTGTACAGACGAACGCACGCTGACGGACGAGCTATGCGACATGCTGTGCATATGGCTAGGCATGCAAGCTGGCTCCGGCACCTCCACACCAAGCGGCCCGTCGTTTGACCTCACGGTGTCGAAGACGACGACGGCTGAAGAAGTAAAGACCGGTGCCGACCTCGAGCTGATCGTGCAGAGTCCTCTTGGAACCAAGCGTTGCCTCATCCAGGCCAAGGTTCTAGACCCAAACACAAATAAGCTACGGTGCGCTTCAGCGCAGGGGTGGCACAAACTGCGAAAGCAACTTGTCGCCGCACGCAAGGAGGCAGGCAACCTTGCTTTCTTGCTTGTTTACATGCCGATGAATCAGCTTGATGGAGCAGGCTACGGTTACGGGACCTATGAGCAAGGCGGGGCCTTCCCGGTGACAGGTAGCGTGCCGTCATCACATGGAGCAACACTTATTCCGGTTGATGACCTGATCGGCAAGTCGAACCGGTGGCGCAGCAGGAAGGACAAAGTCCCGCGCCTATCGACAGGCAGCTTCAAGAACGGCCTACCTTTTTGGCAGCTACTACTGCAATTGATGCTTTGTCGCCGTGGAGCTTGGTCGTCTGGGCGCGAACTCATCAGCGGAGAAGGGCTCACACCATTTCGAACCGTCTCTGTTATTGCGAGCAAAATTGAGCCGGGAGGCTGGGTAGAACTCCAGCGCATTGCGGATGAATTCCTAGCGAATGGGGAGCATGGCCGTGACGCCTAACAATTCGTCCAAGCCGACGCCGCTTCGCGGCGCGGCTTAATTCAGGCGTTAGGTGCCACATGGAGTATCTCGCAGCTTTAGCAATTGCAATCGGCAGCTGGCTGGCCGTTCCCGGCGGATCATGGCGACCGAGTGACCCAGTTATAGCCGAGGCCAAATCCCAGATAGAGCCTTATGTATCGCGCGAGGCTTCTCAAGCACACAGGAGCCTTCCAGACTGGGGAAGCTACACCTTCCAGTACCAGGGGCGGGAGCTCCACGGCAGACAAGTCGTTCTCGTTAATGCTTTCTGTGACGCGCCTCCACAGTATGCCACCGCACAAATGGTGGTGGTTTTTGACGGTGGTCCTTGCTACCTCCAGGCGTACTGGGATCCCATCGACAAGGTGTACATAAGCGTTGTTTTCAACGGTGACGCGTGATGGCACCTAACAATTCATTCAAGCCGAACCCGCTTGCGAGTCGGCTTAATTCAGGCGTTAGGCCGCTGTGAGACATCTCCGAGAGTTCGACACATGAGCCCGTATGAAAGATTTTCGCGTCGACCCGATTGGGAGCTAGCGATTGGTAAGCTCATGATGGCTAGTGCTCAGATTGAGATGAGTGTGCTGCAAGCTATTGCCAATTATGGTGGGACACCGCTCGCTCAAAAGACCTACAAGTGGCCCCAATCTGCGCGTCTTACTGTTCTGGAGAGCCTTGCCAAAGACCGTGACAGCAAGACTCAAGATGCCGTGCGTGGGATAGTCGAGCTACTTCGGCAGTTCAACACAGATCGGAATCATGTTGCACACAATCCATTGATGTATGCGCTTGATGAAAAATCAACCGAAGATCACAAGTACGGAGCAATAGTGTCGATCAAGGACCCTGCCCAGAGGATCGGTCTTGACGAGATCAATGCCCTTGCTCAGCGTGCTACCGATCTTTCGAGCCACTTCACATTTACATGGATGATGGCTATGGGTGCTCCAAAGTGAAAGCGGGTAGCCAAATATCCCGGAGCAGCGGCCTAACAATTCGTTCAAGCCGAACTTGCTTCGTTACGGCTTTGGTGTGGCAGGAAAAGCTTGCCACACCAAAGCCTCCACTACGCAAGTCGGCTTAACTCAGGTGTTAGACCGCATGTTGAGAGTTGCCCTAGCGTTGGGAATATCCTTGATCGCTGGTTGCGCCGTTAACCCGATCATGAGTGGGTCGCCTCAAGCGGCCGAAATCGTGCTTCGAGAATCGCGGGAAGAGCAACCTACGAATAGAGTTGGTGGCATTTTTGTGATTGGTGGGCAGCCGGTGCCGGACAATCAGCACTTCGGTGTTTGGGTCTCTCCAGGGTCACACAAGGTAGAATTTCTGTGCCCTGGCTGGATGTTTATAGACGGCTACCCGGCAGTTCGGCACAGATTTGAGGCTGGTCGTCGTTATGAGCTGGTTTGCGACAACGGTCCGCCTCGGATTGAGCTGTCCGAGAGGCCTAACTAATCATTCAAGCCGACGCCTTTGGCGCGGCTTAACTAAGGCATTAGGCCTGCACTATGATGCACATAACAGCAGAAGACGCATCTGCCTTTCATAAGGCAACGGGTTGCTCAATTGCCAAAGCCGTAGAGATGCTGGAGCAAATGGAGCCGCTACGAAGGGAGCGCATTCTCTTAGCTTCACGCTTACCAAAGAGATCGCTAACTCTCCGCGACCCAATTGAATCAGATCCTGAGCTCTCGGGCATCATTCGCAACGCAGCTGAGGAGGCGAGCAAAATTGTCAGCGCTCAGGGAACCTTGAAGCGAGGCAGTTGCCATTCAATATGGCGTGAGCAAGCCCGGATTCTTCTTGAACGGCATCAGGTCGTCTGGTTCTCACCGTCCGAAATGAACCCAGGTGTGCTCTTTGATTAACACGAGGGGGCCGCATGGTAGCCAACGTAGAAGCATCTATCCCTAGCCTAACTTGGCGTTCAACAGGACCTCAACCTGCTGCGCAGGTTGGGGCCTGTTAACTATGTAGTTAGGCAGCAGATGAGCACCCTCGCAGTTGAGGAATTTGATCCCGCGATTCACCGCGATCACATGCCGGAGGTTCCGTCCCCTAGTCATGCGCGGCGTGTCCTTGTTGTTTCATCTGGAAAGTTCAAGCTTGAGTTCCTATCCCAAGCTCAGCTTGAGGTCGCAATCGCCTACTTTTGCTCGCCGTCCGGCTCAACACGGATGTATGTCACTGGCGGAGACCATTGGGAGTTCCAGCCCTGGCAAAGCAGATTGCCTGCCGGAATCAACAATGCGCATAACCGCGACCGAGTGTTGTCGGCGCTCCTATCCGCTAGGGAGTTGGCTCGTGATCACTTACCATAGTCATGGGCCGCTGCCTAACAATTCATTCAAGCCGAAACCGCTTCGCGGCTCGGCTTAATTCAGGCGTCAGACCACTATGGAAGCAATCAAGGTCGTAGGCGCCAATCTTCTCCTGTCAGCTCCGGACAGCTGGGAGCGCGTTTCCGTCGAAGCATCGTCAGACGCTCAACGACTAGCGTGCATCTATCAAACATGGGATGGGTTTCGCGTACAGCGCCACATTCGGGGCAAGATGGAGCCGCAATGGAAGGGAAAGTGGTGGGTTGAAGATGGTAGGGTTTCCATCGCCGATACGTTAGATTCTGCTCAAGCACTGGCGGCCAGCTATCCCGGCATGGCGGCCTAACAATTCATTCAAGCCGAACCCGCTCCGCTGCGGGGCTTGACTCTAGGCTTCGGCTTCAGATCGATATAACCTGCATCGCGCCCTACCAAGGCCAATCATGAGCGACCTCAGTGCAGCATCAACGATAGAAAGGTTTGCGATGAAGACTATTGCCCTCTCCTTGCTTGTTGCAGTTTTTGGTTTGGCTCATGCAGCTCAGGCGCAACCTTCCACGCCGGATCTCTCGACGATTGCCGACGGCAAGTCGTGGAACGTGTTTCATGCAAACGTCGAGCGCACCGAGAAGGATGGGAGCACTGCGGTGCGCCTAATCGCCAAAGGGGACCCACCCATTGGAGTCGTGGGTTTGGCGCTTCCGCGCGGGTTGACCTTCTCGACC
>Ga0207709_10000760_pt1 | contig 25421 bp, 24 predicted proteins | sample KBSM34metaG_FD_184397 | JGI IMG/M metagenome (GOLD analysis project Ga0207709, IMG submission 184397) | Miscanthus rhizosphere microbial communities from Kellogg Biological Station, Michigan, USA - KBS M3-4 metaG (SPAdes) (version 2) | ecosystem: Host-associated > Plants > Roots > Rhizosphere >...
GCTTTATCGGCGCCGCCGGCGTAGGCCTGAGCGTGTCGTCGGTGGTCAAGCTGATCGACCAGTACCAGCGGCGCTACCAGCGCTCGGTGCTGTTCACCGACGCCAAGGGCAAGGTCCTGCTGACCGGCTCCGACGGTGGCCCGCATGGCCTGCGGGTCGGCCAGCCGCTAAGCGACAACCCCGAACTGAGCGACCTGCTGGCCCAGCAACCGATACCCGGTGAAGGCAGCCACGAATACCGCGACAGCGACAACCACAGCCACTTCCTGAATGTGCGCCACCTTCCCGAGCTGGACTGGTACCTGCTGGTGGACAAGCGCGAGACCGGTGCTCTGGACCGCATCCGCCACTCGCTGTACCTGAACCTGGCGATCTGCGCGATGATCACCCTGGTGGTGCTGGCGCTGGTGCATGCCATGGTCAAGCGCCACCAGGCCAGCACCGAGGCGCTGGCCACCCTCGACAGCCTTACCGGCCTGCCCAACCGGCGCAGCTTCGACCTGCTGGCCGCCCAGGCCTTGCATGAAGCCCAGCGTGACAGCGGCCCACTGGTGGCGCTGTTGATCGACCTTGACCACTTCAAGGCCCTCAACGACACCCACGGCCACCTGGCAGGCGACGAAGTGCTGCGCCAGTTCGCCAATGTGCTGCAGGGCAGCCTGCGCCAGTCGGATATACTGTGCCGGTGGGGCGGTGAGGAGTTCATCGTGCTGCTGCGTGAAGCACAAGGCCGGCAAGCCATCGAAGTGGCGGAGAAAATCCGTCGCCGCACCGAGCAACTGACCTTCAGCTATGACGACCAACCCTTGCGCCTGACCACCAGCATCGGCCTTAGCAGCCTGCAGCCGGGTGATACCTTGCATGCCCTGCTGACCCGCGCCGACCGCGCGCTCTATCGTGCCAAGCAGGCCGGCCGCAACCGCGTCTGCAGTGAAGCCCCCGGACCCAGCCATGAATGACAGCCAGCACTGCCCCGCCTGCGGCGCCCTCAACCAGTGCAGCCTCGCCGACCCCCGCAGCGCCACCCAGGCCTGTTGGTGCTACAGCGTGACCATCGACCCCGCCGTGCTCCAGGCCCTGCCCGCCGAATTAAGGGACAAGGCCTGCCTGTGCCCACGCTGTGCAGCAGTCGAAACGCAACTGCAGGCAGCAGCGCCCGGCACAAAGCGCTAGACTGCGCGCCCGCTTCTTCTGCCCTGTTCGCCATGCGCCTTGACCGTTTCCTTGCCAACCTGCCCTGTTACAACCGCCAGCAAGTTCGCCTGCTGCTGGTGCAGCGCCGTGTGCGGGTCGATGGCATCGTCGCGGCCGACCCGTTGACCCCGGTGCGTGAGTTCAGCCGCGTCGAAGTGGATGAGCAACTGCTGCAGGCCGGGCGGCCGGCGCGCTACCTGATGCTCAACAAGCCAGCCGGGTACGTCAGTGCCACGCTCGACCCGCAGCACCGCACGGTGCTTGAGCTACTGCCCGCCGAGATGCGCGAGGACCTGCACATTGCCGGGCGCCTGGACTTCAACACCACCGGCCTGCTGATCCTGACCAACGACGGCCAATGGTCACGGCGCCTGACCCAGCCAACCACCAAGCTGCCCAAGCATTACCTGGTCGAGACCGAGGACGACATTGGCCCGCACTATGCCGCCACGTTCCAGCAAGGCCTGTACTTTGCATTCGAAAACCTCACCACCCTGCCCGCCCAGCTCGACATCCTCGGCCCGCGCCGGGCCCGGCTGGCGATCGTCGAGGGGCGGTACCATCAGGTCAAACGCATGTTCGGCCATTTCGACAATAAGGTGGTGGGGTTGCACCGTGAGAGCATGGGCGCGATTCGCCTGGACCCAGGGTTAGCGCCAGGCGCCTACAGGGCGTTGACCGACGAGGAAGTTGCCGGCGTCTAGGCCTCTGCCTGGTCCAATACGACCGCCCAGCGGTTCAGGTCACATTTTTACCCGAACGGCACTTGCAGGATTCCCAGGCCACTGCTTGAATCCAAATCGTCAGTCTGCATGTGACTCGTGAGTCACGCCTGCAGCCGAAGACACTTTTTGCCGGCCACCCAAGGCCTAGATGCCTTGGGGCACGGCAAATTGCCCGCCAAAAACAATACCGTCGACACGTGTGCCAAGGATCGACACTGGGCCCCCCGTTACTCTTCAAGGCAAATGCCTACCTGTCATAAAGAACGTGCACCCTAGGTGACGCGAATACCCTTTTTGCGCCAGGAGTCGATGACATGAGGCCAGAAATTGCTGTACTTGATATCCAAGGTCAGTATCGGGTTTACACGGAGTTCCATCGCGCGGATGCAGCCGAGAAGACGATCATTTTGATCAACGGCTCGCTGGCCACTACGGCCTCGTTCGCCCAGACGGTGCGTAACCTGCACCCGCAATTCAACGTCGTGCTGTTCGACCAGCCGTACGCCGGCAAGTCCAAGCCGCACAACCGCCAGGAGCGGCTGATTACCAAGGAGGCCGAGGCGCATATCCTTCTTGAGCTGATCGAGCACTTCCAGGCCGACCACGTGATGTCGTTCTCGTGGGGCGGTGCAAGCACGCTGCTGGCGCTGGCGCACCAGCCGCGGCGGGTGAAGAAGGCCGTGGTGAGTTCGTTCTCGCCGGTGATCAATGAACCGATGCGCGACTACCTGGACCGTGGCTGCCAGTACTTGGCCGCCTGTGATCGCTACCAGGTCGGCAACCTGGTCAACGACACCATCGGCAAGCACCTGCCGTCACTGTTCAAGCGCTTCAACTACCGCCACGTCAGCAGCCTGGACAGCCACGAGTACGCGCAGATGCACTTTCACATCAACGAGGTGCTGCAACATGACCTGGAACGGGCATTGAGCAGGGCGCGCAACATCGACATCCCGGTGCTGTTCATCAACGGCGAACGTGACGAATACACCACGGCCGAAGATGCCCGTGAGTTTGGCCGCCATGTAGGCAAGAGCCACTTCAGTGTCATCCGCGATGCCGGGCACTTCCTCGACATGGAGACCAAGGCAGCCTGCGAAGACACCCGCAGCGTACTGCTCGGCTTCCTCAAGCCGACCGCGCGTGAGCCACGTCAACGCTACCAACACATACAGGGGCAGCATGCACTGGCCATCTGAGCGCATCGGCGTCCTGTAGTGATTACCCGTAGGCTATGGGCCGCCGACAAGCTTTTTTATAACTTGGGCTTCTAATTCGTGAAGGATTCTGGTAAAAAGTCGAACGCAGACGCGGGTATAGTTTAGTGGCAAAACGAAAGCTTCCCAAGCTTTAGTTGAGGGTTCTTATTGGACATGCCGTTTTAGTGCACCGTGAAGGCAAGAAAATGCGGGTATAGTTGAATGGTACAACTATAGCTTCCCAAGCTATCGGTGAGGGTTCGATTCCCTCTACCCGCTCCACCTTCCAGCCAGCGTTTCCGGGCCTTCCAGGGGATCCTCCCCAGTCAGGAAGCCCCTCTAAGCCTCATAGCAACGCCTCGATCCCAGCTCCTCAGTACCTCCCCTAGAGTCACCAAAATTTGGTGCACCGTCAGCGCCGTCCAGAATGACGAATCGACATATCATCGTCATCCTCGTGCCACCCAATAAACCCCAAAAAGCTCATTTCATGCCTAGCCTGGATCGCCGACAAGCTCATCATCGTGCGTTCAGGAATGCCGTCCCGGAATGCCACTCAGGAAGACAACCCAGAACTTTCGAAAGGGAGCGAGCGGTATGGCCAGTCCTCCCCCTCAAAAATCACCTGGACGTCTCCAGGGCTCCAAACGACCACCAGCATCCACTCCAATGTTCAGTCGATCCCCATCTTCCGATCGAGCCCCTGACCACGATCACGATCGCGCCCCTACCCACGGTCACGATCACGCTCACGTTGGCGGTAGCGCTTTACAAAGCTGGCTTCGATCAGCTCTTCGACTCCCAGCCCAAGTCCGCAGTTTACCAACGACGCCATAGAACTATCGGTCAGAAAAAAATCATCGGGAATAAAGCCAATGTTCTCCACTCTGTTCCTATCAAGCTCTGCTTCAAATGCTTTCAAGAAGTCAGCCAGCCCAGGACGACGAGCTTCAGTTGCTGCACTTGCAGCGGAGTCATCAGCAACTGTTACTGCATTGGCCGCATTGATACCAATCTGCTCCACCACTTTACTTATGGAAGGCCAATATTTGAGATCATACTGATAGGTTAATTTCTCCAACTTACCTTTCACGTGAGACCTGAAAAGCCCGTTATCCTCAGATGCCTCTTCAACGACTTCCATAACATGGTAGTAAGTATCACTACTAAAACTAGACACCTCTTTAACTTGGGTGCGCTGCGAGAGCAACTCCGAGAGCAACTCTGAAACTTTTGCAATTCGCACATTCAATTCAGTGAGCTTATCCCGATCCTCGCGAGCTTCTTTGATCTTTCCAGGATTCCAGGAGTACACCGCAGTTGTGAAAACGTCGAAGAATGATTTCAGCGCCCTAGGCTGTTCAGCTAGCGCGCCATGCAGCTCCACGTAGACATCAGCAAGCTCAGTGGAGCGCCCCAGAAGACCTTCAATGATCCGGTTGATACTGCGCCAGATACCGTGCTCCTCGTTATATTTAAAGTCCTCACGCAAAATATTTTCACACGCTTCGATTGCAGCAGAACGACCTTTAACATCCATTTTAAAAACCTCAATTATTTGATAAGCCGATGATAAGGCCTTAGCTGTTAGGTGTCGGTACCTATCCGAAAAAAAATCTCTCCGTTACGGGTACCCTTAACGCGAACCACCCACCATCCAGCCAGAGCAGAGCATAAGCTCAGCCATCAAGCCAAAACCAAAAACGAAGCGGCAGATAATCAAACGGCGCCCCTGTCCATATAATCCGGCAATAACTAATCCCGCTCACCAAGCCCCGCAGCCCAAGCAGCTTTACTTTACACCCCAGTAAAGTTAATTAGGCGAAACGTGGGTGGCGGATCGCATCTCTTTCAGTAACACTTAAGCGACTCTAGATAGGTAACTGATATGAACGTGGCCACCTCCTCCCCCGTCGACGACTTGCTCAATCCAAACGAAAGCGCATCACGGCCAGTCCGGATTCTGGCGGCTGCGGGCAGGATGTTCATTGAGCACGGGTACGAAGGAGCCAGCATGGAGGAGATCGCCAAGGCTGCAGCGGTGACCCGCCAGACTCTGTACAACCGCTTCCCCGATGGCAAGGAGTCGCTTTTCGTGGCGGTGGCAGAGCGGATGTGGGAAGCCTTCCCCGTCATGAACGTTGCAATAGATGAGCGCGCACTGTCCGACCCGAGGAGGGGCCTCATGCAGATCGCCACCGAGTTCGCGTGCTTCTGGTCTGGCCCGACAGCCGCCGACTTCCTACGCATGGTCATCATGGAAGGCAGACGATTCCCTGTGCTCGCCAGCCGATTTGACGAGGTTATCCAAGCGCCGGCAATGACCGTCATCAGCGACTACCTGGCCGAACTAGCACGCAGAGGTGCCTTGGCAGTTCAAGAGCCCGAGACTGCAGCCTGCGACTTCATGGAGATGCTCGATGGTCGGGTTCTCTGGAAACAGGTCAGAGCCAACAGTGAGCCGCTTGCCCGAGAGGAGATCGAGCAAATCGTGGAGCGCACCGTGGACGCCTTCCTGCGATCGCTCCGGCACTGAAATCCCACAGATCAGCGAAAGGCCCGCAAACACCCGCAAAAACTGCAAACACTTGCCAAGACATCCGAACACGCACGATCAGTCCACACATCGCAGGCCTGGAGGCTTCTAGAGCCCGCTCCCCGAACCCTGACGCCACAGACCACAGACCTACACTCAATCAGAAATCCCCATCCAGCAGCCCCTGCATACCCGCCGGAAGCGAATGCGCGCTACTTGGTGGCGTCAGCGCGCTTTGCACTGGCAACGGCAACAGCTTGTCCTCCGGCAGCTCCTGATCATCTGTGTCGTACTTCACCTGCCGGATCCCGTGGTAGACAAGACTGCCACTGACATACTCGATGCAAGGCCCATCGGACTCCTTGGGGCCTCTGACCATATAGCCGTTCCGAACCCTCCCCATCGAAGCGGTAGCAGCGCAGGCGACGTGCGAGAACAGCACGATGTTGCTGCCGGCGCTCTCCTGCACGGATTTGAAGATCACACCATCAATACGGGGCTTGCAGTGGGTCGCGAGGTACTCAGCGATGACTTGAGTGGTCAGATAGTCGCGCTCTGCTCCAGGAAGCACAGGCACCGTGATTGCGTCATGTAGGTACCTCAGGAAATCTCGACGACCCACCTTTGAATGGTATTTGGAGTCAAAGAAGCTTGGCATGGGCCCGAGGTCAGCTTTTTCGAAGCGTCCGAAATCCAACACCTTGACCTCCCTGACCAACCTGAACTCTCCACTGACCACGGTGCCGCCGACCGGGGGCCGAAGCTCGGCGACACAGGTCTTGCGCTCGAAGGCTCCGTAGAAGGCAGGGACACCTGCCGGGTTCATCCTGCCTTCACCTGCTCGCTCCTTGGGAGGCGCACCGAGATTACGTGCAGGATCAGCTGTGATCTCGGAGACGCTTTCCGAACTCATGCAGGTTCGGGCGCGGTAGATCGATGGAGAACCTTCAGGTGTGAGCAATCGCACCACAGCATGCTCATCAGATGAGGCTGAGTACTTGTCCAGATCTTTGAAGATCCAGTCCAGAAACGCCTTGGCGCTGTCGTTGAAGAAGCGGATTCCATGCTTCATGCCTTCCTGGAACTCGCACCATTGGTGGCCGATGTCATCCAAGCTGAAACGTTGCCTGGTGTACTGAATGTCGTCACTGTATAAAGTCAGGCGCCGGCACACTGCAGCCACGATCGGCTCGATGTTGTCGCAGCCAAAGATTTCGCTCACCCAATGTTCGATGCTCTCGCCTTCTTGATGATCAATCCGACCACCGCTCCAACGCCAAACGTGATCACCTTCTGTGATGTAGGTACCAAGGATTTCGGTGACACGAGAGACGATCTCAGCGAGTGGCACGCACTTGCGTTTCGAGTCGCAAAGGCTGCATTGAGAGGAAGCCCCAGTGCGCTGGATCTGCCGCCCTAGAAAGGGGTCGTGCACACATTGATAACACACCATCTTGAGAGCCTCGCCGTCCTTCACATTTTCCTTTCGCATGGTGCTGGCAGTACCTGAGCCTGTTCATCAAGGAGGGCATGATGGCTGAAGCGCCGCGATTGGCATACCATCCCAAACGGTTCAAGGCCCAAATTGCTCTGGGATAACGCTGGCCTCCACATCGGAGATGTGTGCCTCTAGTGCGCTGTCGGATACCCAATCCGGACGCTGCCATACCCGGACATTGAGCCCACTCAAGGAATGGACATGCTGATCAAGTTCGACCTCAACCATAATGACGCGCAAGCCCTGTTGCACCATTGCGAAGAGCACCAGCCAAGCTCTGATGATTTTCGAGAAAATGCTCGCCTCAGAGAGGCCTTGGAAACGCTCGCAGAGGCGATCAGTGACGCGATGAACCCAAGCAAGGACAGCCCTGAGTCGTCGGAAGCGATTGACCCGCGTGTGCTTGATGCAGCCATGGCGTTGTTCGGCGACGAAAAGAGTGCGGTGGACTGGCTATCGAAGCCCTCGCGAGCGTTCGGAGCGAAACGCCCGAGGGATGTCCCCGTCGACGACGCCTTGACGCTTCTTGCGCGCATTGAGCATGGGTTCGGTGCCTGAAAGCATTACGAGATAGGCAGATCAACCCGCAGGCCAATTAAGCCATTCAGGGAGGTTGCACGGGATGGCCAAGAAACCCAAATTCTACGCTGTCGTCCACGGACGGAAACTAGGGATTTTCAATAGCTGGGAAGGTGGGGCTCGCTTGTCCATTGACCGCTTTCCGGAAGCGAAACACCAGTCGTTCGCAACGCTTTAGCTCGCTGAAGAGTGGTACCGCCAGAACACCCCCACGCCAGGCTCGAACCACTCACCGGTTCTCCACTTCAACACGCAAGCGTCCGCGCAACAGCCGACCGTCACTCCGCAACAGCCGCCCTTGGACGGCGTGGTTGCCAAGGACTATGTCGTCTATCTGATCATTGATCCCGTGACGGAGGAGCCCTTCTACGTGGGGCAGACAGGCGACTTCGAAGGCCGGCAACGAGGCCATCTTAGGAAAGCCAATCACGACTGCAAGCGCGCGGCAGCGAAGATCGCCCAGATACTCGATGACGGGATGACCCCGGCATTCAAAGTCGTGGAAACCTGCGAATCCAAAGAGGCTTCATTGGAGGCCGAGACACGCTGGATCGAGCACTGTACCGCCAGGGGTATCACGGTTTGGAACCGCACGAGGGAGCATCGCCAAATCCAGGCACTGCACATGAAGCCCAGAGTCGAGCTTGATCGAATCATCGGAGACGGCCCCTTCACCCTCGGCCCGTACCAATACGACTCCAGGTTTGAGCTGAAGAGCAAGCTCAATGCCTTCCTGGCCAAGTCTTCCCAAGGCGCGATACAGCTGCGCATGGCCACTGAGAAGCTCAGGTTGATCTGGAAACTCACCCGCCAGGCAGGGGAAGTGAGCGAATTTCGCATCGTCAAGGACGAATCCAAGCATCAGCTCGAAGCAGTCCTCGTGTCGGGATCAACCGTGGATTTTGACTACGGCTCCGCGATCGACCGCCTCCCCTAACCGAGTGCAACCAAGCGGCGAGATCCACCGCCCCCGGTAGCACCGGCATCCGAGCGCATGTGAAGAAGCGCACCTGATGCGTCTCAGGCATCTCCTCCGAAGACCGGATTATCCAAGCCCAGGAAGTCCGCCATCCAAGTTCGCTCCTCGTCGCTGGGCTCGTAAGAATAAGCAGTCTTACCTTCAACTTGTTCAGGCAGTTCACGCCAATATCTTGGTTGAGCTACGCAGTCCAAAAACACTAGTTCGCAGGATACGTAGCACAACCATAAACCTCCAGTCAGGAGTTGAATATTTAACTGCAACGATTCCTCAGTACCGGTATATTCACGAATGGGTGTGAATTGCTTATGCAAAGTTCCGATATGGGTGAATTCTCGACTCAATAAACCGTAGATATGGCCGAATGGAGGGAAGACGCGTTTGGCACTAGAAACGGCGCGCGGAGACTCGAATTTGTGCTCTTGGTATTTTTTAAAGTCCTCCGGAAACTGCATGAGATGGAGGGCTACAGCCATGGTTTCAATGGCTGAGCGCACGACCGGCCCAGGCTGCAAAACGAAGCCACCTCGAAGCATGTAGGCCGCGCCAACCATGGAGTTCAGGGCGTTGGAGAGGAGCTCCGCACACGCCATGCGAAGCTTGTCTTCGTCGCGTTCGGCCCTGAACATTCCCGAAGCCCAGATAGCGGAGCAGTGGGCAAAAAGTGCACTCATTTTCTCAAGGTCGGCACTGTGTAGCGCATCAAAACTTTTAGCAATTTTATCAGCATCGCGAGTTATCTGATTAATGAGCATTGACTTACGAAACTCGTATACCTTCTCATTAGCTGGATCAACAACCACTACACAAGTATCAGGATGCTTTTCCCACATAGATCATTCCTTGTTCGTTAAGAGTCTTCAACCTGCGACGCTGATACCTTTAATCCGCCAATCCATCTAAGCGAACCGGCTCAAGCAATAGAGATGCTGAAGTCAATAGGAATATAATTCCGCGATCAATATCAGCAGTACCCGCCCTGTGAAGCATAGCTCGTGACCCAGGACAGTTTCCCCGTTGCTCCCTGTACGATGACTTCCATCAGGGCAGTCGAAAAATCCGCCTCATGGTCAAGCCTGGCAAGCCTGTCCAACTGGCAAGTCCCTGAGTGTTGATCAGCACCAGGAGCGATGCTACCGTATTGACCACGGTCTTCCTGGATCGAGCGGTCGGCATGCAGAGCCTTTGCGCCTCAGGTGTTTCTCCCCTTCTTTCGCACGCACTTCGACAATTGTCAGCGGGCAGCCGACACCGTGACATTGGAGAATTGCCATGCGCGTTCCGGTCTATCCCGAAGATCTGCTCCCCCAAGCCGCCTTCAAAAGACTCGCCAAACTCATCCAGAAACGATGGCCAGGCCAATCACCCGTCCAGCTCTCTTTTGCCCGAGAGACCCTGTCAAAGGGACTAGGGTATGCCAATTACCACGCTCTCATGAAAGAGTCCGTCAACTGGCCTCGGGATGCAGAAACGCCTGTCCTGAGTACCACGCACGCCCAGCTCGCGGCTGAGTTTTTTTCGGTATTGGCCTTGGCCGACGACACCTCAGTACCGCGCAGCGTGCTTGACCCTTTTGTCGAGACGCTCCCGTTGAAAGCGCTTAGCACGTTCAAGGGGGCTGCCTAACGAGGCGTGGAAGTGACCAAGAGCCCAATGCCTGATTTCAACCAGACTGAAATCTGTCCTGTGAACACCACCGCCCCAGAGTCCGAAGTCCCGTGCTTCACGTGTCCACCGATAACGCAGAAGCCATCGAGGCTCCAAGCCATTACGTTGGGACTGGATGTCTTCACTCACAGTGATGCGATCAAGCGGATCGTCGAAAACTCAGGAAGCCTTCGCGACCGGAGCCTTTTTGCATTGCTGGAGACAGGGCTTCGGGGGCACGTCATCCTTGGTGCCAAGGTTTCCGAACTTGTCAGCTTGGAAACCCAAATGCTTTCGAGCAAAGAGATATCCATTGAGATCACGAAAGCGAAACCACCACTACTTCTTGCGAACACAGCAGTAATCGAGAAGTACATCAGCGAGGAAAATCTCTCTGCCGATGACTATCTCTTCCCGAGTGATGACCGGAAGCAACCCATGTCGACATCGCAACTGCTTCGGATTTTTCAGTCGTGGGAACGAGAAGCTCAACTCCCTCGCTCAACACTCACGCCGAGCACATTGAGACGGGCAGCTATGGCACAGCTAGCAGCTTCCACCCTAACGCAACAGCCTGGCAAGCGAATCGCCGATCAGCTGGGTCACTCTTTTAGTTCCATGACCAAACACTACGTTTCACTCACTACAACAGCCGTTGATGCGGCCTTGAAAACCAAGAAGCGTCGTACCTAAATAAGGCTGGCTACGTGCGACGCTAGGTAGCCAGGCCTTTCCCGTGGCCTTCTACACAGGCCGTCTCTGCCTTAACTCGCAAGGTAGAGGCGGTGCCGTACTGACCTAGTGTCCTGTCTCGGAAATAAGCTGTTCACTTTTGGCGGCGTCTTTGCTGCCCGGCCAGCGTTGCCACTCCTCGCCATAGCCCTGCTATGACTCGTCGCGGCGCCTTGGCCTGACACCCAAGCCACTCGCCAAAAGAGAACGTATTTCCGAGATAGGATACTAGCGATCAAAGGTGAATCACACCGTCTTGAGTTACCTTATATTCCTGACCGAGCATACGGTGGCGATTACTCACTCACTGGCTTGGAAGGAAAACTTTTGAGCAATGTACTTCGCCGAGCTTTCTATATAGGGAAACACCGTACTCTCGTTTATATTCAACCGATCAAGCTCTTTCAAAATACTTCTCTTGTTCGTTACCGCTATGCGGTGAAGCGTAATATCGGAGGTACCTTCCTCATCCAACACCGCTTCATCACCGAACAGAAGGAAAGCTCCTGACTGAAATGAGATCCTGCTATTGGTGTGTTTTCCTTTGACGCACAACACGGAGCGGAGATGCCCAGGTTCCAGGCGGGGTTCAAAGAATGGCTTTTCTTCCTTGATAAAATGAAGCAACTGCTTCAATGCCCGCTGATCGTTAAAAACATCTACGTCTTCAGAATCGAATGTGATTGAGTCCCTGACGCCTTTCGACAAACGAGACAGGTTAGCAATACAACTCGCCGTATCAGAATCGAAGTATTTGATATAACCAGGATCCATGGAGAGCACGATGACCTCTCCAGCATCATCTAAGTGGCTCTTACAGCAGAAGTACAACCCGATCAATGGGTTCGATGTGATATCGAGTAATCGTGTCGGCAGCGAGTAATGCTGCATCCGCACCAGGCGATCCAAGGTATAGATATCGCCACTGAAATCCAGAGAGTTGGAAACCAGAAGTTCCCGATACATCCTATCTTCAGCATCTCGGTATACGAAGTTACCATCTTGATCCCTGCGAAAAATCGAGGGTTCCAAGCGATACTTTTTGCTGTTCGAGTGCCCTCGATAAAAAACCTCGCGGCGGCCATGGTTTAGTCGAAAAACATGTTCAATGAAGGCACCGACGCTGTCAGCTTGGGTTTCCGGTGGCGAGGTGGCAGGAAGATCTTCCTTGGTGACTTTCGAGCCAACCATCCCTTCCGGCAAAATACCTGCGCGATGAAGAATGGCAAAAAGGTCTTCATCCTTGACCGCCCAATGCGTGCGATTGATCTCCCAATCCCGAATATCAAGAGCGGCTTGATGGGGTTTGATCTGCGCAAATTCAATGGGTGCAATTCGCTCATCAATGATCGGTCGAGCAAACAAAATTTTGCCGTCTCTACGAAGCTTTACCTCAACCTTCCCCACTCTCATGGTGTGTTGCGTACCCTCGTACGCGAACAGACAGGGGAGCTCCATCAGTGCTTGAAGCTGTGGCTCTTTGAGCTCTTTGAAACTTGTAGCAATATCATCGTTCGTGTACTCCAGAAAGCGGCTTTTATCATATTCATAGCCGCTTTCCCATGCACCCTCACGAGACGTCACTAGAAAATTATACACAACCCTTAACCCCCTTCCTTGGTTAGTGCCAATATATGCCAAGACCGACGCCTTCACTGTTACGATTGAAACTCACATCACCAGCCGATTCAAGCATGCTCCCCCATCATTTTCTCATAGTGCTCTTCAAAACCAGTCCTAACAAAAACCTCCCTGAATCGATCAACGTAATGCGATGGCACAATCTCACCAAAATCAGTCAAATTTACTGCGTCGGAATGAGACTCGCGGTTCACGTATCGATAGAGGGCTTTGAATTCTGCATCCTCGTCAGACAGTGCCATAAGTGCTGCCTGGAGCTCATCCTGCCGATGTACGAAGGTGAAGTAGTACTCTAGAATATTTCGCATCATGTTAGGAATAACGCTAGAAGAAGTGCGACCTGCTTGAGCATCTTTGATGGCCTGCCAGAATGATTGATAGTCATTCTGTACGTCACTGGCCTTCATCGGTGTGATCATGCTGTGGGCTGCCTTGGTGATCCGGAACAACGAGTATTCGTCGGACTTCCTGAGGTGCTTGAGCATTTCATGAAAGAAGAACAAATTGTGCGTCAGGATGAATACTTGTTTAAAGCGTTCCTTGGGGCTCAGCACTCGCCTATGGATCATTGTGGCGATGTCGTAAATATAGTTGTGAGAGAGGCTTGATATAGGATCGTCAATGACAATGATCCGCTCACTTTTGAGCTTGCCACTTTTTTCGTCGAGCTCGCCATTACAGACTTCCAGGAAGTACAGGAATGAAATCAGAGTCTTCTCACCCTCGCTGAGCGTCTTGAATACCCCAGCCTGCTGATCAGGCCGCTGCAGACGGTAGCGCGGCAACACCCCGTCCTCCCTGACCACCACAAAGCCGTTCAGGCCCAATGCGGTAAGTGACGAGTTAATACTGCCAACGGATTGATCAATATTCGTGATCTTGGCTTTACTCTCGGCGATGACATCTTGGTGAGCTTGTGACTTGAGACGGATCTCATCCGCCAGCTTGCGTTTCGCTTCCTTCTTGACCCCAAGCTCCTCGTGCACCTTCCTGGCCGATGCGATGACAGCATCGCAACTGGATCTGAAGCAGATCCAAAAGCGTGACTTGATTTTTTCCAAGTGGTTTTTCTTGTCTTTCACCTTGAGATTGAAAGCATCGATTTTCCTTTGACCTTCCGCAATCAAGTCGGTGAGATCATCCATGATCAACCCGGTAGGCTCCAGTGCCACAGCCATTGAAGGACTGGCCACTTTGGCATCCAGCTTTTGCGTATTCTGCGAAAGCAGAGCATCGAGTTTCGTAATCAGCAGTTGATACTCAGGCGCGTCGTATTCGGGACGCTTGAACTGGGTTTTCAAGCGAGTCACGCCGCCTTCGTACCGCGTTTTCAGGGCTTTCAATTGGGTGATGCGCTGTTCATACGTCTTGTCGAACACCTTCTGGATTTCTTCGTAAAATCCAGAAGGTAGAGCTTGCTGACAAAACGGGCACTCTTCCCGCTGCGGGTACTGCAACCCTCGCTTGACCCAATCGGAGTTCCCCAGGTCGGTGATCAAGGCTGAAAGATAGGAGTCACCGGAGCCGGCAATGGCCTCCGATAGCAGAGAGCTGGCTTCAACGTCCGCTTCGACGAACCTGATTGTGGGTATCGCCGGCAACTCAGCATCACTGGCTGATTGCAGCTGTTCCGCCTCCGCCGCCAGCGCAGAGAAATCATCCGGCGACGGCGCAAGAGATAGGGTGCGTAGCTTTTCCCCAAGCCGTTCCTTTGTATTGAGAGACGCGAAGCAGTACCGCAGAGGCCCGGTATCGAAAGGTCTTTTGAGGGCCCATAGCTGATCGAGTAAATCCGCTTTATTGGATTTCTGGGACTCCCCGAACCCATTGCCCGCTGCCACCTCGGCCTGGTGTTCAACCATTAGCTTTTTGAGTGCGTCTTCAGCCGCGAGCAGATTTTTCTCGGCCTCAATATTTCCTTCATTGAGCGTGAAGATGCCGGGCTGTGAGCTCGCGTGAAAATTGGTCTCCATGAACGTGTGGTTGTAGACCATCACTTCGCGTTCCGCCGAGACAGGCTGGGTCTTGCACTGGTGGTACAGCAGGTCAGAAGGATCTTGAAGGTAGTTGCCGATCGTGGTCTTACCCGTTCCATTGTGCCCATAGAACATGTTCACTTTCGTGAGTGGGCCGATCTGGGAGTTTTGCTCGGGGGAGTAGCTCGAAACGCCGCGCAATATCAAATTCTTGATCACGATGCTGTCCTTAGCTGCTGAAGGCCACTACTCGGTATCCTATTACCGTCTCGCCCAAGAGGAAAGGCTGCTTTCGAGGCCTGTTGGGGCGTTTACCCCCGGCCAACCTTCGCCTCGACGACACGTCAATCGTGCCCTGTTCAACCCACAATTTGTCGACGTCTCCACTGATGCCAACCAGGCGCATGGCTCTCAACAGACTGCCTTCGATCAGGCAGCTACCTGAATGGCTGAGGGGACAACTGGCAGCCCCAGCATGCCCTCAACGAAACGGCTCAGCCAGAGCCCATACGATTCTGATCCCAGGTATCATTTCTGACCGCACGGGCAGTCGCCCTCGTTGATCAAGGCGCTCAAATGTCCGTCAAATTTGTCCTCTTCGATGCATTCGGCACGCTTGTCCGCATCCCCAAAGCCATCCACCCCTACCGTCAAATTCTCAAAGAGGGCATCCGCCAAGGTCGCAGACCGCGACCAGATGACCTGCACCACATCATGGGTCGCGCTCTGAGCCTGAGCGATTCGGCAGAGCACTTCGGGATCAAGATCCCGGCAGATCGCATGGCCGAGATTCAAGGTGCCTTGGAAGCAGAGCTGGACAGTATCGAAGCCTTCGAAGATGGGATTCGAGCCGTTGAGCGATTGCAGGCTGAGGGCATCAAGATTGCCATCGCGTCCAATCTAGCAGCCCCATACGCAGCGCCTGTCCGGCGTCTGTACCCAACCATGGATGCCTATGGCTTCAGCTTCGCTGTTGGAGCCCTGAAACCCCAGCCATTCCTGTATCGCGCTACTTGCGAACTCTTGGGGGCGGAGACCAGCGATGCCTGCGAAGAAAACGCTGTGCTGATGATTGGCGATTCAGACAAGTGTGACCGTGACGGCCCTATGGCCGTGGGCATTCGGGGATTTCTGCTGAACCGCAATGGGGGTAAAGATTTCGCCAACCTCGATGAGTTTGCCGACGCAGTTTTGAAGGCGTCCTGCCCCATCGTTTCCCCTGTCAGACCGGCACTTCATCGCTCCTGAGCGCATTCAGAACCACCATGAAAACGGCGGTCTGCTGCCGAACTTTTGGGTAATACACGTGCAAGCCAGGAAAGGTTTCCGACCATTCCCTCAGTACCTCTTCAAGCGCGCCACTCTCGGTATATTCCTGAACGTGCGCATCGGCAAGCTGTGCCAGTCCTACCCCAAAGCTCATTTCACCGAATGGGGAGTCGGAAACCTTTCAGGTAGAAAACACGCCAGCCTGTGTGGTATTGATTCATCGTGCTCTGATTGAGGCATGGATTGGCGCCGCGATGTGACCTTTCCCCAGGGAAGCAATTTGCGATATCAATAATTTTCGATGTGCATACTAAGGATGGAATGATGTCTATTGGTGAGATGGGTGTTCTGGAAAATGGAAACCTTCGAATAAACTCAAGTGATCATGGGCCTGTTACGCTCACTCGCTGGACGATCCAGCCGCTTAGCCTTGATGACTTAAATCGTTACAGAAATAACCAATCTATCGAGATCCTATTCACAGATCTTAGCGTTTTGGAAGACGGCCACATTACTGAAATCAAAGTAACCAGCAAGATTCCCGACCTGCTTCAGTCATACTGCTTGGTGAAGGGAGGGTGGTTACCACCCAGTTTCGGAATGCTGAATAGCTTTATATTTGCCGATCGAAACTTCATAAGCCGGATAGGCAATTACTTCGAAAATAATCTAGCGAAGAAAGAAAGCCTCGCTGGATGGTTCGATGATTTAAGGCACTTCAATCTTAGCATCGATCTACTTCCATATGCGATGGAAGCTAACACGCAGCAATTTCCTTCAAAAGAAGAAATTGCAAGCCAGGTTAAAGAGGCCAGAGAAAAGCTTAAGCAGGCGGCGCCTGGTGTTCGTATTACGCAGTATCACGAACCCGTCGAGGATTACGCTTGGCGGCTGATGGATCACATGCGACCAAGCATCGAAAACCGGATGGCCTTTCTCATCGAGGTAGCGCCTCACGTAAAACCCTGCATCGCTACTGACAAGGTGTTAGAGCGCTGGAAGAACATTGCAGCGATAGCAGAAAAGTATGATTTGAAAACGGATATCGTGACAATTCTAGCGCTGATTGGCGTATCTGCCCCGAAGAAGGACTCACCAGGCCTAGGCGTACTCAAGATCACTGATCCGTATTTGGAAAAGTCAGCTTACAACGCCTGTCTAGACATCGCCATCATGGAAGTGTTTTTGAACCTACAGAAAAAAGACCCTGCAGGGCGCTATGCAATCATTACCAAAGATGCACCTCTTGCTCGCTTTGGTGGTATTTTAAGTTCATTGACGTACGGAAAATCAGAGAATGGCATCTTAAATATCACCACAAGCCTTCCTGATGATCTCATTGAAAATAAGGATCCCGTGCTTCGCGCGGAACTTACAAGACTGCTTAGCGGAAAAGCCTAAGCGCCAGAACAGGAACGCCCGAGCAAATCGGGCGTTCCTTCGGCACGTTCTATTAAGATTTTCTTTCAGAAAAAGCGCCGTAAATAAAGGCTCGGGGGGGCGGTGTTCGACGAACACCCACTCACAAAGTCATGACGCACGTTACTAGGTGGCGGTATCAGCCTGTAGCCAAACAAACTAGCGAACTGTAATACCATGGGCAGAAAAGTCACTGAGAATTCTTTTCCGGCTAAGCATCGCAGGCAGCTTGAAGATATTCCGATACCCGATCCAGAATCCCATAGGAATGAGTATTAGCCCCAACCCATAAGTTGCCGTCGCAGCGATAACGCCCATTGGGATCGCTGCAATCGCCATTAAAATACCTTTAATAACTGTTGACCTGGCGATCAACTGCAGATCACTAAGGTCATATTCAACCTTACCGCTAGCATTCTCAAATGCGATAACCACAATTGACTTCTTGGAAACATGTTTGTAAAACCAAGTACGCGGCACATTCATTGCCATCGCGCCATGCTGCCTCAAGTATTTCGGCATTACTACCTGCTTGAAGTAAAACGTATTACCTTGCTCATCCTCTAGCCTAACGCGGCTATAGAGTGCATCCAGGTCACCCGAGCCCTGCACATCATAGTTCTTCACTACTATTTTGATTTTCTTGAGGTCAGACATGGAACGTCCTTAATTCACTTGAACACAGGCCACCTACCCCACCATCTTTTTAGCAGAAAAAGGAAGCACTCTAAAAATTGATCATTGTGCAGTTGCTAGAATGTCAACAGCGCTTACCGAACTCAAGCACGCACATATAGATTGCTCTTAAGGCATTGAGCCACTCAGTTCACTGGCAATAACAAAGTAGTCCGCACCACTTACACTTCGCATTAATTTGAATCCACACCTGCGCTCAACCTCCTGCAGAGGGGGAGTTACTACAGTCATGGCATTTTCATTAACGCCCGACAAATCGTGAAAAACACTTGCCGCAAAGCGATCTCCTACCCTGGCCGCCCCGACCAAGTAGGCATCCACAGTCACACCCCAATCCAAATTTCGCGCCTGTACGACCTCGGTGGGAACGGTTTGATTAGGAGCCCAGGCACCTTCTTTGGCCCTGAATTCATACTTCAAAACTGAACTCGACATCAGATCTCAATCTCAAAAAACGGATCGAAACCCGTAGGCTCATTTGGATAACCGCGCGGATTTGAAATCAATCGGCAGCCGGCAAGTGTTACATCGACAGCATGGTGGGTGTGGCCGAAGACCCATACATCACTTTTCTCGATCAGGCTTGCCCACTCGTTGGTATAAGCGGCATTGAGATGCCCCTCATGTTGATTTCCGGCCACAACCGAGGACGGGCAATGGTGGGTCACGACCACCGTCTTGCCTTCATAGGACTGATTCAATTGTTCAGTCAGCCACGCCTTGGCCAGCTGATTTCGGCTGACCAGATCATCGGGGCGGATGCGACGATAGTTACTATCAGTCCTGATCTGTTTGAAATCTGTCATCCACTCTCTCGCCATGCTGCTAGCGGCAACCTGGTCGCCCGTACTCGAAAAATCTGTCCAGCTCATCGTGCCGAGAACCCTGACGCCGGCGAGTTCTAGCACCTCGTTTTCCAACACATGCACATTGGGCCCAGCCACATCCCGCATTTTTTGCAGGGTGCGATCGAGATGACCGCCGTAGAGCTCATGGTTGCCCAGGATGTATGCAACGGTGCATTCGAATGCCTCATTGGCCCACTGGACACCGCGAGTCTTCTTGTCGACGTCTCCAGCCAGTATCACCAGGTCAACGCCTGAATGATCGGGGGGATTCCAGGGGTGAAATTCACGGTGCAGGTCTGAGTAGATCCTGACTTTCAAACCTTCACCCTCCATAGGGTTTGCGACGACATAGCGTAAGCAACTGACGATTTAACGGTTTATTGAACGGCGCTCCCACGCGGTTTTCCAAGGAAGCACAGGCTTGGAGGGGGGCCAGGCTAATGACACCTCTCGCAAGCCATACATGACTTGGACGCCACACGGAATCAACAGCGACGCGCATGATCGGTTTTATACACTATATGCTGTGTAACTGTACACCGCGCCGTGGCTACATCCTCAGTTTTAAGGGGATCTGCGTTGATAAGGCCGGCGCTTGCAGCAGTTATACGGACAGTCCGAGGGAGCTTGGGTCTGACCCAGGAAGGTCTAGGCCATGCCATCTCGCGCACCTATGCCGCAAAGATCGAGAGCGCGGTCAGCTCCCCTACCCTCGACAAGTTCACAGAGCTCGCCGCCGCCCTCAATCTGAGCCCGGTTGCTTTGCTCTCCCTTGTCATTGCGACACGAGACAACGTGCCCACCTCAACCGTGCTGACAGAAGCAGCAGACCAGCTGAAGGCGCTGGAAGCGAAGATCAGCCCGAGCGATATCGCAGCACAGTTGACCGGTAAAGAGATTGTTAAGCGCCCCGCCGCGCGCCCAGCCGATCCTGTGAAGCTCCAGCAAGTGCTTGAGAGCAAAAATGCTGGGCTGACCAAAGCTGAAACTGCCAGGCAGCTTGGGATGAGTCGCTCGACGGTCGGTTTTCTGTGGGATCGCTCGCCCACCACAGAAAACTAGCTGAATGTGCTCAAGGCTCTAGCCCACCCCTTCGGCGCCGGGGTAGGGTGCTGATCACAGAGAAGGCCAGCTGGCAATCAATCTTCAGATTCTAAGTAAGGGAAGAACTTGAACGTTTTTAGCATTTTGGAAAAACCGAGGGTGCCAATTACGCTAACTGAGAGTAATTACAATAAGAAAACGAGCCGCACCAAGCCCTATGTGTGGAACAATGGGCAAGAGGTTAAGTCGTACGCTCTCTGCCCAGCCTGCGTAAATCCAGTTCTCTTGGTAAATCGTCATGTCGCGAAGACCGATGCCAAGATTCTCTATGCCAAGCATGCAGGACGCTCTATTCCTGGCTTAGCCGACCACGATCCACAAGCCTATGAAAGCTGTCCATTCCACAATCCGGAACGCTTTGACAGTAAAACTCGCCGCACCAACAAGGTGGGCAACGACGAAATCCGAGAAGCCCTGATCAACCATATTCACCTGGTGATCAAGATCTTGGAAACGGCCACAGGTATTGCATATAGCGATGGTCTGGTGGAGGCCATGCTAAAAGACTTCGGCGCTAACCAGGGACATCAGTACAAAGCGATCAACCTGTATAACCTGCCATTCGGCTTTGCCTACATGACGGAAGCTCAGGACATGTACGGATTGAAGGTGGATAATTATCTTGCCGAGCAGATCACTGAGAACTCAGTCGGATTCGAGGTCGGGCAGTATCGTAAAGTGGTGCGCAAGAAAGACACCAAGGGCACAAGTCTGCGCTTCTACTTCAATAACCATCGACTAGGGGAGTCATCTGTAGGGGATGACTCAATCGATCTCGTCGTTGCAGAAATACATAACCCCACTCGCACGTCGACGATCGTTTGCTCGAAGGCCATAGAGTTCAACAGCGAATATTTCTTCAACACGTACATGCGGCGTGAGCGGTTGCGCCTGCTTGCGCTGCAGTACCTGTAGCGTGCTGTCGAAGTAGGTAGACTCCAACCTACCGGGCAAGCCGATGGGCTGCTGCAGCCTTGATGGTAGGTGAAGGCCAGTCCAGCCCGCCGAGGGGGTATGGCAGTTATCTCTCAAACACCCGCCACATGACGGGTGTTGTGGTGGACAGCCCAGCCTCAGAGTATCATGCAGTCAAGAACTCTTTGAGCAGCGCAGCGCAGCGGAATGGCGAGTCTACGATGTCCGTACCTGCCACCCTGTATGAGCGTATCCCAACCGCTGCCAGCTTTTCGTCCACGGCTTTGTCTTTTGCTACCTGGGCAGGAGTTGTGTGATGAGCTTTGGAGTCACAAAATACTGCGACCCCCTCCTTTTCAAAGAAGAAATCTGCTTCAGTGATTGTCTGCGCCAGTTTCTTCGTGCGAACACCACCCTCCCACATCGACTGCAAAGATGGAAAAATCGTTCCATCGGGATAGATATGCATCTGGATTTTCGGGTGCAAACCAATTTGACTCATGGCCTGCAAAAGGAAAAGCTCAATGGGGGAATCGCACCCCCAAATCTTAAAGGGTTTTGAATCAGTAAACTTCTTGAAGTAGTTCTTGCACCTGTACTTTTGGTAGTCTCCAAGAACTCCTTTGGTCTCGCCCAGCAACTCAGTGCACAGACCAGGATCTGTTGCATCTCTCGGAACATGTTTGGAGGCGACAAAATAGGTATTGTAAACGAAGCCGATAACATCGGAGCATATGGTTTCGTTAACAGGGACTGCCCCAATAGCGTAGAGGCCAAAAGCATCCGAGAATGGATTAAACCCCATGTAGTGTGGCTTGCCGTCCAAGACCTTCTCTAAATCAAAATTTTCGATCCAGTCAATACCCACTGCCTGTGGCGAACCCTTTTTCATAGCTGGACGAAGGGAAACATGGTAAGGCAGTGCGAATAGCTTACCATCACGTCTTTCGAATGAGTGACAGCAGACGACCACATTAACCATCTGGAATGTGTCACCACGCTTTCTGTAATACTCAATGGCCTCTTTCGATGGGTTTACACCGACAACTGGTGCACCTTCGAAAAACCGCTTCGACAGGTCGAAAATAACCGATTCAAGGGGCTGAACTCCGTCCAAGTCAAAGATATCATTAGCCAGAAATTTCCCAGCAGCGCCGGCCAAATCAATTTGAAAAGACTCATCAGGCAAATGATTGTAGTTGGGCAGTGTCCACAGTTCTTTTGGCCGATTCTCAATATCACCTTGGATGTTAGGCACGTGAGCTCCGAATTCTAATAACCAAGATAGCTGAGCACCATGAGTATGAAGGCTCGCGATTTATACATAGCCAGAAACATTAAACCCAATCGAAATAGAAATCTACAAGACCTTTACACACTACCCACAACCAGCGCCACCTGATATATTTGAAAATTTTTGGCTGCGCCCTTCACGCGACAGCACTTGACATAGATACAAAAATCATAAAAGCGGGGCGAACTTTCATCACCCCTACTAACTCTTTATTTCAGTGCAATCAGAATATCAAGGTCTTCAGATATCACTTTGAGCTTATCATAATCATCTGCACCCTTCTCCGACCTAGCCAATGCTTTAGCGGTGCATCTACGGCCTGTTTCGAGCAAATCGGCAAAGTAGACGTTATTCCGTAGTTTTTGCACACCTGTTGGACTACTAAATATTTCCATCAACTGAGCATAAAGGGGTTCTAGGTAGCCGAAATGTTCAGTTTCGATTCCACAGAGATCAAAATAAATTCGCTCCAACATTTCCAAGCCGGGCAAAGGTTTCAAAACCTTAACAATCTCTGGAAATTCTTCTCGTCCCAAAAAATATTCCATCAGAGAGTCATTTGCAGATCGCCCCATCGGAAAAAGCAGCCTCTCCGCTTTATCATTCCCGGTGTAAAACATGAACGAATCGTAAATAGCTGTGGCAACCATAACAAATTCGTCAGCCCCATAGATATTTACTGGCGTTCTTTTCCCTTTAAATTCAAGATCTCCCTCTGCAACCTCGTTTACCATACGAAGGTCTAAGGCTTCACTCAGGTTGATGAGCTTTCCCATTAGCCACCGGCCATCTTCATCGGTTCTTCCAGGACTTTTGGCATAGTCTCTTAAGACGGATAAATGAAGATTCAATGCACCGAGGTAATTTTGGGATTTTGGATCTGTCAAAACCTCAGCTTTAAACTCCAAATTGGTCGGTGTATTTTTCGGGAAAACTTTATTATATAGAGCGTCTCTATTTTCAAATACAAATGTATTGCCGAACATCGACTGCAACTCATTCAATCGCTCCATGAAGAAGCGCCGATGATTGACATATTGCTCAAAATTCATCGCCGCAAGCTGCGCGTTAGTGACCCTTTGCTGCTCAATATTTGTCTTCTGGATCTGCTTGTTCTGATGAGCTAGGAAGAGAAGCGTGGCCACCGTAGCTCCCGTAGAGGCCACCATGAAGAAACCACTCAACAATGACCCGAAGCTTGACCAAGCTGCGTGCTCATGTGAAATCGGCCCGAGGTTGATGCCATAGAGCGTAAACAGCACGATCCCGAAGCCGACCACACCAACCCCAATCGTCAACCAGGCACACCAGATCCACCACCTGCCTTCGCTCTCGGACACTGCTCTAACTCCATGTTTTGATGAGTACTGGCAATCCTACCAGTGGCCTCCGGCCATCAGAACAAAAAGGTTGAGCGGACGTCGTGCACCCGGCGCGCAGGCATGTGGACATGTGGCTGGGAAGCCGACACCTCAAAGCTTGTTAACCATTTTTTTGATGCGTTAACTGAGAAGGTTTACAGGTCAAAAAAATGGTTTAAAACCCCAAGGGACGTTAGGCGTATTCAGAATCAACTGAATGCGGGACACGTTTGTAGAGTCCTACGTGATCGCGAAGGTACTACCATCCTCCGCAGATGTAGTTACGTGCGCGATCAAGGAAGGTTTCCAAGGCGAACCAGCCCACCCTCCCCGCCTCAATCGCTCCCAGCCTGGTTAGCGAATCAAGAGACTCGTCAGCAGTTGCAGGTGTTCATCATCATCCACCGAAATCGCAACCGCCCCCGATCGCGACAACTCGATCTGCACAGGCGTTGAGTCGTATGTGTAGACGATTTTGATCTTGTCGATCGGCGCGGGGCGCCCACCTGTGATCTCCAGCAATTTCGTCATCGCATTACCGGTCGAGGCGATATCCACTCGGTAGCTACTTTCGATATCAAAGGTGACCGCGCCGGACACGATACGCTTGGCCATGACCCTCGTGAGGCGCTTGTCGGCCTTCAACTGCTGGTAGACCGACGAAATATCTGGCTTCACGATCTCCAGGGCGAATGTTGTCCCGGCTGCGACCCGGATAAGCTCAACGAACGGCTTCAGATCCTTGGGCGGCGAACTCATGCAGATCGAAAAACGATCCGACCCCAGCGATTCGAATACCATGTCAAAGCTGATGAACGTTGAGTAACTCGACTCAACCGTCTCACCAAGAGGGTTCGTGAACGACTGCGTGATATCCCGCTGCTCGTGATACCGAAAGGTGGCCTTGCCATCCAGGATTTCAAGAATCTCGACGCCGAGCCGATTCTCGTCGTTGAACGGCTGCTGCCGAAGGCCATGAACAAGGGTCTGAAAGTCAATACGAGCGGTCAGAACCCAGAGTTTCAGCCGCTTTGACTTCATGCCGTCAAGCTCCTTTCGATGTCGTCCAGGATCTTCTGCGCCGCTTCCTCCAAGCGGATCTTGAGCTTCTGCTCAAGCACCGGCTCAGCGCGTACGGGGTTCTTGGCGTATTTTCCGTTGTTGTAGTTGTAGACACCTTTGACGATGTAGGAAAAATCGCAGTACTTGGCCTGGTTGCCAAATTGAGCCTCGAACTGAACAATCTCTGAACCTAAGGGCTTTTCGCGGGCTGTCCATCGAATCTTCCACATGTAGAAGCCGTGACCCTCCAGCTCCATGAGCTGCTTGGACTCCAATACACCCTTGCCCTTCAGCGATGCCTTGTCAATTCGGATAATCTTATGAACCCTGGCTTCTGGCTGCGGCCTTGCCAGCTCGGCTTCCGGATCGCCACCATCCCCTTCCTCGTCCTCATCGCCTGAGTCAAACTCAACTGCATCCTCGATCACCAACGCCTCATCACTGAGATCCAGGTCATCATCATCGCGATCTTTATCACTGCGTCCTATGCCAACAGCCGGACGATGCTGGCCAAGATCGCACCGCCGGAAAAGATGACCAAGTTCTTCGGCCTCTACGCGCTCTCCGGCACGGCAACGGCGTTCTTGGCGCCGTTGGCGGTCGAGATCACCACCGATCTCTCGCATGACCGGGCGATCGGGCATTGATCTGCTCAAGCGCGTGCACGCTACGCACCCGTTGCTTCCGGTCATTGTCATGACCGCGCACTCGGATCTGGGCACGGCAGTGGCGGCCTACGAGGGCGGG
>Ga0207709_10000761_pt1 | contig 25412 bp, 19 predicted proteins | sample KBSM34metaG_FD_184397 | JGI IMG/M metagenome (GOLD analysis project Ga0207709, IMG submission 184397) | Miscanthus rhizosphere microbial communities from Kellogg Biological Station, Michigan, USA - KBS M3-4 metaG (SPAdes) (version 2) | ecosystem: Host-associated > Plants > Roots > Rhizosphere >...
GAAATGATCGAGCGCCGCGCCGCCTTCCTGGTCGAGTACCAGGACGCTGCCTACGCCAACCGCTACCGCAGTCTGGTCGAGCGCGTGCGCGCCGCCGAAGCCGACCGCATCGGCGGTTCCACTGCATTGACCGAGACCGTGGCCCGCTACCTGTTCAAGCTGATGGCCTACAAGGACGAATACGAAGTGGCCCGCCTGTACACCAGCGGCGACTTCCAGCGCCGCCTGCAGCAGCAGTTCGAGGGCGACTACCAGCTGCGCTTCCACCTGGCACCGCCGCTGTTCGCCAAGAAGGACGAGCAGGGCCGGTTGCTGAAGAAGGAATACGGCCCGTGGATGTTCAAGGCCTTCGGCCTGCTGGCCAAACTGAAGGTCCTGCGCGGCGGCCGCTTCGACGTGTTCGGCCGCACCGGGGAGCGCCGCATGGAGCGCAAGCTGATCAGCGATTACGAGGCCACCGTGCAGCTGCTGCTGGACGGCCTGGATGACGACCGCCTGGCGCTGGCGGTGGAGATCGCCAGCGTCCCCGAGCACATCCGCGGCTTCGGCCACGTCAAGGAAGCGCATTTCGAGCAGGCCAAGGCGCGCGAAGCCGCCCTGCTGGCGCAGTGGCGCAATCCGAAGGCGCTGCATATCGTGCAGGTGGCTTGAAGGTAGTGCCGGCCGCTGGCCGGCATCCCTCCTGGCAATCGGGTGCCGGCCAGCGGCCGGCACTACCGGCGATTCACCCCAGCCGCCACAGCAGCAGGCGGTTGTTGGCCGGCATTGCCACATCACCCAGGCGGGTGAAGCCTTTGTCCGCTGCCAGCGCCTGCACCGCTTCCACATCGCGGATGCCGCTGCGCGGATCACGCGCCTTCAGCCAGGCATCGAACTGCGCGTTGCTGTCGCTGGTGTAGCGGCCGCCGTAGTTGAACGGGCCGTACATCGCCAACAGCGCACCGTGGCGCAACAGCGGCGGCAGCGCGCCGAACAGCACCTGCACATGCTCCCAGCCCATGATGTGCAACGTGTTGGCGCTGAATACGGCGTCGAACGTACTGCCCTCGGGCAACGACAGGCCCGGCGCTGGGGGCAGTTCCACCTGCAGCGCCACCGGCGGCAGCAGGTTCAGCAGCGCGGCCTCCGCACGCCAGGCCTCGATGCCGGGCAGATGGTCCGGATGATCGCTGGGCTGCCAGCGCAGCCAGGGCCAGCGCTCGGCGAAGAACGCCGCGTGCTGGCCGGTGCCACTGCCGATCTCCAGCACCCGATGGCGGTCGCCCATCCATGGGTCGAGTGCAGTGGCGATGGGTTCGCGGTTGCGCTCGCAGGCTTCTGAATACGGCTTGCTCGACATCAGGACGGTGTCCAGGCGGGGTCGGCCCCATTGTGCACGAGGGGGTGTTGCTCGGCAGGGCTGCGCCCTGCACCTGCAGAAGCCGGAGCCGGAGCCGGAGCAACGTCAAAAGCTGGCATTCCGTGGGTTGGCGAGGTGGGGCCGGTTGCGGGGGACGCTGCAAGTACGTCCATGTAAGCTCGGTCGCCGCATCCATGCGGCTCACGCCCCCGCAACCGGCCCCACCCCGCCTTCGACAGTTTCCTGCGGTCTGTTGGAACGGCATTGGGGTCAGATCCGTTTTCCTGCGGAAAACGGATCTGACCCCGGATTCATTTCGATATCTGACAGATGTGTCGACCAAGGTCGACACCCACCAACAGCCGCGGAGATCTGTCAGAGGTGGGGCGGTGTCGGATTGCGGGGTGTCAGCCGCATGGATGCGGCTGCCAAGCCTACACGGACGTACTTGCGGCGTCCCCGCAATCCGACACCGCCCCGCCAACCCACGGAATGCCGCTCTGGCTCTGGCTTTGGCCGTTGCCGTTGCATTGAGCAGGTGCAGGGCTGCAAGCCCTGCCGAAACACCACCAACCATGACTGCAGTCACTTGCCCGGAGGCGCCGCGCTGGCGAAAGTCGAGGAGTTGACGTGATCGGCTCGGCCTGTTGCCGGCTGCACGCAAGCGAGAGAGAGAAACGCTGTGCAACGACGTGAGTTCCTGGCTTTTTCCGGTCTGGGCCTGGCGGGCCTGCTGCTGCCGCATTCCCGTGCCATCGCCGCCGAGCAGTTGCTCGCCCCGGTCGACACCGCGCTGCGCAGGCGCTTGGCCGAGGTCGCCCTCGCTACCGCGCGCACGGCCAAGGCCAGCTACTGCGATGTGCGCATCGGCCGCTACCTCAACCAGTCGGTCATCACCCGCGAGCATCAGGTCGGCAACGTGACCAACCGCGAATCGTCCGGCGTGGGCGTGCGGGTGATCGTCAACGGCGCCTGGGGCTTTGCCGCTACCCATCAGCAGACCGAGGCCGCCGTACGCGCTGCGGTCGAGCAGGCCACGGCCATCGCCCGTGCCAATGCCAGCATCCAGACCCGGCCGGTGCAACTCGCACCAACGCCGTCGGTCGGTGAGGTCCGCTGGCAGACGCCGATCCGCCGCAATGCCATGGAAGTACCGATCCAGGACAAGGTCGAGTTGCTGCTGGCGCTCAACGCCGCCGCGCTGAATGCGGGCGCCGACTACATCAACTCCACCCTGTTCCTGGTCAACGAACAGAAGTACTTCGCTTCCAGCGATGGCTCGTTCATCGACCAGGACATACATCGCATCTGGCTGCCGTTCACTGCCACCGCCATCGACAAGGCCAGCGGTAAGTTCCGCACCCGCGCAGGCCTGTCCTCGCCGATGGGCATGGGCTACGAGTTCCTCGATGGCGATGCGCGCGGCAAGGTGCGGCTGCCCGGCGGCATCACCGCCTATCGTGATTCCTACGACCCGGTCGAGGACGCCATCGCCGCCGCCCGCCACGCGCGCGAAAAACTGAAGGCGCCGTCGGTGAAGCCGGGCAAATACGACCTGGTGCTGGACCCGTCCAACCTGTTCCTGACCATCCATGAGAATGTCGGTCACCCGCTGGAGCTGGACCGCGTGCTCGGCTACGAAGCCAACTACGCCGGCACCAGCTTCGCCACGCTGGACAAGCGCGATGCCGGTTTCCGCTGGGGCAGCGACATCGTCACCTTCTTCGCCGACAAGACCCAGCCGGGCAGCCTCGGTGCGGTCGGCTACGACGACGAAGGCGTCAAGACCCAGCGCTGGGATCTGGTGCGCGACGGCATCCTGGTCGATTACCAGGCCACCCGCGATGAAGCCCACATCCTCGGCCGCAATGCTTCGCATGGCTGCAGCTATGCCGATTCCTGGTCCAGCGTGCAGTTCCAGCGCATGGCCAATGTCTCGCTGGCGCCGGGCAGGAAGCCACTCAGCGTCGAGGACATGATCAAGGACGTGGAGAACGGCATCTACATCCACGGCCGCGGTTCGTATTCGATCGACCAGCAGCGCTACAACACGCAGTTCGGCGGCCAGCTGTACTACCAGATCAAGGACGGAAAGATCGCCGGCATGGTCGAGGATGCGGCCTACCAGATCCGTACGCCGGAATTCTGGAATGCCTGTACCGCGATCTGCGACGAGCGCGACTTCCGCCTCGGCGGTTCGTTCTTCGACGGCAAGGGCCAGCCCGGCCAGGTCTCGGCGGTCTCGCACGGTTCGTCCACCACCCGCTTCAACGGCATCAACATCATCAACACCGCGCGCAGTCTCGGCGCTTGAGCCACCCATCGTTCGACATGGAGAGCAGCCTTGCAAAGACGTGACTTCCTGGCCCTGACCGGGCTTACCGCGGGCGGGCTGATCGTGCCCTCCTTCTTCGGCAAGGTGATCGCCGCCGAACAGCTGCAGTCCAGCCTCGACCCGGCGTTGAAGAAGCGCCTGGCCGACGCCGCCCTGCAGGCTGCGCGCAGCGCCGGCGCCACCTACTGCGACGTGCGCATCGGCCGCTACCTGCGGCAGTTCGTGATCACCCGCGAGGACAAGGTGCAGAACGTGGTGAACACCGAGTCCACCGGCGTCGGCATCCGTGTGATCGTCAACGGCGCCTGGGGCTTCGCTGCCACCAACGCGCTGGGCACCGCCGACGTGGCCAGGGCCGCGCAGCAGGCCGCGGCAATCGCCAAGGCCAATGCCGGCGTGCAGACCGCCCCCGTACAGCTGGCCAAGGCACCCGGCGTCGGTGAGGTGAGCTGGCGCACACCGATCCGCAAGAACGCGATGGAGGTACCAATCAAGGACAAGGTCGGCCTGCTGCTGGACGTCAACGCCGCAGCAATGGGCGCCGGTGCCAGCTTCGTCAATTCGATGCTGTTCCTGGTCAACGAACAGAAGTACTTCGCCTCCACCGATGGCTCCTACATTGACCAGGACGTACACCGCATCTGGGCCCCGATGACGGTCACCGCCATCGACAAGACCAGCGGCAAGTTCCGCACCCGTTCGGGCCTGTCCTCGCCGATGGGCCTGGGCTACGAGTACCTGGACGGCGCCGCCGCCGGCAAGGTGGTCAGCCCCAACGGCGTGGTCAACTACAGTTCTTCCTACGACATGAAGGAAGACGCCATCGCCGCCGCCAAGCAGGCGCAGGAGAAGCTGAAGGCACCGTCGGTGAAGCCGGGCAAGTACGATCTGGTGCTCGATCCGTCGCACACCTGGCTGACCATCCACGAGTCGATCGGCCACCCGCTGGAACTGGACCGCGTGCTCGGCTACGAAGCCAACTACGCCGGCACCAGCTTCGCCACCCTGGACAAGCGCGAACAGCATTTCCAGTACGGCAGCGAGCTGGTCAACATCTTCGCCGACAAGACCCAGCAGGGCAGCCTCGGTGCGGTGGCGTACGACGACGAAGGCGTGAAGTGCAAGCGCTGGGACCTGATCAGCAACGGCAAGCTGGTGGACTACCAGACCATCCGCGACCAGGCCCACATCCTCGGCAAGACCGAGTCCGATGGCTGCTGCTATGCCGACTCGTGGTCCAGCGTGCAGTTCCAGCGCATGGCCAACGTGTCGATGGCGCCGGGCAAGAAGCCGCTGAGCGTGCCGGACCTGATCAAGGACGTGGAGAACGGCATCTACATCATCGGTGACGGTTCGTTCTCGATCGACCAGCAGCGCTACAACGCGCAGTTCGGTGGCCAGCTGTTCTACGAGATCAAGAACGGCCAGATCACCCGCATGCTGGAAGACGTGGCCTACCAGATCCGCACGCCAGAGTTCTGGAATGCCTGCACGGCCGTGGCCGACGAGCGCGACTACCGCCTGGGCGGTTCGTTCTTCGATGGCAAGGGCCAGCCGGGCCAGGTCTCGGCGGTCTCGCACGGTTCGTCGACCGCGCGCTTCAACGGCATCAATGTCATCAACACCGCACGCAGCCTCGGCTGACCGGTCAGGAGCCCTTACACCATGAGTATCTTTACCGAAGCCCAGGCCAAGGCCATCCTCGACAAGGTCATCGCCCTGTCCAAGGCCGACGAATGCACCGCCGTGCTGGCCGGCGCGATCAGCGGCAACATCCGTTTCGCACTGAACAATGTCTCCACCAGCGGCATCGTCGACAACACCGAGCTGGCCGTCACCGTCGCCTTCGGCAAGCGCGTCGGCACGGCCTCGATCAACGAGTTCGACGATGCCGCGCTGGAACGCGTGGTGCGCCGTGCCGAAGACCTGGCGCGCCTGGCCCCGGAGAATCCGGAGTTCATGCCGGCCATCGGCAAGCAGAGCTACCGCGCCAGCCCCACCTTCAGCGAATCCACTGCAGCAATCGACCCAGCCTTCCGCGCCAAGGTCGCCGCAGATTCGATCGCACCATGCCGTGGCCACGGCCTGATCGCCGCCGGTTTCCTTGAAGACGGCCAGGGCTTCCAGGCCACCGCAAACAGCAATGGCAACTTCGCCTACCAGCGCACCACCAACTTCGATTACACCTGCACCGTGCGTACCGAAGACGGTCGTGGTTCGGGCTGGGTCGGCCGCAACCTGAAGGACGCGGCGGACTTCAAGGCCGACCAGGACATCCGCATCGCCATGCGCAAGGCCACCGAGTCGGCCGAAGCCAAGGCGCTGGAGCCCGGCAAGTACACGGTGATCCTGGAACCGGCCGCGGCCGCAGGCCTGATCAGCTTCATGATGAACTTCTTCAGCGCACGCTCGGCCGATGAAGGCCGCAGCTTCCTGTCGAAGAAGGGCGGCGGCAACAAGCTGGGAGAGCAGGTCTACGACCCGCGCGTGACCATGTTCGCCGACCCGTGGCACCCGGATGCACCGGTGCTGCCGTGGGACAACGAGGGCATGCCACGCGAGCGCATCGCCATCATCGAAAACGGCAAGATCGCCAACCTGGACTACTCGCGCTTCTGGGCCCAGAAGCAGGGCAAGACCGCCAAGGCCTCGCCGGGCAACCTGCTGATGAGCGGTGGCGACAAGAGCACCGCCGAGCTGGTGCGCGGTACCCAGAAGGGCATCCTGGTCACCCGTACCTGGTACATCCGCATGGTCGATCCGCAGACCGTGCTGCTGACCGGCCTGACCCGCGACGGCACCTTCTACATCGAGAACGGCCAGATCAAGCACCCGGTGAAGAACTTCCGCTTCAACGAGTCGCCGGTGATCATGCTCAACAACATCGAAGAGCTGGGCAAGCCGGTGCGCGTGGCCGGTGATGAATCCAGCTACGTGATGATGATCCCGCCGATGAAGCTGCGCGATTTCACCTTCACCTCGCTGTCCGACGCGGTCTGATGGATCGCCGGGCCTGCCTGCGCTGGTTGGCCGCTGCCGCTTCGGCGGCGGCGCTGCCGGCCTTCGCGCAGGCAGGCCCGCGCAGTTCGCGCTACGACTTCTGGTTCACCCGCCTGCAGTACGACTCCGGCGACTGGGACGTGGACGCGCGCATGCCGTCCAACCTGATCACCTCGCTGATCGACTACACCTCGCTGCGCGTGGATCCGCAGGAACACGTGGTGGCGCTGGCCGACCCGCGCATGCTGGAAGCGCCGTTCTGCTACCTGGCCGGGCACACACTGGTGGAGTTCAACGCCGCCGAGCGGCAGAACTTCGTGCGCTACGTGCGCAATGGCGGCTTCGTCTTCGTCGACGACTGCAACCATGATATCGACGGCCTGTTCGCCACCTCGTTCGAGGCACAGATGGGTCGCCTGTTTGGACCGAAGGCAATGCAGAAGCTGCCCAACAGCCACGCGCTGTACCGCAGCTTCTTCCGCTTCCCCGATGGGCCACCGGCCACCAGTTTCGAGCTCAATGGCTGGGGCGATGACCTGGTACACGACTACCTGAAAGGCATCGAGGTCGACGGCCGCCTGGGCCTGCTCTACAGCAACAAGGACTACGGCTGCGAGTGGGACTACGACTGGCGCAACAAGCGCTTCCTGGCCGAAGACAACACCCGCTTCGGCGTCAACATCGTGATGTACGCGTTGAACAATTGATAGGACCTGCACGCCCATGACCACCGCTGACCTCGACTCCCTGCTGCCGCGCCTGCACGATCTGCGCGCCGCGCTCGCACGCGCGGTGGTTGGCCAGAACACCGTGGTCGAGCAGCTGCTGATCGGCCTGTTGGCCGGAGGCCACTGCCTGCTGGAAGGTGCGCCCGGGCTCGGCAAGACCCTGCTGGTACGCTCGCTCGGCCAGGCGCTGGAACTGCAGTTCAGGCGCGTGCAGTTCACCCCCGACCTGATGCCCAGCGACATTCTCGGTACCGAGCTGCTTGAGGAAGATCACGGCACCGGCCATCGCCATTTCCGCTTCCAGCAGGGCCCGATCTTCACCAACCTGCTGCTGGCCGACGAACTCAACCGCACCCCGCCCAAGACCCAGGCGGCGCTGCTGGAAGCGATGCAGGAGCGTACGGTCAGCTACGCAGGCACCACGTATGCACTGCCTGCACCGTTCTTCGTGCTGGCCACGCAGAACCCGATCGAGCAGGCCGGCACCTACCCGCTGCCGGAAGCACAGCTGGACCGATTCCTGCTGCACGTGCTGGTGGATTACCCGAGCGAGGACGAAGAGCGGCAGATCCTGGAACAGACCACCGGCGGTGCCACCGACGCGGTGCCCAAGGTGATGGATGCCGAGGCGGTGATTGCCCTGCAGGCCGCGGTGCGCCAGGTGCATGTCAGCCCCGATGTGCTGGCCTGGATCACCCGCCTGGTGCGCGCCAGCCGTCCCGGCGAAGGCGCACCGGCAGCAATCAACCAATGGGTGAAATGGGGCGCTGGCCCACGCGCCGGGCAATCGCTGGTGCTGGCGGCGAAAGCACGCGCATTGCTGCAGGGCCGTTTTGCCGCCACCCGTGAGGATGTGCAGGCCTTGGCCGCGCCGGTGATGCGTCATCGCCTGCTGTTGTCGTTCGCCGCCGAGGCTGAGCAGAAGCGTGCCGACGACGTAGTCGCCGCCCTGCTGCAGGCCGTGCCGTTCCCGGGTTGATCCACGCGTGAACGCTGGTATGTCGTTGACCCTGCCACCCGAACTGCGCGCGCGCCTGCGCCTGCTGCGGTTGCGGCCGCGCCTGGCCAGCGGTGCGAGCGGCATTGGCCAGCACGCCAGCCGCAGCCGTGGTGCCGGCCTGGAGTTCGCCCAGTACCGGGCCTACGAGCCGGGCGACGAACTGCGCCAGATCGACTGGAAGCTGTATGCACGCTCGGACCGCTTCTTCGTACGCGAATCCGAACGCGAAAGCCCGATCACGGTCTGGCTGCTGCTCGATGCCACCGCCTCGGCCGGCCAGGCCGATCGCGCCGCGCCGGAACGCACGCGCCTGGACCATATGCGCGGCGTTGCCGCCTGCCTGGTCGAGCTGGCCCTGCAGCAAGGTGACCGTTTCGGCCTGCTGGCGATCAATGGCGATGGGCTGCAGCTGGTGCCCGCAGCGAGCGGCGCACGCCAACGTGACCGCGTGCACCTGCAACTTCATGCGCTGCAGGCGCGCGGCGGCTGGCCTGCGGCGGATCGACTACGCCCACTGTGGGAACGCGTGCGCCCGGGCGACATGCTGCTGGCTATTGGCGATGGCTTCGATGAAGCCGGCATCGTGCTGCTGGAACAACTGGCCAGCGCGCGCCGTGAAGTGGCCCTGCTGCAGATCCTGACTGCCGACGAACGCGACTTCCCATTCGACACCGGCCACCGCTTCCGCGACCCGGAGACCGGCGAGGAACTGCTGGGCGATGGCGCGGCGATCCGCGCCGACTACCTGCAACGTTTCGCCGACGCACGTACCGCATTGCAGTCGCGGCTGCAGGCCAGCGGGATTGCCAGCGCAGCCGGCTGGCTCGACCAACCGCTGGACCAGCCGCTGCAGGCGCTGTTCGGTCGCGGGGGCGACGCGTGAGCCTGCTGTTTCCACTGGGGCTGGCAGCGCTGGCCGCATGGCTGCTGCCACTGCTGATCCACCTCGCTCGACGCCATCCGTATACGCCGCTGGATTTTGCCGCGTTGCGCTGGCTGCGCGCACAGATCCGGCCGCGCCAGCGCATCCGTTTCGATGACTGGCCGTTGCTGCTGGTGCGCCTGCTGTTGCTGGCCGCGCTGGCATTGCTGCTGGCACGACCAGCGCTGACCGGCCCTGCTCCAGCCCCCGATGCGTGGACGGTGGTGGTCCCAGGACTGGATGCCACGGCGCTGCGCGGCACGGCCAAGGATGGCAACTGGCATTGGCTGGCGCCCGGCTTCCCAGCCATTGATCAGGCGCCCCCCACATCCTCGGCAACCCTGCCCAGCCTGCTGCGCGAACTGGACGCGCAGCTGCCATCCGGCACCGCATTGACCGTGCATGTTCCCGATCCCCTGCCCGGCCTGGATGGCGCCCGCCTGCAGCTGTCGCGCGAAGTTCAGTGGCACCCGCAGCCGACGGCGATCACTCCGCCGCGGACGGCAGCCGCACTGCCGCAGCTGCGCGTGCACGGCGAGGCATCCGCCACTGCCCAGCATTGGTTGAACGCACTGCAGCGCGGCTGGGGCGTGCAGGCACCGCTCGCGCCGCTGGCAGCGAATGCGCTGCCCGAACGTGGCGAGATCGGTGTATGGAGCCGCAGCGATGCACTGCCGGCGAACTGGCAGGCCTGGCTGCATGAGGGCGGCAGCGTATTGACCGCGGCCAAGCCCGCCGCCAACGCCGCCGTCCTGCTGCGTGATACCGAAGGCGTGCCGCTGCTGCGGCAGCAGCGCATCGGCCAGGGTCGCCTGTTGTCGCTGACGGGCGGGTGGAACACCGCCAGCAACGCCGCGCTGCGCGATCCACAGCTGCCGCGTTCTCTGCTGCTGGCCCTGCAGCCGCTGCCGTCGCCACGCATGGGCGATGCACAGGACCAAGCGCCGCGCCAGGTTGCACTGCCCGCAGCAGCATCGCCGGTGCGTGAGCCCACGGCGTGGCTTCTGCTGGCAATCGTGCTGCTGTTCGCACTGGAACGCTGGATGGCCAGCAGCGCGCGGCGCAGGGCGGTCGCATGAAGGCGCTGCAGCATGCCTGGCAACGTGCGCGCCGTCGCCGCGCCGCCATCACCCTGCTGCTGGGCCTGCCGTGGGCGCTGGCCGCGACGGCGCTCGCACTGCGGCTGTCCGGTTTCGATATCGCCTGCGTGGTCGCCACGGTCAGCCTGCTCGCCTGCGCGGCCTTCGCCACTGCACGTGCCCGCCAGCTGGACCGCCAGTGGCTGCAGCGGCAACTCGATGGCAGCGGTACGAGCGAAGACAGCGCCGATCTGCTGTTCGCCGACGCCACCACGCTCAATCCGCTGCAGCAGCGCCAGCGCGCGCATGTGCTTGCCACGCTGGAACAGGCGATGCCGGAGCTGCGTCCACGTTGGCCGCACCTGACAGTGGTGCTGTGCTGGATCGGTGGCTTGGCCGTTGCCCTGCTCGCGTTCGGCTGGCCGCGTTCGAACCCAGTCCCGGCAGCCGTCCATTCCGCCACGACCGGCAGCGTCGCGTCCGCGGGCCCGCTGCGGCTGCAGTCCACCCGGCTGCGCATCAACGCACCGGCCTATACCGGACAGGCCACGATCACCCAGAACACGCTGGATGCCAAGGTCGCCGCCGACAGCCAGCTGTCGTGGTCGTTGCGCTTCGACCGCGCACCGGCCAGGGCATGGCTGCAGTTCCACGATGGTCGACGGCTGCCGCTGAGCGAGCGCGATGGACAGTGGCAGGCACAGGATGTGGCGCGCACGCCGGTGCTGTACCGCGTGGTGAGCGAACCGACGCTGGCCGAAACCCGCCTGCACCGGCTGGATGTAGTGGCCGACCGCGCACCCAGCGTGCGCGTGCTGGAGCCTGCCGCCAGCCTGGTTCTGGGTACGCCCGGGCAACGGCAATGGGCGCTGCGCTTCGAGGCCAGCGACGATTACGGTGTCGCGGCGCAGGCAACGCTGTCGATCACCACCACCCAGGGCAGCGGTGAGAACATCACCTTCGTGAAGCGCAGCGTCACGCTTGCCGGCAGCGGCGAAGCCACCGCGCGGCATTTCGCACATACCCTTGATCTTGCTGCGCTGGGCGCACAGCCCGGCAACGATGTGATCGCCCAGCTGGAGGTGCGCGACAACCACGCGCCAACACCGCAGACCGGGCGCAGCAGCAGCGTGATCCTGCGCCTGCCCAGCGCCGAAGTCGCACTCGGTGCAGAGCTGGAAGGCCGCATCAAGAAGACCCTGCCGGCCTACTTCCGCAGCCAGCGGCAGATCATCATCGATGCCGAAGCGCTGATCCGACAGCGCCGCACTCTCGCCGCCGAGGACTTCGTGAAGCGCAGCGATGCGATCGGCGTCGACCAGCGCATCCTGCGCCTGCGCTATGGCCAGTTCCTGGGTGAGGAAAGTGAAGGTGCGCCGAAGCCACCGCCGACCAGCGACCTGCCCACCAGCGATACGCCCGCCGCAGACGACCACGATCACGACCATGACGCCGATGCCGGGGCGCACGACGCGCATGGCCACGATCACGGTGGCAAGCCGGCCAATGCCGATACGTCGCCGGTGTTCGGCAGCGCCACCGACGTGCTCTCCGAGTATGGCCACACCCATGACCATGCCGAGGCCGCCACTCTGCTCGATCCGCAGACCCGCGCGACGTTGAAGGCTGCGCTGGACCAGATGTGGTCGGCCGAAGGCGAGCTGCGCCAGGGCCGTCCGGAGCAGGCATTGCCATTCGCCTACAAGGCATTGGCCTTCATCAAGCAGGTGCAGCAGGCCGAGCGCATCTACCTGGCCCGGGTCGGACCGGAGCTGCCGCCGATCGATGAAGGCCGCCGGTTGGGCGGTGATCGCGCCGGGCTGGCCAGCCGCGAACTGCCGTTGGCCGCACGCACGCCGCCGGACCCGGCCATCGTCGAAGCCTGGCAGCGCCTCGGCGATGACACCGGCGCGCCCGATCTCGATGCGCTCGCGACCTGGCAGCAGCGCAACACCGCCTACCTGCCCGATGCACTCGATCTGGCTGCCGCCATCGAGCAGCTGCGCATCGAACCAGGATGCCGTGACTGTCGCCAGCGTCTGCGTGCGCAGTTGTGGCGTGCGCTGCAGCGGCCGCTGCCGCAGGCGATGCGGCGCAGTGCCGCCGATGCGATGGGCCAGCGCTACCTCGATGCGCTGGAGGCGCAGCCATGAACGCCTCCGCTGTGAACCTGTGGATTGCACTGGCACTCGCTCTGATCGTGGTCATCGCCAGCGTGCGCCAGCTGCGTGGAAACACCGCGCACTCTCGCCGCCGGTGGATCGTGATCGCACTGCAGATCATCGTCGCCGCGCTGCTGTATTTCTGCCTGGTGCCGCCCACCCGCCAGCAACCTGCAGGCGGGCTGGTGGTGCTCGGAACCGATGCCGGCAAGGCCGGCGCACTCCCGGCCAGCGAAGGCCCGCTGTTGCTGTTGCCGGAAGCTGCTGATGTGCCTGGCGCACAGCGCGTTCCCGACCTTGCCACCGCGCTGCGCCAGCATCCGGCCTCCGCGCTGACGCTGGTCGGTGCGGGCCTGGCCGCACGTGACCGCGACGCGGTGCTGCCACAGGATGTGCGCTGGCAGCCAACGCCCGCGCCGCGTGGCTGGGTCGCACTGCAGCCACCGGTCGACGTCGCCCCCGGTGCGCGCTTCGCCGTGCAGGCGCAGGCGCACGGCGTGGCAAAAGCCAAGGCAGAGCTGCTCGACCCGGCCGACAGCGTGGTCGATCGCGCGGTCGTTGACGACGACGGCCGCGTGCAGCTCAGCGGCATCGCCCGCGCGGCGGGACGCAGCGTATTCCGCCTGCGCCTGCTCGATGCAGATGGCCATGTGGTGGATAGCGTGCCGGTGCCACAGCAGACCGTGCCCGCGGCGCCGTTGCGTCTGCTGGTGCGCGCCAGCGCGCCGGGCCCAGAGCTGAAGTACCTGCGCCGCTGGGCGGCCGATGCCGGCATCCGTGTGCAGGTGCAGGCCGATACAGGCGCGGGCCTCAGCATCGGCGATGGCCCGGTGTCGATCGATGCAGCATCGCTCGCACACTCTGACCTGCTTCTGCTGGACGAGCGCAGCCTGGCGGCATTGAGTGCGGGCCAGCTGGCCGCCGTGCGCCAGGCGCTGCGCGATGGAATCGGTGTACTGGTACGGAGTGCAGGCGCACCTTCGGCCAGCGCGCGCCAGCGCCTCCGCGATCTGGGCCTGCCAGTGCAGGGTGATGGCAGCAGCCATGCAGTCGAGCTTCCCGGCGACGGCGAAAGCGCCATCCTGGCCGCACGACGTGGCCCACTCGCCGCCGGCACACTGCCGACCGGCTACGGCGAAGACGCCGACCGCAGCTCGCACGGTGCCGCCCTGCCCGCGCTGGAAGCACTGGCGCTGCAGTTTCCGGGCGGCAGCGCGCTGCTGCATGATCGTGCTGGCAACACCATCGGTGGCTGGCGCGCGGTCGGCAAGGGCCGCATCGGCCTGTTGCCGCTGACCGACAGCTGGCGCTGGGTGCTGGCCGGCCGCGATGACCGTCATGGCGAGCTGTGGAGCAGCGTGGTCGCCACGTTGGCGCGGGCACTGGGCAGCGGTGATGCACTGTGGTCGCCGCAGCCGATCAGCTGGGCAGGCGAACGGCAGTCAGTGTGCGGCGTGCAGGCACCGCTGCAGGCCCTCAATGAGCGCGGCGAAGGCGCGCCGCTGATCGTCGATGGCGCGACATCTGCAATGCGCTGCGCTGGCTGGTGGCCCCGCGAATCGGGCTGGCAGCGCCTGCAGCATGGCGACAGCACCGTCTGGCGCTATGTGTTCGACCCGAAGGATGCAGCTGCGCTGCATCGGCAGGCGATGATCGATGCGACTGCACGGATGTTGGCCGCCAGCACTCCGACCGGCACATTGGCCACGCAGCCAGTACCGGGCTCGCGCTGGCCCTGGTGGCTGGCCTTCGTGTTGTGCGCATCGTTGTTGTGGTGGCTGGAACGGCGGCGCTGATCCCGGGGTCGGATCCCTTCCGCCCGCGAAAGGGCTCTGACCCCACCGATCGGATTGCAGGCAGCATCCACGCATGGCGTGGATCTACTGGCCGGTTGCCCTGGTAGATGCCAACCTTGGTTGGCACTTTTCAACGCATGCCCGCGCGCCGGTACACGCCATTGAAGCGCACGTTCATGCCACCGCATTCGCTGTTGTCGGCCACGATCAGCACCTCACCCAGAGAATGCACGCGCACTCTGCAAGTATCCTCGACGAACTCGGCATCGGCACCACGGGGCGCCGCGCGCGCTTCCACCTGGCCCATGTTCGGCCCATACGGGCGCTGCTCCGGCGTGGGGTTGGCGGAGGGCCAGTAGGCGTCGCCTTCGACATGCAGCTGCCCACCCTGCACGGTGATGCGCAGGCCGTTGTCGCCATCTTTCCAGTTGCCCGTCCAGTCCTGCAGCGACGGCAGGACCACCGGCAACGCCTGCAGCTTGCTGCGGTCCACCCAGCCAGCACTACCGCCCACCTTGTTCGGGAAGAACGCGCAGCGGTAATGGCCAAGATCACGCCCGGTCACAACGGTATCGCCGTTGACCACATAGCTGCGCTGGCGGCAGGCAGGTTCGCCTTTCGCCGGGCAGCCGTCCATGTCACCAAGCAGGTACAGACGGGGCGCACCCGTCACCTTGGCCAGCGCGAACCGGCTCTGTTCGGAGGGAAACGCACCGTTGCGGCAGGCGCCATCACCGGCGATGGCATCCGCGAAGGCGGACGCCGGCAGCAATGCGGCCAGCAGGCAGATCGAACGCAGAAACATGGCAGCACTACCGGAGGGGGAGCCGGCAGGATATACCGGCCTACTTCACCGGCGATGCATCACCGGCATCCTGCTGCTGGGAGAACCGCAGCGCACGCTGCCGCTGTTCCGCGCTGAGTTCCGGCGGTGGCCGTGCGGTCGCGGCCTGGATCTGGTCCGGTCCCCCGGTGAGCTTGTTCAAGCCCCTGCCGGCCGCCAGCACGCCCTTGACCACACCCATCATGATGTAGCCACCGCCCATGCTGACCTGCTCCGGCGACGGCGGCTCGCTCCAATCGCGACTGAAGCGGTTGTCGCCGAACTTGACCGGGTTCTTGAAGCGGTACAGGTCCAGCGGCTCGTCTTCGGGCTTGAGTGCACGCACTTCGCCGAGGGTGGTGACGTTGTCCTGCTGCGGGGTGGTGGAGACCGGCGCGGTGGTTGCCGCCGGCGCATCTGCAGGGGGCACGGGCGTTGGGTCGGTCACCGCTACCGGCGTAGCCTGCTGCGCCTGTGCGATGCCGGCCAGCAGCATGCTGGCCAGGAGTGCTCCCTGCGTTCCACGTCGTGCCACAGCCATCCACCCTGTTGGTTGCGTCCAGCACCCAAGGATACGGATGCGGGCTTCAGATTTCGTTGCCATCAACGGGGTCATTCAGGGTGTGTCACGCATCACCGAAGCGCGGCCAGCCCGCCGAAGTTTGCAACTAACTTCATTCCCCTGCCAAGGCGGGGCCTGCATCCTGTGGCATACCGGGTGCGGCAGACAGCCATGACAGCTTCCTCAACAGCCCCATCGCTGCGGTCGGTTGCCTGGTGATGTCGCGCGCATCCGTGCTGATCGGTCTGGCAGTCCTGTTGGTTATGGTCCTCGCGGCCGTTACCGAATGGGCAACACGTGTCCGCACACGCTTGGCCTCGCTGCGCCGGAGCAGTACCCTGCGGACGCTCGAGGCCGACGAACACTGCGCACTGGCAGCACTGCGCGCGCTGACCGGCTGCGTCCACGACGACCAGGTGAAACGGCTGCGCGGGGTGTTCACCGGGGGGGCGTGCTGGAACAACTTCCCGGTCGGCGACGGCCTGCTGGGTGGAGTTCCCGTCCTGGTCCCAAGGCGGGCGTGGCCCTACCTCTCGGAAGACAATGAAGCCGAAGTGGTGCTGGACAAACGCGTGGCGGTGGTGGTGCGTCTCAATGGCTTCAGTATTGCTGCTGCACGGCCGGATGCAGCCACCAGCCGCGTCTGTGGCGAGCGCCTGGAGACGCCCGAGGAAGTTTCGATGCGACGAGGTCCCGGCCTGCGCCCTTCCCCACTGGTGATTGCCGCACTGGCGCTATGGGCCGCCACCGGCGTCCCGGGCCTGCTCGCCATGACGTTGCTCGCCATCGCCGGTCTTGCGGCCTGGCTGGGCTTCCCTCGCCGCAACGGCCCTGCGACAGCGCAGCGCGTGCTGCAGGTCCGCGGGCGCCTGCGCGCATACCAGCGTACTGCTCAGACATCACGAGTGTGGTTGCTCGGCAATGACCGGCGTGTGCAGCTTCCAGAGAAGTGGGAGCACGCTGCGGCATTCTCCCACGGGCGCTCGATGCTGATGGAAGTGCGCACCTGTGATGGATGGGTACTCGGCGTGGGCACGGCATGGTGCCTGGCCAGCGACCGACGGCGCTATCCGCCCACGGGAGGGTTCTGGCAACTGGCGTGGCTGGGCCTGCTGTTGTGCGTGCTGGTCTTCGGCGCCGCCTGGATGCCGTTGTCGCAGCGGCTGGAGCTGGGCTGGCCGCTTGCGTCCGGCTGGCAGGCGCTGGCATTGCTGGCGTTGGGCTGGCACGCGGTGCGGTTTGTAATCTGCATGGTGCAGTTCCTCCGCCGCAACGAGGCACTTGACGCTGACATCGCGCAGCGTCCGGACCCGTGGCACTGAACGGTTCACGCCCTTCGCGTGCGATGTCTCACATCCTGAGACGTGAATGTGGTGCCATGTGACCCCTCGAAAAACGTCCCGGCTCCATCTTCCATGGCTTACGAACTCGCCAAGCGCACCGCCGATGCCGAGCAGAAGCTCGCCACCCGTGATGGCCTGCCGGCCCGCGACGGTGCCCTGCTCAGTGCGCGCCTGCAGCGCCGCTACCAGGACCGCATCACCGGCAGCTTCGCCATTTCCGGCCGCGAAGGTCGCTATGCGCCCATTCCCGATTCGGTTCCGCCGGCCCTGGCTGCCGCCCTTAAAGCGCGAGGCATCGAACAGCTCTACAGCCACCAGTCCGAAGCCTGGGAGGCCAGCCAGCGCGGCGAGCACGTGGCCATCGTCACCCCCACCGCCAGCGGCAAGTCGCTGTGCTACACCCTGCCGGTGGTCAGCGCGGCAATGCAGGACAAGGCCAAGGCGCTGTACCTGTTTCCGACCAAGGCGCTGGCCCAGGACCAGGTGGCCGAGCTGCTGGAACTCAACCGCGCCGGCGATCTGGGGGTGAAGGCCTTCACCTTTGACGGCGACACCCCCGGCGATGCGCGGCAGGCCATCCGCCTGCATGGCGACATCGTGGTGTCCAACCCGGACATGCTGCACCAGGCCATCCTGCCGCATCACACCAAGTGGGCGCAGTTCTTCGAGAACCTGCGCTACATCGTCATCGACGAGGTGCACACCTATCGCGGCGTATTCGGCAGCCACGTCACCAACGTACTGCGCCGGCTCAAGCGCATCTGCGCGTTCTACGGCGTGCAACCGCAGTTCATCCTGTGCTCGGCCACCATCGGCAACCCGCAGGCCCATGCCGAGGCGCTGATCGAGGCACCGGTCACCGCCATCACCGAATCCGGCGCGCCCAGCGGGCCCAAGCAGGTGCTGCTGTGGAACCCGCCGGTGATCAACCCGGACCTGGGCCTGCGTGCCTCGGCACGTTCGCAGAGCAACCGCATCGCACGCATCGCGATCAAATCCGGGCTGAAGACCCTGGTGTTCGCGCAGACACGGTTGATGGTGGAAGTGCTGACCAAGTACCTGAAGGACATCTTCGACCACGACCCGCGCAAGCCACCGCGCATCCGCGCCTACCGCGGCGGCTACCTGCCTACCGAGCGGCGTGAGACCGAACGGGCGATGCGCGCCGGCAACATCGACGGCATCGTCAGCACCTCGGCGCTGGAGCTGGGCGTGGATATCGGCAGCCTGGACGTGGTCATCCTCAACGGTTACCCCGGCAGCGTGGCCGCCACCTGGCAGCGCTTCGGCCGTGCCGGTCGCCGCCAGCAGCCCGCACTCGGCGTGATGGTGGCCAGTTCGCAGCCGCTGGACCAGTACGTGGTGCGGCATCCGGACTTCTTCGCCGAAGCCTCGCCCGAGCACGCGCGCATCGCACCGGACCAGCCGCTGATCCTGTTCGATCACATCCGCTGCGCGGCGTTCGAGCTGCCGTTCCGGGTCGGCGATGGCTTCGGCCCGATCGATCCGGAAGTGTTCCTGGAAGCGCTGGCAGAGACAGAAGTGATCCACCGCGAAGGCGAACGCTGGGAATGGATCGCCGACAGCTATCCAGCGAACGCAGTCAGCCTGCGCGCGGTGGCCGACGGCAACTTCGTGGTGGTCGACCGCAGCGATGGCCGCCAGCAGATCATCGCCGAGGTCGACTATTCCGCTGCCGCACTCACCCTGTACGAGGGTGCCATCCACATGGTGCAGTCCACGCCCTACCAGGTAGAGACGCTGGACTGGGAAGGCCGCAAGGCCTACGTCACCCGCACGCACGTGGACTACTACACCGACAGCATCGACTTCACCAAGCTCAAGGTGCTGGACCGCTTCGATGGCGGCGTGGCCGGGCGTGGCGATTCGCACCATGGCGAAGTGCACGTGGTTCGTCGCGTGGCCGGCTACAAGAAGATCCGTTACTACACCCACGAGAACATCGGCTACGGCCCGGTGAATCTGCCCGACCAGGAACTGCATACCACCGCGGTGTGGTGGCAGCTGCCGCAGGCCTTGCTGCTGCGCGCCTTTGCCAGCAAGCAGGATGCGTTGGATGGCTTCCTCGGCGCGGCCTACGCGCTGCACATCGTCGCCACCGTGGCGGTGATGGCCGATGCGCGCGACCTGCAGAAGTCGGTCGGCAACGGTGATGGTTCCTGGTTCGCGATCGCCGACCAGAGCGGCCGCGGCCAGCTGCGTGGCAGCGAGGGCGATCCTGGCGTTGTCGAGCTGCTGCAGGAATTCGTGCCGACCGTATACCTGTACGACAACTTCCCCGGTGGCGTTGGCCTCAGCGAGCCGCTGTGGCAGCGCCAGGCCGAGCTGGTGCAGCGCGCGCGCGAACTGGTACAGCGCTGCGACTGCAAGGCCGGCTGTCCGGCCTGTGTCGGGCCGGTGCTGGCCGCGCAGGAAGAAGATGAGACTTCGCCGCGTGCGCTGGCGCTGCGCGTGCTCGACCTGTTCGATGCGCAGGCCTGCCAGCACGTGCCCGACGTGGTGGTGACCACGCGCGATCCCATGGAGCTGCTGGCCCCGTGAGCCTGAGTCTGGACAAGCTGCGACTGTTGCGGAAGCAGGCCGGTGACCCGAAGGCGGTTGCGCCGGCCGTGCCCGCGCCGCCGCCCGCAGCGCCGGCCCCGGTGGCCGCCAACGATACACGGCAACCACCGGCCGAACGTTCTGTGTTCGCCTGGGTCGAACAGGAAATCCGCCACAAGGCGACTGGCGCAGCGGCGCCCGTTGCTGCAGCGGCACCGCTGCGCCAACCAGAGGTGGGCAGCCTGCATCGGTTGCTCGGCCTGCGCACACGCAGTGGTCCTTTGCCAACACGTGCCAGCGCGCAGGATCGCCAGCTCCCCGGTAAAGAAATCGCACCAGGCCTGTTCCTGATCGAATCGCTGCAGCCGCAACCGATCCCGACTGCCCCGCTGTCACTGGCCTTCGCCAAGCGCGAAGACCAACGCGTGGCCGCGCGCGACCTGCTGTTCTTCGATACCGAAACCACCGGCCTGGCCGGCGGTACCGGCACCCGCGCCTTCATGATCGGTGCCGCCGACTGGCATGTGTGCCCGCAACGCGGTGAAGGCCTGCGCATCCGCCAATTGTTGATGTCGACGATGGCCGCCGAGGACGCGATGCTGGCCACCTTCGCCAGCTGGCTGCAGCCGTCCACCGTGTTCTGCAGCTACAACGGCCGCAGCTACGATGCGCCCCTGTTGAAGGCGCGCTACCGACTGGCCCGCCAGCGTTGCCCGATCACAGCGCTGGATCACGTTGATCTGCTCTATCCGACCCGCCGCCGCTATCGCGGCACGTGGGAGAACTGCAAGCTGTCCACCATCGAACGGCAGCTGCTGCGCGTGGTGCGCGAGGATGACCTGCCCGGCTCGGAAGCGCCCGGCGCATGGCTGCGCTTCCTGCGTGGCGGCGACGCGGTGAACCTGCGCCGGGTGGCCGACCACAACCACCAGGACGTGGTGACCTTGGCCCTGCTGCTGCAGCGGCTGGTACGGGAAGAACAGCGTGAACGCGAAACCCTGGCACTGGTCGGGCAGTAGGCGTTGACGCGGCCTGACGGTGGCAGCGGTGACACTGCCGCCATCATCCACGCCTGGAGCCCGACGATGCGCCTCAATCCCCTGGTCCTGCTCGCCATCCTGCCCTTGGCAGCCTGCAGTCACGCCGGCAGCAGCACCACCCACGATCCCGCGCCAGCGCCAGTGGCCGACGCCACGCACGAATGCAGGCCGGAGGCGCTGGAAGCCTTCACCGGCAAGACCGCCGACGAAGCCACGATCAAGAAACTGGTGGCTGACAGCGGCGCGCGCGGTGCACGGGTGGTCAAACCCGGCATGGCGGTGACCATGGACTTCCGCCAGGATCGCGTGACCGTGCAGGTAGATGCGCAGAACCGCATCGAGCGCGCCAGCTGCGGTTGATGTTCCCAGGGTAGTGCCGGCCGCTGGCCGGCACCCCACATTGCCGGCCAGCGGCCGGCACTACCGATCAGAGTCGCTCGGCCTTGCCGCTGGCCAGTGCACGCGCGATCACCTGCTGCGCCTGCTGCGATGCCTGGGCCTGCACGCGTGCCTGGCGCTCGCCCAACGCGGCCTGCTGGCTGCCCAGTGCCGCCTGACGGCTGGCCAGTTCGGACTGCTGGCTGGCCAGGCGCTGCATGTCACGGGTGCGGCCGGATTGCGCGGCCTCGCTGCGGGCTTCCTGCATCGCACGACGTGCCTCGGCGGCAGCCTCGCGTGCAGCCTCTCGCGCAACGGCCACATCGTGGGTCGCACCGCGCGCCGCTTTCGCCGCTTCCGCGGCGGCATCACGGTTGATGTCATGGGCGGCCATCGCATTGCGTGCTGCCTCGGCGGCGGCCAGTGCGATGCGGCGCGACTCCTCGCCCTGCAGGCGGCCCATTTCACCCATCTGCCTGCCGAGTTCGCCCTGCTGGCGACCCAGCACGCTCTGTTGGCGGCCCAGTTCGCTCTGCTGGCGGCCCAGGTCTGCGGCGCCGCTGTAGGCGCGCTGCAGGGTCTGGATCAGCATCGGGTCACGCACCACATAGCGCTTGTCGCCCTGGCGGAACCACAGCGCCGGCCCCTTGCCGAGCTGCCTGCGGGCCACCGTTACATCGTCGATGCCGCCATTGGCGAAGGTCGAATCACCATCGACAAGCACGTAGGCCTGTCGCGGTGATTTGCCGAGATCCAGACGGCCATAGGTGGTGATGGAGGTGGTGTGGGAGGTCGAATGCTCACTGTCCATGTCGGTATCCACATCGACATCCACGTCGACCGCCACATCCGCATCGTCCGGGCCTGACAGCGCCTCGACATCGGCCGGCTCGGCCGGTGCCGCAGGAGCCACCGGAACGGCTGGCACTCGCGCGGACATCGGAGGCGCTGGCGGTGCCTTCGGTGGCGGCGGCACCACGGCCTTCGGTGCGGCCGGAGGCGCCGGCGGTGCCGGCGGCACTGGCGCCGCCACCAGCCGCATCGGTGCCACGCCCACCACAACGACGATAGCGGTCAACGCCATCGCCAGGATGCGCGGGCAGGACCGGCGCGACTGCAACGAAAGCAGGCGGCGCTTGAGGCTGGTGGTGTTCGGCGCGGCGCTGGCCACGCCCAGGTGTGGCTGCGGTGCCACGCCCAGCTGCAACAGCAGGCGGCCATAGGCCTGGCGACTCGCGCCGTGCTGGCCGACCACGGCCGCATCCACGGCTTCCTCGCGGGCCTGTGCGTATTCGCGCACCGACAAGCGCAGCAGCGGGTGGAAGAAGAACAGGTGCTGGGCCAATGCGGGCAGCAGGCCCCACTGCAGATCGCGCCGCTGCAGATGCTGCAGCTCGTGGGTCAGTGCCAGGTCCAGCGCATCGCCCTGCAAGGCGTTGTCGCCGGCCGGCAGCAGCAGCACCGGGCGGAACGGGCCGACCAGCTGCGGTGCGTCCACCTGCGTGCTCATCCAAAGCCGCGGCGCAGGGCGCACGCCGTGCGCGTCGGCGGCCAGCTGCAGGGCCTGCACCAGCGCCTGGTCCTCGCAGGGATAGGCCGCTGCCAACAGCGCGCGGCAGCGACGCCACTCACCGAAGGTACGCAGTGCCATCAGCAGCACGCCGGACATCCACAGCGCGGCCAGTGCGACGGTCCACCATGCCACCGCCGGCACATCCGCGGCAGGCATCGGCATTACGGCCAACAGCTGTGCCGAGGCCTCCGGGGCCAGCGGGTAGACCAGATCGGCGGCAACGTCAGTGGCGGTGATCGCCACCGCCTGCGGTGCCGGCAGCCAGGCCAGCTGCAGCGGCTGGCTCCAGAACAGGCCGAGCACGGCCTGCAGCGAAACCAGCCACCACAGGCGGCAGCGGGTGGCCGCCGACAGGGACGGCAGTGCGCGGCACACGCCGTACACCAGGGCCACCAGCAGCACGGTCTGCAGGCTGGTCCAGCCCAGCCGTTCCAACAACAGGATCAGCATCGTGGTGTCCATGGCTCAGCCCTCGTGGCGGCGCGATTGGAGTTCGGCGACCAGCGCTTCCAGCTCGGCCAGCTCGTTGTCGCTGACCTGCTGGCGCTGCGACAGGTAGGCCACGAACGGCGACACCGAGCCCTGCAGGGTGTTGTCGACGAACTGGGCCACCGCGCCCTGCAGCACGCTTTCCGGGCCACGGGTGGCCTGGTAGCGGTAGACGCCGTCCTGCTGCTGGCGACGAAGATACCCCTTCGCCCGCAGCCGCTCCATCATCGTCAGCACGGTGGAGCGGGCCAGGCCACGGGCCTCGCCATAGCCACTGGCAACCTCGCCGACCGTGGCCGGCGCATGTTCATCGATGTACTGCAGCAGGGCCAGTTCCTGGTCCCCGATCGTCTTGCCACGCATGACACCACTCCCTTGACTACACGTGTCGCCAATTTCTACTTGACGACAACTGTAGTCAACCCCCCGGAAGTCATGGGCCGACGAGCGGTAGGCGCAATATTGCCGTTAAACCTTTCCCGTGCCCCCTGCATCCGATCCTCGACGCCCCGCCGGAATCCCGCATGTTCCGCCCAACGCTTCGAGTCGTGCTCATGCTCATCAGCGCCCTGCCCTTACTCGCCGTGTCCGCCAGCCAGGACCACCCCAACGACCGGACCCGTCGCCTGATCCGCCAGACCATGCTGGAGCAGCGCATCCCCGGATTGCAGATCGCAGTGGTCAAGGATGGGCAGGTCGTGCTGTCCGAGGCCTATGGCCTGGCCAATGTCGAGAACGGGGTGCGGGCCTCGCGTGATACCCGTTTCCCGCTCAACTCGGCCACCAAGGCGTTCACCGGCGTGGCCATCGCGCAGTTGGCGCAGCAGGGCCGGGTGGATCTGGATGCCCCGGCATCGCGCTATCTGGATGATCTTCCGGCCACCTGGCAGGACGTGCGTGTGCGCCAACTGCTGGCACATATCTCGGGACTGCCCGACATCCTCGATGCGAGCGGACTGCTGGGCGGTGGTACCGAAGCCCAAGCGTGGGCGGCGGTCACCGCGCTGCCGATGGAGGCGGCCTCCGGCCAGCGCTTCGCATACAACCAGACCAACTACGTGCTGCTGGCGCGGATCATCGCGCAGCAATCGGGCATGTCCTATGAACGATTCCTCGCCACCGGCCAGTTCAGCAGCGCGCGCATGGCACGCACCACCTTTGGCGACAGCTACGACCTGATCCCGGATGTGGCGACGATGTACAGCCTGGCCCCGCGTGCCACCGACGCAGCCGATGCGCCGCCGCGCCTGTCGCACTGGTTCTACGACATTCCGCCTTCACTGTGGGCCGGTGGTGGCATCCTCACCACCGCCGATGACACCGCGCGCTGGCTGGTTGCGTTGACCGAAGGCCGCCTGCTGCCGGAGACGGCCCTGCGGCGGATGTGGAGCGCGGAGCGCCTGGCTGATGGCCGTGCCGGCCCGTGGGCGGGTGGCTGGCCGGTACTGCGCGCATCGCCCGACCTTCAGGTGGCCGGTATCGGCGGTGCGCGCTCGGCCTTCGTGGTCTATCCCGACCGCGACGTCGCGGTGGTGGTGCTGACCAATCTGGTCGGCGCCAATCCACAGCAGTTCATCCCCCGCATTGCCGATTTCTACGCGCGTGACGCCTCACCGCCCGCTCACGAACGGGTCCCCCTTGCACGGCAGCAACGGGCTGTCGTCGCAGGGCCATAGGGCGGCGGGTACGGTCCTGGCCACTTCGAAGTGATCCTGGTTCCAGCGCAGGAAACCACCGTGGATGGCATTGCCATGGTCGAAGCTGCGCGCCTCGACGGCCAGTGGCTGTTCGGGGTCTGCTTCGGCCACCCAGCGCAGCACCGGCACCTTGTCCAGCGCCCCGATGAAGGCGAACAGATCACCCGCGCCCTTGTCCTGGTAAGCCGCCATGGTCGCCGCGTCGGGCAGCTCGGCCTGCGCCAGCAACGACGCGGTGACATCCTGCAGCGGTGCGGCTCCCTGTGCGATGTAGGCGCGCATGCCCGTGGTGGTTGCCGGGCAGTCCTGCAGCTGCACCAGATACCCGGTGGTACCGCCACGACCGGAGAACGACCGCATCCAGTAGCGGAAACGCGGCCCGCTGCGATCGGTGACCATGAAATCCTGCTGGCCATCCTGCGCGGGAATGGAAAGCACCTGCACCTTGCTGGCGCTCTCCACGTCGCACTTCAACTGCGCCAGCACCTGCCTGGCAGGTTCGGGCAGCGCAGCGTAGCGACCGCCGGGATGGGCGCTGCCGGAGGCTTCCGGCAGTGCGGGCAATCCACGATCAGTGGGCAGGG
>Ga0207709_10000762_pt1 | contig 25398 bp, 18 predicted proteins | sample KBSM34metaG_FD_184397 | JGI IMG/M metagenome (GOLD analysis project Ga0207709, IMG submission 184397) | Miscanthus rhizosphere microbial communities from Kellogg Biological Station, Michigan, USA - KBS M3-4 metaG (SPAdes) (version 2) | ecosystem: Host-associated > Plants > Roots > Rhizosphere >...
GGCGTGGTGCATCTCGACGATCTCGTGATCCGCCGCACGCTGCTGGCCATCCGCGGGTTCGTCACCGATGCCGCGCTGGCCGAGATGGCGGGCATCGCGGCCGAGGCGCTGGGCTGGGATGCGGCGCAGCAGCACGCAGAGCTGCATGCCTGCGCCACCGCCCTGCGCGAGCGCCACGGCGTGCGGCTTTCGCCGGTGGCAGCGGATGCGCCTGCATCTTTCGATGCATCATTGATGACTCCTCAGGCCCTGGGCCAACCCTCGACGTGAACTCTCCGACCGAAATCTCGACCGTGCTCGACCGCGACTCCGAGTCGCCCCTGTGGGCCCAGTTCCGCGACGCGCTTCGCATGCAGATCCTGCAGGGCGTGCTGCCCATCGGCGCCAAGCTGCCGTCCGAGGCCGAGCTCGGCGAGCAGTTCGGCATCTCGCGCATCGTGGTGCGCGAGGCGCTGGCAGACCTCGTGCGCAACAACCTCATCTACAAGATCAAGGGCCGCGGTGCCTTCGTGTCGGCCCGCGAGCGCGACGAGGATTTCGTTTCCACCGTGCTCGGCTTCTCCGACGAAATGGAGCGCAAGGGCCGCTCGGTGCGCACGCAGATCCTCACGCAGGAACTGCGCGCGCCCACCGAGCAGGAAGCCGCTTCGCTGGGGCTCACCGACGACACCCAGGTGGTCGCGCTCAAGCGCCTGCGCAGCGTCGACGGCGAACTGCGCCTGCTGGTGGAGACCGTGGTGCCCGCCGACCTCGCGCCGGGTTTGCACCGCACGCGTCTGGACGATCGCTCGCTGTACGACGTGCTGCGCCGCCAGTACGGGCTGCGCCTGGTGCGCGCCGAGCGCTGGATCGATGCGGTGCTGCCCGATGCCGAGACCTGCCGGCTGCTCAACCTGCCGCAGCCCGAGCCGCTGCTGCGCATCGAGTCGATCGCCTACGGTGCCAATGGCAGGCCGCTGGAGCACTACCGCGCGCTGCACCGCTGCAAGAGCAGCCGGCTGCACGTACAGACGACGACCTGAAAAAAGAAAAAGGCGCGCTCAGGCCTTCGCTGCGTTGCGCGAGGGCCACAGCACGGAGGCGATGGCGACCATCATCAGCGCCACCGCCACCCAGTCCTGCCAGTGCACGGCTTCGCCCAGCCACACCGCGCCGCTGAAGACGCCGAGCACCGGGATGAACATCACGCTGAGCGTCGAGGCGATGGGCGGCAGGCCGCGCGCCAGGTAGAACCAGGCGGCATGCGCGAAGCCGAAGATCAGCACGGCGTTGTAGCCGATCGAAGCCCAGGTCACGCGGCCCGGCCAGTACATCTGGCCGCGCTCGAACAGCAGCGAGAGCACCGTCATCACCACCGCGGTCAGCGCCGTCATCCAGAACGACAGCGTGAGCGTCGGCAGCCCGATGCGCGTGTGCCGCAGCAACTGCGTGCCCAGCGCCCATGTGGCGGCCGCCACCAGTGCCAGCGCCACGTAGCCGGGCCGCCCCGCGAAGTCGGTAAGTTCATGCCACAGCAGCAGCCCCACGCCGACCGCGCAGGCGCCCACGCCCAGCCACGCGCGCCGCGTGAGCACCGCGGAGAACAGCAGCGCGCCGATGACGGCCGAGAACACCGGCATCGTGTAGCCCAGGATCGCCGCGCGCCCGCCCGAGAGCGCCTTCACCGCGAGGATGATGCAGGCGTGCCAGACGAACATGTTGGTCGCGCCCAGCCACAGCAGCTCGGGCCACGCGCTGCGCGGCACGCGGAACGGCACCTTCATCCATACCAGCGCGAGGGCCAGCACCGGCACGCCGAGCCAGATCGAGATCGCGCGAAAGGCGAGAGGTGGATAGTCGGCGACGCCCAGTTTCATCACGGGCCAGTTGAACCCCCATGCAAGGGTCAGGAGAACGAGCAGTAGCAGCTGGCGCGGGGTGAAGGAAGGCATGGGCCGCGCCGGCTACAGCAGCCGCTTCAGATACCGCCCCGTGTGGCTCGCCTCGTTCGCCGCGATGTCTTCAGGCGTGCCTTCGCCCACCACCGTGCCGCCGCCCGCGCCGCCCTCGGGGCCCATGTCGATCAGCCAGTCGGCCGTCTTGATGACGTCCAGGTTGTGCTCGATCACGACGATGGTGTTGCCCGCGTCGCGCAGCTGGTGCAGCACCTTCAGCAGCAGCTCGATGTCGGCGAAGTGCAGGCCGGTGGTCGGCTCGTCGAGAATGTAGAGCGTGCGGCCGGTGTCGCGCTTGCTGAGCTCCAGCGCGAGCTTCACGCGCTGCGCCTCGCCGCCCGACAGCGTGGTGGCCGACTGGCCCAGCTTGATGTAGCTCAGGCCCACGTCGAGCAGCGTGCGCAGCTTGCGCTCGATGGTGGGCACGGCCTTCAGGAATTCGTGCGCCACCTCCACCGTCATCTCGAGGATCTGCGCGATGTTCCTGCCCTTGTAGAGCACCTCGAGCGTCTCGCGGTTGTAGCGCTGGCCGTGGCACACCTCGCAGGGCACGTACACGTCGGGCAGGAAGTGCATCTCGACCTTCACCACGCCATCGCCCTGGCAGGCCTCGCAGCGCCCGCCCGCCACGTTGAAGCTGAAGCGGCCGGGGCCGTAGCCGCGCTCGCGCGCGGTGTTGGTCTCGGCCATCAGTTCGCGGATCGGCGTGAACAGGCCCGTGTAGGTGGCCGGGTTGCTGCGCGGCGTGCGGCCGATGGGGCTCTGGTCGACGTTGATGACCTTGTCGAAATACTCGATGCCCTCCACCGATTCGTGCGCGGCCGGCTCTTCGTGTGCGCGGTACAGCGTGCGTGCAACGGCGGTGTAGAGCGTGTCGTTCACCAGTGTCGACTTGCCGGAGCCCGACACACCGGTCACGCAGGTCAGCAGGCCGACCGGGAAGGCCACGCTCACGTTCTTCAGGTTGTTGCCTGTGGCGCCGACCACGCGGATTTCCTGCAGGTCGGTCTGCGTGGCGAGGTGGGCCGCCTCGCGCGCGGCGCGGCGTTCGGCCGCGGGGCTCTGCGGAAAGCGCGAGGGCTTCCTGCCTTCGTTGAAGGCCGGCTTCTTCACGACCGGCAGCCAGGCGGTGCGGTGCCTGGGCACTTCGATCTTCTTGGTGCCCGAGAGGTACTGGCCCGTGAGCGAATCGGGGTTGGACGACACCTCGGCGTACGTGCCCTGCGCCATCACGCGCCCGCCATGCACGCCGGCGCCGGGGCCCATGTCGATCACGTGGTCGGCGGCGTGGATCATGTCCTCGTCATGCTCCACCACGATCACGCTGTTGCCGATGTCGCGCAGATGTTTCAGCGTGCCGATCAGGCGGTCGTTGTCGCGCTGGTGCAGGCCGATGCTGGGCTCGTCGAGCACGTACATCACGCCCGTGAGGCCCGAGCCGATCTGCGAGGCCAGGCGGATGCGCTGCGCCTCGCCGCCCGAGAGCGTTTCGGCGCTGCGGTCCAGGCTCAGGTAGTTGAGGCCCACGTCGTTCAGGAACTTCAGCCGCAGGCCGATCTCGCGCACCACCTTGTCGGCGATGTCGGCCTTGGCGCCGCGCAGCTTGAGCGTCTGGAACCACGCGAGCGAGTCACGCAGCGTGAGATGGCTCAGTTCGAAGATCGCCATGCGCGGCGGCTCGCTGCCATCGGCCGGGCGGGCCGATTCGTCCACCAGGAACACGTTGCGCGCTTCGGGCCGCAGCCGCGAGCCGCCGCAGTCGGGACACGGCTGCAGGTTGCGAAAGCGCGCAAGGTCTTCGCGCACCATCACCGAATCGGTCTCGCGGTAGCGCCGCGCCATGTTCGGGATGATCCCCTCGAAGGGGTGCTTCTTCGTGAGCTTCTTGCCCGCGAAGTTGCCCGACTCCATGGTGTAGTTGAACTTGATCTCCTCGGCCGCCGAGCCGTTCAGCAGCACCTGCTGCACCGAGGCTGGCAGCGACTCGAAGGGTGCATCGACGTCGAACTTGTAGTGCTTCGCGACGCTCTCGATCATGCTGAAGTAGTAGCCGTTGCGGCGGTCCCAGCCCTTGATGGCGCCGCTGGCGAGCGAGAGCGAGGGGAAGGCCACCACGCGCGCCGGGTCGAACACCTCGCGATGGCCCAGGCCGTCGCAGCTCGGGCAGGCGCCTACGGGCGAGTTGAACGAGAAGAGGCGCGGCTCCAGTTCCGACAGCGAGTAGTGGCAGATCGGGCAGGCGAACTTGGCGTTGAACAGGTGTTCCTTGTCGGGCGCACCCTCGGCGCCGAGTTCGAGCGCTATCGCGCGGCCCTCGGCCAGGCGCAGCGCGGCCTCGAAGCTCTCGGCCAGGCGCTGCTGCATGTCGGGGCGCGCGCGCAGGCGGTCGATCACCACGTCGATGTCGTGCTTCTCGGTCTTCTTGAGCTTGGGCAGGTCGTTGTATTCGTAGGTCTGCCCGTCGACGCGAAAGCGCACGTAGCCGGCCGCCTGCATCTCGGCGAAGAGCTCGAGGAACTCTCCTTTTTTCTCTCTTGCCACCGGCGCCAGGATCATCAGGCGCGGCTCGTCGGGGATGGCGAGCGTGGCGTCGACCATCTGCGAGACCGTCTGCGCCTGCAGCGGCAGGTGATGGTCGGGGCAGTAGGGCGTGCCGGCGCGCGCGTACAGCAGGCGCAGGTAGTCGTGGATCTCGGTCACCGTGCCCACGGTGGAGCGCGGGTTGTGGCTGGTGGCCTTCTGCTCGATGCTGATCGCGGGCGACAGGCCCTCGATCACGTCCACATCGGGCTTGTCCATGAGCTGCAAAAACTGCCGCGCATAGGCCGACAGGCTCTCGACGTAGCGCCTCTGCCCTTCGGCATACAGCGTGTCGAAGGCCAGGCTCGACTTGCCCGAGCCCGACAGGCCGGTGATGACCACCAGCTTGTTGCGCGGGATGTCGAGATCGACGTTCTTCAGGTTGTGGGTGCGCGCACCGCGGATGCTGATGCGCTGCTGCGCCAGCACGGCGCCGAGGTAGGTGTTTCGCTCGAGTTCCGCGTCGCGTGCGCTTTCCTCGTCGGCGGCGGCGTATTCAGTGGCTTTTGAATTCAAAGGGGGCGATCGTCCGAGGGCAACCGGACATGATAGACCGCCGCGCATTTCATGGCGAGGTGCCGGGTTGCGGCGCAGACGGATGCACCGGCTCCGAGCTGCCGATGGCCCGTCCCACCATGTGCTCGGCCAGCGTGTCGTACAGCGGGCGGCTGATCATCCGCGAGACCAGGCTGGCCAGCATGGCCGCGGCCATCAGGCTCAGCACCATCGAGTGGCCGTCGACCATCTCCATCACGATGATGAAGGCGGTGAGCGGTGCCTGGGTCACCGCGGCCAGGAAGCCCGCCATGCCCATGGCAATGAGCGCGGGGCCGAGGTCGCTGCCGGCCAGCCGCGCCACCGCGTTGCCGATGCCCGCTCCGATGGACAGTGACGGCGCGAAGATGCCGCCCGGCACGCCGCACCAGGCCGTCAGCCAGGTGGCGATGAACTTGAGCACGGTGTAGATCGGCGTCAATTCGTCATGCCCCTGCAGCATCTGCTTGACCGCCTCGGAGCCCGCGCCGAAGGTGGCGCCGCCCGTGACCAGCCCGATGACGGCCACCGCCAGTGCGCCGCAGGCCGCGAAACGCACCGGAAAGCGCGCCCGCCAGCGGTTGAGGCGCCCCGGCACACCGGTGAGCGAGGCGATCAGCAGCCGCGCGAACAGCCCGCCGGCCGCGCCGCTCAGCAGGGTGACCAGCAGTCCCGGCCCGAGTGCCTCCCAGCCCAGCCGGGGCACGCGGATCACGCCGAAGTAACTGGTATTGCCGAAGGCCGATACAGCCACCAGGCCCGCCAGCACGATGGCCGTGATGATCAGGCCGCTGGAGCGCGCCTCGAGCCGGCCCGACAGCTCCTCGATGGCGAACACCACGCCCGCCAGCGGCGCATTGAAGGCCGCCGCGATGCCGGCCGCGCCGCCCGCCACCAGCAGCGCGCGTCCGTCGATGGCCGTGTTGGGCGACAGCCAGCGGCGCGCATGCTGCATCACCCCGGCAGCTACCTGTACCGAAGGCCCCTCGCGCCCGATCGACAGCCCGGCCGCGAAGCCTGCTGCGCCCAGCCCGATCTTGGCGAGCGTGAGCCGCAGCGAGGCGAAGGCGAAGCGCCGCTCTTCGGGCAGGGCCGGATGCAGCGCCGCCTTGATCTGCGGAATGCCCGAGCCGCCCGCGCCGGGAAAGAAACGCAACGTGAACCAGACGATCCCGGCCGTGAGCAGCGGCGTCGTCAGCAGCACCGCCCAGGGCCAGCTGCGGTAGAAACTGTGGAACTGGCCGAAGACCCAGTCGCTCGCCATGGTGAAGCCCACCACGAAGAGGCCGGCCGCAATGGCGTAGCCGAGCACGATCGCCCGGTCGAGCCAGATGCGGCCACCGCGCAATTCGGCGCGCAGATGCTCGAAAAAGTCGGGTTCTCTGTTCATCGGGAAGGCTCATTCTGGCATTCGCCGGGCATGCCGCCGACAGCCTTGGGGCACAATCGAGGGTTCCTCTCAACCTCCTCCTTCATCTACTTATCAGGGGCAGTGCATATGGCATCGGTCAATAAAGTCATCGTCGTCGGCAACCTGGGGCGCGACCCCGAAATGCGGACCTTCCCGAGCGGCGATCAGGTCGCGAACGTCACCGTGGCCACCACCGATCGCTGGAAAGACAAGCAAAGCGGCGAAATGCGCGAAGCCACCGAATGGCACCGCATCGTCTTCAACGGCCGCCTGGCCGAAATCGCCGGCCAGTACCTGCGCAAGGGCTCGCAGGTGTACGTCGAAGGCAGCCTGCGCACGCGCAAGTGGACCGACAAGGACGGCATCGAAAAGTACACCACCGAAATCCGTGCCGACCAGATGCAGATGCTCGGCAGCCGCCAGGGCCAGGGCGGCCCGTCGGGTGGCCCCGGCGATGACGACGGCGGCTACTCGCAAGGCGGTGGCGGCGGTGGTTATTCGCAGGGCGGTGGCGGTGGCGGCGGGTACGCCGCGCGTGCGCCCGCGGCGGCACCGCGCGCTCCGGCGCCGGCTCCACGCCAGGCTCCGGCCAAGTCGTCGTCGGGCTTCGACGACATGGATGACGACATTCCGTTCTGAACGGGCCTTTTTACTTTTTGAACAAGAGCCAGGCGTCGCGAGACGCCTGGCTCTTTGCAATTGGGGAGATGACTGGGTAGAGCTAATACTTTGATTTTCAAAATTAGGCAAAAATCATTTGTAACGCCCTTACATCCCCCGTATATTGTTCCAAAATGCAACCGTTGCGTTCTCTGCCGTGCCACACTGTTGTCCACGGAGCTACCCGGCTCGTACAAGCGACAGGATCAAACCCATGTCTTTGTCCGTCTGGGCCAGGATTCGCCTGCCGCTGGTAATTTTCATCCTCGGCGCGGCGCTATCGATCGCCCTCAGCATTTCGGCGCGCCAGGAGATCGGGCGCAGCGCCCAGGCGCGCTTCGACGCAACCGCGTTCGATCTGGCACGCAAGGTCGAGGCTCGCTTCGACGACTACATTGCCGTCCTCATCGGCCTGCGTGCGCGATTCAACACCTCCGAGGCCGTGACGCGAAGCGATTTCAGGGACTACGTCGCGGGGCTGAACCTTGCGACCGCGTACCCCGGTTTCCAGGCCGTCACCTATGCGCCCCGCGTTGCGGCGGGCGACAAGCAGTTCTTCGAGGCACAGGTCCGTGGCGATGCCAGTCTCGACGCCAGCGTTGCCTCCCGCTTCGCCATCAAGCCGCCCGGCGAGCGTGACACCTACTACCCGCTGATCTACATCGAACCGCAGGCCGGCAACGAGAAGCTGCTCGGCAACGACCTGGGCGCGATGCCCGACAGGGGGGACGCGCTCGAGCAGGGGCGTGACACCGGCGGGCTCGTCTCCTCCGGGCGCAAGGTGCGCATCCCGGGTCGCGAGTCCGACATCGGATTGGCGATGCGGCTGCCGGTCTATCGCACGGGGCAGCCGCTCGATACGCTCGAGCAGCGGCGCAGCGCCTATATGGGTTCGGTCGGCGCGGGCTTCAGCATCGCAGGCATGCTGCGCGACATGGTGGGCGACGATGCCGCGAGGACGCTCCGGCTGCGCCTGATCGATGCCGGCCCGGGCCAGGGGGCGGTCGGCACGCGCGTCGAGACCAGGTTCGTGAAGCCGACCCCCTTCGGCGAGCGGCAACTGCTGTTCGACAGCGCGGCCTTGGCGAAGTCGGCCGTCGCACCGGCGCGCAGCCTCGAGCGTGTGCTCGGCTTCGAGTTGGGCGGCCACTCCTGGCTGGTCGAGGTCGGCCAGGACGAGCGCCAGGTCTTCGGTCCGCTCGACAAGGCCATCCCCTGGTTCATCGTCCTCGGCGGCCTGGCCACCAGCATGCTGATTGCCGGCATCGTCTTTTCGCTGACCACTTCACGCAGCCGGGCCCAGGTCCTGGCGACCGAGATGACCAGCCACCTGCGCACCAGCGAACGACAGTTGGAGGATGCCCAGCACCTGGCGAGCCTGGGCAGCTGGATCCTCGATCCCGAAACCGGAGCCCTGCAATGCTCCGAGGAAGCCCGGCGCATCCTCGGTTTCGAGGCCGACCCCTTGCTGCCAGACCTGCCGGCGCTGCTCTCGCGAGTTCCGGACTCGGAACGCTCCGAGGTCGAACAACAGATCGCGCAGGCCTCCCGGTCCATGGAACGCAGCGAATTCGAGCACCGCCTGTGCCTGCCCGATGGCACCGAACGCTGGCTTCATGTCATCGCGCAGTCGGCCGAGGAAGACGGAAAGACGCTGGTGCGCGGTACCGTGCGCGATGCCACGCGGCGCCGCAAGGATGCGTTGCGCCAGAAGCTCGAGTACGAGATCGCCCGGCTGCTTGCCGGCGATGGCGCGGCAGAGACGGTGATCACGCAGGCGCTGGAGGCAGTATGCACCGAGCTGCGCTGGGACTGCGGCATGTTGTGGAGCGTCGGCGACGACGGCCTGGTTCGCTGCGCCGCCGCCTGGCATGCCGACAGCGGCCCGGCCGTGCGGCAATTCGTCAGCGACAGCCGCTCGCTCGAATACCGGCCTGGCGAAGGCTCGCTGGGCCGCGCCTGGGGGACCGGCGGCGTCGTGCAAATCGACACGCGGGCAGCCCCGGGCGACTTTGTGCGCGATGCGATGGCGGGGCAGGCCGGACTGGCTGGCGGCCTCGTTGTGCCGATGGTCACCACCGGTGTGACCACCGCGCTGGAGCTTTTTGCCCGCAATCCGTACGTGGACGACGCCGAGACGCTGGAGTCGCTGCGTGTGATCGCCCTGCAGATTGCCCAGTACGAGCAACGCAAGCTGGCCGAGCGAAATCTTCGTTTCATGGCCAGCCACGACGAACTCACCGGGTTGTTCAACCGCGCCGCGCTGCAACACGAGCTTGATCGCGCCATCAAGCGCAGCAACCGCCATCAGAAGCAGTTCGCAGTGATGTTCGTCGACCTGGATCGCTTCAAGCACATCAACGACACGCTCGGCCATGGCGTGGGCGACGAGATGATCAAGACCTGCGGCGAGCGCCTCACGGCGCTGCTGCGCGAGGACGACGTGGTGGCGCGTTTCGGCGGCGACGAGTTCGTGCTGCTCCTGGAGAACCTGTCCAGCGCGAACGATGCCGCGGTACTCGCCGAAAAGGTGCTGGCCTGCTGCGCCGAGCCTTTCGTCATCGAGGGGCGCGAACTGCACGTCAGCGCCAGCGTCGGCGTGAGCATCTACCCGGACAACGGCGGCGACGCCGAAGCGTTGCTGAAGAACGCCGACACCGCGATGTACCGGGCCAAGGAAAGAGGCCGCAACACCTTCCGGTTCTACGCGGCGAAGATGAATGCACAGAGTACCGAGCGGCTGATCCTGGAGAGCGCACTGCGCCATGCCGTGGAACGAGGCGAACTGGAGATGCACTATCAGCCGAAGATGAATCTGCAGACCCGGCGCATCGTCGGTGTCGAGGCGCTGATGCGCTGGCACCATCCGGTTCTGGGCATGATCCCGCCCGTGCAGTTCATTCCGATCGCCGAAGAGATCGGCTTGATCGTGTCCATGGGCCGGTGGGCGCTGGAGAGGGCCTGCGCCGATGCGCGCGCGTGGCGGAATTACGGTCTGCCGGACGTGTTGATGAGCGTCAACCTGTCGCCGCGCCAGTTCGAAAGCCAGACGCTCGTCGCCGACATACGGGGCATCCTGGAAGCCTCGGGCCTGGAGCCGGCGCTGCTCGAGCTGGAAATTACCGAAGGTGCGGTGATGGAGAACCCCGAATATGCGGCCAATTTGCTCCGGACGATTCGAGACATGGGCGTCGGCCTCGCCATCGACGATTTCGGAACGGGCTATTCCTCGCTCTCCTATTTGAAGCTTTTCCCGCTGTCGACCGTCAAGATCGACCGTTCCTTCATCAACGATCTCTCGCAGGACGCCGATGCACGGGCGCTCATCGACGGCATCATCACCCTGGCCCACGGGCTGCGAATGAAGGTGGTGGCCGAGGGCGTGGAAACCGAAGCACAACTCGACTACCTGCGCATCCGCGGATGCGACGAGGTCCAGGGCTATTGGCTGTGCAAGCCCGTGCCCGCCGACGAGGCACGCAATTTCATGGCGCGTCACCTGCGCAACCAGTTTGCTCCGTCGGTAGCGGCCTGACGGCCGGACCTTCGGGCAATCGTCACCGGGCACGTTGCTCGGACCTACTCGCAACTTCACAGGAGCATTCATGATCGATTCCACCCAAGGCAAGACGCTCGAGCAGACGATCGCCGCCATCCAGGCCCTCGACCTCACGCTGATCAAGTTCAAGGCCAGCCGCAAAGAGGACGGCTACGGCTGGTCGGCCGGCTACGCGGACCAGATGGAGGTGGCCTACAAACGCTACCTGATACTGCACGCCAAGCACCCCGACCTGACGCTTGCTCCCGAGCAGGACGTCGACCGCTTCTGGCACATGCACATCCTCGACACGAGAAAGTACGCAGCCGATTGCGAAGCCACCTTCGGCCATTTCCTGCACCACTTCCCGTACCTTGGCCTGCGCGGCGAGGATGACGCCAAGGCGCTGCAGGAGGCCTTCCTGGAAATGCAGCGCTTGTCTGCCGAGGAGTTCGGCGAGCCGATGCCCCATCGCGAGCCGGGCAAGGATTCAGCCGCATGGTGCTCGCTCGAGGCAGGCAAGCCTTCGGCCGCGTGGTGCTCGCTCGAGGCGGGCAAGCCTTCAGCCGCATGGTGCTCGCTCGAGGCAGGCAAGCCTTCGGCCGCGTGGTGCTCGCTCGAGGCGGGCAAGCCTTCAGCGGCGTGGTGTTCGCTCGAGGCGGGCAAGCCTTCAGCGGCGTGGTGTTCGCTCGAGGCGGGCAAACCTTCAGCGGCGTGGTGTTCGCTCGAGGCGGGTAAACCTTCAGCGGCGTGGTGTTCCCTCGAGGCAGGCAAACCTTCAGCTGCGTGGTGCTCGCTCGAGGCGGGCAAGCCTTCGGCCGCATGGTGTTCGCTCGAGGCGGGCGCCGCGGCAGGAGCTTCGGTGAAGGCCGGTGTGTATGAGTCGGCAGCTTCGCGTGCGGGTTCGAATCTGCGCGAATAAATGAAGGAATAGCGGCGCCACCGCGAAGGCGGTGCTGGCACCGCATCCCGGCTCGCTGACATTCCTGGCTTCGCCGGAGGCCTCGCCGACTTCAGCATCAGCGCCTGGCTGTACATCGACAGCCTGGCGACCTGGCCGCGGGTCTTCGACTTCGGCAGATGGGCTTTGCGCCCATCGACCTGGGCGCCACCACGCAGAACTGGCTGGACCGCTCGCAATATTCCAGCGACCCGTCCCGGAAGGGCCGCATCGACGACTTCCGGATCTACGGCGGCGCGCTGGGCAGCGCGGAGGTGGCGGCGCTGGCTGCCGCGTAGCGGGCTTCTTCTAGACCGGCCCCGCCAGCTGGCCCTGGCAGACGTACTTGGTGTGCATGTAGTCGTCCAGGCCATGCACCGAGCCTTCGCGGCCGTAGCCCGATTCCTTCACACCGCCGAAGGGCGCGGCCTCGGCCGCCAGCGCGCCTTCGTTGATGCCGACGATGCCCGACTCCAGCGCGTCGGCCACGCGCCAGATGCGCCGCACGTCGCGCGAGTAGAAGTACGCCGCGAGTCCGAAGGGCGTGTCGTTGGCGGCGGCGATCACCTCGGCCTCGCTCTCGAAGCGCGTGACCGGCACCACGGGCCCGAAGGTTTCCTCGCAGCTGCAGGCCATCGTCGCGTCGGCGTTCACCAGCACGGTGGGCGCGTAGTAGTTGGGGCCGTCGCAGCGCGCGGAGCGCAGCCGCTCGCCGCCGACCACGATGCGCGCGCCCCTGGCCACGGCGTCGCGCACGTGCCGCTCGATCTTCTCCACGGCGCGCGCGTTGATCATCGGGCCGATCTGCGAGCCGGGTTCGGTGGCGGGGCCGACCTCGAGCGCGCCGACCCGCGCAGCCAGCTTGTCGACGAACGCGTCGTGCACGCGGGCCTGCACGAACACCCGGTTCGGGCTCACGCAGGTCTGGCCGCCGTTGCGGAACTTGGCGGCCATCAGGCCCTCCACGGCGGCATCGACGTCGGCGTCGTCGAACACGATGAAGGGCGCATTGCCGCCGAGCTCCAGCGACAGCTTCTTGAGCGTATCGGCCGAACGCCTTGCGAGGTGCTTGCCGACCGGCGTCGAGCCGGTGAACGTGACCTTGCGCACGCGCGCATCGTCGAGCCAGGCATCGACCACCTCGGGCGTGCGCTCGCGCGAGGCCGTCACGATGTTGAGCACGCCCGGCGGCACGCCGGCTTCTTCGGCCAGCGCCACCAGCGCGAGCGAGGTCAGCGGTGTGTCTTCCGCCGGCTTGCACACCACCGTGCAGCCCGCCGCGAGGGCCGGTGCGATCTTGCGCGCGATCATGGCCGCCGGAAAGTTCCATGGCGTGATCGCCGCGATCACGCCCACGGGTTCCTTCAGCGCGAACATGCGCCGGCCCGGCACGGGCGCCGGGATGATGTCGCCGTTGGCACGCGTGGCCTCCTCGGCGAACCATTCGATGTAGCTGGCCGCATAGGCGACTTCGCCGCGGCCCTCGGCCAGCGGCTTGCCCTGCTCGCGCGAGATGAGGCGGCCCAGGTCTTCCTGGTGCGCGATCACGAGGTCGTTCCAGCGCTTGAGGATCTGCGCGCGCTGCTTGGCCGGCACCGCGCGCCATGCGGGAAAGGCGGCGTGCGCGGCATCGACGGCGGTGCGCGCATCGGCGGCCGTGCCGTCGGGCACGCTCGCGAATACGGCGTCGGTGGCGGGATCGCTGACGTCGAGGCGGCGCGAATCGCTCGCTTCGCGCCATTCGCCGCCGATGAGCTGGCGTCCGGGCATCAGGTTCCTGTATTCGGGTTCGAGTGTCATGGTCGGAGGGTCTTTCTCTTCATTCAGGATGCGGTTACGCGCTCGGCGATCGCGATGCCCACCTCGGTGGTGCTGGCCGAGCCGCCGAGGTCGGGCGTGCGCGGCCCCTCGCGCAGCACCGCCTCGATCGCGCCCAGGATTGCGTCGTGCGCGGCGCGGCCCGCGCCCTGGCCCTGCGTGAGGAAGTCCAGCATCAGCGCGCCGGACCAGATCATCGCGATGGGGTTGGCGATGTTCTGGCCATGGATGTCGGGCGCCGAGCCGTGCACCGGCTCGAACAGCGACGGGAACTTGCGCTCCGGGTTGAGGTTGGCCGATGGCGCGAGGCCGATGGTGCCGGTGGTCGCGGGCCCGAGGTCGGACAGGATGTCGCCGAACAGGTTGCTCGCCACCACCACGTCGAAGCGCGTGGGCTGCAGCACGAAGCGCGCCGACAGAATGTCGATGTGCTGCTTGTCGACCGTCACCTCGGGGTAGTCGAGCCCGACGGCGTCGGCGCGCGAATCCCACCACGGCATGCTGATCGCGATGCCGTTGCTCTTGGTGGCCACCGTCAGGTGCTTGCGCTTTCGTGCCCGCGCGGTCTCGTAGGCGTAGCGCAGCACGCGGTCGGCGCCATGGCGCGAGAAGACCGATTCCTGGATCACGATCTCGCGCTCGGTGCCCTCGTACATCACGCCGCCGAGCGAGGTGTATTCGCCCTCGGTGTTCTCGCGCACCACGAGGTAGTCGATGTCGCCAGGCTTGCGGCCGGCGAGCGGGCAGGGCACGCCCTCGAACAGGCGCACCGGGCGCAGGTTGATGTACTGGTCGAACTCGCGGCGGAACTTCAGCAGCGAACCCCAGAGCGACACGTGGTCGGGCACGGTGGCGGGCCAGCCGACGGCGCCGAAGTACAGCGCGTCGACGCCCTTGAGCTGCTCCTTCCAGTCGTCCGGCATCATCTGGCCGTGCTGCGCGTAGTAGTCGCAGCTGGCCCAGTCGACGGTGCGGCAGTCGAGCTCGAAGCCGAAGCGTTCCGCGGCGGCCTGCACCACGCGCAGGCCCTCGGGCATCACTTCCTTGCCGATGCCGTCGCCGGCGATCAGCGCGATGCGGAAGGTGGGTGTCATATCGGTCTTTCTCATGAAGCGTGGACGGCCGCGCGGTCCATCTCGTCGAGCCAGCCGCGGCGCAACTCGGGTACCGAGCGCGCCAGCAGCTCGTAGTAGGGGTGGTGCGGGCCGCGGTCATAGTCGGCGCGCGCCACCTGCGCGAGCTTGCGGCCGTGCTGCATGACAACGATCTCGTCGCACACCGCGCGCACCGTGTGCAGGTCGTGGCTGATGAAGAGATAGGACACGCCGAGCTCTCGCCGCAGCTGCGCGATCAGGTCGAGCACCGCCGCGCCGACCACGGTGTCCAGCGCCGACGTGACTTCGTCGCACAGGATCAGGTCCGGGTCGGCCGCCAGCGCGCGCGCGAGGTTCACGCGCTGCTTCTGCCCGCCCGAGAGGCCGCCCGGCAGGCGCCCGGCCACGGTCTGCGGCAGCTGCACCAGGTCGAGCAGCTCGCGGATGCGCCGCTGCAGCGGCTCGCCGCGCAGGCCCTTGTAGAACTGCAGCGGCCGCGCCAGGATGCGCTCGATGGTCTGCGACGGGTTCAGCGCCGTGTCGGCCATCTGGAACACGATCTGGATCTGGCGCAGCTCTTCCCGCTCGCGCTGTGCCAGCGTTGGCTTGAGTGCGCGGCCGTTGAACAGCACGCTGCCGTGGCACGGCTTGAGCAGGCCGGCGACGGCGCGCGCCAGCGTGGTCTTGCCCGAGCCCGACTCGCCGATCACGCCGATGGCCTGGCCCCGGTAGAGCTTGAGATCGATGTTCTCGAGGATCATCTTGGCCGGCCGTCCCTGTGCGTCGACAGGGCCATAGCCGGCGGAAAGCTCGCGCACCTCGAGCAGCAGCTCGGCGCCGCCCGGGGTCGCGCCGGATTCGCGCGGCGCCGGGCGGGCGGCGGCCAGCAGGCACTTCGTGTACTCATGGGCCGGCGTCGCGAGAATCTGCTCGGTGGCATTCACCTCCTGCATCCGGCCGTTGCGCAGCACCAGGATGTGGTCGGCCATCTGTGCCACCACAGCGAGGTCGTGGCTCACGTACACCGCGGTCGCGCGACGCTCGCGCACCGCACGGCGGAAGGCGCGCAGCACCTCGATCTGCGTCGTCACGTCGAGCGCGGTGGTCGGCTCGTCGAGGATCACGAGATCGGGGTCGGCGATCAGCGCCATGGCCGCCATCAGCCGCTGCAGCTGGCCGCCCGACACCTGGTGCGGGTAGCGCGTGCCGATGGTCTCCGGCTCGGGCAGCGCGAGCTCGCGGAACAGCTGGATCGCCTTCGCCTCGGCCTCGGCGCGCGTGCACAGGCCATGGATGCGGCACGGCTCGACCACCTGGTCCATGATCGTGCGCGAGGGATTGAAGGAGGCCGCCGCGCTCTGCGCGATGTAGGTGACCGTGCGTCCGCGCAGCGCGCGCTGCCGGGGTGCATCGAGCGCCAGCACGTCGGTGCCGCCGATGCGCACGCTGCCTGCCGAGATGCGGCAGCCCTGGCGCGCGAAGCCCATCAGCGCGAGCGCCGTGGTGGTCTTGCCGGAGCCCGATTCGCCGATCAGCGCCAGCACCTCGCCGGGCTGCACGGAGAAGCTCAGGTTGTCGACCAGCGTGCTCGCGCCGGCCGCGATGCTCAAGTCATTGACGATCAGTGTTGCGCCCATGTCAGTGGCTCCCGTTTGCGCCGGGAACACTGCGGAACCGGCTTTGCCGGGCCGCTGGTGTTGCCCCCGGAGAGGGGGTGGGAGGCCACACGAAGTGGGCAAGCCTGGGGGTGAGCTTCATCTTGCTCCTCGTTCGCGGGCGGCGCGGCCCGGCAGGTTGTCGATGACGAGGTTGACCGAGATGGTCAGGCTCGCGATGGCCAGCGCCGGCACGATCACCGAGGCGCCGCCCATGGCCAGTGCGCCGATGTTCTCCCGCACCAGCGAGCCCCAGTCGGCTGCCGGCGGCTGGATGCCGAGGCCGAGGAAGCTCAGGCTCGCCAGCAGCAGCACGGTGTAGACGAAGCGCAGGCCGAGGTCGGCCAGCATCGGCCCGAGGATGTTGGGCAGGATCTCGCGCAGCATGATGTAGAGCGTGCCCTCGCCGCGCGTGCGCGCCACGGTCACGTAGTCGAGCGCGTTGATGTTGACGGCCAGCGAGCGTGCGATGCGATAGGCGCCCGGCACGTAGATGATGGCCGCCGTCACGACCAGCATCGGCACCGAGGAGCCGAAGCCCGCCACCATGATGAGCGCGAACATCTTGCTCGGTATCGCGGTCAGCGTGTCGAGGCAGCGGCTGAGCAGCGTGTCGGTCCAGCGTCCGCTGGCCGCGGCCAGCAGCGCCAGCGTGGTGCCGGTGCCGCTGGCCAGCAGCGTGGCGAGCAGCGCGACGCCGACCGTATAGCGTGCGCCTTCGACGATCAGCGCCAGCATGTCGCGCCCGAGGTAGTCGGTGCCCAGCCAGTGCGCCGCGCTCATGGGCGCGAAGACGCTGTTGCCGCCCATGGTGCCCGAGGAGTGCGACAGCAGCCAGGGCCCGAGCGCGGCCGCGAGCAGCCAGAACAGCAGCACCGCGAGGCCCAGCAGGCCGGAGACGCCGAAGCCGCGAAGCCAGCGCAGCGGATGCCGCCCGCGTTGCTCGCTCGGCGCTGCGACGGCGGTGGCCGTGGCGCCCAGGGCCGATGAGGAGGTGGATGTTTCCATGGGGCTCGCCTCAGCGGTGGCGCAGTCGGGGGTTGGCGACGATGCCGCAGATGTCGGCCGCCGTCACGAGGATCAGGTAGCCGGCGCAGAAGATCATGGCGCAGGTCTGCACCAGCGGCATGTCGCGCTGCGAGACGCCGTCGACCATCAGCTTGGCGATGCCGGGATAGTTGAAGATCGTCTCGACGATGATCACGCCGCCCAGCAGGTACGACAGGCTCAGCGCCACCGCATTCGCGATCGGTCCGACCGCGTTGGGCAGCGCATGCGCCAGCACCATGCGCATCGGCGAGGCGCCCTTGAGCCGCACCATCTCGATGTAGGGCGCCTCGAGCTGGTCGATCACCGCGGCGCGCGTCATGCGCATCATCTGCGCGACGATCACGCAGCACAGCACCAGCACCGGCATCGCGAAGGCGCGCAGCAACTGTCCGACCGACTCGATCTCGTTGACGAAAGAGAGCGCCGGCAGCCAGCGCAGCTTGACCGCGAACACCAGCACCGCGAGCGTCGCGACCAGGAACTCCGGCACCGACACCACCGCCACCGCCGACGTGGAAGCCGCGCGGTCGAACCAGGAGCCGCGCCACACGGCCGAGGCGATGCCCAGCGCCAGCGCGATCGGAACCGAGAACAGGGCCGTCACGGCCGCGAGCAGCAGCGAGTTGGGAAGGCGGCTTGCCACCAGCTCCGACACCGGCATCTGCGTGGTGGCCGAGCGGCCGAGGTCGCCCCTGGCCATGCCGAGCAGCCATTGCGCATAGCGCCGCGGCGCCGGCACGTCCAGCCCCATCTGCGTGCGCAGCGCGGCCAGCGCCTCGGGCGTGGCTTCCTGGCCGAGCTGCTCCTGGGCTGCATCGCCCGGCAGCACGGCGGTGATCGAGAACACGATCACCGACACCGCCAGGAGCGACAGCAGCGCCAGCGCGATGCGCTGGACGAGGAGCTTGAGGATCACATGGTTCATGAAGAATGTTCCGGCGCGCGGATCAGGCTTCCAGCCACACGTTCTCGGCGAAGTTGTAGCCCATCAGCCCGCCCAGCGGAATCGGCGACAGCCCCTTGAGCTTGGAGCTATGGCCGTCGATGCTCGCAAGGAACAGCGGGATGCCGATGCCGGCGTCCTGGTGGATCATGGTCTGCATGTCGGCGTACATCTGCTTGCGCTTGGCCAGGTCGGTCTCGGCGCGCGAGGCCAGCAGCAGCTGATCGAACTTCTCGTTCTTCCAGCGCGACTCGTTCCAGGCCGCGCCCGACTGGAAGAACTGCGTCAGCAGCACGTCGGCGCTCGGGCGCGGGTTGACGTTGCCGAAGCCCACCGGGCTGTTGAGCCAGTGGTTCGACCAGTAGCCGTCGGCCGGCATGCGCTTGATGTCGATCTCCAGGCCCGCGCGCTGCGCGGTCTGCTGCAGCATCAGCGCCATCTCCACCGAGTAGAGTGCCGCCGGCGAAGCCACCATCGGCACCTTGCCGGTGACGCCGGACTTCTGCAGATGGAACTTGGCCTTGTCGAGGTCGAACGGGCGCTGCGGCAGGCCCGCGAAGTAGAAGCGGTTGGTCGGATCGATCGGCTGGTCGTTGCCGAGCACGGCGTAGTCGAGCGCGATGGTCTTCTTCATCTGCGCACGGTCGAACATGTACTTCATCGCGAGCACGAAGTCGGGGTTGGCGCCGGGGCCCGTGTCCTTGCGCATGATGAGGTCGGAGTACTGGCCCGACTGGGTGAGGAAGATGCCGAACCCGGGCGTGCCCTTCACGCGCTCCACCGAGCGCGGATTGACCGAGCCTACGAGGTCCATGCCGCCGGACAGCAGCGCGTTGACGCGCGCGCTCTCGTCGCCGATGCCCACGAACTCGATCTCGTCGAGGTAGGGCTTGCCGGGTTTCCAGTAGGCGTCGTTGCGCACCATCAGCGAACGCACGCCGGGCTTGAATTCCTTGAGCTTGTACGGGCCGGTGCCGATGCCTGCGTTGAAGTCGGTGGTGCCCTCCTTGACGATCTGGAAGTGGAAGGTGCCCAGGATCACCGGCAGGTCGGCGTTCGGCGCGCTGAGCACCATCGTCACCTCGTTCGGGCCGCTGGCCTTGACGCTCTCGATCTGGTCGGCGAGCACCTTGGCCTTGGAGGCGGTGGCGGGGTCCTTGTGGCGCATGACCGAGAACACGACGTCGGCGGGCGCGAGCGCCTTGCCGTCGTGGAAGTTCACGCCCTTGCGCAGCGTGAACACCCAGGTCTTCGCGTCCTTGGTGGTGAACGATTCGGCCAGCGCGGGCTGCGGCGCGAGGCTGCCGTCGAGCGAGGTGAGGCCGTTGTAGACCATGTTGCAGCGCGAGTAGTCGGTCTGGTTCGACTGCTTGGCCGGATCGAGCGTGTCGGTCGCCGCGGCGGTGGCGCCGGCCACCCGGAGGCGGCCGCCCTTCCTGGGCGTCTGCGCATGGGCGGACATCGCCGCGCCCGCGATGCCGCCGGCCAGCGTGGCCTGCATGCCGCCGGCCATCAGCATCGAAAGGATGTCGCGCCGCGTGGCGCCGCGCTTGAGCGACTCCATCATGCGCAGGCTTTCGCCGGGGCCGACGAGTCTGTCGAAACTCTTGTTGCTGCTGTCGCTCATGATGAAGTGCTCCTGGGGCCGTGGGTTGGAAAAAAACGAACGCGTGTTGCGGGACTGCGGACCCTCAGGCCAGCCTGTCCTTGAGCCGGTAATAAAAGCCCACCGCCGGCAGGAACCACGGCGGGCCGAAGTGGCCGGGAATGGCGGGCCAGTCGCGGCCCCGCCAGGGGTTGGCGGACGCGTCGCCGTTCATCACGGCGGCCATGCGTTCGCCCATGTGGACCGACATCTGCGTGCCGTGTCCGCTGTAGCCCATCGCGTAATAGAGGCCGTTGCGCTCGCCGGCATGCGGCAGGCGGTCCTGCGTCATGTCGACCAGTCCGCCCCAGCAATAGTCGAGCCGCACCGCGCCGAGCTGCGGGAAGGTCTCGGCCAGCCCCGCGCGCAGGATGTCGCCGCTCGCGGCATCCGACTGCGGGCTGGAAATCGCGAAGCGCGCGCGCCCGCCGAACACCAGCCGGTGGTCGGCCGTGAGCCTGAAGTAGTGGTGGATGTTCGCGATGGTCGTGTAGGTGCGCCGGGCCGCGAGCAGCGCCTGCGCGCGCTCCGCGCCGAGCGGTTCGGTGACCACGATGAAGCTGCCGATCGGCACGATGCGCCGGCGCAGCCAGCCGAAGCTGCCGTAGCCGCCATGGCGCGTCGCGCCCGTGGCCAGCAGCACCTGCTGCGCCGTGACCACGCCGCGCGCGGTGTGCAGCCGGTGGGCATGGCCCTGGCCCAGGCGTTCGATGCGGCGCACTTCCGTGCCCGTGTGGATCGCGGCGCCGTTGCGCTGCGCGGCCACCGCCAGCCCGTGCGCGAAGCGGCCCATGTGCATCTGGGCGCTGCGCTTGTAGAGCAGGCCGCCGTGGAAGCGCTCGCTCTGCACCTCGGCGCGCACGCGCGGTGCGTCGAGGATCTCGACGTCGTTGTCCACACCGTCGTCGATCAGGCGTTGCACGCTGCGTTCGAGCGCGGCCATCTGGTTGGCGCGCGTGGCGAGCTTGAGCTTGCCGTGGCGCATGAAGTCGCAGTCGATGGCCTCGTCGCGCACCAGCCGCGCTACGGTGTCGACCGCGTCGTCGTAGGCGTTGTACCAGCTGCGCGCCCGCTCGACGCCGACCTTGGCCGCCACATCGGCGTAGTCGACCGCGAGGCCGTTGTTGACATGCCCACCGTTGCGCCCCGAGGCTTCGGCCGCCACGCGCGGGCCGGCTTCCAGCACCGCGACCCGGGCGCCGCGCCTGGCCATTGCCAGTGCGGCCGAAAGGCCGGTGAAGCCGCCGCCGACGATCGCGACATCGACCTGCGCCGGCAGCTCCTGCGGCGCGGCCAGAAACGCGGGGGCCGAATCGGTCCAGTAGGAGTCGAGCTTCATGGCATCCGGCCCACGCAGGAGCGAGCCGGCATGCCGCGGCGATCGAGGGCGATTTGCCTGGGGCGGGGGCTCATGGTTTCAAGTTCCTTGGACGACAAATGCGACAAGCTCATGACGAAGTGATTGCAGCACGCAGCCGTGCCGCAGGTATTGGGAAATACGGCATCCGGCGCATGAAAGCTGCGGTTTGGAGGGGGCGCGGCGGCATGCCGTGCGGTCTGCCCCTGGCGCGTGCGGCCATGCACCTCGTTGCGTCGCGGCGAAGTCGATCGGCACGCTTTTGAAGCGCAGGCCGGCATCGGGGACGAAGCGTCCGCCGATGAACTGCCCCGGAGGCACGCGGATCTTGAGCGGGCGACGACTTGCATGGGAAGAATGGAAGGAGGCCACGATGGCGCCGGAGAATGGACGGACGATGCTAGGCAGGTCGGCGCGGCATTTGTGTGCGTAAGCGAACCCGTGGCGGCAGCGAATTGCAAACCCCGGGCCCTTGGCAGGCGAAGCTTGCGAGTTGCGCCGGCAGGCGATTTCGGTCTGGCATCGGGCGCTGATGTCGTCCAAGATGCAAGGGACATCCCCTTCGCTACAGAGACCCTTCAATGCCCGATCAGACCCCGAATGCACCCGACGACGGCGTGGTGCTCCGACCGATGACGTCCGCCGACTTGCCCTCCACGCATGCGCTGTCGGCCCAGTTGCGCTGGCCGCACCGGCTGGCCGACTGGGCGCAGGTGTTCGCGCATGCCGAGGGCATCGTGGCCGAGCGCGACGGCGAGATCGTCGCCACCGCACAGCGCTGGCACTGGGGCGAGCGCCATGCCAGCATCGGCCTCGTGATCGTGACGCCGGCCTGCCAGGGCCGGCGCATCGGGCACAGGCTGATGAGCGCGATGCTCGAAGGCCTGGAGGAACATACGGTGCTGCTGCATGCCACCGCCGAAGGGCGCGGCCTGTACGAGCGGCTGGGCTTCGTGCGAACGGGTGAACTGAGGCAGCACCAGGGCATCGCGCAGCCGGCGCCGCTGGTTGCGCTGCAGCCGGGCTGGCGCCTGCGGCCCGCCGGCCTGAACGAGGCAGCCACCCTGCAGGCGCTCGACGCTGCGGCGCGCGGCATGCCGCGCGATGCGCTGATCGCCGACCTGCTGGCCAACGCCGATGCCTGCGTGGTGCTCGACCACGACAACGAAGCGCGCGGCTTCGCGATGCTGCGCCGCTTCGGGCGCGGGCATGTCATCGGGCCTGTGGTTGCGCCCGACCTCGACGGCGCGAAGGCGCTGATCGCCCATCTCGCCAGCGTCAACGCCGGGCACTTCACGCGCATCGACATCGACTTCGACAGCGGGCTGGCCGAGTGCCTGGAGAGCATCGGGCTGCTGCGCGTTGATGCGCCTACGACGATGGTGCGTGGTGTGCCGCTGGTTACGCCGGCTGGCGGGCCTTCGCTCTTTGCTGTTGTTACTCAGGCTGTTGGGTGAAGACTTGCTCTTTGGTGGGGCGATCACGCCGACGGGGGACATTCGCGGAGGGGAGTACCCGGCGGCCTGTGCACGCACCCCGAATACAGCGCCCGAAAACGCACCCACAAACAAAACCCATGACCACCACCTTCCTCTACAAATCCGACCCCGTGCGAGGCCGCCTGTGGGCCGAAGTGTTCCGCCGCCGCGCCCCCGACATCGACTTCCGCATCTGGCCCGACATCGGCGATCCCGCGCAGGTACGCTTTCTTGCCGCCTGGGAGCCGCCGGACGATCTGGCCGAGCGCTTTCCGAATCTCGAAGTGCTGTTCTCCTCGGGCGCGGGCGTCGACCAGTTCGACTTCGCCGCGCTGCCGCCCGCGCTGCCCGTGGTGCGCATGGTGGAGCCCGGCATCGTGGGCGGCATGGTCGAGTACGTGACGCATGCGGTGCTCGGCCTGCATCGCGACATGCCGCAATACAGGCGCCAGCAGCAGGAAGGGCAGTGGAAGCCGCTGCCGGTACGGCCCGCGGGTGAACGGCGCGTCGGCGTGCTCGGGCTCGGCTCGCTCGGGCAGGCCGTGCTGGCGCAACTCGTCGGCATGGGTTTTGATTGCGCGGGATGGAGCCGCTCGCGGCACACGGTCGACGGCGTGCAATGCCATGCCGGTGCCGACGAGCTGCCGGCCTTTCTTGCGCGCACCGACATCCTCGTGTGCCTGCTGCCGCTGACCGATTCGACGCGCGGCTTCCTCGACGCGCGGCTGTTCTCGATGCTGCCTGCCGGTGCCGGCCTGGTGCATGTGGGCCGTGGCCCGCAACTCGTCGACACCGACCTGCTGGCCGCGCTCGCCAGCGGCCAGGTCGGCGAAGCCGTGCTCGACGTGACCGACCCCGAACCGCTGCCGCCGGCGCATGCCTTCTGGCGCCATCCGCATGTGCAGCTCACGCCGCACATCGCGAGCATGACGCAGCCGCTCAGTGCCGCCGAAGCGGTGCTCGACAACGTGCAGCGCTTCGCCGCGGGCGAGCCCATGGTCGGGCTGGTCGATCGCCAGAAGGGGTACTAAGCGCGAGCTGCCGGAGGCACGCCGCACGATCTGCTGTCGCGGCACGCACAACGGCAGCGTGCTTCGTGCAGAGGCCTCAAAGCAGCACCAAGCCGAGGGTCGCGCATCCTAAGCTGGGGGCATCGAAAGCCTCCTTCGCCACCAGCTTCCTCCGGACACAGCCCATGACGCATCCCTCCGCATTGCCTCACCAAGCCGCGCTCGACGCGATCGATCGTGCGCACCTGATCCACCCCGTCTCGCCCTGGCGCGTGCATGAGCAGCGCGGCCCCACCGTGCTGGCCTCGGGCCGCGGCGCCTGGCTGACCGACAGCAACGGCCACGAACTGCTCGACGCCTTCGCCGGCCTGTGGTGCGTGAACGTGGGCTACGGGCAGGAGAGCGTGGTGCAGGCCGCGGCCGAGCAGATGCGCCGGCTGCCCTACGCGACCGGCTACTTCCACTTCAGCAGCGAGCCGGCCATCCGCCTTGCCGAAAAGCTGGTGCAGATCACGCCGGCATCGCTGACCCGCGTGTACCTCACGCTGGGCGGTTCCGAGGCGGTCGATGCCGCCGTGCGCTTCATCGTGCAGTACTACAACGCGACCGGCCGGCCGTCGAAGAAGCACTTCATCGCGCTGGAGCGCGGCTACCACGGCTCGTCGTCCACCGGCGCGGGCCTGACCGCGCTGCCGGCCTTCCACCGCGGCTTCGACCTGCCGCTGCCCACGCAGCACTACATTCCTTCGCCGAATCCGTACCGCCAGCCGGACGGGGCCGACGCGCAGTCATTGATCGCCGCATCGGTCGCGGCCCTGCGCGCCAAGGTGGCCGAGCTGGGCGCGGACAACGTGGCCGCATTCTTCTGCGAGCCGATCCAGGGCTCGGGCGGCGTCATCGTGCCGCCCAAGGGCTGGCTCAAGGCCATGCGCGAGGCGGCGCGCGAGCTCGACATCCTCTTCGTGGTGGACGAGGTCATCACCGGCTTCGGCCGCACCGGCCCGATGTTCGCGTGCGAGGCCGAAGGCGTGGAGCCCGACCTCATGACCATGGCCAAGGGCCTGACCGCCGGCTACGTGCCGATGGGCGCCACGATGATGTCGGAGAAGGTCTATGCCGGCATCGCCGATGGCGTGCCCGAAGGCGCCCTGGTCGGGCACGGCGCGACCTATTCGGCGCACCCGGTCAGCGCCGCGGTCGCGCTCGAGGTGCTGCGGCTCTACGAAGAGGGTGGCGTGCTCGCCAACGGCCAGCGTGGTGCGGCGCACTTTGCGGCCGGGCTCGACGCGCTGCGTGCGCATCCGCTGGTGGGCGACGCCCGCCACCGCGGCCTGCTGGGCGCGCTGGAACTGGTGAGCGACAAGGCGAGCAAGCGCGGCTTCGACGCATCGCTCGGACTGCCGGAGCGCATCTTCGCCGCCGCCTACCGCAATGGCCTGGTGTTCCGCGCCTTCGGCGACCACGTCCTCGGCTTTGCGCCCGCGCTCACCTTCACCGAGGATGAATTCGCGCAGCTGTTCGCGCGGCTGAGGAAGACGCTCGACGAAGTGCTCGACGCGCCTGACGTCCGCGCCGCACTGGCGGCCTGAACAAACCGGCGCACAAAAGCTCCGCAAGACCGGGCGGCGACGCAGAATCAGACTTTCCTTCTCTCCAGGCACCGCGATGTCAGAAGCTTTCAAGATCGACCGACTCGACCTGCGCATCTTGGCCCAGCTGCAGAAGAACGGGCGCATGACCAACGTCGACCT